>JABLTH010050760.1_pt1 | contig 13918 bp, 12 predicted proteins | sample 7875711 | NCBI WGS metagenome assembly JABLTH01 (sample SAMN14941262, study PRJNA633318) | bioreactor metagenome | isolation source: bioreactor | place: China | collected 2019-03-05 | reverse complement strand
ATTCCAATAACTTGCTATCTCCGATAGACTTTGAAAAGCAGTTCAATCAATCGGCTGAGCAGTGTCTACAAAGTTAGTGGCGATTCAAGATTTGCTCTGCGTTGCGATTCACAAAAGTAGATTTGAGAAATACCTTAGTGGAATTAATCGTTCGGATTGGGTAGTAGAAGAAGTTGCGCCATAAATTAAGACTGATCTTAATCTTTCTGCGTATTCTGCTCAAACCTCTCATACGCATTAATAATCTTCTGCACCAGTGGATGCCTCACCACATCTTGCGACATAAAATTTGTAAAGGCGATGCCTTTCACTTCCTTAAGGATTTTTTGCGCCTCAACCAGGCCACTTTTCTGGTGACGTTGCAAGTCAATCTGAGTCACATCCCCGGTAATCACGGCTTTGGTGCCAAAGCCGATGCGGGTTAAGAACATTTTCATTTGCTCAGGCGTGGTGTTTTGCGCTTCATCCAGAATGATAAAGCTCTGGTTGAGGGTGCGGCCGCGCATATAAGCGAGCGGGGCGACTTCAATTGCGCAGCGTTCGAACATTTTGTTCACGGTGTCGTAACCGGCCAAGTCATAAAGTGCGTCATAAAGCGGGCGTAAGTAAGGGTCGACTTTCTGGTTGAGGTCGCCGGGCAAAAAGCCCAAACGTTCACCGGCTTCCACAGCCGGGCGCACTAATACGATTCTTTTCACGCGGTCACGGGTCATGGCATCCACTGCACTGGCGACAGCCAGATAGGTTTTACCTGTACCCGCCGGGCCGATGCCAAAGGTGATGTCATGGTCTTGTATCTGTTGCAAGTAGCTGACCTGGCGCGGGGTGCGGCCATGCAGGTCGCCGCGGCGCGTCATCAGTACAGGCATGGCGCTGCTGCTGACTTCTTCGGGTTTGAGTTTGTCGATTTCTACCAGGCCGAGCTGAATATCTTCGAGTTCAATCGGCTTTTTTGAGCGTGCGTAGAAGTTTTCTAGCATTTGCGCGCCCAGCCGCATATTGGTTTGGTTGCCGCTCAAGTAAAACGTGCTGCCGCGGCGGTTGATGTCGATATCGAGGCCATTCGCCAGTTGGCGGATATTTTCATCGAGCGGGCCGCACAGGTTGGCCAGCATCAGGTTGTCTTCGGGGCTGAGGGTAATTTCCATGCTTAATTCACAATTTCGCCAACCAGGCGTTTGGGGTTGTAGACGTCGGTAATTTTGACTTGCACCATCTGGTGGATATAGCGGGCATCGGCAGCGATATCCACCACGCGTCCGTTATCGGTTTTGCCTGCCAGCAAACTGGTGTCTTTCCACGACGGGCCGTCGATCAGCACGCGTTGCACGGTGCCCAGCATGGCACGGCTGATGGCGTCACCATTGGTTTCGTTTTCGGTTTGCAGTTGCTTGAGCCAGGCCGCTTTGTCGGCTTGCGGGGTTTCGTCCGGCAGGTAGCTGGCCGGCGTGCCTGGGCGCGGGCTGTATAAAAAGCTGAAACTGTAATCAAATCCCACATCGCGCATGAGTTTGAGTGTGGCCTGAAAATCTTTTTCGGTTTCACCGGGGAAGCCAACAATGATGTCGCTGGTGATGGTCAGCGCCGGATTGGCGGCTTTCAGTTTGCGGATCAGGCCTTTGTATTGCAGTGCGGTGTAGTTGCGCTTCATCGCCATCAAAATGCGGTCACTGCCTGCCTGCACTGGCAGGTGCAATTGGTTAGCCAGCTTGGGCACCGTTGCATGGCAAGCAATCAGGCGCTCACTCATTTCATTCGGGTGGCTGGTGGTGTAACGGATACGCTCGATGTGCGGGATTTCTGCGATGGTTTCAATCAACAGTGGCAAATCGGCCTCGATGCCTTGATAAGGCACGCGGTAGGCGTTGACGTTCTGGCCGAGCAGCGTGATCTCTTTGACGCCTTGCTCAGCCAACTGGATGGCCTCGGTGATGATGTCTTCAAACGGGCGTGAGAACTCTTCGCCACGGGTGTAAGGCACTACGCAAAAGCTGCAATATTTGCTGCAGCCTTCCATAATGCTCAAAAAGGCAGTCGCCCCTTCGACGCGGGGCGGCGGCAAATGGTCAAACTTTTCAATCTCGGGGAAGGCAATGTCTACCTGTGGCTTGTCGGCAGCCTGTTTGGCTTTGATCAGCTCGGGCAGGCGGTGCAGGGTTTGCGGACCAAACACGACATCGACATAGGGCGCGCGCTGAATGATGGCTTCGCCTTCCTGGCTGGCCACGCAACCGCCGACCCCAATCACCAGGTTGGGATTTTTTTCTTTAAGCGGAATCATGCGGCCGAGATGGCTAAACACTTTTTCTTCGGCTTTTTCGCGGACAGAACAGGTGTTGAGCAAGATCACGTCTGCTTCTTCCATGTTCTCGGTTTGCGTCATGCCTTCATGCTCGCGCATCAGGTCTATCATGCGTGATGCATCGTATTCGTTCATTTGGCAACCAAACGATTTAATGAATATCTTTTTTCCGCTTTCGTGCTTCATCGAACGCTAAATTTCTCACAAAAACAGTATTTTAGCGTATTTGCAGGGGAAACCCCAGCTAACACTGGGGACTGCGGTAAAATACGCTTTTCTTGTTGAAGTCCACTCTGCATGCAAGCTTTACCGATTTTTTTCAATATTGCACAACGCCCTTGTATCGTCATCGGCGGTGGCGATGTTGCGACGCGCAAGGTGATCATGCTACGCAAGGCGCAAGGACAGGTCACCGTGATCTCGCCCGAATTGTGCGATGAGTTACGCGAGATGCATGCGCAGGGCGAGATTGACTATGTGGCTGCCGAGTTTCAGGCCGAACAATTGACCAGTGCTTGCCTGGTGATTGCTGCCACCGATGATGAAGCGGTGAATGAAGCGGTGTCGGTGGCGGCAAAGCGGCTGAATATTCCGGTGAACGTCGTCGATGCGCCTGCGCTGTGCACGTTTACCATGGGCTCGGTGATTGATCGCAGCCCTGTGGTGATTGCGATTTCGAGTGAAGGCAATGCGCCGGTGCTGGCAAGGCATATCCGCAGCAAAATCGAAACCATGTTGCCTGCGGCTTATGGCCGCATTGCGACTATCGCAGGTGAATTCCGCGACCAGGTGAAAGCCAAGTTCTCTAATCTGCCTGCACGTCGTCGCTTTTGGGAGGATGTGTTGAACGGGCCGCTGGTGGAGCGCGTGTTGTCGGGGCAGGAGCAGGCAGCGCGGACCTTGCTGGCCGAGTTGCTCAATCAGCGTGAAGATGCGCCTACGCGTGGCGAGGTTTATCTGGTGGGCGGTGGGCCGGGTGACCCGGATCTACTGACGTTCAGGGCATTGCGACTGATGCAGCAGTGCGATGTCTGTGTCTATGACAAGCTGGTGAGCAAAGAGGTCATGGAACTGGTGCGTCGTGATGCCGAGCTGATTTACGTGGGTAAGTCACGTGACCAGCACACCTTGCCGCAAGAAGAAATCAATGCCTTGCTGGCCAGGCTGGCGCTGGAAGGCAAGCGCGTGTTGCGTCTTAAAGGCGGCGACCCGTTTATCTTTGGACGTGGCGGCGAAGAGATCGAAACCCTGATGCAGCATGGGGTGCCATTTCAAGTGGTGCCCGGCATTACCGCGGCCAACGGTGTCTCAAGCTATGCCGGGATTCCGCTCACGCACAGGGATTACGCCCAGGCCTGTTTATTTATCACCGGCCACCTCAAAGATGGCACCATTGATTTGGACTGGCAGGCGATGGCCAGACCCAAGCAGACGGTGGTGATTTATATGGGTCTGGTAGGGCTGGAGCAGATTTGCAGCAAGCTGATGGCACACGGCGTGTCGCCGGACATGCCGGCGGCAGTGATCCAGCAGGGCACGACGCAGAAGCAACGCGTGGTGGAATCCACCTTGCAGCATCTGGCAGCAGAGGTGGCGGCCGCGGGCTTGAAGCCGCCCAGTTTGACGATTATTGGCGAAGTGGTGAAATTGCGCGAGCGACTGAACTGGTTTACGCCGTCGGCGGATTAATCGCTGCGCTCAACCGGCTTAAGTGTTGGGCAAGATTAAGTGTTAGGCCAGATTAAGTGTTAGGTAGGATAGGCAGTGAAAGCCTGGCTTCCAGCCCGCCTTCCGGGCGGTTGAGCAAGGCCAGTTGGCCACTATGTAAAGCAGCAATGCGATTGCAAATCGCCAGCCCCAGGCCGCTGCCGCCTTCGTATTTGTTGCGTGCGCTGTCCATGCGCTCAAAAGGTCGCAGCAAGCGGTCTGCATGTTCAGGCGGGATGCCAGGGCCGTTATCCAGCACACTGATGACGATCTTGTCGGCCATGACCTGACTACGCACCTCCACCTTGCCTTTGCCATAGTTGTAAGCATTGCCGACCAGGTTGTCGAGCAAGCGCTGCATGGCCAGGGGACGGATGGGGATAAAGTATTTGGGGCCCAGCGAGATTTTGAGCCCGCGGCCCGCGCGACGCTGACGTTCTGCCAGCGCATTGAGCAAATCGTTAATATCCATCATGCGCGTGGGCTCGCCCTCTACGCCGCGCACAAAATCCAGAAACTGGTGAATGATATTGTCCATATCGGAGATGTCTTCAATCATGCCCTGTTTCATGTAGTCTGCTTCTTGCGGCAGCATTTCTACCGCCAGCCGCAGCCGCGCCAGCGGCGTGCGGATGTCATGTGAGACCCCGGCCAGTAGCAGTGTGCGTTCCGCATCAAGGCGGGCCAGGGATTCCGCCATCTCGTTAAAGGTCTGTGTCACTTCGCGTAACTCTTCGACGCTATCCACCGGCAGTTTAGGCGCGGGCTCGCCATTACGTAGCCGTTCTGCGGCATGCACCAGCATGGTCAGCGGCCGGTTGATGCGGGCCGTCAGTAAATAGCCACCCACCAGTGAAAGCAAGCCGACCACCGCTGCCCAGCCCAGCCAGTGCCAGGGGAAAGGGCGGTCTACCTGAATTTTGGGGATCACCACCCAGAAGTCATCCTGGCCGACATTAAAGCTGATCCACAAGCCAGGGATATCATAATGATTGACCGTGATAATGGTTTCTTCGCCCAGCCGTTCGCGAATTTTGAGTGCGACCAGATTAATAAAAGGGTCTGCGGGTAAGGGCTCGATATCTTCCAGAAAGTCGGCGGCATAGACGCGCACGCCTTCACGGCCCGATAACTCGGACAACAAGGCCAGGCGGCGGTTTTCGTGCGAGGCGATCAGTGAGGCGCGGGTGTAATTGACGATGGTGACGGCTTGCAGGGCGGCGGCGGTTGCGCGTGGTTCGCGGTCAAAATAATCAAAGATTTTGAGCGATGCATAGATACTGACCGCCAGTAAGATGGCGATCAGCAACATGATGCGGGACAGCAGTCGGCGGGGCAGTAAGCGCACGGGGGATTAAAGCTTGGCCGGATTATTGTGGTGCTTCACCATCTGGAATAAAGACATAACCAAAGCCCCACATGGTTTGCAGGTAGCGAGGATGTGCCGGATCAGGCTCGATAATGCGGCGCAGGCGAGAGACCTGCACGTCTATGCTGCGATCAAATACATCCAGCTCGCGGCCACGCGCCAGTTGCATGAGTCGGTCACGTGACAGCGGTTGGCGTGGGTGTTCGGTGAAGACTTTCAGCAAGGTGAATTCACCACTGGTAATCGTAATGGGTACGCCGTTCTTACTTAGACTGCGGGTACTGGTGTCGAACACAAACTCGCCGAATTGGAACGCAGCGGATTTTTCTTCAACTGCCTGTTTTGGCGAAATCTCGTGACGGCGAAGGACCGCATTGATTCTGGCCAGCAGTTCACGCGGGTTAAAGGGTTTGGGCAAGTAGTCATCTGCCCCCATTTCCAGGCCGACAATGCGGTCCACTTCATCGCCGCGCGCTGTCAGCATGATGATGGGGGTCATGTGGTTGGCTCCACGCAGTCGGCGGCAAATGGCGAGGCCATCTTCGCCCGGCAGCATCAGGTCCAGAATCAACAGATCAAAATGTTCATTGGCCAGCGTTTTGTCCATCTCCTTGCCATCTGATACGGACTTGATATTAAAACCTTGTTCAGTCAGGTAGCGCTGTAACAGCTCGCGCATACGTAAATCATCATCGACCATCAAGATTTTTTTTAACTGTTCTGACATACGGACCTTTGTTATTTGAAGCAAGTGTTTGCTTAACGCATTTTATTGCGATCAGGATGACCGCAGGAAGATAAATACGGCAAGGCCAAAAACTTATCCTTGATAATTATACTCCAAGCATTGGAGCGCATGAAGTGTGCCAGTTACAACTTCGTTACAAATGGCGTTGGGGATGAAATATTGCAGTTACAATCCTGATGCATGATTGCCTTCTGCTATCGGCAGGGGCATCCGAAAACGCTATTTTTTGTTAAATTTGTTGCCGCTAAAGTTGCAATTGCGTTAATGTGATCGACCTGATTTTAAAATCGGTCCCTTGTTTGCCATGAGATTCATGCTTGAGAGCACCCAATAATAGCTTAAACACAAGTGCTTTCGATGGAACAGGAATAAAGGTATTGCGTTTGGATGTGTAGAGCGATTAAACATTTGAAACGAATTGTATTGCTGACAACCTCCATGTTGCTGGCATTCCCTGCTTTGGCTGATCTTAAATTGCCAGTCCGATTGACAGAGATCCGTCTGGCTGACAATGATGATGCCGGCCTCTCCAAAACGCTGGAGCACAATTTTAGCCCTGAAGACCGTGCACGTTTGCGCACGGCCCTTTCTGATTACGCCCGTAACACCGATCCCGACCACCAGTTGATGTTGCAAAAGCGCAAGGCCATGCATGACAGCATCGCACAACGGTTCAATGAGTGTAACCGCGACAATGACGACTCGCTAGACCGCGAAGAAGCAACGCTGTGTTTGCCACAAGTGGCCCGCCATTTTTCCTATGTTGATCTTGATGGCAATGGCGTGATTACGCTAGATGAACTTGAAACCGCCTATGCCAAAATGGTGGAGCGTCAACGTGAAGCCGATGCCAGAACCGAGGCAAAAATCGAAAATCAGCAAAATATCGTCAGCGACTCAGAGCCTGATGCCAAGTCCAGAAACAAATCCAAAGCAAGCTCGGCAGTGATTCCTGCCAATAGCCCTGTCAATTCAAGCGGTAAAGACGTTTCGGTCATACGCAAACGTCCCAGTTAATTTCCTTTGTCTCAACATGCACATGCCATTCAGCGTTTCGGCGTGTCAAACAAGCAGATTGCCTTCATTATTTTTGCTGTTTAGTGGCTTTGTCGCTGACTCTGGACCCGCTTGATGCTGCCCTCGCAATTATCCTTTGTCTGGTCCCGTGGCTTGCAGGAGATAGACCCTGCCGACTGGCATCGCCTGGCGGGCATGCATCCCATGCTCGACTATCAGTTTTTGCTGGCGTTTGAGGCAACAGCTTGTGTCGGTGCGCAGACGGGCTGGATGCCCTATCATTTAACTGCGTTTGACCAGGGGCAGTTGGTGGCAGCCATGCCTTGTTATCTCAAAACGCACTCTTACGGCGAGTATGTCTTTGACTGGTCATGGGCCGAGGCCTATGAGCAAGCGGGTGGGCAGTATTACCCCAAGCTGATCTCCGCCATTCCTTTCTCACCCGTCACTGGCCCACGCTTGCTGATAGACCCGGCCTGTCACGCGCCTGCGTTGATTGCCGAGACCATGCTCAAGCAGCTGCAGGCTTTTTGTCAGGAACATGCCCTGTCCGGCGCGCATCTGTTGTTTCCCGATGCCATGTCGGCTGACTTTTGTGAACAGCAGGGGTGGCTAAGGCGTGAGGGCGTGCAGTTCCGCTGGGAAAACGCGGGATATGTCGACTGGGATGCTTTTATGGCCGTATTGAGCCGGGACAAGCGCAAAAAAATCCGGCAAGAACGGCAAAAAGTTGCGCAACAGGGTGTGACCTGCCGCGTGGTAAGTGGTCACGACATGACTGCGCAAGACCTGGCCTTGTTTTATCAATGCTATTGCCAGACGTATCTCCGCCACCACAGTTCACCTTATCTGACCCTGGCATTTTTCGAGCATTTGCAGCGCTACCTGCCCGGGCATTTACAGTTATTTAGTGCTTCGCAGCATGGCGAGGATGTGGCGGCCAGTCTGTGCGTGCTGGGTGAAGCGACGCTATATGGCCGTTACTGGGGGAGTTTGCGCGATATTTCTTGCTTGCATTTCGAGTTGTGCTATTACCAGCCGCAGCAATTCTGTATCCGCGAGCAGATCCGCTATTTTGAAGGCGGTGCACAAGGCGAGCATAAGCTTGCCCGAGGCTTTGTCGCTTACCCCACCTGTTCTTACCACTGGCTCAGCCATCCCGATTTTCACCAGAGTGTGGCGCGCTTTCTGCGCCGCGAGGCAGAGGGCATGCAGCAATATGTCAATGAGCTAGAGGAGCGCAGTCCATACAAAAACATGCCGGATATCAATGACACTGGCCTGCCGCATATCCCTTTATCGACGTGATTGCGTTACCAGGGAATCGGTTTGCCATCATAGGCGATAAACTGGCCCGATTGTGCAGGGGTTAAACTGGCAATCACCTGGCGCAGGCCTTGCACGCTGGTTTCTGTATCAATCAGGCCGTTTGGACCGCCCATGTCTGTGCGCACCCAGCCCGGATGCAGTGCAGCAACGACAATGTTAAAGCCGCGCAAATCGATAGACAGGCTTTTGACAACCATATTCAGCGCAGTTTTGCTGCTGCGGTAGATATATTCACCGCCACTGCCATTGTCTTCTAGGCTGCCCATTTTGCTGGTCATGGCGATCAGCTTTGCCTGCGGAGCACGTCGCAGCTGCGGCAAGAAAGCCTCTGCAAGATAGTAAGTGCTCAGCGTGTTGACCTGAAAAGCCTGTAACCAGGCTTGCACGTCGGTATTGCCAAAGCTGCTCTCAGGGTAGGTGCCCGCATTGCTGATCAGAATGTCCAGCGTCAGTGCTGACAGCTGGCTTGCCAGCGCCCGGATTGAATCGACATCGGCCACATCCAGCGCAAGCAGGTGCAGGTTGCTGTGTTGACTGGCCAGTTGTTGTAACGCGGGGGCCTGGGCGGGATCGCGTACCGTGACGTAGACCTGCTGGCCGCTTTCGGCATATTGCCTGGCATACTCGAGGCCGAGGCCGCGATTGCCGCCAGTGATTAAGATGGTTTGTGTATTCATGCTGTGAACCTCGCCTTCATGCAGTGGTTTAATTTAAGTTATGATGTCATTCTACGCGGGTTGAAATGACAGGCGTAGTATCTTTGCAATCGCAATGGAGTGTTGAGTTGAAGGCAGTAAAGCAGTGGCTGATCAGTCAGTGGGGGGCAGTGGGTATCTGCCTGCTTTTTATGGTGAGCAGTGTTGCTGGCGCGGTAGACCTCAGCAAGCAAATCCCGTTGCGGCCCTCATTATTAAAGCCGGAAGATGTGGCAGTGGTGTATAACCTCAATGACGCGCAAAGCGAAGAGGTCGCCCGTTACTACCTGCAAGCCAGGCAAGTCCCTGCGGAAAATCTGATCGGGGTGGAATTGCCCCGGCATTTTAAAGATGCGCTGACGGTTCCCGAGTTTGAGTCACTCAAAGCCCAGTTGGACGCCAAGTTGACCACGCAGCAAGTGGTCTTGCTGGTCTGGCGCACCCCGTTTGCCGTGCAATGTAACAGCCTTACCAGTGCGCTGACGCTCGGGCTGGATCTCAATCAATGCCGCAAGACCTGTGACCCCGGCCGCGACAGCCCTTACTTTAACAGCCCCTCATTGCGGCCATGGACGGATCACCATTTGCGTTTGTCCATGTTGTTGCCCATCACCAGTGTCGCTGCGGCCAAGGCACTCATAGACCGTGGCGTCATGAGTGAATTCAGTTTAAATGACGCGAATGGGTTTTTTCTAAAAACCCAGGATGCGGCACGCTCCAAGCCACGTGAACCTTTTTTCCCGCAAGAGGGCATGACGGTCAAATCCAAAAAACTGACCTTGCATACCTTGAGTCAGGAGACGATAGAAAAACAGCCCTCAGTCATGTTTTATTTCACCGGGCAAAAATCGGTCGATTATCTGCTTACCAACAGTTATTTGCCCGGCGCCATTGCCGATCATTTGACCTCGACCGGTGGCATTTTGTCTAATTACAATCCGCAAATGCCTGCCTCGCGCTGGCTGGATGCGGGGGTTACCGGCAGTTATGGCACTGTGTCTGAGCCTTGTAATTATTGGCAAAAATTCCCCAACCCGCAGGTGTTAATTGGCCATTATCTGGCCGGTGAAACCCTGATTGAGGCCTACTGGAAAAGCGTGAAATGGCCGATGCAGGGCGTGTTTATTGGCGAGCCGCTGGCCAAACCCTACGCCAAAAGCGTCCAAGTGGTGGATGAGTGAGCGATGGTCATTGCGCCTGCGCTTACGTCATTTTCCTGTCATTGTGCCTGCATCGTTGTGTCGTATAATCGCTGCCATCTATCCGGTGAGATTGGCTTGTGCAAGATATTCGTTTAAAAGCGTTTTGGACTTTGTTTCTGTGGGCATTTGGTTGCCTGCTCCTTGGCTGGTTCACAAATGCGCATCTGGCGTGGTTGACTTATTTATGTGGTGTGCTGGCCTATCTGGCCGGACATTTATACTGGATACACCGTCTGTACCAGTGGGCCCTTAAGCCCAGCCTGAATTTCATCCCCAACGGCAAAGGTATCTGGGAAGACATTTTTGCCAATCTCTATCATGAAATGCGCCGCCATTCGCGTAGCCAGAGCCAGTTAAGCAGTACCTTGGAGCGCTTGCGTCATGCTACCAGTGCTTTGCCGGATGGCGTGGTCGTGCTCAATAATCGTAATGAAATCGAATGGTTTAATGAGCCTGCCGTACAACGCCTGGGTCTCAAGCGCCACCATGACGAAAGTCAGCCGATTTATTATTTATTACGCCAGGCCGAGTTCGTGGAATACCTGCAAGCCGAAGAGTACAGCGAACCACTCAAGCTTAAATCCTGGCGCAGTCCCGATATCACGCTGGAGTTGCAGATTATTCCGTTTGCCAGCAAGCAGCGACTGCTGATTTGCCGAGATGTATCCGCCATTGAGAAAACCGAAGTCATGCGCCGCGATTTCATCGCCAACGTGTCACATGAGTTGCGTACACCGCTCACCGTGATTGGTGGCTTTCTGGAAACCATCAGCGACATGCAGGGGGAGATTTCTCCCGATATCCAGCCTTATTTTGACATGATGCAGGCGCAAACGACGCGCATGCGCCGCATTATCGAGGACTTGCTGACCTTGTCACGCCTGGAGAATAATGTCACGCTCAAGGATGAAACCGAGATTGACATGAAGGCCATGCTGCAGCAATTGCATCGCGATGCCCAGGCATTGAGCCAGGGGCAGCATCAGGTCACCTTGCATATGGAGGCGAACGTTAACCTGACGGGCAGTTATAATGAGCTCATGAGTGCCATGAGCAACCTGACCACCAATGCCGTGCGCTATACCCCGCCACAGGGCAAAATTGATATTTATTGGCAAATGCGGGGGGAGGACGTGGTGTTCAGCGTCCAAGATAATGGCATCGGTATTGAAGCGCACCATTTACCCAGACTGACCGAGCGTTTTTATCGTGTGGACAGCGGCCGGAGCCGCGACACAGGCGGCACAGGTTTGGGCTTGTCTATCGTCAAACATATTCTGCATCATCATCAGGCCAGCTTGCAGGTGGAGAGTGAGCCTGGGCTGGGGAGCTGTTTCCGTATCGTGTTTCCTGCGCAAAGGATCTTGCCTGCATGAGTTGCATCGGCTGCAGTGGCCTGATGTTGCTATTGCTGCTGGTCGCCTGTACGACCTCCCCTCATTCAGGTTATGTCGATTCGCCGAATGGACGTCCGGTGCCAGTGCGGCAAGACCGGAATGCCTTGCATCAACTGGTGAAAACCGATCTGGATCGCCTGGCGGATATTGAATATGCCGAAAACGTCAGCACCTTGCGCTTGCTGATGCTCAAACTGTATAAACGCAACCCGGCTGAAGCGCAGAAATCTGGCTTGGGCGGGCCCGAACAGATCGCCACCTATGTGTTTGAGCAGGCTCACGTGCATGGCTGGCAACTGGAGGCGCTTGGGCATGCGCAAGACACCGCTGCGATCAAGCTGGCATTAAACCCGCAATTTGGTGGCGATCGCGTACTGGCACTGGTGGTGGGTATCCAGTCCATGCTTTACCGCGCGCATGGCAGCAAGGCGTCTTTTTTCTTGCTGGATAGCATAGATCCGCAAAACCTATACAATGCCGCCAGAAATATTGAAATCGCCATGTGGAAACTGGCGAATGCCAAAAATGCCCAGGGCGAACTGTTGTTGCTGACCAATAGCCTGACAGGTGAGGTACAGAATCTGAGCTTTGAGCGCGAGTTTAGCAAGCTGGTTGCCCGCACAGATTTGCTGGCCTTGACCTTGGCCGAGAAGTCGCAGCGCTTGATCTCGCGGCTGACACAAAGCATCACGACCGCCCCTTTTCTTCCTTTTAGATAATCTTCATCATCATGCATCAAGCCCTGACCCTACTGAACGGATTAAGCCCTGCGCAATTCATGGCAGACTACTGGCAAAAGAAACCATTATTAATCCGGGGTGCTATCCCTGGTTTTGAGGGATTACTGACGCCAAGCGAGCTGGCGGGGCTGGCCTGTGAGGCTGAGGTGCCGGCCAGATTGATACAGTTTGATTCTGAGCGCATGAACCAGGGAGATGGCTGGCAGGTCAGGCAAGGCCCTTTTGATGACGAAGACTTTACCAGTTTGCCTGCACGCGACTGGACCCTGCTGGTGCAGGGGGTGAACCATGTGCTGCCAGAGGCGCAAGCCTTGCTGTCGCAGTTCAGCTTTGTCCCCAACGCCAGACTCGATGATGTCATGGTCAGTTATGCGCCGACTGGTGGTGGCGTCGGGCCACATATCGACAGCTATGATGTCTTCTTGCTGCAGGGCGCGGGGCACCGCCGCTGGCGTATCAGCCAGCAAACGGATTTAAGATTGATTGCCGATGCACCCTTGCGCATTTTGTCGCACTTTGAATGCGAGCAGGAGTGGGTGCTGGCGCCGGGCGACATGCTCTATCTGCCGCCCAATGTCGCGCATTGGGGCATTGCAGAAGATGATGATTGCATGACCTACTCCATCGGCTTCCGGGCGCCCGCCGCGCGTGAACTGGCCATTGAGTTTCTTGAGGCCTGCCGCCAGGAGATGCTGCCTGACGAACTGTATCGCGACCCTGAGTTGCAACCCGCTCAAGATGCCGCAGCGATTGACCCGCAGATGGTCAGTCACGTGGCTGGCATGTTGCGCCGCTTGCCTTGGGAGGCCGAGCAACTGGGACCGTTTCTGGCAAAGTATTTTTCAGAGCCCAAAGCGTATGTTGTGTTTTCGCCCAACCGCAAACTGAGTGCAGAGAAGTTTTTGCAACGCGCCCAGCAATCTGGACTGGTGATGGACTTGCAGACACAGATGTTGCATTGGCAAGGCCAATACTTTATCAATGGCGAGCGCGTGAGTGTGTCAGCGGAGGCGGGGCCTTTGCTCAATACATTCGCTAACCAGCGGCTGTTGACGGCCGCAGACTGCCAAACAGCAGCCATTCATCCCTTGTTGCCCTGGTTACGAGGGATTTACCTGTCTGGATACGTGCATTTTTCTGATTGAGCCGGTTAATTTTGCATTGATTGCAAAGGATTTGGCGGATTTTTTGTGAAAAAAACACAGAGTTGTTGTTCTGACACAAAAAAATCCTTTCTTTTTCACTGGTTTTTCGTTCTTTTTTTAATCAATTGCTGATACAATTTTTTCACTCGGTTGATTCTGCACCCGCAGCGTTACCCGTACATAATTTTTTGCTCATACATACTAAGGAAATAAAGATGACACGTTCTGCATTGTTGGCTGCATTGTTGGCTTTGGCTTTGACTGCTT
>JABLTH010107407.1_pt1 | contig 13928 bp, 7 predicted proteins | sample 7875711 | NCBI WGS metagenome assembly JABLTH01 (sample SAMN14941262, study PRJNA633318) | bioreactor metagenome | isolation source: bioreactor | place: China | collected 2019-03-05 | reverse complement strand
GCGCAGGCCGATGCGGCGCATGCGGTGTTCGCCGATCCGAAGTCCGATGTCCTCGGCGTGCTCAACCTGTGGCGCGCCTACCACGCGGCCAGCGAAGAGCTGACGCAGTCGAAATTGCGCGACTGGTGCTCGCGGCATTTCCTGTCCTACCTGCGTATGCGCGAGTGGCGCGAGCTGCATCGTCAGTTGCTGCTGGTGGTGGGCGAGCTGGGCTGGAAGCTGGAAGCCGATGCTCCCTCTCCCCCGGAGCAGCCGGGGGAGAAGATGGTTGTTGGAAGAGGGCCGACTTCGCCCAAGACCGGCGCCGAAGCCGGCAAGACTCCCTCTCCCCTGGCGCAGCCGGGGGAGAGGGCTGGGGTGAGGGGGAGACCTTCGCGCAACGAAGCGCGACGTTCCCAACGCACGATGAGCGATCGTCGCGAGCCACGGCACCTCACTCCAACCCCTGGATCGAGTCCGGAACAGGCTCTTTCCCCACGGGAGAGAGGGAGCGAGCTCGCGGAGCCGGTTGTCGACGAGAAGGCCGCCTCACGCCTGTTCGAATCGATCCACCGCAGCCTGCTCGCCGGCCTGCCGACCCAGGTCGGCCGCAAGGACGAGAAGGGCGTGTTCCGCGGTACCCGCGAACGGCGCTTCCAGGTGTTCCCCGGCTCGGCGCTGGCCAAGCTGCCGCCGAACTGGGTGTTTGCCGCGCAGATCCTGGATATCGGCGGCAAGGTGTGGGGTATGATGTGCGCCCGCGTCGAGCCGCAGTGGATCGAGGAGCAAGCTGCCCACCTGGTGAAGGCCAGCTGCCGCGAGCCGCACTGGTCGCGCAAGCGCGGCTGCGTGGTGGCCTACGAGCAGGTGAGCCTGTTCGGGCTGAACCTGGTCGAGCGGCGCGCGGTGACCTTCCAGTCGCAGGACCCGCCGGCGGCGCACCAGATCTTCCTGCGCGAGGCGCTGGCGCGCGGCGACATCGATGCGAAGGTGGACTTCGTGCGCGCCAACCAGCGCGTGCTGGAAGATGCGCGCGGCATCGAGGCGAAGCAGCGGCGCGAGGGCCTGATCCGCCACGAGGACGAGCTGGTCGGCTTCTTCGAGGGCAAGCTGCCGGAGGACATCGCCGGCACGCGTGCGCTGGAGGCCTGGTATCGCCGCGCGCGACCGGCCGAGCAGGCGGCGCTGCGCTAGTCGATCGACGACGTGTTGGTCGGCGGCGCCGGGCTCGACCCCAAGGCGTTCCCGGCTGCCATGGACATCGGCACCCAGCGTTACCGGCTGGAATACCGCTTCGTGCCCGGCGACGAGGCCGATGGCGTCACCCTCCACCTGCCGCTGGCGATGCTCAACGCGCTGCCCACCGCGCGTTGCGAATGGCTGGTGCCGGGCCTGCTGGGCGAGAAGGTGGCCGAGCTGATCCGCGGCCTGCCCAAGGCCTTGCGCCGCAACTTCGTCCCCGCACCGGATTTCGCCCGCGCCTTCGTCGAGGCCGAGGCGCCGCGCGACGAGCCGTTGGGCAAGGCGCTGGCGACCTTCCTCAAGCGCGCCACTGGCGTGGAGATCACTGCCGCCGAGTTCGCCGCGGTCGAGCTGCCGGCGCACTTCGCTATGCGCTATCGCCTGCACGACGAGAACGGTCGCACGCTGGCCGCTTCCCGCGATCCGGCTGCGCTGCGCGGCCAGTGGGAGGGCCAGGCACGCGAGGCGTTCTCGCGCAAGACCGACGTCGAGCTGATGCGCGAGGATGTGGCCAGCTGGGACTTCGACGAGATCCCGCCCGAGGTGCGCTCAGCCGGCGGGCTGCTGGCGTTCCCGGCCCTGGTGGACCTGGGCGAGACGGTGGCGCTGCGCGTGTTCGAGCGTCGCGACGAGGCCGCCGAAGCGCATCGCGACGGCGTGGTGCGGCTGCTGCGCAATGCGCTGGCCAGCGACATGAAGCAGGCGCGCCGGCGCCTGCCGATCGCCAACGCGCTGTCGCTCAAGTATGCGCCGCTGGGCAGCATCGACGGCCTGCGCGAGGACCTGGTCGAGGGTGGCTTCTCCGACCTGCTCGAGCATCACCCGCTCGACGTGCGCACCGCCGGCGCGTTCGAGGCGCTGCGCACGCAGGCGGCACGCGAGCTGTTCGGTGCGGCGATCGAGCGGCTAAAGCGGGTCGAGCCGATCATCGAGGCGCAGGCCGAGCTGAAGCCATGGCTGGAACCGCCGCTGATCGGCTTCGCCCGCGCCAGCTACGACGACCTGCACGAGCAGCTCGATGCGCTGCTCGCTCCCGGCTTCGCCCGCGATCTCACGGTGGAGCGGCTCGGCCACCTGCCGCGTTATCTGAAGGCGATGCGCCTGCGCGCCGAGCGCCTGCGCCAGGATCCGGCCAGGGACCAGCAGCGCATGCTGCAGGTGCTGCCGTACTGGCGTGCCTTCCTCAATCACCGCGCCGAAGGGCACGATGGGCTGGAGGAACTGCGCTGGCTGATCGAGGAGTGGCGCGTCTCGCTGTTCGCGCAGGAGCTGAAGACCGCCGAGCCGGTCTCGGCCAAGCGGCTGGCGCGGGCGCTGGAAGCGCTGCACGGCTGATCCGCCGGTGCCGGTCGGGCCAGGTTGCCCTTGCCTCACTACAATGGTCCGGCAACCGGAGGACCCCGCTGGATGGCCCAGGCCGCCGACATCGCCGTTTCCACGCTCGCCGCGTGGCGCGAACGCGCCACGGACATCCCTGCATCGCTCGCGCCGGCGATCGATGCGTGTGCCTCTGCATCGATCGATCAGGCCGAGTGCGTGGACGTGCTGGATCTGCTGGTGACGCTGGGCTGCGACGCGGCCACGCAGTCCGCCGCGCTCTGGTTTGCGCTGGCGCAGGCGGCGCCGGATGCCTACGCGGCGAAACAGACCGGGCTGTCGGACGACGTGCGCCGGCTGGTCGACGGCCAGCAGGCAGCGGAAAAGGTGTGGGCGCTGCACGCGCAGCCGGGCGGCACCGCCAGTTCGGAAGGGTTGCGTCGGCTGCTACTGGCGATCATCCGCGACGTTCGCGTGGTATTCGTGCTGCTGGCCCGCCAGCTCGCCCGCATGCGCGCGGCGATGGCGCTGGGCGACGACGCGCGTGTGCGGCTGGCCCGGCTCACCCGCGACATCCATGCGCCGCTGGCCAACCGGCTGGGTATCTGGCAGCTCAAGTGGGAGCTGGAGGACCTGGCCTTCCGCTACCTCGAGCCCGATACCTACCGCCAGATCGCCACGCTGCTGGACGAGCGGCGCGAGGATCGCGAGCAGTTCATCCGCGAATCGCTGGCCGAGCTGCGACGCTCGCTGGAGGCCGCCGGCATCCGCGCCGACCTGGCCGGGCGGCCGAAGCACATCTATTCGATCTGGAAGAAGATGCAGCGCAAATCGCTGGCCTTCTCCGATCTCTACGACATCCGCGCCGTACGCATCCTGGTCGACAGCGTAGCCGACTGCTACGCCGCGCTGGGCGTGGTGCACGCGCTGTGGCCCTATCTTCCCGGTGAGTTCGACGACTACGTGGCACGGCCCAAGGCCAACGGTTACCGCTCGCTGCACACCGCGGTGATCGGCCCGCACGGCAAGACGTTGGAGGTGCAGATCCGCACCCACGCCATGCACCGCGCCAACGAACTGGGCGTGGCGGCGCATTGGCGCTACAAGGAAGGCGGCGGCGCCGACGCCGAGTTCGAGGCGAAGATCGCCTGGATGCGCAAGCTGCTCGAACCGCGCGCGGACGGCGAAGGCGGCGAGCTGGCCGCCGAGCTGCAGACCGAGCTGGTCGAGGACCGCGTCTACCTGCTCACGCCCAAGGGCGAGGTGTTCGACCTGCCGCACGGCGCCACCGTGCTGGACTTCGCCTACCACGTGCACACCGAGGTCGGGCATCGCTGCCGCGGGGCCAAGGTCAACGGCCGCATCGTGCCGCTGACCTACCAGCCGCGCAGCGGCGACCGGGTGGAGATCCTCACCACCAAGCTCGGCGAACCCAGCCGGGACTGGCTGTCGCCGCATCACGGCTATCTCACCAGCGCGCGGGCGCGGGAAAAGGTGCGCGCCTGGTTCCGCCGCATCGCGCACGACGCCAACCTTGCCGCCGGTCGCGTCATGCTCGAACGCGAGTTGAAGCGCCTGGCGTTGCCGAATGCCGACCTCGCCGCGCTGCCGGCGCAGTTCCACCTCAAGACCCACGACGAACTGCTGATCGCGCTCGCACTCGGCGAAGTGGCGCCGGGCCAGATTGCCCGCCTGCTGCAGGAGGCGGCGCAACCGCCGGAGTCGGCTTCGCCCGCGCCCCCACCGGTCGCGTCGAAGGTGCCGACGATCGACCAGGGCGCGCTGACCATCGAAGGCATCGGCAACCTGCTTACCGTGCTGGCGCGCTGCTGCCAGCCGCTGCCGGGCGATCCGGTGCGCGGCTTCGTCACCCGCGGGCGCGGTGTGTCGGTGCATCGTGCCGACTGCCCGGCGCTGGCACGGCTGGCGCGTCGCGATCCGGACCGGGTGATCGAAGTGAGCTGGGGGCGGGTGCCGGCGCAGGCCTACCAGGTCGACATCGAACTGCACGGCTACGACCGCAAGGGCCTGCAGAAGGACGTCACCGCGGTGATCAGCAACGCCAACATCCCGATCATCGCCTCGTCCAGCCGCATGTTCGTGCGCACCGGCGAGGTGGAGATGCGCTTCACCCTGCGCGTGCGCGACTACGAGCAGCTCTCGCACCTGCTGGCGAAGCTGGTGGCGCTGTCCAACGTGGTCGATGCGCGCCGGGTCGGTACGCGCTGAGCCGGCTGGCAGTTGAATGGCCGTCCGAACCCGGGCGGCCCGGCCGGGGTCGGATGCTAAGCTTCGGCGGTTATCGACCTGGCGACTTTCCATGAGCGGACGCAACGACCCGCGCGGCCCGCAAGGGCGCACCGAACCCACCCTGGGCAACCTCGACGACCTGGATCGTCCGGCACCCGCGGCACCGGCTCCGGACGACGGATTGCCGAGCATCGCCGTCGAGGCCCCGGCGCATCGCGCGGCAACGGCGGGCTCCAGGTCGCGCCGCGTGCCCCAGGAGGAGCAGGACGAAGCACCGCCCCGGCGTCGCGGCTGGCTGGTCCCGCTGGCCCTGCTGCTGGTGGTGGGGCTGGCGACCGTTGCCTGGCTGAACCAGGACACGCTGCGCGCCCTGGTGCCGCGCACCAGTTTCAACGACGTGCTCTCGCGGGCCAATGCCGCGCTGCAGGCGGGGCATCTGGACGGTACCGACGGCACCAGTGCGCGCGAACTGTTCCAGGCCGCGCGTGCGCTGGAGCCGGACAACGATCGCGCGCTCGATGGCCTGCGTGCGGTCGGCCAGGCCGAGCTGGCGCAGGGCCACAGGCAGCTCGACGCGGGCGACCTGGACGCGGCCACGCAGTCCGCCTCGGCGGCGCGCGAGCTGCTCGGCGGTGGCACCGACGTCGACCAGCTCGACCATGCGATCGCGCAGGCGCGCCTCACCCACATGCACGCCTCGGACTTGGTCGAGCGCGCGCGCGACGCCCTGGCCCAGGGCAAGCTGGACGGCCCCGACGGTGCCGCCGCGCTGTTCGCGCAGGTGCTCGCCGCCGACCCCGGCAACGCGGTGGCCTCGCACGGCCTGGACCAGGTTGGCGGCGCCTACGCCGACCAGGCGCGCAAGGCGCTCGATACCGGTGACGCCGCGACCGCCGGAGCGGCAATCGACAAGCTCGCCTCGCTGCTGCCGCGCTACGGCGACCTGCCGTCGCTGCGCGCGCAGCAGGCGCAGGTGCAGCGCGCCCACGACGATGCGGTGAACCAGGCCGTGACGCAGGGCATGGATGCGCTGCGCGCCGGGCGCATCAGTGGCTCCGGCGACGACACCGCGCTGGCGTATTTCCAGAAGGCGCTGGCGTTGGACCCGAACAACGCCGACGCCCAGTCGGGGCTGGGCAAGGTGGTGCAGGCGCTCACCGTGCAGGCCAATGCGGCGATCGACAGCGGCGACGACGCCCAGGCCTCGTCACTGCTCGACCAGGCGCAGGCGCTGGCGCCGAAGTCGGCGGACCTGGCGGCGGCACGGGCGCGCCTGGGCAGCAGCGCGCCATCCGCATCCGCCTCCAGCACAGCGCCTTCTCCTGCATCCACCGCCGGAGCCGTGCGGCACTCCGCCGCAAACACGGCCCAGTCTGCCGATGACGATGGAGGCCTGCTGCAGCCGACGCTGACGCCAGCGCAACAGACCCAGGTCAAGGCGCTGGTGCAGCAGGCCGGGGCGGCCGCGCAACGCGGCGACATCATGCTGCCGCCGGGCCAGAGCGCCTACGACCTGTACCGCAGTGCGCTGGCCATCGACGGCAACGACAAGGCTGCACGCGATGGCCTGCAGAACCTGCCGGCCACGGTGATCCGGCTATTCAACCAGGCGCTGCAGGACGGCCGGCTGGCCACTGCCGGCGACATGCTCGGCAACCTGGCCGACCTGTCACCCGGCGATCCGAACCAGGGCCAGCTGCGCAATCGCCTTGCCGAGGCCTGGCTGGATCGCGCCGAGCAGCAACTGGACAGCGGCGACCGCCCCGGTGCGTCGCAGTCACTGGACCGCGTGCGCAAGCTGGCGCCGCAGCATCCCCGGCTGGCCGAATTGACCGCGCGCCTGAACGACGCCGGGCGGTGACCGCATGACCGTCCTGGTGCTCGGCGCCAGCAGCCAGATCGGCCGTTTCCTGTTGCCGCGGCTGCGCGAGGCCGGACACGACGTGCTCGCGCTGAGCCGCCGGATGCAACCGGCGCAGCCCGGCGTGCGATGGATCGAGGGTGGCCTGCCCGATGCGATGCCACGCGACCTGCCGGCGCTGTCCGGCATCGTTAGCTACGGGCCGCTGCTGCCGTTCGCGCAGTGGCTGGCGCAGGCGCCGCTGCGCGGGTCGCCGCGCATCGTCGCCACCAGTTCGATGAGTGCGCAGACCAAGCGCGACTCCATCGTGGCCGCCGAACGAGCGATCGCGCGACTGCTGCACGAGGGCGAGCAGACGCTGGTGGATGCATGCGCGGCGCGGGGACTGGCGTGGATGGTGCTGCGCCCGACCATTGTCTACGGCGCCGGGCTCGACCGCAGCCTGACCCCGATCGCTCGGCGCGCCGCGCGGCTGCGTCTTTTTCCGCTGCCGGCGGGGCGTGGACTCCGTCAGCCCGTGCACGCCGACGACATCGCCCAAGCCAGCATCGCCGCGCTGGATCCGGCGGCGCCAAGCGGCGGGATCCTCCCCATCGGCGGCGGTGAACGCCTGACTGCAGGGCAGATGTTCGCCCGCGTTCGCGACAGCCTGCCGGTTGCTACCTTGCCGTTGCCGGTCCTCCGCGTCGTCCTGCACTTGGGCGCGCGGCTGGCGCCGAGGCTGCGCGGCGCGCTGGCGCGTCTGGACGAGGACCTCGTGGCCGACAACACCGAGCTGGCGCGTCTGCTCGGCGTGCATCCGCGTCCGTTCCGGCCGGATGCCGCATGTTGGGGGCTGGGACGCTGATCTGCCTGCGGATGGCCCGCGTCGTGCCCGCATCCCGCCCCGCCGGCAGGGCGGGCATTCATATTTGCGCCGGGGCCCAGGGCCTATCATCAACCGTCGTTTTCCCGGGAAGTCCTCGCGTTGGCCTTTCTGACCCGATTGCAATCCTCCGCCCGTGCCGCCTGGCCGTGGGTGCGTGTTCCGTTCTGGATCGGGATGGGCCTGCTGTTCGGTTTCCTGCTGCCCTACACACTGGTGCTCAACAAGCGCGTGCAGGACCGCTTCAACGACCTGGTGTTCGCGGTGCCGACGCGGGTGTTCGCGCGGCCGCTGAAGCTCGAGGCCGGCGCGCCGATGACGTCGGCAGCACTGGAACTGGAGCTGACCTTCGCCGGCTACACCGATGACGGCAAGGGCGAACTGCCGGGACGCTGGGGCGGGCACGGCGGGCGCTATACGATCTCCTCGCGCGGTTACGCCGGCCCGGACGGTGGCGAGTTGCCCAAGCGCATCGTGGTCACCTTGGGACGCGGTGTGGTCGCCTCGGTGGCCGACGCGGCCAGCGGCAAGCCGTTGAAGGAAGCTCACCTCGACCCCGCGCGCATCGCCACGGTGTATGGCGCGCAGCAGGAGGAGCGCCGCATCGTGCATCTGGCCGACGTGCCGCCGCTGCTGGTCAGCGGTCTGCAGGCGGTCGAGGACCGCGACTTCAAGCACCACATCGGCATCGACTTCACCGCGATCCTGCGTGCGGCGTTTGCCAACCTGCGCGCCGGCCACACGGTGCAGGGCGGGTCCACGCTGACCCAGCAGCTGGTGCGCAACCTGTTCCTGGACCGCAGCCAGAATTTCACCCGCAAGTTCAACGAGGCGATCCTCTCGCTGCTGATCGAGGCGCACTACCCGAAATCGCGCATCCTGGAGGCGTACATCAACGAGGTGTTCCTCGGCCAGCAGGGAAGCCAGGCCGTGCACGGCTTCGCGGCGGCGGCGGAGTTCTATTTCGGACGCCGGCTGGAAGAGCTGCGGCCGCAGGAGATCGCGCTACTGGTCGGACTGGTCAAGGGACCGAGTTACTACGATCCGCGCCGCTACCCGCAGCGCGCGTTGACCCGCCGCAATCTGGTGCTGGAAGAGTTCGCCCAGACCGGCCTGATGACGGCGACGCAGGCCAGGGCCGCGGAGGCCTCGCCGTTGGGTATTGCCGACAACGCGCAACTGCCGCACAACCGTGTCCCGGCCTTCATGGACCTGGTGCGTCGCCAGATCATGGCCGATTTCGACGACGACACCTTGCGTGCCGGCAATCTGTCGATTTTCACCACGCTCGATCCGGCGGCGCAGCTCTACGCCGAGAAGGCTGTGACCGAGGCGGTGAAGTCGCTCGGCAAGCGTGGCAGCGCGGTGCAGGCCGCCGGTGTGGTGACCGATGCGCATACCGGCAGTGTGCTGGCGGTGATCGGCAGCAAGGCTCCCGGCGATCCCGGCTTCAATCGCGCGATGGACGCGCAGCGCCCGGTCGGCTCGACGATCAAGCCGTTCGTCTACCTGGTTGCGCTGACCGATCCGGCGCACTGGAACCTGGGTACGCTGCTGGACGACAGTCCGGTAAGCATGCGCCAGCCCGACGGCTCGATGTGGGAACCGCACAACGACGACAACCAGTCGCACGGCATGCTGCCGATGGTCGATGCGCTGGCGCATTCGTGGAACCTGGCCACGATCCACCTGGGACTCGAGGTCGGCCTGCCGCGTATCCAGGCGTTCCTGGAGTCGTTCGGCTTCAAGGACATCAACCCCAGCCCCTCGCTGCTGATCGGTGCGCAGGACATGGCGCCGCTGCAGCTGGCGCAGTTGTACGAATACCTCGCCTCCGACGGCCACGCGCTGCCGCTGCTGGCAGTGCGCGGCGTGGTCGACGGCAGCGGCCGCACCATCAAGCGCTACGAGGTGCAGGAAGGCCCCGGCGAGTACCAGCCGGCAGTGCGCCTGATTACCTGGGCGATGCAGCAGGTGGCCGTGTTTGGTACGGCGCACGCGATCGGCGATTCGAACCTGGCCTGGCTGAATGCCGCCGGCAAGACCGGTACCAGCAACGACCTGCGCGACAGCTGGTTCGCCGGCTTCACCGGCGACCGCCTGGCGGTGTTCTGGATGGGCCGCGACGACAACAAGCCGACCGGCCTGTTCGGCGCCACCGGTGGTCTGCGCATCTGGCGCAACCTGTTCGCGCGGCTGCCGACCCGCCCGCTGTCGGCCGCGCCCGGCCCCGGCCTGGAGATGGCCTGGATCAACCCGGCCGACGGCAAGCGCACCGATCCGCAATGCAACGGTGCTCGCCAGTTGCCGGTGGTCGCCGGCAGCCTGCCGCCGGATACCGACAGTTGCTTCTGGCAGCGCGTCGGAAATTTCTTCGGCGTCGGCGACAACAGCAACCCGCCAGCGCAGCCCGCGCCTGCTCCCACCCACTAAGCCCCAGCCATGTCCGTGTACCGCATCCACCGTGCCCTTCCCATTGCCGCCACCATGCTGCTGGCCGGCTGCTTTGCCGACAATCCGCCCCCGCCGCCGGTGCCACCACCGCCGTCGCCGCAGGCGATGGTCAGCGCGATTCGCGCGGCCGGTGCCCGCGAGCAATCGGTGATCGACGTCAGTCCGCTGCGCGATCCGGGCGTGGCGTCGCTGCAGGATTCGGCGCAGGCCGACGAGCGCGCGGGCAACTTCAAGGATGCCGCCGACAAGCTCGATCAGGCGCTGCGACTCAGTCCCGAGTCGCCGGACCTGCTGCAGGACCGTGCCGAACTGGCCGTGCGCCTGCAGGACTTCCCGGTCGCCGAGAAGCTGGCGCAGGAATCGTGGTCGCTGGGACCGAAGCTCGGTCCGCTGTGCGCGCGCAACTGGCAGACGGTGGTGGAGATTCGCCTGCACGCCCGCGACAGCCACGGTGCAGCCGACGCCCGCCAGCAGGTGCAGGCCTGCCACAAGCCTGGCATCAACCGGTTCTGAGGGGTGTCCGCCGCTGCGTCGGACCGCTGATCGACGGCCATTGCGCTCGCCGTGTGCCGCTGCCTCGGCCATACTTGCTGGATGATCGATCCCGATGACGCCGCACCCGACGACGTCGGTGCGCTGCTCGGTGCCGACGGTCCATTCGCCCGTGAGCTGCCCAACTTTGCCCCCCGTGTCGCGCAACAGGACATGGCGCGCGCCGTGGCGCACGCCATTGCCGAGCGCGAGACGCTGATCGCCGAGGCGGGCACCGGTACCGGCAAGACCTTCGCCTACCTGGTGCCGGCGCTGCTGTCCGGCGAGCGGGTGATCGTTTCCACCGGGACCAAGGCGTTGCAGGACCAGTTGTTCTTCCGCGACCTGCCGCGGGTGCGCTCGGTGCTGGGTACCCGGGTGAAGCCGGCCCTGCTGAAGGGGCGTGCGAACTACCTGTGCCTGTATCGCCTGGACCAGACCGTGCGCGACGGCGGCAGCCTCGATCCCACGCAGTCGCACCAACTGGCGGCGATCCGCCAGTGGTCGGCGCGGACCCGCCACGGCGACCGCATGGAGCTGGCCGAGGTGCCGGAGGAATCGGCGCTGTGGCCGCGGGTCACCTCCACGCCGGAGAATTGCCTTGGCGCGGAGTGCCCGTTCTTCGACGACTGCCACGTGGTGAAGGCACGGCGCGAGGCGCAGGAAGCCGATCTCGTCGTGGTGAACCATCACCTGCTGTTCGCCGACCTGGCGCTCAAGCAGGAGGGCTTCGGCGAGATCCTGCCGGGCGCGCAGGCCTTCATCCTCGACGAGGCGCACCAGGTGCCCGAGCTGGCCGGGCAGTTCTTCTCGCAGAGCGTGAGCGCGCGGCAGCTGTCCGAGCTGGGCCAGGACGCGCTCGCCGAATGCGGCGGCATCACCGGCGCGATCGGCCTGTTGCTGGAGCCGGTCGAGGCCCTGCAGGAGGCACTGAAGAAGCTGCGCGCGGCGATGGAATCGCTGCCGGCGCGTGGCCCGTTCGCCGAACTGGACAGCCGGGCCGGTGTGCGCGACGGGTTGCGCGACCTGGTCGAGTTGGTGGCGGCGCTGTCCGACCAGCTTGCCTCGCAGGCCGACCGCTCGCGCGGCTTCGCCAACGTCTACGAGCGCTCGCTGGCGTTGAGCGAACGGCTTGAGCGCATCGTCGAAGGCCAGGCCGGCGAGGCGCGCGGCATCGACGTGCGCTGGTACGAACTGGTCCCGCGCGGCTTCGCCATCCATGCCACGCCGCTGGATCTGGCCGCGCCGCTGCGGGCGATGCGCGAGCGTACCCAGGCCGCGTGGGTCCACACCTCGGCCACGCTCTCGGTGGGCGGCGACTTCGGCCATTTCGCGCGGCAGTTGGGATTGGAAGATCCACAGACGCTGAGCCTGGAGAGCCCGTTCGACTATGCGCGCCAGGCGCTGTGCTACCTGCCGCCCGGGCTGCCCGATCCGGCGGCACGCGACTACACCGACCAGGTGATCGAGGCCGTGCTGCCGGTGCTGCAGGCGTCGAACGGCCGCGCATTCCTGCTGTTCACTTCGCATCGTGCGCTGCGCCGTGCTGCCGACCTGCTGCGCAGCCGCGTGCCGTGGCCGCTGTTCGTGCAGGGCGAGGCGCCGCGGCATCGACTGCTGGAGGAATTCCGTGCCAGCGGCCACGGCGTGCTGCTCGGCGCGGCGAGTTTCTGGGAAGGCGTGGACGTGGCCGGCGAGGCGCTCAGCGTAGTGGTGATCGACAAGCTGCCGTTCGCGGCGCCGGACGATCCGGTGCTGGTCGCGCGGCTGGAGGCGCTGGAGCAGGCCGGCATCAACCCGTTCATGGGCTGGCAGGTGCCCAGTGCGGCGATCGCGCTCAAGCAGGGTGCCGGCCGGCTGATCCGCGACGTGCGTGACCGCGGCGTGCTCGTGCTGTGCGACCCGCGCCTGCTCGGCAAGGGCTACGGCAAGCTGTTCCTGGCCAGCCTGCCGCCGATGCCGCGCACGCGCGAACTGGCCGAGGTGCGCGCGTTTTTCGCGCCCGAGCCCGCATCGGAGCAAACCGGCTAACCTAGGGAGCGCTCCACACAAACCGTTGTGCAGTGCAGGATGTAAACGTATTCAGGCCGATCGCCGTGCGCGCGCATCGCAGAATCGGCCGGACTTCAGGCAAAAGGGGTGGGAACAACGATGGCAACGACGGAGACCTCGGCCGACGCCGAGCAGCACGCCACGCTGCGCGTGGTGGTGATCGCGGCGGCCGCTGCCCTGGGCGGCTTCCTGTTCGGCTTCGACACGGCGGTGATCAACGGCGCGGTGGATGCGGTGCGCGGCGCGTTCGCACTGAATGCAGGCGAGATCGGTTTCACCGTGTCCTGCGCGCTGCTCGGTTCGGCCGCCGGTGCCTGGTACGCCGGTTCGCTGGCCGACCGCTTCGGCCGTGTGCGCACCATGCAGGTGGCTGCGCTGTTCCTGGCGATCAGTGCGCTGGGCTCGGGCCTGGCCTTCGGCGTGTGGGACCTGATCTTCTGGCGACTGGTCGGTGGCATCGGCGTCGGCGTGGCGTCGGTGATTGCGCCGACCTATATCGCCGAGGTCTCGCCAGCGCGGGTGCGCGGCCGCCTCGGTTCGATGCAGCAGCTGGCGATCGTGCTTGGCATCTTCGTCGCCCTGCTCAGCGACGCATGGCTGGCCGGCGCGGCCGGCGGCGCGGCGAACAAGCTCGCGTTCGGTCTGGCCGCGTGGCGCTGGATGTTCCTGGTGGCGGTGATCCCGGCGCTGATCTACGGCGGTCTGGTGCTCGGCGTGCCGGAGTCGCCGCGTCACCTGGTCGCCAAGGGCCGGCTGGCCGAGGCCAAGGACGTGCTGCGCCAGGTGCTGGGCATGAGCAGCGACAGCGCGCTGGGCAAGAAGGTGGACGACATCGCGCACAGCCTGAAGATGGAGTACCGCCCGCGCCTGCGCGACCTGCGCGGGACGGCCGCCGGCCTGCTGCCGGTGGTCTGGGTCGGTATCCTGCTTTCGGTATTTCAGCAGTTCGTCGGCATCAACGTGATCTTCTACTACTCGTCCACGCTGTGGCATTCGGTGGGCTTCAGCGAGGCCGACTCGTTCACCATCACCGTGGCCACCTCGGTGGTCAACGTGCTGGTGACCCTGGTGGCGATCGCGCTGGTCGACAAGATCGGCCGCAAGCCGCTGCTGGTGGTCGGTTCGGCCGGCATGGCGCTGACCCTCGGCGTGATGGCCTGGTGTTTCTCGCAGGCGACCGGCAGCGGTGCCGATCTCGTGCTGCCGCACTCGGTCGGTCCGGTGGCGCTGGTGGCGGCCAACGCCTACGTGGTGTTCTTCGGCCTGAGCTGGGGCCCGATGGTGTGGGTACTGCTGGGCGAGATGTTCCCCAACCGCATCCGCGCGATCGCGCTGGCGGTGGCGGCCTCGGCGCAGTGGCTGGCCAACTTCGTGATC
>JABLTH010117007.1_pt1 | contig 13934 bp, 14 predicted proteins | sample 7875711 | NCBI WGS metagenome assembly JABLTH01 (sample SAMN14941262, study PRJNA633318) | bioreactor metagenome | isolation source: bioreactor | place: China | collected 2019-03-05 | reverse complement strand
GGCGGGCGTGGCGGGGGGCGTCGGCGGCCCTAACAACCACGCCGGGGGGGGGGGGCCGGGCGCCCCCCCCCCCCCACCGCTGATGGGACCCGCTTACTGCGGGACCGCGACGATGACCTGCGCAGCCCGCAGGACGCGGGAGGAGGTGCGGTAGCCGGCCCGGAGGACCTGGCTGACCGTGTCCACCTCGACCTCGCCGGGCTGCTGGATGAGGGCCTCGTGGATGGTGGGGTCGAATTCGACACCCGTCTCCTCGATGCGCTCCAGTCCGTAGGTCTTGAGCGTGTTCTCCAGCTTGCCGGCGATCGCCGCGAACGGGCCGTCGGAGAGGTCCCCGTGGGCACGTGCCGCGTCGATGTCGTCCATGACCGGCAGGATGGCGTTCAGCACGCCGATGACGGCCATCTCGCCCGCCACCGCACGGTCACGTTCCACCCGCTTGCGGTAGTTGACGTACTCGGCCTGGAGGCGCAGCAGATCGTTGCGCAGTTCCTCCGCCTCGGACGACGACGGGGTGCTCCCCGCATCGGCGCCCGCGGCGTTGAGGATCTCCTCGGCCTGACTGAGTGCGTCACCGTTCGCGTCGGTGGCGCCGCCACCGGCTGGAGCTTCGGAGCCCTGGGGGGTCCGTGCCTGGCCGGTCTCCGGGTCGACCTTGCGGTTGTCCCGGATGACCGGCTCCTGGCGCTCGTCCCCGGTCCCGGAGCCGTGTTCTGCTTCGTTACCGTGGTGCGGCATGGTTACTTCTTCTCGTCTTCGTCGATGATCTCGGCGTCCACGATGTCCTCTTCAGGAGCACCGGCGGAGGCGCCTGCGGCTTCCTCACCACCGGCAGGAGCCTGGGACTGGGCGTAGATGGCCTCGCCGAGCTTCGTCTGGGAAGCCTGGAGCTTCTCGAACGCAGCCTTCACAGCGTCGTCATCCGCGCCTTCGAGGGCGGCCTTGAGGGCGTCGACGTCGGCCTTGACCTCGGTCTTGACCTCTTCCGGCAGCTTGTCGTCGTTGTCGGCGATGAGCTTGTCGGTGGCGTAGGCCAGCTGCTCGGCGGCGTTACGGGTGTCCGCAGCCTCACGGCGCTTCTTGTCCTCGGCGGCGTGCGCCTCGGCGTCGGCGACCATGCGCTCGATGTCCTCCTTGGAGAGGGCGCTGCCACCGGAGATCGTCATGGACTGCTCCACACCGGTGCCCTTGTCCTTGGCGGACACGTGCACGATGCCGTTGGCGTCGATGTCGAAGGTGACCTCGATCTGCGGCACGCCACGCGGTGCGGGGGCGATGCCGGTCAGCTCGAAGGTGCCCAGCGGCTTGTTGTCCCGGGTGAACTCACGCTCGCCCTGGAAGACCTGGATGGACACGGACGGCTGGTTGTCATCCGCCGTGGTGAAGGTCTCGCTGCGCTTGGTCGGGATCGCGGTGTTGCGCTCGATCAGCTTGGTCATGACGCCGCCCTTGGTCTCGATGCCGAGGGACAGGGGGGTCACGTCGATCAGGAGCACGTCCTTGCGCTCACCCTTCAGCACGCCGGCCTGCAGGGCTGCGCCCACGGCCACGACCTCGTCCGGGTTGACGCCCTTGTTGGGCTCCTTGCCACCGGCGAGCTCCTTGACCAGCTCGGTCACGGCGGGCATACGGGTGGAACCACCGACGAGCACGATGTGATCGATGTCGGAGACCTTGATGCCGGCTTCCTTGATGACGTCGTGGAACGGCTTCTTGGTGCGCTCGAGCAGGTCCTTGGTCAGGTCCTGGAACTTGGCACGGGTGAGGTGCTCGTCCAGGTGGACCGGGCCGTCAGGGGTGACCGAGAGGTACTGCAGGGAGATGTTGGTGCTGGTCGAGGAGGAGAGTTCCTTCTTGGCCTGCTCCGCCGCCTCGCGCAGACGCTGGAGGGCGATCTTGTCCTTGGAGAGGTCGATGCCCTTGGCCTTGAGCTGCCCGAGGAGGTACTGGACGATCCGGTCATCCCAGTCGTCGCCACCGAGGCGGTTGTCGCCGGCGGTCGCGCGGACCTGGATGGTGGAGAAGCCGTCCTCGTCCTTGCCGACTTCGAGCAGGGACACGTCGAAGGTGCCGCCGCCGAGGTCGAAGACCAGGATGAGCTCGTCTTCCTTGCCCTTGTCCAGACCGTAAGCCAGAGCGGCCGCGGTGGGCTCGTTGACGATGCGCAGGACGTTGAGGCCCGCGATCTCACCGGCTTCCTTGGTGGCCTGGCGTTCGGCGTCGTTGAAGTATGCCGGAACGGTGATGACCGCGTCGGTGACCTTCTCGCCCAGGTACGCCTCGGCGTCGTTCTTCAGCTTCATGAGCGTACGGGCGGAGATCTCCTGCGCCGTGTACTTCTTGCCGTCGACGTCGACGCTCCAGTCGGTGCCCATGTGGCGCTTGACGGAGGCGATGGTGCGGTCGATGTTGTTGACGGCCTGGCGCTTGGCGATTTCGCCGACCAGGACCTCACCGTTCTTGGAGAACGCAACCACTGACGGCGTAGTGCGACCGCCTTCAGCGTTGGCGATGACGGTGGGCTCGCCACCTTCCAGAACGGAGACGACCGAGTTGGTGGTTCCGAGGTCAATGCCTACAGCACGTGACATGTGTTGCTTCCTTCCTTGGAAAAAGTAGGTGTTCGCTGCGCCCGAGGCGGTTCCTTGAGCGCTCTGCACTCAACTCTACTCTTAAGCAATCTGGTGTCAAGCAAAGTTGAGTCGGCTTCGCTCAAGTTCGCTGTGAGCGAACAGGATTCGGGTTGACAGCGGCGCTTTCAGCCCCGATCACCACGATGATTCCACCGCAGCCACCGGCCTGGCAGTCGGCGCCACCGCCGGTCGCCCCATCAACGCCAGGCGCCTACGAGGCCCCATCGGCGCGGATCAAAGCGGCGAGCCGCCGAAGCTGCGCGGCAAGGTCGCGACGCTCCTCGGGGGTGAAATGCGCAAGCGCCTCAGACTGACGGGCCTCGAGATCCTCCCTCATGGCCGCGAGTCTGCGGGAGCCCTCTTCCGTGAGAGCGATGAGCACTTGCCGCTCATCTTGCCGAGAGCGTCGACGCGTCACAACACCCTCGATCTCAAGCTGTTTCAACATGCGCGTCGCCGTGGGAACACTGACGTCCGCGCCCGAGGCGAGTGCGCCAACCGGCAGCCCGTCAACCGGGGCCGCCCCGAGAGGTTCAAGGATCACGTATTGCGCCATGGTGAGACCGACCTGCTCCCGCCCCATAGTGGCAGCCCTTGATCGACGCATCGCATAAAAGAGCTGGTCGGCAGCCCGCCCCAGCTCCCGGGTCGCTTCATTCCCCCCTTCGATCTCCCGCGCTCCATTCATCTCAGCCTTGCCTGGTCCTGTCATGAGTGATACTTTACAACTGCATTATTTAGCAAGCTAATATTTATCTATCTAGGAGAATCGTGGAGTTCCCAGCACGCATCGACGTTCATCAGCACATCGTCCCGCCTTCCTGGGCCGAAGCACTGGCCTCACGCGGCATGGACTCCGGTGGCTGGGCGATTCCCCACTGGAGTGCGGACAGCGCAATCGCCATGATGGATCAGCAGGGCATCGCCACCGGGATCCTGTCCGTCACCTCACCCGGAGTCCATCTCGGCGAGGATGTCGCCGCACGCACCCTCGCCCGTTCCGTCAACGAGTACGGCGCAGAAGTGGTCAAAGATCACCCCGATCGGTTCGGCTATTTCGCGAGCATCCCCCTGCCGGATGTGGAAGCCGCCATCGAGGAGGCCGCCTTCGCCCTCGATGTTCTCCAGGCCGACGGCGTCGTTCTGATGTCCAACGCCCACGGCACATACCTGGGCGACCCCGCCTTCGAGCCCCTGTGGGCCGAACTCGACCGCAGGTCCACGACCGTCTTCGTGCATCCAGCTCAGCCGCCGATGAGTCTGCTCCCGGGCACGCCGGCACCTCTGGCCGACTATGTCTTCGACACCACACGCACTGCGTTGAACATGACTCTGAACGGAGTCATGAAGCGCTACCGCAAAGTCCGGGTGATCCTCTCGCACGGAGGCGGGTTTCTCCCCTATGCCGCGTACCGGTTCTCCGGTCTGACCTCCACGGTCGTGGACCCGGAGCAGGACGCCGACGACATCCTGGCCGATCTCAAACGGTTCTACTTCGACACCGCACTGTCGGCCAGCCCGTCAGCGCTGCCGTCCCTCCTGGCCTTCGCCGAGCCCGGACACGTCCTCTACGGCAGCGACTGGCCCTTCGCCCCTCAGGAGGCCGGCTCCTACTACAACGATTTCCTCGAAACCTATACCGGCTTCCGCCCAGGAGAGGCGGCAGCCATTGACAGGGGCAACGCAGAAGTCCTCTTCCCTCGCCTCACCGCAGAAGGCGGAGTGGATCGCTGAACCCCGCCTCGCCAGCCCCGCGTTGGCGTCCTCCGAGATCAGGAGGATCGGCTCACGGGGCTGGCGGGAGCTCAGGCGAGGCCGACGCCCTCTTCGGCGGCGTCGTTGGAGGGGTCCGTGTCCCCGGGGACGTTGGCGATCAGGGCCACGACGTGGGCCGCGTTCAGGGCGGTGGACGGGCCCGCTGTGAGGACCACCGTGGCGGGCGGAGCGCCCAGTGCGAGCGGCGCGACCGTCGTCGCGGTCAGCGTGAATGCCTCGGTGCTGGTGATCGTCTGCGGCACGGTGGAGGTGAGCTTGAGCCGCGGGTCGACGACGACGCCGATCACCGGGATGGTGTTCTCCCGCACCAGGGTGACGTCCATGGTGAGCGTGAGGAGGACGCCCGCCGGGATGTCCCCACCGGAGGCCGGGCCAGCCACCACCCCACCGCTGAGACGGGTCCGGAGGCCTCCGTCGGTGAAGTCGGCCTCGGCCCAGGCCGCGGCGTCGATGCCCGCGCCACTCGCGGCCGCGTACGGCGCCGCCACGGCGGCGGCGATCACGGGAATGCTCCAGGCGGCTCCCCGCACGACAGCGCGGCGCGGCGTGCTGCCGACGGTATGGTCTTCGGGCGAACGCCCCTGCTGGTCCATCATCTGCTCTTGCCCTTCCGAGGGCCGGGCCGGAGACCCGCCAGGACCCGCCGGCACAGGGCCCCGCTCTGAAATTCCACCGGCCGCCGTCGCGGCGGCCAAAAGGTCAAAAGTAGCATGACGATCGATTGGGGTGGGCGGCCCGCGATTTCGGTGCGCGAATTTCCTTCGGGTGCGGATATTGCGGCACCCAGAAGAAATCTGGGCACCGGAATCGGGAACAGGCTGATTCCGCGCTACAGACCGACGACGCCGGCCAGCGTCCGCATCTGATGCGCGAAGAGCTCCTCCCGGGCGGGGAAGGTGTCCGGGCCGTACTGGCCGAAGACCTCGAAGCTGACCGCCCCGAACACTGACGTCCAGACCAGGACGCCGCGGGCGAGCAGCTCGTCCGGCAGCTCCAGCCCGAGTTCGTCACGCACCGCGGCCAGGTTGCCGGCCAGGACGTCGGACACGACGCCGGACTCCCCCGCATCCCGCAGCGCACCGGCGCGGTGGGCCGCGTCGAGGATCCCGACCAGCCGAAGCACCACGCGCGTCCCGGGCTCGATGGTCCGCTCCCCCGGCGCCTGATACCCCGGCACAGGGCTGCCGAACAGCAGCGCGTAACAGGCAGGCTCCGCCACGGCCCAGCGGCGGACCGCCTGCGCGAGGGTCAGGAACCGCTCGCGGAAGTCGTCGTCCGGCACCTGGTTCACGGCCGCGTCGACGGCGTCACCAAGTTCGTTGTAGGCGTCGATCAGCAGAAGCGTCAGCAGTTCGTCCCGGCTCTCCACATAGCGGTACACGGCCGAGGAGACGACGCCGAGGTCACGCGCCACGGCCCGTAACGATAGCGCCGCGGCGCCCTGCTCGGCGAGATGCTTCCGCCCGAGACTCACGATGTCCGCGATGGTGCGGGCACGGGCGCGCTCACGGGGCCCGGGGGTGCGGTCGGCGCGAGGGGCTGAGGTGTCCGGCATGGACCCATGCTGTCCGATTCCGAGAGCAGCGTCAACTTTTGAGAGCAGTGCTCTTGACTTCCGCCAGGCGGGGCTTCATCCTGGATTCAGAGAGCAGTGCTCTCGATTTCACTTCCACCCTCGCTTTAATTTCCACCCCAGGAGAACACCATGTCCCAGAATCCCAGCACCCACCTCGTCATCGGCGCCGGCCCCATCGGCTGGACGGTGGCCTCTCAGCTCGCCGAGCAGGGCGAGCGGGTCCGCCTGCTCACCCGCTCCGGCTCCGGCCCGGACCACCTGCTCATCGACCGCGTGCGGGGCGACGCCGGGGACCCGGCATCCCTCGCGCGGGAGCTCGAGGGCGTGCGGGCCGTCTTCCACTGCATGCACGGCAGCGCCTACACGGAGCAGGCCTGGCGCGCCGAACTGCCGCAGGCCGAGCGCACGGTGCTGGACGCCGCCGCGGAGGCGGGGGCCGTCGTCGTCTTCCCCGAAAGCCTGTACTCGTACAGCGAGCCGGACCGCGTCATGCGCGAGGACAGCCCGCGCCAGGCCCGCGGCGGCAAGCGAGGAGTGCGCACCGAACTGCTCGCGGCACGGGCGGCCCACCCCGCGCACACCGTGAGCGTCGTGGCGAGCGACTACTTCGGCCCGCAGGCGCTCAACGCCCACGCCGGCGAGCGCATGGTCCCGCTCGTCCTGGCGGGGAAGACGGTGCGCGTCGTGGGGTCGGCCGACCAGCCGCACTCCTTCACCTACGTGCCCGACTACGCGGCCGCCATGATCGCCGCCGCACGGGACGACTCCCTCTGGGACCGCGTGCTGCACGCCCCGACCGGACCGGCTCTGACGCAGCGCGAGATGGCGGAGGCCTTCGCGACGGCGGCCGGCGTCCCGTCCGCGAAGGTCACGGTGCTGCCCCGCCGGCTCATGAAGGGGCTGGGCCTGGTGATGCCGTCCATCCGGGAACTGAACGAGCTGGAGTACCAGTTCACCGCGCCGTTCGTGATGGATTCGAGCGTGAGCGAAAAACTGCTCGGGTTCGGCCCGACCCCCCTGGACGAAGCCGCGCGGGCGACCGTGGCCTGGTGGCGGGAGCGCGCGACGGCGTGAGGCGCGGCGTCCGGTGTTCGCCGCGACCGCATGGGCTCAGCCCCGGGCGTGAACGTGACCGCACGGACCCGCGCCCTCGCGCCGGCGCGGACCCCGCCTGCGGTACGTTGTGTCCATGATCGCCGACAGCACCGCACTCGATGTGGGAATCCTCTTCCTGCGCCTCGTCGTAGGGGTCACCATGGCCGCCCACGGTTTCCAGAAGTTCTTCGGCAAGGGCGGGATCGGGCAGGTCGCCGCCTGGTTCGACAGCATCGGGATGAAACCGGGCAGGTTCAACGCGATCATGGCCGCGTCGACCGAGACGGCCGCCGGGATCGCGCTGGCCCTCGGACTCTTCACCCCGCTCGCGGGGGCCGCATATGTCGCCCTGATGGTCGTCGCGTTCTGGACGGTCCACCGGCACGGGTTCTTCTCGACCAAGGGCGGATGGGAGTACAACCTGGTCCTCGGCGCGACGGCGGTGACCGTGGCGACGCTCGGCGCCGGCCGGCTGAGCGTGGACCACGTGTTCACCGGCACCGGGATCGCAGGCCTCCTCTGCGGCTGGGCGGGCCTGCTCATCGCGGTGCTCCTCGGAGTCGTCGGCGCAGTAGGCCAGCTCGCGATCTTCTATCGCCCTCCGGCGCCCAAGGATCACTGAGGACGGATCCTCGGGGCTGAGATGTCGGGGCCGGCCCGCCGCTCGCGGCTGATGGCGAGAACGAGCCCGCGCCCGGCGCGAGTTCAGTCGAACGGCTCAGGTTCGGGACGACGGGCGTGAGCATGGGTCGCTTCCACGATCGCCGCGACGACGTCGGAGGCGCGTCCACCGCCGAAGGCCTGGCGCTGCAGGCGCTCACCCGAGCCGCGCTCGAGGATCCGCGCGATCCCGTCGCGGACGAGCGGCAGGTCGCCGACGTCGTCGAGCGCCGCTTCGAGGTGAGCCGTGAAGTCTTCGACGACGGCGGACGCGGGGCGAGGATCGCCGGTGGCAGTGTCGAGCAGTTCCCCCCGGAGTCCGAAACGGCTCGCCTGCCAGTCAGCCAGCCGCAGCGTGTCCGTCCGGACGGCCGGAGCGGGGACACCCGCCCGCCACTCCGCCGCCGTGGTCTCGACCAGTGCCCGGACGGCGGCAGCGAGCACCACGGCGTCGTCGGCCCGGAGGCAGATGTCAGCGATCCGCACTTCCACGGTGGGCTGGTGCCGGCAGAGCCGCGCGTCGAAGTACACCATGCCCTCGTCCAGCAGCACCCCGGTGCGGATCAGCCGTGCGATGGTCGCGTCGTATCCGGCCGCGGTGCCGAAGAGCTCTGCGGGACCCGCCGACGGCCAGCGGCTCCAGATCTGGGTGCGGTAGCTGGCGAAGCCCGTGTCCTCGCCGTTCCAGAAGGGCGAGTTGGCGCTGAGGGCGAGGAGCACCGGGAGCCAGGGTCTGATCCGGTCCAGGACCGCGACACCCTCGTCCCGTGAATCCACGGAGACGTGCACGTGGAAACCGCAAGTGATCTGCTCGCGTGCGACCATACCGAACCGCCGGGACAGCGTGGAATACCTCTGGTCGCCTTCCGTCGGTGTCGTGTGCATCAGCGGCGGGGTTCCCGAGGCGGCGATCCTCGCGCCGACGGTCCGGGCCGCGTCGTCCGCCAGAGAACGGCCGGCGACGATCTCGGCCCGCAGGTCCTCCGCCGTCTCGCAGGGCCGGGTGTTGACCTCGATCTGCTCCTGTTTGAATTCCGTCGTGAGGGCGGGCCCGGGCGATGAACCGGGGCCGGAGCGCGCCGCGGCATCGAGAACGGCGCGGGCGAGAGGCAGCGGCCACCCGCTGTCCGCCGAGACGATCAGCAGTTCCTCTTCGACTCCGAACGTGCGCATCCGCGTCTCCGCTCACCTGGCCCGGCAAGTCCGATCCGTCCGGGCGCCATGCCGTGTACCCCCTTGAATCATCCCACCGCGACCGGCGCGGGGAGAAGGAGGGACTTTGGAGGATGCGGTCAGCGTCCTCGGGCCCGTTCAGTGCCGATCAGCGTGCTGAAGGTCCTAGATCGCCACCGATCCCGGAGCGGGCCACCGGGGTGATTTGTCGTCGGCGGGCGATCCGGGAACACCGCGCTCGGCTAGTGGAAGCGGACTGCGGCTGCGGCTCTCCTCAGCTGCTCCCGCCTGCTTTCCGAGAGGTGAGGCGCCGGGTGTGCGGGGCGGCCGGCGTCGTCGTCGACGGTGTCGGAGAGTTCCTGGATCAGCGCGCCCAGCAGGAGCGCGAGCCCCTCACTGAGTTCGTCCAGGGTGGTGTTCGTGATGTCCAGCCGACGATCGTTGAGGACGAGCCCGACCTCCGGATAACCGGCCGTGGCGAGGTGACCGGAGGCGGCGAGGGAATTGAGCCGTTCATGTTCGGACCGGCTGGGGCGCCGGTTGAGGATCGCGGGAACGGTGTACCTGTCCGAAGGCTCGGACTCTTCGATCCCGGCGACGAGACAGGAGAACACCACGCCTTCCACCCGAAGGAGCTCCGTGTGGCTTGTCGTGCTGCCGTGTGAGTTCATGGCGTTGATCCTTGGTCTGCTGGCGGGCACCCGCTCAGCTCGTGAGAGCCGGCCGCCGCAGTGTCTGTGCGACGGGGCATTCGAAGACCGACCCGCGCCCGTAGCCGACCTCGTTGAGATACTTGATGACGGTCCCGTAGGAGGCCAGCAAGGTCGACGTGGTGTACGGGATGTTCTCCTCAGCGCAGGTTCGCTGGACGATCGCTGCGGCGCGTCGCAGCGCGGGCCGGGGCATGGTCGGGAAGAGGTGGTGCTCGATCTGGTAGTTCAAGCCGCCCATCAGGAGATCCATGGCCCAGTTCCCCGTGATGTTCCGCGAGGACCGGACTTGCCTGGTCAGGAAGTCCACCCGGTCCCCCGCGGCGTACACCTTCATGCCCTTGTGGTTCGGGGCGAAGGTGGCGCCCATGTAGAACCCGAAGACCCCCTGCTGGACCAGCACGAAAGTGATGGCCAGGGGCAAGGGAAGGAACACGAAGGCCAGCGCGGGAACTGCGCAGGTCCTGAGGGTGAGAATCGCCAGTTCGAGGGCGCGACGGTCCACCCGCCCTCTGCTGAGCAGGTGCCGGTAGGAGTCCACCTGCAGGCTGATACCGAGGAACGGCAGCAGCAGGAAGAGGAAGTAGCCCTGTCCCTTGGCGATGAAGTGCAGTGCCTTCGGCCTCGCCGCAGCCGCCTGGTCGTAGAAGGCAACGAACCCGGGACGGATATCGGGATCCTTGCCGATCATGTTCGGCGTCGAATGGTGCCTGGTGTGTTTCTGCTGCCACATGGCGTAGCTGATGCCGGACAACCCTGTGGCAACCAGACGCGCGAACCAATCGTTGGCCTTCCAGGTGGAAAAGATCTGGCGATGCGCCGCCTCGTGGGCCAGAAAGCCGAACTGGGTCATGAGCACGCCCAGTCCCGCTGCGATCAAGATCTGAAAGCCGGAATCACCGAGGAGGCCGAAACCGGCCCATGCGGCCCCGTAGGCCACGACCAGGATCGAGAACAGTGTGAGGTAGAAGCCCCGGCGGCGAACCAGAAGCCCATCGGATTTCATCTGGGTCTGCAGAGCGACGAATCGCTCCACCAGGGGGTTGCTCCGCGCAGGGCGCGAGAGAAGGTCAGTGTTCATATGATGCCGCCAATGGCTGGGAGGTTCGGCGCGACCCTCGATATCGGGGCGCCATTCCCTCCATCTCGACTCTACGGGATGTACCTGAGAGCTGTCGGAGTGTCACAGGCCCGCCCGAATCGCCATTGATCCGAGCGGGAGTTCATGGGACGTCAGGCGAGGCTGCCGTCACTTCGCCGAATCCCGCCTCGGGTGCGGGTCGAACCCGGAGAGCGCTTCGATGAGCGCTCCCAGATAACGCTCGACCGTGGACAGTTCCTCGTCGGAGAAGGCGCCGGCTGCGGAGAGCAAGGCGCTGACCTGGCGCTGCAGGCCGGAGTCCAACATGATGCGGGCGTCTTCCGTGGCGTGGAGGATACGAGCCCTGCGATCATGCCGGTCGACCTTCCGTGTGAGATACCCGGCCGAGATCAGACGCTCCACCAAGCCCGACGTCGAGGCGGACGTGATGCCCAGGTGAGCCCCGATCATCTTCGGCGTGACGTGGTGAACAGCCGACTCGTCCACGACGAAGCGCAGCGCTTCCAGGTCGTTGTTGTTGATGTTCAGGTCCGCCCGCAAGGATTCCCGGGCGCCGGTTTCGACCTCACGGAACTCGCGGAGCAGGTGCAGGGAATTGAGAACGCGGTCTTCACGCCCGCCCTCGAGCCAGCTCCGGTTGATCACTTCCAGAACCATCGGCAAGACCTTCCCGTCTGGAAAATTCGGTCAACGAACTAGTGAATCCCCTTTCCACTGTAGACCTGCCGCCCGGCCGATCGAACCCCCTACGTTTTCAAGGGAGGCGGCCGAGCTCCCAGCGAAAACCTCCCTCTTGCATATAGATAGTTCGAGGAACTAGGTTTTTAATCAAGCGAGCATCCAGAGCGTTCGCGACCATGACACCCCTCCACACCGAGCAGGCAACTCGCCTCAAACCCGTGACAAGGAGAGAGAGCATGCGAATCGTCAGCAAGACCTGGAACATCGTGGACAACCCGGTCCAGAACCAGTACGAGATCTATCGGGACGGCATCGTTCAGGGCGTCGTCAAGTACCGCATCGAGGGAACCACTCTCCGGTTCTTCCTCTGCCGTGCCACCGGCCTCCGCTCCCCTTGGGAACGGCGCGCGTTCTACCTGGCGGCGGCCCGGGACGCGAAGCGCCGCCGCCTGAACGTCCAGATCACATCCCGCTCCATGGCCGAAGATCTCGCCCCCTTCAGGAAGTGGTGCCATGCCGCACCGCAGGAGCGCCCGGTGCGCCGCGTCGACAGCGCCGGCCTCACCCCCTCCCTGCAACGCGCCGCGTAGCCGTTCGGCTTCGCCGGCTGCCGGCGTCGACCCGGTCGACGCCGGCAGTCCTCTCGCCCTGATCCCGCGCGCCCTCATCCGGCTCGGTCGCCGGGGCGCACCCAGCATCCACAGGAGGACACCGTGGCCGCGGACACTCCCGGACATGAATCCGACCGTGCGGACCAAGAGAACGAACCGCGCGGCGCGAAAAAGTACCTCAAAGCACTCGGCCCCGGGCTGATCTCCGGAGCCTCCGACGACGACCCCTCGGGCATCGCCACCTACGCGCAGGCAGGCGCCACCTACCAGGCCTCGGCCCTGTGGACCGTGCCCGCCACCCTGCCGCTCATGATGGCAGTGCAGGAGATCTGCGACCGCACGGCTCTCGCCACGGGGAAGTCCCTCGGCGCACTGGCCCGAGAGAAGTTCTCCAGCAGACTCCGCCTGCTCATCGCCATCCTGCTGATCGCACTCATCATCGCGAACGTCGTGAACCTCGCCGCGGACACCCTCGCCGTCGGCAAAGGCATGGAGATGCTGGGCGCCGGCCCGGCCTTCCTCTGGAATCTGATCGCCGGTGCGGGCATCGCGTTCACTCTCGCCAAAGGATCGTTCGCCACCATCGAGCGCATCTTCAAGTGGCTGTGCCTCGCCCTGTTCGCCTACGTCGCCGTCCTCTTCACGGTCCACGCGGACTGGGGTGAGATCCTCCACGGGCTCCTCGCCACCCGCCTGCACTGGGACCTCAGCTATTGGGCCCTGATCGCCGCGATCTTCGGCACCACCATCTCCCCCTACCTGTTCTTCTGGCAGAGCGCCAACCGCGTGGAGGATCTCAAGGCCGAGTCCTCGGATGGCGACGCCACCGGGCTGAATGACCGCGGACCGCGGGACAGGAAGGACGAGAAGCGCCTCGCCCGCGTCGACGTCTTCACCGGCATGGCGTTCTCGGTCCTGATCATGTTCGCGATCATCGTGGCCACCGCGGCGACCCTGGGACAGACCGGCACCGAGATCGGGTCGGCGGACGACGCGGCCAAGGCCCTGGAGCCCATCGCCGGGCCCTTCGCCAAACTGCTCTTCGCCCTCGGATTCATCGGCTCCGGCATCCTCGCCATCCCCGTGCTCGCGTCCTCCGGCGCGGCCGGCCTGTCCGGCCTGCTGAACAAGAACTGGGACCTCGACTCCTCGCCCCGCAAGGCCCCGGTGTTCTACACCCTCGTCCTCGTCGGCGCGGCCCTCGGCACGATCCTGAGCCTCATCTTCAGCAACCCGATCCAGCTCCTGGTCCTTTCAGCCACCATCAACGCGATCGCCGCAGCGCCCTTCCTGATCATCACGATGCTCATCGCCCGCGACAGGAGACTCATGGGAGACCAGGTCAACGGCCGCCTCAGCAACACTCTCGGCTGGCTCGCCGTCGTCGTGATGACCATCTTGGGGATCCTGGGGATCATCGGGACGATCTTCGGGGCCTGACGCAGGGCTGCGCTTCCCAGTGCGCGCCGGGAGGCGCAGCCGTGCACGACGACGGCGGCAGGGTCACGGTGGTTCTAGCGGCAGGAGTGCCCGGAACCGTAGCTGAGCCAGGTCGGCAGGGACGAGGCGAACGCCTCACGGACCGCAGGATCCTTGGTGGCGGTCCAGTCGACATGGGCTTTGATCTCGGTTTCGTACTTGTCCCACTCGAACCAGTTGATCATCTTGAGCCGCGGGAAGCGGGCGCGGACCTCGTCGCTGAACACCTGCTCCCACCAGGACCGTTTGATGGTGAGCGCCTTGGACGCGTCGCCACTGGTGTTGACGAGCGCGGCGGTTTCGGCGATGGCCACGGGCTTGCCGCGCCGGGCCCCGTACTCGGCGTAGAAGTCCGGCACGGCGAGGTCGTCACCACCGGCGCCCTTGTACGTGCCGGTGAGCTGCTGGATGAACTTCCGCGGTTCGGGCACCACGTTG
>JABLTH010010012.1_pt1 | contig 13944 bp, 9 predicted proteins | sample 7875711 | NCBI WGS metagenome assembly JABLTH01 (sample SAMN14941262, study PRJNA633318) | bioreactor metagenome | isolation source: bioreactor | place: China | collected 2019-03-05 | reverse complement strand
CGGGGCGCGCGAAGCGTTGTTGCAGCGCCGCGCGGTGGCGGGCCAGCGCGTCTTCCTCGCGCTGGAAATCGTCTTGCTGGCTGTCTGGCTGAACGTTCTGCTGGGGAGGGGACATGCTCAGGATCCGAGCTCGCGCTGCAGGGCCGCCCGGCAGGCGGCCAGGCCCAGGCGGACATGCTTCTCCACCGCCTTGCGCGAAATGCCCAATGTTAACGCCACCTCGGCCTGCGGCAGTTCATGGACCTTGTGCAGGACGAAGACTTCGCGGCAGCGCGGCGGCAGCGTCTCGATGGCCGCCGCCAGGCGCTCGAACTCGCGCGCCGCGTCGAGCCGGCGCGCCTGGCCGGGCGCCTCGCTGACACCGTCCGGCAACTCATCCATGGACAGCACCCAGGCCGCGCGCGCGCGTTCCACGCGATGGCGGTCGATGGCCAGGTTCAGCGTGGCGCGCCGCAGGTAGGCGATCGGGGTCAGCACCGGCTGGCGCGGCGGCTCGGCGAGCAGGTTGACGCAGACATCGTGGACCACGTCGCGCGCGAAGCCGCGGTCGGCGCCGAAGCGCCGGCGCAGGTGCTCGACCAGCTCGTCGTAGTGGCGCACCAGGGCGGCTATCAGGGGCGGGTAGGTCTGCTCGCGGGGCACCGGTCGTCGCCTTGGCCGGGATCCGGCAACGGGTTGGGAGATGAAAGTGTTGAATTGTAAATGAGAATGATTGGTATTTGCAATAATAGAGAGAGTACCAGGGCCGGCGAGCCCATTCGCCTCGGCCCCCACGCCTGCTCATCCATCGGGCTTAGGGCCATGCCGGCATTGCGTCCCGCCTCGAACCGTGCGGCGCCGAGCCTTGAAGAGGGGGGCCGGGTTCAGCGGCTGCTACCGCGTCGAGAGCATCTGGCCTTGGATCTTGGCCAGGTGGTCCGGTCATCGTCCTGATGCCCCTGAGGTGGTCCTCTGACGGGCACGTTGAGCGCCTTTCCTGCAGAAAGACCGGAAACCTCCTGTATCACCGGCAAGGGCGGCCATGCAATATGAAGAGGTAGCAAGTCCAGGGAAGTCCGCAGCGATTGCTGGAGGGGCCGCACCATGCGTCGTTTGCACAGAGATTTCCAGCCTGCTAAAAAGGAGAAGCGTCACTTGGATCTGGCCATCGGCGGGTTTATCGCATCTAGCATTGCCATACTGGCAATTTTCTCCAATCCTCGACGCCAATTTCGGCAGATTCGTCGGGGGGCGTGATGGCTGACAATGTCTCGTCCCCGGTCTCGACTGCTCTCGAGTTCTACGCCGACCGTCTAGCCAAGAAAATGATCGGAATTGGCTGCGCGCTCATCGTGGTGGCGCTTGTGCCAGCGCTCAAATTCGGCGGAGTCGGTCTGGGCGGCGGCGTATTCTCGGCATCTCTCATGCTCATTGCGACGGGAAAATCCAGGCGGTCAAACGCTTATCTCCGGTTCGATGCGGGCCACTTCGAAACGAAGCTGACGCTTGCTTCCGGGCGGCAGAAGGTGCTTTACAGCGCAGTCACCAGCTGTGATGTGAGCGATAAGCTGGTTGTCGTTCACTATCGCGAGCACGGCCAACCCGCCGGTTCGAAGCCGAAACGAATCTACACCCCTCTTGGCGAACTTCGCGCCGACGATCGTCCCTTGTGTATCGATGCGTTTCGTACGCGTTTGCGGTCGGCCTCATCCGCCTGACGTGTGTCCGATGAACGGGGTGGGTCCAGATCTGACATGGTGGCGGATCAGGAAGTCGAGTTGGTTGGTCCTCGCAGGCACCTGCCGGCGCGTGCTGCCAGGACGGAGCGCTTCGGCCGCATTGCTCTGGCTGGCGCTGGCCAGCGGCCCTGCACGGGCGGAGTCTTGCGAGGCGCCATTGAGCGATCATTCGGCCGTCCAATACTCATGCGACATGCATGAAGGCATGGCGCGCTTCAGGATCGATGGCGCATGGGGTTTCATCGACAAGTTCGGCAAGCTGGCGGGGGCGCCTCCATTCGACCATGCGGATGACTTTTCGGAAGGCTTGGCCGCCGTCAAGTTGGGGGAGCACTGGGGCTTCGTCGACAAGACCGGTGAACTGGTCATTCCTCCCAGGTTCGGCTCCGTCCATCGCTTCTCCGCCGGCCTGGCCGCCGCAATGGGGGAAGGCGGCAACTGGGGCTACATCGACCGCCATGGCCAGTGGGTGATCGCGCCGGCCTACGAGCAAGCCGGCCGCTTTCAAGATCGGACCGCGATGGTCAGGGAACGTCGCCAGGGCTCTCTGCTGATCGACCGGCGTGGACAGGTGGTCAAGCGTTTCGAGGCCGGCCTGTCGGTCGACCTGGACCCGGATGCCCGGGGGCTCTACAGGGCCGAGCGCCAAGGCGCGCGCTGGCTCTGGCATCGCGAAGGCGGGCTGTTCCCGATGCCGGAGGCGTTGCAACGCTACGTGCAGATCGACGGCGACGGCCTGATTCCAGTCAGCCTCGAGTCGAACGGCGGCGATGTGCTGTGGGGGGCGATGGATATCCAGGGGCGCTGGGCCGTGCCCGCGCGCTTCGCATCGATCGGGCCGTTTCAAGCGGGTCTGGCTGTCGCACAGCCGGCAGAACCAGCTGGCGGGGATGTCGAAGGCGGCAGCCTGGCGGGACGTCGCCTCGGACTGATCGACCGGCAGGGCCGGTTCGTAGTCCCCCCGCAGTATGAGCGGATCACGCGGCAAGCCTGGGGCGGCTACCAGGCCACCCACGCGGGAGAAGCTGGCAGCGACATCATTGGCCGGGACGGACGGGTGCTGTTGGCCGCCGCCACGTGTCCAGGCTTGCGCGAGGTGTTGGTCGCCCTGTCGGTGGAGAAGGCGCAGTGGAGCGTCGTGGCGGGTTGCGGGCGGAGCTGGGCATTTCATGCCCGTGCGGGCATGGTCCGCAGCCGTATCGCGAAGCCCGCGGCCTATGCCACCGGCACCCATCTCATGCTCGAGGGCGCCCTCAGTGGTACGCAAGCGCCGCTGCCTTTTGACATTTTCGACGCGGCGGGCCGCCGGGTGGTTTCGAGCGAAGACCGGGCGTTACAAGGCGATCAGGCATTGACGCGCGGGGATCTGGTGCTCCTCGTGCCGTCTGGCGAGGCCACTGCCGAGCACAGCCGCCTGGATCTGCTGCCTCTGGCCGTGGTGGTACGGAAGCGCAACGAGACGCAGATCATCACCCGGGACGGCAAGCTCATTTCCAATCCCGGCTGGCACTATCGCGCCGAAATGAACCAGGGTCACTTTGTCTTGAGCGGGCCCGGCGGTCCTGGCGGCAAGCCGCTCGACGGGCCGCTGGTGATGTCCACCCCTGGCGAACCGTTCGATGAGCCGTCTGTGTGGCTCTTCTCGGGTGACGCCCCGCCGGACCGCACCCGCTGGGGCGCCATCGACGGGCGGGGGCGGTGGGTCGTCCAGCCACAGCATGGCCACTATCTACCTTCTTTCCGGGATGGCGCAGTGGTTGACTGGGACGGCACGCAACCGATGGTGGTGGAGCGCGATGGCAAGCGCCACCTATGGCCCCAGGATGTGCAGCGAATCACGCGCGTGAGCCAGCGTGCTTTCATCGGCTCACCCCGCGATCCCGGGGACCCGCTTGTGCGCCTGGAACTGGGTACCGGGAACATAACCCGGATCACTTTCCCCGCCAAGGTGAACCTCGAGGATTTCCACGATGGCCTGGTCAGCGCCGGTGATCCGGAGGGCCTGCGGTGGGGGCTGCTGGACGACCAGGGCGAATGGGCCGTGCCGCCACGTTTCGACAGTCGCCTCGATCCGGTCCGGGACGTGCAGGGCCGTCTGCTCGGCTGGCGAAGCGCCAGCAGGTTTTTCGACGGCGACAGCTCCCGCCTCCGGCTCGGCTGGCTCGACGCGGAAGGCCGGGAACTGGTGGCGCCCGGCTACAGCGCTATCGAGTATGACGCCAAGCACGGCATGTTGCTGCTGACCAAGGATGAAGAGTATAAGGGGCTGATGGCGCCGGACGGCCAGGTCCTGCTTCCCGTGCAGTACGAGGACATTCGGCAGTTGGGGGAAATCTTCGTGGTGAAAGAGCCCACGCAGTACGGCCTGCTCGATGCCCGGGGAGAGTGGTCCGCACCGCTGGCACCGCCGGTAAGGCCGCGGGGGGGATGGCCTGTCCCATGAGGAGACGCGCTCAGGCGCGGAGCGCGTGCTGGCCGGCCTCCGCGGCGCTCCATGGCCGGCGCGCAGTTGCCGCTTGCCATGGCGCATGAAGATCCGTCGCAACGCTGGCGACCCACGCACCGAGGCCCCGGGGGGGCGTCACGTTCTACGGCTGCGACTTCAAGGAGCGCGTGCGTCTTCAATGTGCGCAGCGCTCCGCCAACCGCGGAAGCCCTGGCAAGCGCAAGGCATCGCAACGTCCCGCTAAGCGAATTCATTGCTTATGAATCAACGTCCTATCCCTTGGGCCGAACTCAGCCTGTTCGCCAGACGCGTTGCCGCGTTGCACGCAAGTGATCCTCCCTTGGGCGTTGAGCCTGCCGCGGATAACAACGTGATGAAGGTCACCGACGACTGCCTGTTCATGCGGACATCCTCGGGCAGAGCGTGGGGCGGAAGAGGTAGTTGGAGCTGGATATGCACGCTGGCGATGCCTCTTGTCTTCGCTCTACTCTCCCTTGTCGAAGATTCGACCCGCATGGACGATTGTGAGCACAGGGGAGACGCCGCCGGAGCCCTGGCGCACTATCTGGAGCACCTCGGCAATGCGCTGGGCATGACCGCTGTGCTCTTCCTGGGTTCCGCCTGGACCTTCTTCCTCTGGCGACTGCAACTGCCCATCATCTTCAACCGCAAGACGCGTAAGGTCGCCTGCATCCTCCAGGGAAAATGGGTCTACCAGTCGTGGGATCACCTGCAAGCCTCGATCGAGGACCGAATCCGTTTTGCAGCAGGTCGCGCACCGGCAGTCGATATCGAGCTGACACTGCTTCTGCCCTATGCCAATCCCGACCGCCCGTATGCCGATGGCCGCCTGCGCATCGGCATCGCCGCCACCCGGGATCACCCGGATGCCATCGCCAGGCCGGGTATTTATGGCGCGGCCCAGGTCTGGGAGTACATCCGCTGGTATATGCAAGAGGGGGCCGCGGCATTGCCGCCGAACAGTTCACGCGGGCCATATCGCCTATCTCGGGTAGGCGAGGCTGTACGCTACTTCAACCCCTTGAAGGCGCTGAAGGTCAGCCACCCGGCCTGGCTCCTGCTTGCCGTTCCCTTCTTCGTACTCGTCGCGTTGCCGGTTGCGCCGCTGCTGATGCTGGGCGACGTCTTTTACATGGGACTGGAGCGCATTCTGCCCCGCCGCAGATGGCCGAAGGAACTCATCGACGCTTGCGATGGCATATGGGACGGGAGGGAGGATTGAGTCAATCCCGGTAGTGCTGCGCCGGCAGCAGAGGTCTTGGTAAATATCGGCATTCTTTTCAGATTCATCTCATAGGAAGACTGGCGAGGCGGGCCCTACACTGCGGCGGGTCTGCAGGTTGCCGCGCATTACTCTGCGGCGCCGATGGGCATGGCGCCGATCCGCCGCACTGTCCGCCGGCCGCAGGATGCATTGCGCAGATGCATCGCAGATGCCATCCCCACGCGAAGATCGGGCGGCTGGACGACCGGCTGACATCCCACGTGCCAGGTGCCAGGTGCCTGGGACCTGACGAGACGAAGTGAACTGCTCCAAGCTATGAAAAGCACCCTCCGACGCTGGCTGACAGCAAGCAGCCTGCTGGCACTGATATGGGGCCCCAACGCGGCAGCCGACGAGACGGATTGGCTCTACTTCCCGATGTACGCGAGGGATACGGCGCACGCGGTGGATCTGCAGGCGCTGCGGTGGCGGCCCGATGGCCTGCTGGTGTCGGCGACACGCTACCCGCGCCATTCCGGGGAGCCATGGACCGAAGAGGAGTCCAGCCGCGGCTGGTACAACTACGAACCGCGGCTGATCGACTGCAGCCTGGGCTTCTATGTGTCGACAGACATTCAGTTGCTCGCGCGCGACGGCACCGTGATCGCCTCGCGTTCCTATGCACCTGCGGAGTGGGTCGACCGTCTGGAGGGACAGTTGCTCGAGAGCCGGCAGAATTCCTGGCCGCAAGGCAACGAGATCCTGCTCGCCTGCGCGGCGGCGTCGAGCCCCGACTTGAAGGCGCGGCGCGCCAGGATGGCGCGCAAAGTGTCGCCGCTGATCACGTTCAAGCCCATCACGCAGGATCTTGCCGCGGAAAGCGCGGACCTGATGGGCCTGGCGCGTCCAAACCTCACCCGCGAGGCGTTGCGCCTGAAGCCGGGCATGACGGCGGCAGCCCTGTTCGACCGCATGCGCCGGCAGTATGCCGACTGGCGGCGCTCGGTTGCCGGGCCGCATGCAGGGCCGGCAGATCCGACGACTGCGCGCCGCAGCGAGGTCGAGCGCCTGTTCGGCAGCTATCTGCAGCAAGCGACGGCTGGCCGCATCAGCGCCATGCGCCTGCTGCCTTCCGACGTCCTGGAGTATTCGCGGGCGCTTTCCTTCTACGAGTTTCCCGAATTGCGTCCCGGCGAGGCGGTACGTGTCGGCGACGCGTACCGTGTGGCACGGACCGAGCGCCTGGATTGCCAGAGTGGCGTGGTGCTGCCCGTGGCATGGGTCTGGCGAGGCCGTGACGAGCAGGTGCTGCTCACAAGACGCGCTTCGGCCGAAGAGGCGTTCGGCCCGATTGGCGCTGGTTACCGCGATGCCGGCGGCGGGTGGGACTTGCGCTGGGGGGGCTGGAGCGATGCGACATTGCCGGGTGCGCTCTGTCAGGCGCTGTTCCGCCTGAAGGCTGGCAGGGAGCCCGCTGGTGAGCCCACCGAGGAGCGGACGTCAGCCCCGTTCGGGCTGACGGCGCAACGTCTCATGCAGCGGGGCACGCCCGAGGCGATGCTGCTGGCGATCCGTGCCGCCTGGCGCGCGGACTTGCCTTGACCATCGGCCGGCCTGCCGCAGGCTCGTTTTCACATTCCCCGGATACCTATGTGTATGACCTCATCGCGATCTTCATGGCTGGCTCTCCTGCGTGTCTGTCATAGCCACCGTATCCGTCGTATCCGTCGTAGCCGCCCTGGCCGTCGGCGTGCGGGGGCTTCGATGGCGCTGGTCTGGCTGGCGCTGGCCGGTGGCGTGGCGCAGGCGGCGCCGTGCGAGATGCCGTCGAGCGATGACTCGGCCATCCAAGCCTTGTGCGCCGTGCAAGAGGGCATGGCGCGCTTCGAGATCGGCGGCGGGTGGGGCTTCTTGGATAAGTCCGGAAAACTGGCCGGCGAGCCGCGTTTCGATGATGCGCGTGATTTTTCGGAAGGTCTGGCGGCAGTCAAGCTGGAAGGGCTCTGGGGCTTCGTCGACAAGACCGGCGAACTGGTCATTCCTCCCAGGTTCAGCTACGTCCAAGATTTCTCCGGCGGCTCAGCCGCTGCCATGGGGGAGGACGATGCCTGGGGCTACATCGGCCGCCACGGCCAATGGGTCATCGCGCCGGCCTACGAGCAGGCAGGGCCCTTCCGGGGGGAAACGGCCGTGGTCAGCGAGCGTGGCCAAGGCTACCTGCTGATCGATCGGCAGGGACAGGTCGTCAAGCGCTTCGAGGCCGGCCTGGAGGTCGACTTGTTTCCGGATGCCCGGGGTCTCTACCGGGCCAAGCGCGAAGGTGCGAGCTGGATCTGGCGTCGCGATGAAGGGCTGTTGCCGGTGCCGCAGGCCATGCGTGCCTTCTACGACGAAGGCGAGGACCTTTTTCCCGCGGCGCAGCCTGGACAGAGCGGCGCCGATGCGCTCTGGGGCGCGGTGGACATCCAGGGACGCTGGGTGGTGCCCGCGCGTTTCGCCGCGATCGGGGCGTTTCAGGATGGCCTGGCCATCGCACAGGCAGCCGCCCCGGCGCACGCGGGGGCCGATGGCAGCAGCCAGTCCAGGCCAAGCGTCGGGCTGATCGACCGGCATGGCCGCTTCGTACTGCCCCCGAAGTACGAGCAGATCACGCGGGACACCTGGGGCGGCTTCCAGGCCAGCTATGCCGAGGAGGGCGGCAGCGACATCATCGGCCAGGACGGACGGGTACTGTTGTCGGCCGCCACCTGCCCGCGCCTGCAGGCGGTGCAGGTCCAGTTCCCCGTGGGGCCGATGCAATGGCATGTCGTGGCGGGCTGCGACCGGAGCTGGGCATTCCATGCCGCGGCGGGCATGGTTAGCAGCCGTATCGCCATGCCGGCTGCGTATGCATCGGGCACGCATCTCCTGTTGGTCGAGAAGGTGTCCGAAGACGAGTCGGCCGCCACGGACGAGGACGACAAGCGCGCGCCGCTGCAATTCGAAATCTTCGACACGGCAGGCCAGCTGGTCTTTTCCAGCGAAGCCCCCGCCTTGCAAGGCGATCAGGCGCTGACGGGGCGGTATGACCGCGTGTTCCTGATGGCTTCCGGCAAGGCGGCGACAGCAACAGACGGCAGCCGACCCGAACTGTTGCCTCTGGCCCTGGTGGTCAGGGGCTACAGCGAAATCCAGGTCATCACCCGGGACGGCAAGCTCGTTTCCGATCCCGAGTGGACCTACGACAGCGATGTGCTCGATTACCGCCAGCCTTCCTCGGGAGGCGAGGGGGGCGAGGGGCCGCTGGTGATGTACACGATGGGAGGGTGGGGTGCCATCGACGGGCGCGGCCAGTGGGTCGTCCCGCCGCAGTATCGCCGCCTGTCCCCGTTTCACGATGGCGCCGCGCTCGCCCGCGAGGGCGAGCGGCTGGTCGTGGTGGAAGACGATGGCAAGCGCCACCTCTTGCCCGAGGATGTACAGGGAGTCAGGCGAGCGAGCCAAGGTGTCTTCCTGGGGCAGGCCGGCCATGACGACGACGGGCTTGTCCGCTTGGATCTGGCGACTGGCGAGATCACCCGGATCACCATGGCCGGCGTGGCGGAACTCAAGGATTTTCATGATGGCCTGGCCAGCGCTCGCGCTCCGGACGCCCGACGCTGGGGGCTGTTGGACGACAAGGGCGGGTGGGTCGTGCCTCCGCGTTTCGACAACCGCCTGGAGCCGGTCCTCGACACCGACGGCCGCCTGGTCGGCTGGCGTAGCGAGGCCAACTTCACGGATGGCGAAACCTACGGTCGCCTGTTCGGTTGGCTGGACCCGAAAGGCCGGGAGCTGCTGGCGCCCGGCTACAGTGCCATCGAGTACGACGACGAGCACGGCATGCTGCGCTTGACCCAGGATGAAAAGCACAAGGGGCTGATGGCGCCGGACGGCCAGATGCTGCTTGCGGCGCAATACGAAGAGATTCGGCCCGCGGGAAAGATGTTCACGGTAGTCGAGCCCGCGCAGTACGGCCTGCTCGATGCCCGGGGCGAGTGGTCGTCGCCACTGGCAACGCTGGTGCTGTCGGGGGAGGGGGATTTGCCCTACGAGCAGACGCGTTCGGGGGCGGAGCGCGTGCTGGTCGACATCCACGGGCGCCGTTCGACGGCCAGCGCGCCGCTGCCGCTCGCTATCGCGCACGATGATCCATCGCAATGGTGGTGGTCGCGTACCGAGAACGCGTACCTGGACGATGAAGTCACCGTGTTCTACGGCTTTGACTTCAAGGAGCGGATGCGCCTGCCCGGCCAGGTGCCTTGGTACAGCCGTTTTTCCGAGGACGTCATCACTTTCACGCCCCGCAACGCCCGGGAGAAGAATGCGGTCGCCCTGGCCGATCGGTTCGGCAACGTGCTGGGTCAGTATCCCTACAAGAAGATTGACGCCATGAGCGAAGGCCTTGCCGCGTTCGAGCAGGTGGCTGGCCGCCATCCGTCGGAGCGGCGCAATCGCGCGCGACAGGGAGACGATGCGGAAGACCCGCCGATCCGGATGGGCTTCCTGGACCGCCGGGGCAAGGTCGCCATCCCGCCGGTGTTCGAGCAGGTGCAGGCTTTCTCTGAGGGACGGGCGGTCGTGCTGCGCCAAGGCAATATCGGCCTGATCGACACGCGCGGCAAGCTGGTCGCGCACAGTGCCTGGCTATGCGGGCGCGTGCCTGTGATTCTCGACGCCAGCGGCCGCGTGCAGTGGCCTGCCGCCGCAGTGAAGATCCGGAAGTGTGGTTAGCGCGCGATGGAGGGCACAGGCATCCGCGCACGGCGCGCTTGTGGCGGGCGCGCGCCGTCCGCAGGTCGCACCGGCACCAGGAAAGTCCATGCGTAAGCCCCTGTCTCTATACCATCCCGCCTTGTACGCGCTGCGCGTCTGGCAGCGGAGACTCTTCCGCACCATTGGCTGGCATGTTTCCCGGCGCCGCTACGCCCGGCTGGGAGCCTGCCGGGAACACCTGCCGTACCGCCACATCAAGCACACCTCCAAGCTGATTCGCCGCCTCGGCGACAGCGACCTGGCCCTGCAGTACAACAAGGTCGTGAACCTGCGCCTGGCTGTCGCCTGCATGGATGGTGTGACCATTGCGCCAGGCGAGTATTTTTCCTTCTGCCGCCTGCTCGGCCGGCCGAGCAGGGCGCGCGGCTTCGTCGACGGCATGGAACTTTCGTTCGGCAAGGCACGCCAGGGCGTCGGCGGCGGCATCTGCCAGTTGAGCAACCTGATCCACTGGATGGCGCTGCATTCTCCCCTCCAACTGGTCGAACGGGCCAATCACAGCTTCGACCCGTTTCCCGACGAAGGACGGGTGCTGCCCTTCGGTTCCGGCGCAGCCATCTTCTACAACTTCGTCGACCTGGTGCTCTACAACCCGACGCAGGCATGCTTCCAATTGCGGCTCAAGGTGGCCGAGCATCAACTGGAGGGCGAATTGCTATCGGACACGGAGCGGGCCGTGCGTTATCACGTCTACCAGAAGCATCACCGCTTCGTGCGCGAAGGCGGCGAGGTGCTGCGTATCAACGAGATCTGGCGCGATATTCGTGAGAAGGGACATCAGGGAGCGCTGCTTGTCGCCCAATGTCTTTATCGCAATCGGGTCCGGGTGATGTATCCCGTGGCAGAAGCGCAGATCGAGGAGCCCTGCGCGCCATGACACAAGGAAATCCCAACGCCATGACGCCGGTCCCGGTCGCCGGCAGATCGCCGATTCTTGCACCGCGCATGCGCCGGCAGCGTCGCTCTCGCTGCGGCTTATCACGATCTTCTTGAAGGCGACCATAGTGTGTGGCTGGCTGCGCAGCAGACCTTCTTTCGGGCGATGTGAGCGCGGCCGGCATGATGCTCAGTCCCCCGCCTCTCGGTGATTTACCATCGGACCAGCGTCGGCGAGCTTTCGCTGCCGGGCTCTTCCTTGCCGGCCTGGCGGTCGAGCATCCCGATCGTGTCCCGGCCCCGTCACGCGCCTGGGGCGCACCGTTTTCCCTTAGGCTGGCGGCATCGGTCGGCGGGTTCACCGTGTACGTCTTCTGTGCATCGTTGCTGGCGGCCGGCGGCCAGTCGTGGCACGATAGACGGCTTCGCTGCGAGTGCCGCCGCGGCGTTCCGCGCGTCCTTGCGCGCCGATACCAAGACCAAAGCCAACACGGAGACAAGATGACAATGCCGACCACCCGCGCAGGGCAATGCCGCCATGACACGATCCCCTCCCGCGCACGGCGTACCGCCGTGGCCGCCCTTGCCGCGCTGGCTGCCGCCGCGGCGCTGGGCCTGCCGGCCGGCGCGGCCCGGGCAGGGGAGGTCAAGGTGATGAACTCCGGCGGCTTCACCGCCGCCTACAAGGCGCTGGCGCCGAAGTTCGAGCAGGCCAGCGGTGACAAGCTGGTGACCGAGTGGGGACCGTCCATGGGCCAGTCACCCCAGGCCATCCCCAACCGCCTGGCGCGCGGCGAGAAGGCCGATGTGGTGATCATGGTGGGCGAGGCGCTGGACGACCTGATCCGCGCCGGCAAGGTCGAGCCGGGCAGCAAGGTGGACCTGGCCGATTCCCGCATCGGCCTGGCGGTGCGCGCCGGAGCGCCGCGGCCAGACATCGGCACGGTGGATGCGCTGCGCGACACCTTGCTGCGCGCCCGCTCGATCGCCTATTCGGACAGCGCCAGCGGTGTCTACGTGGAGCGCGAGCTGTTCAAGCGGCTCGGCATCGAGGACCAGGTCAAGGGCCGCGCGCACAAGATCGAGCGCATTCCGGTGGCCAGCGTGGTGGCCAGCGGCGACTACGAGGTCGGCCTGCAGCAGGTCAGCGAGATCCTGCCGGTGGCCGGCGCGCAGTACGTCGGCAAGATCCCGGAGGCGGTGCAGAAGGTGACCACCTTCTCCGCCGGCATTCCGGTCGGCGCCGAGCATCCCGAGGCCGGGCGCGCGTTGATCCGCTTCCTCGCCTCGCCCGAGGCGCGCGCCGATATCGAGCGCAGCGGCATCGACCCGCGCGCGCCGGCGCGCTGAGGCTGGGGCGCCGGGGCGCCCCGGGTCTTCTGCCCTGCCATCCTTCAGGCCGCCTGCGCCTCGTCGGCGCCGGCATGCAGCTGCAGTTCCCGCGCCAGCCGCGCGGCCAGCGCGGCGGCCTGGTTGCGCACGTCGATGATGGTGCCGGACTCCCACAGCGCGCCGCGCAGCGGCGCGCCGATGGCGCTGAGGCCGGGCACGATGCGTCCGCCACGGTCGAACACATGGCCGTGCGCGTCGCCATCGATGCCGGTGCCGGCCGCCGCCTGGCGCACCAGGCCGCCGGCCAGCAGCTGGCGCACCAGCGGGCGCGGGCTGGCGGCATTCCAGCCATAGTCGGCGCCGGTGCAGTTGACCGCCGCGTCGACCGCCGGCGGCGCGTCGGCGAGCGGACGCGACAGCGTCAGGCCGACGCCGCCGTCGCGCTCGGCGAGCGCGCTGACCCGCGCCGGGTGCAGGTGCAGCCGGCCTTGCGCGCGCACCTGTTCCAGCACCGCATGGGTGGGCGCGGCGGCGCGATGCAGCAGGTTGTCCCAGAAGGGCCGCACGTGGCGCAGGAAGCGGCGCCGCTCATCGGGCGAGGCCGCCGCCCACAATGGCGCGATATGGTTGCGCAGGGCGCCGGGAATGGCCTGCCAGTCTTCGCCGCGCGCCACCAGCGCGTCGCGCTGGCGCCGCACGCGCCGCACCAGGTCGCGCGCACGCGGGGCCGCCAGGGCCGCCGCGCCGGCCGCGGCGAGGAAGTCCTCGCCGGGACCGACCGGATGGCGCAGCCAGGGCAGCAGGGCGCGCCGCGAAAAGGCATGGTACTGGCCGCGGAAGCCGTGGCGTTCCAGGGTCGCCACCACGTCCAGCATGGTCAGGCTGCTGCCCAGCAGGGCGACGCTGCGCGCCGCCGCCAGTCGCGCCAGCGCGGCCGGCTGCCAGGGATCGGGCACGTAGCGGCCGTCGGCGGCGAGCGTCTCGCCGTCGCCGAGCCGGGGGCGGGCCGGATGAATGCCAGTGGCCAGCACGATATGGTCGGCCTCCCAGGCGCGGCCATCCACCGCCTGCACGCGATGGGGGGCGCCGATGGCGATGCCGCCGATCTCGGCGCGCACATGCTCGAAGCTGGCGTTGCCGGCGGCACGGGCGCTGGCGCGCGCCAGCATGTCGCGGATGTAGTCGCCATAGGCATGGCGCGGCACGAAGGCATCGGCGGCGCCGGCGGCGTCGGCCAGTCCGCGCTGCACCAGCCACTGCGCGAAGTGCTCCAGGTGCTCGGGATACAGGCTGAAGTTCTGCGCCGGCCCGTTCAGGTAGTGGGCCGGGTCGGTGGTGCCGTAGGCCAGGCCGCGCCCGGCTTCGGCACGCGGCTCGAACAGGCGGATGGCCAGCGCGGCCTGGCTGGTCTCGAGCAGGCGGATGGCGGTCAGGGTGCCGGCCATGCCGCCGCCGATGATGGCGACGCGGCGTGGCGTGTTGGGATGCAGGCTCATGTTGGTCCTCGCAGGGTATCGGTGACGGGCGGGGTGGCAGGCGGAGGCTGGCGGGGG
>JABLTH010071571.1_pt1 | contig 13946 bp, 11 predicted proteins | sample 7875711 | NCBI WGS metagenome assembly JABLTH01 (sample SAMN14941262, study PRJNA633318) | bioreactor metagenome | isolation source: bioreactor | place: China | collected 2019-03-05 | reverse complement strand
TTCATCCCGTACTGCTCGGCGATCGCGCTGCCACCGATCATGTTGCCGCGGATCGCCGACGGGTTGCTGCTCTCCTGGTCGTGCGGCGTGTTCACGTGCCGCTCGAGGACGAGGCTGCGAAAGCCCGGAGCGGCCTCCTCGACGCGGTCGGTGATGGCGTCGGCGAGCGGCTCCGCGAGCTCGGGCCAGCAGTCCCAGCCCGCGAGGCGCCGGCCGCGCCAGCGCCGCGGGCACGGCGGGACGCTCACCCAGACGAATGCGACGTGGCAGCCCGGCGGCGCCTGCGACGGCTCGGCGCGCGTCGGCAGGAAGTAGCCGCCCATGATGTCGTCGGGAAGGACGCCCGACGCCACCTGCCCGAGGCCGGTGCGGATCTCGTCGAGCGTCTCGCCGCCGAGGTAGCCGACCCACGAGCGCTGCACCGCCGGGTCCCACGCGGCCGACGCGAACTCGGGGTCGCCGCGCAGCGCGTAGTAGACGCCGAAGAGCTGCGGGTCGTCGTAGCTGAAGCCCTTGATCTGTCGCGCGCGCTCGGGCCCGATGACGTCCTCTCCGACCATCTGCAGGAACGTCGGCGCGAGCGTCACGTTCGAGACGACGACGCGCGCGCTCACCTCCTCACCGGGAAGGATCGCGTCGCGCGAGAGCCGAACGCCGCACGCGCGGCCGCCGCGTACGAGGATCTTCTCGACCGGGCACGTTCCCCAGATCTCGCCGCCGTGCGCGAGGAGGCAGCGAACGAGCGCGTGGGTGAGCGCGTGCGAGCCGCCGCGCGCGGTATGGACCGGCATCAGCGAGAGGCCGGCGAGGTTGAGCGCGAGCGAGCCGACGCGCCGGTGCAGCGGCCACTGCCCCGTGAACTCGCCGAGGGCGGCCGGCGTCGTCCGCACTTCTTCGGATTCGTAGAGCAGCTCGAAGACTTCGAAGCCGCTCATGCGCTGCAGGTCGTCGCCGTCGAGCGGAATCCCGAGGCGGCGGAGCAGGCCGTCCTGGAAGGCGGACAGGCGGTCGAGCAGGCGTGCGTTCGGCGCGCGGAACAGGAGCTGCTGATTGATCTCGAGCGCGTCCATCGCGTTCTCGGCGAGGTACTGCGAGATCTTTGCCTGCACGGCGGCGTCGTGCGGCGAGAGGCGCGCGAGGCTCGCCTGTGTCGTCGCGGGGTCGAGCGCCTGCACGCAGTTGCGCCGGTTGCGGAACGTCTTCGCGAAGAGCACGTCGGTGCCGAACAGGTCGAGCCCGAAGCGCTCGAGCTCGAGGTCGGCCATCGCCGGGCTCATTGCCGGGACGAGCCACGCCGCGTGCGTGCTGTGCAGGAAGCCCGGCAGGCCGAGCTCGACGGTGTCGCAGTGCGCTCCGCACTGCCCGCGCGCCTCGAAGACCGCGACCGAGAGCCCGGCCTTCGCGAGATACGCGGCGGTCGTGAGGCCGTTGATCCCGCCGCCGACGACGATCGCGTCGTAGTCCTTCATCCGTGCGTTCCCTCGCTGCGCGCAGACGGGGCAGACGCGGCAGGCGGGACGGACGGAGCCGGCGCCGCGGACGCGCCGAGCCGCGTGTCGGCGGCCTGCCGGCGCTCGCGTGCCTGCGCGAGGTGCGTCGCGCGGTCGTTCGACCAGTGCGCGTGCCGCTCGCGCCGCAGCGCGGCGCGCAGCACCCATCCGAGCATCGTCTTCTGCAGCGCCACGCTGGCGATGCCGGGAAGATCGTCCTCGCACAGACGGATCGAGAAGTCCCAGTGCACCGGCTCGTGGATCGTTCCACGGATCACGACCTCGGGGCCCTCGCGAACGACGGTGTACTCGCGGAAGTCCATCACCAGCTCTTTGCGCCCGAGGCCCCTCGACTTGAGCTTCACCGCCACTCCTTCCGCAGCCGCTGCGGGCCGGTGCGGCCTGCGCGCCGCCGGCCCGGCGAACGCTTCGCGTTTGCCGCAGGCCGATCCCGTATGTTACAAGTTGTAAAATAATGGGTAACACCTTGTCAACCGCTCGATCCGGCCGGGGCGGCGCCCGCGGAGCGGGCCGGCCGGCGCGGGGGCGCCCGCCGCGCCGCCGGCTCTCCGCCGCCGAGCGCAGGCGCGAGCTGCTCGCCGCCGCCGGCGCCATCCTCGGCGAGCGCGGCGTCGACGCGGTGCAGATCGGCGAGGTGGCCGCGGCCGCGGGCGTGACGCGCCAGCTCGTCTACCGCTTCTTTCCGAGCCGGCCGGCGCTCGTCGTCGGGCTGCTCGAGGACTTCGCCGACGATCTCACGCGCCGCTTCGGCGAAGGCGCCGCGCGCAGCATTCCGGGAAGCCTCGAGGCCGTCGCGCGGGTCTTCGTCGAGGCGGTCTGCGACACGATCGAGGCGAAGGGCGCAGGCCCGTGGCACCTGCTCGACTCGCGCGGCCCCGATCCCGAGGTGGCGCGCGTGGCGCGACGCATCCTCGACCGCCTCGTTGCGCCGTGGGTGGCGCCGATCGCCGAGACGATCGGTGTGAGCGCGCTCGAGGCTGCGATCGTCGCGCGCATGATCGTCGCGGCGGGTCGCGCCGTCCTCGAGCCGTGGCACGACGGAACGCTCACGCGCGAAGAGGCGGTCCGCATGACGACGCGCGGCGTGAGCGCGCTGCTCGAGGCGTTCGGCGGCGCCGCCGGCTCGGCCGCGAAGCCGCGACGCCGCCGCTGACCGCCGCGGGTTCCGGGCAAGCCCCGGCGTCGCCTCCGGTTTTCCGGGGAGCCGCGGATTCGCCACGAAGGACGGCGGTTCCCCTCAACTTCTGCGCGCCGTTGCCGAAGAGGATGCAAGTTCTGCGCGCGTTGGGAGCGCGGGGAACACCGGACCTCCTCTCGAACGAAGGACCCACCGCATGCTCAATCCCCTCGCCGCGCTCTTCTCGAACGACCTGGCGATCGACCTCGGGACGGCCAACACGCTCGTCTTCGCGCGCGGCAAGGGCATCGTGTGCTCCGAGCCGAGCGTCGTCGCCGTGATGACGCAGCCGGGCCGCGGCGACCGCGTGCTCGCCGTCGGCCACGAGGCGAAGGAAATGCTCGGCCGAACCCCGGACTCGATCCGCGCGGTGCGGCCGATCAAGGAGGGCGTGATCGCGGACTTCGAGGTGACGGAGGCAATGCTCCGCTACTTCATCCGCAAGGCGCACAACCGAACGCGTCTGGTTCGGCCGCGCGCCGTGATCTGCGTTCCGCCGTGCATCACGAGCGTCGAAAAGCGCGCAGTCCGCGAGTCGGCGCTCTCGGCCGGCGCGCGCGAGGTCTATCTCATCGAGGAGCCGATGGCGGCCGCGATCGGCGCCGGGCTCGACGTCACCGCCGCGACCGGAAACATGATCGTCGACATCGGCGGCGGGACGACCGACGTCGCGGTGATCTCGCTCTCGGGGATCGTGACCTCGATGTCGGTTCGCTGCGCGGGCGACAAGATGGACGAGGCGATCGTCCAGTACGTGAAGCGCAAGTACAACATGCTGATCGGCGAGCGGACGGCCGAGCAGATCAAGGTGACGATCGGCGCGGCGTCGCCGCACACCAAGACCGCGACGATGGAGATCAATGGCCGCGACCTCGTGAGCGGCATCCCGAAGGTCGTCGTCACCTCGAGCGAAGAGGTGCGCGAGTCGCTGATCGAGCCCGTCCACTCGATCGTCGAGGTCGTCCTGCAGACGCTCGAGCGAACGCCTCCGGAGCTCGCTGCCGACATCGTCGACCGCGGCATCATGCTCGTGGGCGGCGGCTCGCTGCTGCGCAACCTCGACCACCTGCTGCGGCAGGAGACGAAGCTCCCGATCCTGCGCGGCGAAGACCCCTTCACGGCAGTGGCGACCGGCGCGGGCAAGCTGCTCGACAACCTCGATCTGCTGCGCGACGTCGCGATGGCGTAGGCCCGGCGCGGGCCGAGCGCCGATCAGCGGCCGTTTCGCCGCTGGCTGCGCTGGTACTGGTTCACGGCGCGCACGTGATCGTCGTAGCGCTCCGAGAAGGCGTGGCTGCCGTCGCCGCGGCCGACGAAGTACAGGGCCTTCGTGTCGGCGGGCTCGAGCACCGCGCGCAGCGAAGCCTCGCCCGGGCTCGCGATCGGTCCCGGCGGCAGGCCCGTGATCTGGTACGTGTTGTACGGGTTCGCGGCGTCGTCGAGGTGGACGCGGCGAAGGTTGCCGTCGAAGGCGGGGATGCCGTAGATCACCGTCGGGTCGGACTCGAGCCGCATGCCGAGCCGCAGCCGGTTTCGGAAGACGCCCGCCACGAGCGGGCGCTCGGCGGCGAGCCCCGTCTCCTTCTCGACGATCGAAGCGAGCGTCACGACTTCGCGCTGCGAGAGCCCCTGCGCCGCGGCGACCGGAGCGAGCGGAGCCCAGGCCCTCGCGAAGCGGGCAATGAGCGTGCCGACGATCTCGTTGGGCGAAAGGCCGCGCGGCAGGCGGTACGTGTCCGGGAAGAGGTAGCCCTCGAGGCCCGGCCCCTCGACGCCGAAGCGTGCGGCGGCGCCCGGTGCGCGCAGCGCGTCGTCGAGCGCTTCGCGCTCGGCGACTCCGGCGGCGACGAGGCGATCGACGATCTCGCGCGCGGTGAGGCCTTCGGGCAGAACGACGTCCCACGTCTTCACGCGGCCCTCGACCATCGCCGCGAGGATCTCGCGCGGGGCCATCGCCGCGGAGAGCTCGTACTCGCCCCAATGGAGCTTCGGCGCAGCGCCCTCCCAGCGTCCGAGCGCCTCGAACGCGAGCGCGCTGCGAACGAGACGATCGGCCTCGAGCCTGCGACCGACACTGGAAAGCGTCGATCCGCGGGGGACCGCGAAGAGCGCGGCCGGAGCGGCCGGGTCGAGCGGCGCGAGGCCGTGCGCGAGCCACGCGACGGCGCCCGCGGCCGCCGCCGCGACCGTCGCGAGCACGACGAGGAGGACGTGCAGCGCGCGGGCGAGCGTCATGCGCCCGGTCGCTGCCGTCCCAGCCACGCGCGGAGCAGCAGGCTCGCCGCGACGGCATCGACGTGCGCGCGCCGCGCGCGCGCGCCGTGGCCGCTCGCGCGAAGCGCGCGGTCGGCCTCGACGCTCGTCCAGCGCTCGTCCTGCAGCTCGACGGGAAGGCCGGTCGCTTCGCCGAGCGCGCGGGCGAAGGCTTCGGCGGCGGCGGCCTCGGGCCCGCGCCGTCCGCTCATGTGGATCGGATGGCCCACGACGATGCGCGAGACGCCGCGCTCCTTCACGAACGCCGCGAGCGCGGCGAGGTCGCGGGCGAGCCCCTTTCGCTCGAGGACGCCGTCGGGCAGCGCGATCGCGAGGTCGGGATCGGCGATCGCCATGCCGATGCGCTTCGAGCCGAGGTCGAGCCCGAGGATGCGTCCGTTCCCGTCGCTCGTCGCGCTCGCTTCGCCCGGATCTCTCGTCTCTCGCATCGCTCCCGCGATGCTAGAGGAGGGGGGTAAAGACGGAAACCGGGCGGACCGATGAGCTTCGCCGAGAGGACCTCCATGCACGCCGGCGCATCGACGAACGCCGCCGACCCCGCAGCGGGGCGCCGCCACGCGCGAGTGCGGGCGCTTCGCACCGCCCTCGGCGACCCGGATGCGAGCGTTCGTGCGAGCGCCTCACGCGCGCTCGAGCGCATCGAGAGCCGCAGCGACGTCGAGCACCTCGTGGCGCGCCTCGCCGACGAGGACAAGCTCGTGCGCCTCAACGCCGTCTACGGCCTCGGATCGCTCGCCGATCCCGCGAGCCTTCCGGCGCTCGTGCGCGCACTGCGCGATCCGGTCGAGGACATCCGCGCGGCGGCGGTGCGAACGCTCGGCGATCTTCGCGACACGAGCGTCGTCGACGCCGTCGTCGAGAGCCTCGGCGATCCGTGCTCGCTCGTCCGCCGGCACGCGATCGAAGCGCTCGGCCGCATCGGCGACCGGCGCGCGGCGCCCGTGCTGCGTGCGCTCCTCGCGGCGCCCGATCTCGAGATCGTCCGCGAGGCCCTGCGCGCGCTCGGCGCTTGCCGCGACGCCGACGCCGAGCCCGAGGTCGCGCTCCGGCTCGAGCACCCGGACCCCGGCGTCCGCGCCGCGGCCGCGGAGGCGCTCGGCCAGCTCGACTGATCCGTCGCGTCCCGCGGCCGATCTCCTCGCGCGCGCCGAGACGTCCGCGTCCGCCGGCAGGGCGCGGCACGAACGCCGGGCCGTTTGCGTGGCCGGCGGCCGGTGAGCCACGCCTCGCGCGGTATCCTCTCCCCGCCGCGAGCGAGGAGGAAGCGATGCGCGAGTCCGGCGCCCGGATCGAGATGCTGCGCGTGGGAGACGCCGAGGTGGATCGCGTCGTCCCGCTGTTCGACGGCTACCGCCGCTTCTACGGCCAGCCTTCGGATCCGGGCGGCGCTCGCCGCTTCCTGCAGCAGCGCGTCGCGTCGGGCGAATCGGTGATCTTCCTCGCGAGCGCGGTGAGCGCGGGCGGGAGCGAGGACCTCGGCTTCACGCAGCTCTATCCGTTCTTCACGTCGGTCGGCCTCGCGCGCACCTGGGTGCTGAACGACCTCTTCGTCGTCCCCGAAGCGCGCGGCCGCGGCGTTGGCCGCGCGCTCCTCGAACGCGCGCGCGACCACGCGCGCAGCACGGGCGCGCGCCGCGTCGACCTGCAGACCGCGCGCACCAACACCAGCGCGCAGGCACTCTACGAATCGTTCGGCTACGAGAGGAACGACGCCTTCCTGCAGTACTCGCTGCGGATCTGATCCACCGCGGAGACTTCTGCGAGCGCCCCGGCCGCGCGGCGACCGAGAGGCCGCCCGGTCAGCCTCGGCGTCGAGCCGCGGCCACGATCGCGATCCCGCCTGCGTAGAGCAGCGCGGCGGCCGGCTCGGGCACTGCGGGCGAATAGGTGTAGCGGCCGTTGGCCTCGGTGCCAGTGACACGGAAGCGGTACGTGACGTTCTCGACCGGAGGTCCGGCGGACTGAGTCAGATTCACGGTCACTCGAAGCGCGAGCGGTTCACCGGAGACGAGTGGCGTCAGGTCCGACGGCGAGAGCCGGAGGGACCGACTATCGCCGAGGCTGAAGATCGCGGGCTCCTCGACGATCGTGCCTGTTTCATCGAGGGGCGCGAGGACCGAAGCGAGGACGCTCCCTGCCTCATCCAGAAGGTCTGCTGCGATGCTGGCGCGGAAGACATACGAGCCGGCCGCGGGAAGGGTGAAGAGCGCACCGCCGCTGAAGCCGATCGTGAACGAAGCCGCGGTGAGCGTTCCGAGCGACGCGTCGAACGCCGGAATCATCCGCAGGGGGCTCGAGAGAGACGGACTCGCGGAGTCGTGCGCGCTGACGAGCGGCGCCGCCGTGAACGGAATCTCCGCGGCACTCGCCGCCGTACCGAGGGTCACAGCGCCTGCGATGCACAGGCTCGTCAGCTCCGCCGTCCGTCGCAGCATGGATTCACCCCGCGAGGTCCTGGCGCCACGGACCATTCTGCGCGCGGCACACGGTGAACGTCAAGCGCCTTCCGCCCCCTCACGCGGTAGCTGCTCGGCGGCCCGGCCGGCGCCGGCGCGGAGAATCCTGCCGGCCGGCCACGGGCTTTGCGAGACGCTGCGCACGCGCCGCCGCGTCACTCCCGCGCCACACGCGCCGCGACGGCGAGGCCGGAGGCGAGCAGCAGCGACGCGAGCAGGAAGGGCATGCCCGGAAGCTGCCACGCGTGTGCTGCGCCGATCGACGCGGCGAAGGACGCGGTGAAGAGCGCGGGGCCGATCATGTGCGCGATGCCCTGCAGGCCGGAGATCGCTCCCTGCAGGCGGCCCTGCTCGGAGAGGTCCATCTCTCGCGTCATGATCGCCTGTGCGGCGGGGTTCGAGAGGCCCCAGAGCGCGACGAGCGGGATCGCGGCGCAGAACAGCACGCCGGTCGGCGCGAGGCCGTAGATCGCGAAGCCGCTCGCGCCGAAGCCGAGACCGAGCAGCAGGCTTCGGCGCTCGCCGAGCCTCGCGACGACGTGGCCGACGAGGCCCGCGCCGACGACCGCGCTCAGCACGCCGACCGCGGCGAGCGTGAGGCCGACGGTTCGCGCGTCCCAGCCGTAGCGGTAGTCCGTGTAGAGCACCCACATGCTCGGCTGCACCTCGTGCGCGATGGCCGAGAGGAACATCACACCCGCGATGCCGAGCACGTGGCCGTGCTCGCGCAGCATCCGCAGCGCGCCGACGGGGTTCGCACGACGCCACGCGAACGCGGCGCGCCGTTCGGGAGGCAGCGACTCGGGGAGGATCAGCAGGCCGTAGAGCGCGTTCGCGAAGCTGAGCGCCGACGCCGCCCAGAACGGAAGGCGCGGGTCGACGCTCCCGAGCAGGCCGCCGAACGCGGGGCCGATCACGAAGCCGAGGCCGAACGCGGCGGAGAGCAGGCCGAAGCCCGCCGCGCGCCTCTCGGGCGGCGAGACGTCGGCGATGTAGGCGCCGGGGATGCTGAAGCTCGCCGAGCACACGCCCGAGAGGATGCGCCCGGCGAGCAGCCAGCCGACCGACGGCGCGAGCGCCATCACGAGATAGTCGGCGCCGAGGCCGAAGTTCGAGAGCAGCACGAGCGGGCGGCGCCCGAAGCGGTCCGAGAGCGCGCCGAGCAGCGGCGCGAACAGGAACTGCATCGCAGCGAACGTCGTTCCGAACAGGCCGAAGACCGTCGCGGCGTGCGCGCTGTCGCCGCCCTCGAGCTGGAGCACCAGCTTCGGGAGCACCGGAACGATGATCCCGAGCGCCAGCATGTCGAGCACGACCGTGACGAAGATGAACGCGAGCGCGGCCCGGCGCAGCGGCGGCGGCGCGGCCGCGTCGGGCAGGGTCATCGTTCGCGCTCGTCCGCTGCGTCGCCGCGCCTGCCGTCAGCGCAGCAGCAGCTTGCTCCGATCGGTCGTGTGGCCCGCGCCGACCTTGCGCAGCTCGCGGTTGAACTCGAAGCCCGTCGAGCTGTCGGGTGCGACGCCCCGGATGGTGTAGAACTGGATCGTCTCCGGCGTCCACTTCGCTTCGCGCAGCGGAACGTTCGAGAGTGTCGCGCGCAGCTCGGCCTTGCGCGGCGCGAAGCGGCACACGGGCACCTCCTTGATGCTCGCCTCGCCGACCGGGCCGAGGCTCACGTTCTGCCCGTAGAGCCAGCGGTAGAACGGCTCGCGCTCGTTCTTGACGTACGCCGCGATCGGGACGTGGTCGTCCGTGCTCCGGAAGGCGAGGTAGTACTGGACGCCCATCACCTCGTCCTTCCCGTTGCCCGCGACGTCGAAGACGTCGTGGCAGTAGGGCTGGTTGCGGTAGGTCGGCATCTTGACGAGATCGTCCGAGCTCGTCGGCGTCATCTGGCGCAGCTCGCTCATGTGACCGGAGCCGAGACGCGTGCAGCCGTGCGAGGTCGGCGCACGGCTCGCGATCCACAGATTCTGGTACGACTTGCCGGGGTCGCGTTCGCCCGACTGCTTTCGCCACTCGCGCGGGAGGAACGGCGTCGAGTTGAGCTGGCAGCGAACGCCGGCGTTGTGAAAGGCGTTGTACGCGATGCCGCCCGCGAACTGATACGGGAACATGCTGATGAAGCCGTAGCCGGGGTTCGGCGAGAGGTAGTCGACCATGCCCAGCATGCCGCGGCCGGTCGTTCGCCGGATGAGCGGCCAGACGCCCGTCACGCCGAACTCGGGGAGCCGCTCGCCGTTGTAGGTCGTCGTTGCCTCGATGGTTCCGGCCGGGTAGATCGTCGTGAACTCGATCGCCTCGACGTTTCCGCCGCGCACGCGGTAGTGGCCGAGAGACGCCTTCTCGATCAGCTCCTGCGCCGCCGCGCCGAGAGCCGCGTCGTCTCCGGCCTTCGCGAGGTCCGCGGCCTTCTGCACGATCGCCGAGATGCCGGCGTCGAGGTCGTAGAGGCCGAGGCGGCCGGGCAGGGCGGCGTTCGCGACGTCGAGGCGTCCCTCGTCGGACGAGAGGCTCGCCGCCGCGAGCGCCTTCTTCCACGCGGCGACGACGCGGGCGAGCGGGATCTGGATGCGGAAGACGCGATCGGGGTTGAGCGCGGCGAGGATCTCGATCGTCTTCTCGCGGTAGCCGTCCGCGCCGAGGCTCGCGCGGCTCGCCGCCGCCTGCTCGACGCCCTTCGCGGCGAGCGCCTCGACGAAGCGCTCGTACTCGCGGTTGGTCGTGAGCGTGATGACCTTCGCGTCGATCACCTCCTGGTAGACCTTGCGCCGCGCCAGCAGGTCGTCGAGGTAGACGTCGAGCTCCTTCTCGCCGAGCGGGATCGTGACGCGCACCTGGTTGCCGCGCGAGAGCTCGATGTGCGGGCGACTCGGATCCTGCGTCCGCGGCGCGAAGCCCGCGTAGAACGACGGCTCGTACCAGTGGAAGTAGACGCCCTCGGGCGGCTGACTTCCGTCCCACGAGGTGTCTCCCTGCGCGTCGAGCGCGGCGCGCGCGGCGCTCGCTGCGAAGCACAGGCCGAAGGCGAGGGCGAGGCGCAGACCGGCACGCATCACTTGAGGACCTCCTCGAGATTGAGAACGCTCGTCGGGCTCGCCGCAGGCCGGCCTTCGAGGGCCGCGAGCGCGGGCACGTTCTTGAGCGAATCGTTGCCGATGAACGGGCGGCACTGGAACAGCCAGAGCTTGCCCTTCACGAAGCCGAACTCGACGTCCCACGGCCGCGGCCGGCCGGCCGGGTCCTTCGTCGGTTCGAACTTCTCGGTGATCGTCTTTCCCGCCGCGACGAGCTGATCGATCTCGCCGGGCTGCAGTACGGTTGCGCTGCCGCTCGCGGGAACGACGGCGCTGCCTCCTCCCGGCTGGAGCTGGTTGCGCCACGGCGACTTGAACAGGGTCACGATCTCGACGCCGGCGGGCGACCAGAGCAGCGTCTCGGCCGACGTGCCGTCGACCGCCCCGCCGACGCCCTCGGACGTGGCGATCGTCATCTTGCCGGGAAGACCGTCGTAGATGTCGCCCGTCACGAGCACGCCCGACTTTTCCGACGGCACCGACTCGAGGATGACGACCGACGGCAGCACCCAGAGCGGCTCGTCGATCAGCGTCTGCCGCCACGAGAACGAGCGCAGCGAGAAAGGAGACGCCCAGACCTCCTTCAGCGCGTCGTGGATGTCGGCGAGCGACTTGCGGTTGAAGAGCGTCAGGTTGAGGCCGGCGCCGTTGAAGTTGTCGAGGTCCTCGACGTTGGTGTCGCTGCGAACGAAGCACCCGACCGTCCGCGAGTCGTTCGCGGGGTCGAGGAGGCCGAGCGCACCGAGGCCGCTCTTGATCGCGTCGGTGAGATCCTTCGAGAGCGGCGCGTCCTGGATCGACTGGCGGATGACGGCGAGCCGCGGCTCGATCCAGGCCGTGAGCTCGCGGTCGCTCTTCTTCGACGGGATCTGCTTGCCGAAGAAGTCGGCGTACGTTCGTTCGACGAAGCCCGGAAGCGGCTCGCCGGGCGTCGCGATTCCCGCCGCGCGCAGCTTGTCGGGAACGCTCACCTTCGCCGCCTGATAGTGCGCGTAGTACGCGCCGAACGGCACGACGATCCCGCGCGAGACCTTGTCCGGAAACAGGTGCTCGAGCTCGCCGAGATACGCGGCCTTCGGGCCGCACATCCTTCCGGAGTCGCTGCGTCGCACCTTGTCGAGGTCGATCGGGAGCTTCGGGCCGAGATCGATCCTCGCGCGGTCGATGTGGAGCTTCGCGCCCGCGACCTCGAGCGAGCCCTCTCCCGTTCGCTTGTCGTTGCGCGTGAACTCCTCGTAGACGAGGCGGTCCTGATCGGTCATTGCCGACGCCTGCTTCACGATCACGCGGCCGCCGGGAGTCGAGATGAAGAGCACCTGCTGCCCGTCGTGCGGCGCGACGAGCTCGTAGGCGCGGGGGCCGAGGACGACGTTCGGGATGCCGAGCGCGCGCGCGAGGAGCTGCATGTGGGAGAGAACGTTGCCCTCGCCGCGCGTGAGGATTCCGGCCGCGGGCTCGAGGTCGGCGGGCGTCTCGGGCAGCGCGACGATCTCGCTGCGCGCGTAGCCGCCCTCCTTCGGCGCAACGCGCAGCCGGCCGAGCGCGAGGCCCGGGTTGAGCGCGCGAACGTCGGTGTCGGTCGCCCGCCCGAACAGGTCGTGCTCGAGGCGCGCCCCGCCGGCCGCGAAGTCGTCGAGGCGGCCCGACATTCGCGCGTAGAGCAGGAGCGGCGAGCCGCGAAGGATGTCGTCGCCGATCCCGGACACCTGCGGCATGAGGAAGGTCCACTGCGCCCAGACCTCCGCGAACGGAAGCGTCGCGTTCGCCTGCGCCCACTCGACCACGCGCTCGGCCTGCGCGAGGCCGCGCTGGAACTCGGCGCGGCCCTGCGACGGCTTGGCGAGCAGCTCCTGCAGCGAGGCGAGCGCGGCGTCGCGCTCGCGATCGTTCAGAAGCCCGGTGGCGTAGGTCGCGTTGGTGAGCGCGGCGAGGATCTGCAGGCCCTGCCGCGCGGTCATGTTCTTGCCGGACTCGAGGAGCGCCGTCCCTCGCCGGTTCAGGACCGCTCCCGCGGTGATGTCGAGGTCGATCAGCCTGCGCGCGTCGGCCACGGCGACCTTCTTCGCCGCCACGGCCTGCCGCGCCGTCAGCATGATCTGCGCGAGCGCCGAGATCGCCTCGACGGGGTCGGTGTTGGGGCCGGGGACGAGCGCGCGGAGCTGACCGCGGAGCGCCTCGTCCTGCAGCTCTCCGATCTGCGAGTCGAGCGCCTTCTCGTCGATGCTCGTCAGCTTCGCGATCTCGGCGACGAGCCGGTCGATCTCGCTGCGTTCGGCGCCCTGCGGCAGCCGGTCGCGGTACTCCTCGAGCCGCGGGACGAGTCCGGCCGAGAGCTGGTTGTGGACCGAGTCCTTGAGCGGCTTGAACCGCGGGTCCATCGACTCGACGCGGGTGGCCATCGCACGGATCTGCTGGATCTGGCCGACGTCGCTGCGGACGAAGAAGCGCTTCTGCAGCTCGTACGCGAGCAGAAAGTCGCGCGACTCGTCGAACTCGGGCGACGCGAGGTAGCGCTCGAACAGCTTCGGCGTCGCGGGCGCCTGCTCCTCGGCGCTCGCGAGGCCGCGAAAGCCGCGGAGCTGCGAGAGCTTGTGCTGCGGGTTCGTCTCGGTGAAGTACTTCTCGAGGATGTAGCCGCGGATGAGGTCGTTGTGGTCGGGGTACGAGTCCCACTCGTAGACGTCGCGCGAGAAGATGTTGCCGATGTAGACGCGCTGCTTCGCGAGCGCCTCGCCCCAGGGCGCGCGGTACGCCGCGCAGAAGACCGGGTTCTCGCAGGCCGCGCCGAGCGCGCCGCTCGCACTGCGGATCGGACGCTTGGTGCCGTTCGGGCAGACGCAGATGTTCTCGGTGTACGGGCCCTTCAGCTTCGCGATCGAGAGCGAGAAGTTCTGCTCGAGAACCCGCTCCTGCTCGGGCGTGAGCTCGGGCGCGCGGAACGCCCCCGCGCCGCGAGCGAGCACGAGCGCCACCGCGAGCGTGGCCGCTCCCCGCAAGAGACGCTCGGCGCGCCCTCCGACCTTCGTCCCCGCTCCCGCCACCGGCGCCACGCTCGGCGTCATGTTCGCCCCCCTTCCGCCGCTCGGTCGCCCCTACGGTATACGCCCCGCCGCCCTTCGGGCTATCTTCGCGCGCCGCGATGAGAGCACTGCTCGAAGCGGGGCGCACGTTCGTGGTCTCCGCGGTGCTCGCCGCGGTGCTCGGGCCGGCCGCGCGGGCCGCGGACGGGCCGGCGTTGGCCGATCGCGCGGCGTCCTCGCGCGCGCTGCTGGCCCGGATCGAGCCGTCGGCGGACCTGCAGGCCCAGCTCGACCGGTTCATCGAGGCGCGGCTCGCCGCCGACCCCGATCTGCGGCGAGCGGAGGTACGAGTGGCCGTGCTCGATCTCGGCGACCCGGATGCGCCGCGCCTCGCACACTGGCACGGCGACGCGCCGATCTACCCCGCGAGC
>JABLTH010123797.1_pt1 | contig 13954 bp, 11 predicted proteins | sample 7875711 | NCBI WGS metagenome assembly JABLTH01 (sample SAMN14941262, study PRJNA633318) | bioreactor metagenome | isolation source: bioreactor | place: China | collected 2019-03-05 | reverse complement strand
CTACCACATGCCCGCGCCCAACGCCAAGGACGGCATCCGCCTGCTGCGCGCGCTGCGGCGCTGCCTGCCTCAAGGCCAGGTCATCGTCCTCACCATGATCACCAACCCGGCGGTGCTGCGCGCCATCCTGCGCACCGGCGTGCACGGACTGGTGCTCAAGGACGCGCCGCCGGCGGAGATGGCGCTTGCCATCGCGCAGGTGCAGCGCGGCCTCTTCTACGTGGGACGCTCCGCCTTGCGCATCCTCGCCGCCGCGCTCGGCTACGGCGAACCGGGCGAGCCGGGCCTGCCCGGCCTGCAAGGGCTCAGCCCGCGCGAGATCGAAGTGCTGCGCCTGTACCTCAACGGCAGCTCGCTCACGGACATCGCGCGCGCCAGCCACCGCAGCATCAAGACCGTCAGCAGCCAGAAACTGTCGGCCATGCGCAAGCTGGGCGCATGCAACGACCAGGAGCTGTTCGCCTACGCCGCGCACAGCGGCCTGGTACTGCCGGGCACCGCCGCTACGGTCGCGCTGGCGCGGAGCGGCCCGATATAATCCGGCGCCGACAAACCGCCCGCCGCCCTGCCGCGGCCGCTTCCGCCATGCCCCGCCCCGCTTCCGCTCCGCCCGCCACACTGCGCGTCCCCGCGCTGCTGGTCGCCGCTCCGGCCTCCGGCCAGGGCAAGACCACGGTGACTGCCGCGCTGGCGCGCCTGCACCGCCGCCAGGGCCGCCGCGTGCGCGTCTTCAAGGCCGGCCCCGACTTCCTCGATCCGTCGCTGCTGGCCTATGCCAGCGGCGCTCCGGTGCACTCGCTCGACCTCTGGATGACCGGCGCCGACGATGCCGCCGCGCGCCTGGCCGAGGCCGCGCGTGACGCCGACCTGCTGCTGGTGGAAGGCGTGATGGGCCTGCACGACGGCGAGCCCAGCAGCGCCGACCTGGCGCGCCGCTTCGGACTGCCGGTGCTGGGTGTGATCCAGGCCGGCGCGATGGCGCAGACCTTCGGCGCGATCGCCCTCGGGCTGGCGAACTACGGCGGTGCGCTGCCCGGCATGCAGGTACTGGCCAACGGTGTCGCCTCGGCACGCCACGCGCAGATGCTGCAGGCCAGCGTGCCGGCCGGCATCGGCTGGGCAGGCACGCTGCCACGCGAGGCGCGCGCCTCGCTGCCTGAACGCCATCTCGGCCTGCTGGCAGCCGATGAACTGCCCGACCTGGGCGAGCGCCTCGACGCCCTCGCCGACCTGCTCGCGACGCAGCCGGTCGCGCAACTGCCGGCGCCGGTAGCCTTCGCCGACGTGGCGGCCATCCCGCCGCCGCCGCTGCTGGCCGGCAAGACCGTCGCGGTGGCGCGCGATGCCGCCTTCCGCTTTCTCTATCCGGCCAACCTCGAGCTGCTGGCGGCGATGGGTGCGCGCCTGGCCTTCTTCTCGCCGCTGGCCGACGCCAGGCTGCCCGCCTGCGATGCGCTGTGGCTGCCCGGCGGCTACCCGGAACTGCACGCCGCGCAGCTGGCCGCCAACCGCGGCATGCTGGATGCGCTGCGCGACGCCCACGGTGCCGGCCTGCCCATGCTGGCCGAGTGCGGCGGCATGATGGCGCTGTTCGATACGCTGGTCGACAAGGAAGGGCTCAGCCACGCCATGGCAGGCCTGCTGCCGGGCACGGTGCGCATGCAGCGCCGGCTCAGCGCACTCGGGCCGCAAGCGGTGGCGTTGCCCGAGGGCACGCTGCGCGGCCACACCTTCCACTATTCGCAGGCCGACAGCCCGCTGGTCGCGGCCACGCACGCCACCTCGCCGCGCGACGGCGCGCGCGGCGAGGCGATCTACCGCTGCGGCAGCCTGACGGCCTCTTACGTGCATTTCTACTTCCCGTCCGATCCGCACGCCGTGGCGGCCTTGCTCGGCGCTGGCGCGCCGGCACCGGGCAGCGGGTACTGACGGAGAGCGGGGCCGCCGGCGGCCAAACCCGGCCATCGGACCACGGCGGACACGGCGGACACGGCGGAAGGGAAAGCGGAAGGCCGCGCACGCGATCCGGCGCGCGACACGCAGGCGGGAATCAGGAAGGGCCGAGGAGGAAGTCCGGCGCCGCAGGGACGAGCCGGCGTGGCCGGCTGCGGCTGCCCGGCGCTCAGGCCACGTCTTCGGCGTCGCGCACGCGCGCCAGTGCTTCGGCGATGCCGGCTTCGAGCTGTTGCAGCCCTTCCGACAGATGCTCCAGCTTGTCGGCGGTCACCTTGTCGAGCACGTCCTGCAGGAAGGCCGAGCGGCGCGGCAGGTTCCGCGCCACCACCTCGCGGCCGGCCGCGGACAGCGTGACGTGCGTCACGCGATTGTCGCGCTCGCTCGTATTGCGCTCGACCCAGCCCAGTTCCTGCAATGCCTTCAACTGGCGCGTCAGCGCGCCCGGGTCCATGGCCACACGATCGGCCAGCGGCTTCTGCGCGATCGGCTCGGCATCGTTGTAGAGCGCGTAGAGAATGCGCCAACGCGGCATCGGCAAGCCGACGCACTGCTCGAACGCCGAGGCGTAGGCCCGATAGGTCCGCCCGAACTGCTGCAGCACCGCCAGGCTTTGTCGCTCCAATTCCACTCCAGTTCCTCCAGGCTTCCGCCTTGATGCTTCGATGCTTCGATGCTTCGGTGCCGTGCTATTCGGCAGCCATCGTCGCCTGCTTGACGGCGCGCTCCAGCTTGATCGGCGGCACGCGGCGCGCCAGCCAGATGCCGAGGGCGGCTACCACGGCGCCGAGCACCAGCCCGAGATGGATCGCCCCGACCAGCGACAGGCGCGCCTGCTCCAGCAGCAGCGCCCCGTTGTGGCCGGCCTGGTGCAGCTGCGCCAGCAGGCCGGACTGCGCGGCCTTGTCGATCAGTACCTGCGGATCGCCCAGGCGCGGCATCCAGTCGTTCGCTCCCGCGCCGGCAAGCGCCGCGCGCACGCCATCGGCATAGCGGCGGTCGACCAGCGTGCCGATCAGCGCGGTGCCGGCCATGCCGCCCACCATGCGCAGCGACTGCAGCATCGCCGTGGCGATGCCCAGTTGCGTGCGGCCCGCGGTCTGCTGCGCGAACACGGTCAGGTTGGGCATGATGAAGCCCAGGCCGAAGCCGCCCACCAGCATCAGCGCCAGCAGCAGGTGCCGCGACATGTCGCGGGTCGCCTGCGACAGGCCCAGGCAAGCCAGCGCCAGCATGATAAAGCCCGCATACAGCATGGCGTTCGGGTTGCGCACGCGCGTGATGATACGGCCGTTCAGGATACTGCCCACGGTGATGCAGACCACCAGCGGCGTGACCAGCAGGCCGGCCTCCTTCGGCGAGTAGCCGAAGCCGCCCTGGAACAGCAGCGGCGCGTACAGCAGCAGCGAGAACATCGTGAAGCCGACCAGCACCGCCAGCAGGAACAGCGGCGCCAGGCCGGGATTGCGGAACATATCGAGCGGCAGGATCGGATTGGGCGAGCGCCGCTCCCAGTGCCACAACCCCACCAGCGCCGCCACCGCGAGCAGCAGCAGACCGACGGTACCGGCGCCGAAACCGTGGCGCGGCAGCAGTTCCACGCTCAACTGCAGGCTGCCCAGCCCCAGGCCGATCAGCGCCGCGCCCAGCCAGTCCACCCGGATCGGACCCGCATGCGACTGGTGGCGCAGGTGCGGCAGGTAGCGCCAGGCAAAGACCAGGCCCAGCAGGCCGACCGGCAGGTTGACGTAGAACACCGCGCGCCAGCCGTACCACTCGGTCAGCACGCCACCCAGCGACGGCCCGATCGCATTGGCGATGCCGAAGGCCGCGCTCATCATCACCTGCCAGCGCAGGCGCACATGGGAATCCGGAAACAGGTCGGGAATGCAGGCGAAGGCGGTGCCCACCAGCATACCGCCGCCGATGCCCTGCAGGGCGCGCGCCAGCACCAGGAAGGGCATGCTGGTGGCCATCCCGCACAGGGCGGACGCGCCGGTGAAGACAATGATGGAGGCCATCACGAAAGACTTGCGCCCGTAGTAGTCGCCCAGACGGCCGAAGATCGGCACCGTGATCACGGACGCCAGCAGGTAGGCCGTGGCCACCCAGGCGTAGTACTCGAAGCCTTGCAGCTCGGCCACCACGGTCGGCAGCGCCGTGCCGACCACGGTCTGGTCCAGGGCCACCAGCATCACCACGAAGGCGATGCCGAACATCGCCATCAGCGACTCCCAGAAAGGCAGCACCTGGCCGGCCGGGGGTGCCTCGCGTGACGTGATTGTCATTTATTGCGCCATCAATCATTGCATAGTCAATGATTATAGGACAAGGCGGCAATGTTGCCAGTGCCTTGGATGCGATGGCCGCGCTCCGCCCCGGCAACGGACCGGAGCGGGGCGACGCGCCGGCAGGATGGCGGACGGCCAGGCAGGCTGCGATGCCGCCCTGCCGTCCGGCGGTCGCTCAAGGAACAGGGAAGGCGGTGCGGATCACCGCACCTCGCCGCGGCCCGCCGGCTCTGCGCGGCGGACCGCCCCGCCCGCTGCAGCGCGGCTCAGTCGAACACCTTGACCGCAGGAGCCACGGCTTGGCGCCGGTCGGCACCACGCGCGGCGGCGGACGCCACGCCCGGGTCGCCATCCCCCGCCGTGGCGCGGCCGCCCGCCGCGCCGAACTGCTCATCCAGCTGGCGCACGGCGTCCTCCGCGAGGGAACGCGACACGGCCTGCATGACACGGGCCTTGTTGGGCGTCAGTACGGCGCTGGCGGACCAGATCTTGTTGTCGTTGCCCTCGCCCACCGCGGAGAACGCGGCGCGCACCTCCATCGTGCGGGTATTGATCAGGCTGAACTCGGTGCCCAGTTCCAGGCTGTAGAGCAGCATGGAGTTGCGCGTGCCCTGCACCGGCTGGACATCGTTGCGCCACTCGACGCTGTTGACCACGCCGAACAACACGTAGTCGGCCCCCGCGAAGTCTCCCTTGCGGATGCGCTCGCGCACATTGAACAGCGCCTCCGAAGGCGGGCCGGAGTACGGCTTGCCCTGCACCACGCGCACGGCACGGCCCTTGATCAGCTCGCCCTTGATATCCGCGGTGAAACGGCGCAGCTCGCCATACTCGATCCGCGTCATCTCGCCGCTCGCCTTGACGTAGCCGGACTCCTGCGACGAGGCAAAGGCGGCCCGGCCGCTGCCCGACCAGGCGCTGTCCTGATAGCTGGCGGAGCCGCTGTCACGCGACTTCTGATAGCCGGCCTCGTAGTAGAAGGACTCGCGCACGGTATCCTTGTAGGCAAGGTCCGCCACCGCGATCTTGACCTGCGCGACGGCGCCGGAACAGGCCACGGCGGCCACCACCGCCAGCATGAAACGTAGCATCGGTCTGCTCCCTGCCTCAGCGCGCCGAGGTCTTGCGGATTTCCTTCTCGTCGGCCCACTCCAGCATCCCCGACTCGTTGTCGACCAGGGTCAGGTTGAAGATGTAGTAGACGTCCTTGACGCTCGCGGTGCGCTTGGTGATCGAGGTGATGTTGCCCTCCAGGCGGTACTTGGCCGCCTGCATCTGGCCCATCCTGGCCTTGCCACTGTTCTTGTAGAGGCCGGTCTGGTTCTGGCGCTGCAACTCGTCGAGCTGGCCCTGCATGTCGGTCCCGGCCGTGGTGAAGCGTACGGCGCCGCTCTTGAGCAATTGATTGCGGATCTTCTCGGTAATCGCGCGGGTGTCGATGTATTCACCAGTCTTGTTCCTGACTTCGGCCAGCGTCAGCACAGGGGCTTCGCGCGGTGCCGTGATGGGGCGCGACTGCAGCAGGGAGCGCGTCATCGCCTCGGCGATGGTCTGCAGGTCGGTCGAGCCGAATTCGTTGGTCAGGGTCTCGACTGCCTTGGCATCGCCATACGTGACATTGCCTTCCACGCGCGGGCCGGCGACATTGGCACAGCCGGCCAGCAAGGTGCCGGCGGCGAGCACGGCGGCAAGAGAGGAGGATCGCAGGAGCGGAGTCATGATGCAGGGTTCCTTTTATCGGGTCAGGCAATACAAAGCAAAGGGAAAGCCGGGCTAACGGGCACCCATCGCCGGGGCGGAGTTGTCAACGGCATGCACTTCGATGCGGAAATCGGTAGCGGTGCGGGTCGGCGCCAGCGCCTGGACGCTGACCGATTGCAGGCCGTTCAGCATCAGCGGCTTCCAGGCTTCGTCCTCCCAGACGCTGAACTGGTCCTGGTCCAGCCACTTGACCCGGTAGGCAAGGGACTGGTAGCCGGTCGAGGCGTTGGTGAACTGCACCTGCAGCAGCAGGTGGCCATTGCGCTCGGTGGCGCGCAGCGCGCTCACGCTGACCTGGTTCATCTGGCCCAGCTGCACGACCTTGGAGGCGATGGTCTCGGCATGCGCGGCCGCCAGGGGCACGGCCGGCAGCGTACAGACGGCCACCAGGGCAGCCAGGGGAAAGGCACGGAATATCGGCTTCGTCATAGAGTCGGATACGAATCGAAACGGGAAAAGGAAACGGGAAAAGGGAAAAGGGCCGGCGTGCGCCGGCCCGGATACGGCTGACTGCGCAGCCGTGCGAAGAAACGGCTCACTGCGCCTTGGACACGCTTTTCGCCGTCACCTTGGCCGGACGGTGCGCGACGCGCCGGGACGGCTCGGGCGCGGACGGCGCCGCGGCCACCAGGCCGGAGCCCGGCTGCGACACCAGCGCCGTCAACTGGCTGCCCAGCGGACGCAGCACCACCACCGCGTAGGTGCCGTCCACCTTGACCTCCTGGCGGAGGCTGCCCGGCCCTGCGCCGAACGAGACCGGCACGGTGCCGCTCGGCACCACGGCGCGCGCCAGCGAGATGTTCGCCGGCAGCGTGCGCCACTGCCGCGTATCCGCGTTCTCGTTGATGGCGCCGCCCACGCCGACCGCCAGGCTCATCAGCGATCCGAACGCGCCGCCATTGCGTTGCAGCGCCTCCTGCGCGGCGCCGGAGACGGCCATGCGCACCATGCTGCGTGCCACCATGGCCGGCATCTGGTCCTTCAGCGCGCGCCGCGCCATGGCATCCAGGCTGGTCACCTGGGCAGCCGGCACGGTGCTGTCGCCCACCGTCAGCGAGGCAGGCACGAAGTTGTCGCGCGCGGGACGGATCACCGGATAGGAGGTCGTCAGCAGTTTCACCCCGGCGCCGATCGGCAGCGGCAGCGTGATCTTGACCGAGTCGCGCGCCGGCATGCTGCCGGTCTCGATGATGAACAGCACGTCCGTCTTGCCGGCCGGTACCCGCTTGCCCGCGGCCACGCCTTCCAGCCCCTTCTGCAGCATCGGGATATCCGGGCGCAGCTCGATCGCCTGCCGGTAGCCCGCGGTGGCCAGGCTGGGTTCGCCCAAGGCTTCGAAGACGAAGCCGGCCAGGTAATGCGAGGCCGCGCTCTGGTAGGCATTGCGCAAGCCCGTCACGGCGGGATCGTCGAAGATCTCCACCGGATAACCCTTGATTTCCTTGAGCTGGACTTCGGCGCTCTTGCCGCCCTTCTTCTCCGCCTCGTCCTTGAGGGCCTGTACCTCCTTGTCGCGCAAGGAGGCGATCAGGGCTTCGCGCTCATACATGCGCCGGATTTCCACCCGCGCATCGTCCCAGCGGCCGGCCATCAGCTGGTTCTGCGCCAGGCGCGTGCTGAGCAGGACCTTCTCGTAGTCCTGCCCGTCATAGCGGCTCAGCGATTCGCTCAGCAACAGCGCCCCCAGGTCGCCGGCACTCTTGGCCAGCTTGTCGCGGCTTTCGTCCTCCCAGCCCTTGACCTTGTCCGTCGCGGCGAGCCAGGCATCGGTGCTGGCCTGCAGGCTGCCTGGACGCATGCGCATCAATTCGCCGCGTTCCAGGAAATACAGCAGGTCGCGGTCTTCGGGCGCGACGCCCTCATACGCCTTGTCCTGCGCGGCGATCGCCGCGTCGACGTTGCCCGCGCGGAAGCTGTCGGACGTCGCCGCCACGCGATTGCCGTAGTGCTGCGCGCAGGCGCCCAGCAGCGCTGCGCTGCACACGAGGGCTGTCGTGCGCAAAGTGGCTCCCCACATAGATGTTTCTCCCCAATCCCCGTTTTATGTGTAATGGGACAGGCCATGCGTCGGCCGCCCCTTGCGTTTATCGGCAAGGGGCGGCCTCTCCTTGACCTCCGAGGCCCGCTAAGCCACGGGCAAGCACTGAGGTGGCGACCCGCGAAACCGGTGGCGGCGGAGACCGGGTGGAGCGGGGGATGCGACGGGTGGACGGGGGGACGGGTGCCGCTGGAATGTCGTTCAAGATGCCGCATACGGCACGGAAACGAGCTTGTCCATGATCGATGGCCCGGGGCCGGGGGAATCTCTGCGGATCCGGGGCGGCACGGCACGCGGTTCCGCCATGCAGGCCGGGGCGTCGGCCGAGGATCGCACCATGCGTGGCGCACGAGGTGCCGTAAAAGGCGCCCCGCCGCATCCGCGCCCGGTATTCTCAGGCCACGCCCGCGCGGCGGCGCCGTTGCCCCTGTGCCGGGCACGGCCAGCGCCACAGTGCGCCGGCAGCCCCGGCAGCCATTTCCGATTGCCGTTCCGATTGCCGCAGCACCACCGCGACCGCGTATTGTCCATGGCAGCAAACAGTGTGTTCAGCCATCTGGTCAGCGGACAGCATTCCTGCGTCAACTCGCCGCTTCCGGCGCACGTTAGCGGAAATGACCGATGTCCGGTCAGCATGTAGTCCCAACGCATTGCGCTGCCAGCAAGGCGGCACCCGACGGAGCCCTCACGATTATGAAGAAGATCGCCATCACCGCTTTTGCCCTTTGCCTGGGCGCTGCCTCGATCGCCGCGCAAGCCCAGACCACCGGCAAGGCCGATCCCTATACCCAGGGCGCCAAGGCCGGCAAGGCCGACCCCTATACCGACGGCGCCAAGATGGGCAAGGCCGACCCGTACACCGATGGTGCCAAGGCCGGCGAGAAGTTCGACCCGTACACCCAGGGCGCCAACAAGAGCACGCGCGCCGACCTGACCAGCAGCAAGGGCAAGGCCTCGCACACGAAGAAGCACAGCAAGAAGGCCGCCCCGGCAGCACCGGCCGCTCCGGCCGCACCCGCTTCCAGCGGCAACTGATCGACGCGGCAGCGGCGGCCACCGCCGCCCTGCCGGCAGACGAAGCCCGGGCACCGCGCCGGCCGCAAGGCCAGGGCGTGGTGCCCGGGCTTTTTTTCATTCTGCGACGAGCCGCCGGCCAGTGTCGTCCTGAGGCCGGCTGGTATCGGCCTGAGGCCTGAGGCCTGGGTCCTGGGTCTTAAGTTCGTGGAAGAATGAACTTGTGATTCAGCGGACTAAGGCCTGGCGACGCGCGGCAGGGCACGCTGCCATGCCACCTGCTCGCGCCAGCCGGCGCGATACGCCGATGGCGCGATGCCGCGGATCTTCTTGAACTGCCTGGAGAACTGCGCGCCGTCGCAGAAGCCGCATGCCGTCGCGATGGCGTCCATCGCGAGTTCGCCCCGCCGCAGCAAGGCGCAGGCAAACTCGATGCGCTTGTGCAGCACGTACTGGTAGGGAGACAGCCCGGTCGCGGCCTTGAACACGCGCGAAAAATGGAAGGGACTGAGGGCCGCCAGCCGCGCCAGCTCTTCCAGTGCGATCGGGCAGGCGATTCGCGCCTCGATGTACTCGTCCAGCCGTTGGATGCGGGCCGCGGTCAATGCGGCCGGGCGCCCGTGGCGGCGGGCGCCGGCGCCACCGTGGCACGTCAGGACATGGGCCGCCACCAGGCGCGCATAGGTCTGGCCGATCAAGGCGCCGTGCGGGTTGCCATCCTGCAGTTCCCGGTCCAGGGTCTCGAATGCGTTCAGCACGAAATGGTCCGGCGCCTCGGCGAACGCCGGCGCCATGGCGATGCGCGCGACGCCGAGTTCGTCGGCCACCTCGCGCAGGGTGTCCTCGGGCAAGGTCATCAGGCACAGGCTGCCGAGCGGACGCACATAACGCACACTGTGCCCGCAACCGCTGGGCACATAGGCGGTCGAGCCACGGCGCTGCACTTCGGTATGGCGCTTGCCGTCGATGCGGCGCTCCGCGATGGAAAGCGGATTGAGCTTGACCATCAGGTAGTGTCCGTCGATGGCATGTTCGGCGGTGTGGAACAGGCTGTCATCGCGGCGCTCGAAGTAGAGATCCGTCCATCCATGCGCCGCACTGCTGCGCACCGGAGCGCTGGCGAACAGCGCGGCATGGTCTTCCGGCTTGCGGAAATCGAGCTTGCGTACGGTCATCGCCCTGCCCCCCCGGTCATTGGCTCCCCATTCTACCGGCGCGGCGGGACCGCTCTCCTCCTGGCCCTCCCCTTCGGCCCGGGTCAGTCGGCGGCGGCATGCAGCATGCCCCCGCCGGCATGGCGCAGCGCCTTGGCCAGGCGTATCGCACCGACTTCGGCCCGCGCTTCGTCGATCGTCGAATAGGACAGGCGCAGCGTGTTGTGCTCGGGGGCAGCGGCAAAGAAAGCGGCGCCGGGCACGAAGATCACGCCGGCGTCGAGCGCTGCCTTCAGGACGCGCGCCGCGTCCACCTCCGGGGCGAAGCGCGTCCACAGGAACATGCCGCCCTCCGGCTCGTGGAAGGCGATCGCGGTACCCAGGTGCCGGCGCAGCGCCGACACCAGCGCATCGCGGCGCTGCCGGTACGCGTCGCGCAGCACCGCGAGGCGCGGCGCCAGCCGACCCGCGGCGAGATAGGCGCCGATCAGCCGCTGGGACAGGCTGCAGCTGTGGAGGTCGATGGCCTGCTTGGCCAGCGCGGCCTGCTCGAACAGCGCGGGCGGCAGCACCATCCAGCCGACCCGCAGCCCGGGCGACAGGATCTTGGAGAACGAGGACAGATACAGCGTGCGCCCTTGCGCCGGCGTGCCGGCGGCGAGCGCCTGGATGCTGGCCACCGGGCTTCCCGACAGCCGCAGTTCGCCGTAGGGATCGTCTTCGATCAGGTAGGTGCCGGTGCGCGCCGCCAGCCGGACCAGCTGTTGCCGGCGCGCCAGGCTGAGGGTGCGTCCGCCCGGGTTGCCGAAGTTCGGCACCACATAGACCGCCTTGACCGGATGGCGCGATACGTAGGCCTCGATCCAATCGACGTCGATGCCCTGCTCGTCCGACGGCACGGAAACGATGTCGGCCTCGGCCAGCGCGAAGGCCTGCAGCGCCGCCAGGTAGGAAGGGCGCTCCACCAGCACGGTGTCGCCCGGATTCAGCAGCACGCGCGCCGCCAGGTCGAGTCCCTGCTGCGAGCCGGAGGTGACCAGGATGCCGTCCGCCGCGGCCTCGATGCCGCGCTGTTGCAGCAGTTGCGCGATCTGCTCGCGCAAGGCGGCCTCGCCCTCGGTCAGGCCGTACTGGAAGGCACCCGCGGCATCCGGCGCCAGGGCCGCGGCCAGCGCCTCGTGCAGCCCCTCGGTATCGAACAGGTCCGGCGCCGGGATGCCCCCGGCCAGCGAGATCATGCCGGGCATCTTGCTGTACTTCAGCAGGTCGCGCACCGCGGAACTCTGTACGCGGGCCATGCGCGTGGCGAAGTGGAACGGCGATGCCGGTGACGGAGACGCCGGCGCTGCGCCGTTCGCAAGCGTTGTCGGCAGGGGCAGGGGCAGGGGCAGGGAAGCGATGCCGGTTTCGAGAGTTCGCGCAGTATCCATGGAGTCGGCCGCCGGCTGATCGCCGCGATGATGAGCGCGCCCGCGGAGCGGAAGAGACCGCTGCGCGGGCGCTGGTGCGACGAGTGTAGAGCGCGCCAGACCGGGTACGTGAGAGCGCAACCTGCGGGATTTGTGCTTTCCTGCGCTTTTTTTCGCGCCGGCAAGGCACGGCCCGGAGCGCCACCCGGCGCCCCGGGCCGCCCCTCACAACACCCGCACCGCCTCGATCGGCGTATCCCCCACCAGCATATGGCCCGGAGCATGCGTGATGCACAGCGGCAGGCGCGCCTCGACGGCGGCGGCCTGCGGCGTCACGCCGCAGCCCCAGAACACCGGCACTTCGCCCGGCAGGATCGCGGTGGGCTCGCCTTCGTCCGGCACGCCCACGTCGGCGATGCCGAGCGCGGCGGCATCGCCGACCTGCACGGGCGCGCCGTGCGCCCCCGGCAGCCCGGCGCAGATGCGCGCGGCGAGGGCGGCCTGCGCCGGCGTGTACGGGCGCATCGACACCACCATGGGGCCGCGGAACGGCCCCACGGGCACGGTCTGCAGGCGGGTGCGGTACATCGGCACCACCTTGCCCTCGTCGACATGGCGCACGGCCAGGCCGGCGGCCTGCAGTGCATGCTCGAAGGACAGCGAGCAACCCAGCACGAAACCGACGAAGTCGTCGCGCCACAACGCCGTGATGTCTTCGCATTCCCCGGCGAGCACGCCGTCGCGCCAGACGCGGTAGCGCGGCACGTCGGTGCGCAGGTCGACGTCCTCGCCCAGCACCGGCACCAGGGGCGAGCCGGGCTCGGTCATGCCGATCAGCGGGCACGGCACCGGGTTGGCACGGCAGTAGCCGAGGAAATCGTCGGCCCAGCGGCGCGGCAGGATCATCAGGTTGCCTTGCACGCGCCCCGGCGCCATGCCGGCGGTGTGGCCGCGCCAGGCGCCGCGCCGGATGGCGGCGCGCACGGCGGCGGGATCGTCGGCCCAGGCGGGCAGCGCGGCGGGAACATTGCGCATGGTCGTGGGCCCCTTCTCAGTCGAGCGCCTTGCGCGCGGTTTCCTTGACGCCCAGCAGCGCCAGCAGGCTGATGGCCGCCCCGCCCATCAGCAGGTAGGCCGGGCTCAGCAGGTTGCCGGTGGCGCCAATCAGCGCAGTGGCCACGTAGGGCGTCACGCCGCCGCCCAGGATGGCGCCGAGGTTGAAGCTGAAGGCCATGCCGGAATAGCGCACGCGGGTGGGAAACTGCTCGGCATAGGTGGGATAGCCGACCGACTGCACGATGGGCATCGGCAGCGCCACCACCAGCATGGCGAGGAAGGCGAGGCCGATATTGTGCTGGTCCATCAGCATCATCATCGGCACCACCAGCACGGTATAGGCGAGGAAGCCGATGGCCAGCACCTTGCGGCGGCCGAGCCGGTCGGACAGTCCGCCCCAGAACGGCATCAGCATCGCCATCGCCAGGCTGACGAAGGCCATGATCCAGTACACGGTGGCCTTGTCGTACTTCAGGTAGGTGGTCAGGTAGATGTTCATGAAGACCAGGCCGACCCAGTAGCCGACGTTCTGGCCGAAGGACAGCAGCAGCACCTTGATCACGGCCGGCATGTGCTGGCCGAACACTTCCTTGAGCGGCGCCTTGGGCGGCTCGCTGTGCTGCTGGAACTGCTGGAACGCCACCGATTCCTCCACGCGCTTGCGCACCAGCGACGACACCAGCACCATCGGGATCGCGGTCAGGAAGGGAATGCGCCAGCCCCGCTCGCTCATGGCCTCGCTGCCCAGCATGGAGGTGGTCAGCCCGCACACGGTGGCGGCCAGCGCGCCGCCCACCGCCACGCCCACCGGCGTGAAGGCACCGAAGAAGCCGCGCCGGCCCGCCGGCGCCGACTCGGCCACGTAAGCGGCCGCGCCCGTCACCTCGCCGCCGGCGAAGAAGCCCTGCACCAGGCGGATCAGCAGCAGCAGCAGCGGCGCCGCCAGGCCGGCACTGGCGGCCACCGGCAGCAGGCCGATGGCGCCGGTGGCCACGCCCATGCCGATCACGGTGACCAGCAGCACGGTACGGCGGCCGACGCGGTCGCCCAGCCGGCCCAGCACGATGCCGCCGATGGGCCGCATCAGGAAGGCGCTGCCGAACACCGCCAGGATCGCCAGCAAGGACGCGGTGGCATTGTCGCCGGGGAAGAACAGCGGTCCGATGGTGGAGGCGAGATAGCCGTAGACGCCGAACTCGTAGTATTCGATGGCGGTACCGGCGGCGGCGGCCAGGGCCGCCTTGCGCGCGACGGCGATGTCGCCTGCGGGCCTGGCCG
>JABLTH010031910.1_pt1 | contig 13958 bp, 12 predicted proteins | sample 7875711 | NCBI WGS metagenome assembly JABLTH01 (sample SAMN14941262, study PRJNA633318) | bioreactor metagenome | isolation source: bioreactor | place: China | collected 2019-03-05 | reverse complement strand
CGTCGCGCATCAGCTTGTGATAGAAGCGGAAGTACAGCAGGTGCAGGATCGCGTGCTCGATGCCGCCGATGTACTGGTCCACCGGCAACCAGTAGTTGGCGCGCTCGTCTACCTGGTCGCTGGCACCCGGGCTGGTGTAGCGGGCGTAGTACCAGCTCGATTCCATGAAGGTGTCGAAGGTGTCGGTCTCGCGCTCCGCCGGGCCGCCGCACAGTGGGCAGGTGGTCTTGCGCCACTGCGGATCGGCCTTGATCGGCGACTGCACGCCGGAGAACGCGACGTCCTCGGGCAGCACCACCGGCAGCTGGTCTTCAGGCACCGGCACGGCATCGCAATGGGGACAGTAGATGACCGGGATCGGGCAGCCCCAGTAGCGCTGGCGGCTCACGCCCCAGTCGCGCAGGCGCCAGTTCACGCGGCGCACGCCCTTGCTCTCGCGCTCGAAGCGCGCGGCCATGGCCTCGAAAGCCTGGCCGTAATCCATGCCGTCGAACTCACCGGAGTTCACGAGGTAACCGCGCTCGGTGTACGCACCGTCCTGCTGGACGCTGCGTTCGAACGCCTCGACGAGCTGCACGGCCGACGACGCCTCGTAGCTGTCGACGCTGCCACCGCCCAGGGCGGCGCGCAGCGGATCGGCGCCGACGCCCTTGGACAGGTCGTGGCCGACTTCCGCCACCGCGTCGAGCACGGCGCGGTCGACCACCACCATCTTGATCGGCAGGCTGTATTTCTGCGCGAACTCCCAGTCGCGCTGATCGTGGCCAGGCACCGCCATCACCGCGCCGGTGCCGTAGCCCCACAGCACGAAATTGGCGACGAAGACCGGGATCTTCTCGCCGGTGAGCGGATGGACGGCCTCGATGCCGGTATCCATGCCGCGCTTTTCCTGCGTCTCCAGCTCGGCCTCGGACACGCCGCCGTGCTTGAGTTCCTCCAGGAAGGCCGCCAACCGCGGATTGTTCTGCGCGGCCTTAATCGCCAGCGGATGCTCACCGGCGATCGATACGAAAGTAACGCCCATCAGGGTGTCGGGGCGCGTGGTGAACACGGTCAGCGGCTCGGCCTCGCCATCGACGGCGAAGTGGATCTCGAGGCCTTCGGAACGGCCGATCCAGTTACGCTGCATGGTCTTCACCGCGTCCGGCCAACCCGGCAGGGCGTCCAGGCCGTCCAGCAGCTCTTGCGCGTAATCCGTGATCTTGAGGAACCACTGCGGGATTTCGCGTTTTTCGACCAGGGCTCCGGAGCGCCAGCCGCGGCCGTCCACCACCTGTTCGTTGGCCAGCACGGTCTGGTCGACCGGGTCCCAGTTCACCACCGCATTCCTGCGGTAAGCCATGCCCTTCTTCATCAGCCGGGTGAACATCAGCTGTTCCCAGCGGTAGTACTCCGGCCGGCAGGTGGCGAACTCGCGGGTCCAGTCGTAGGCAAAGCCCATGCGCTGCAGCTGGCCGCGCATGTGGTCGATGTTCTGGTAGGTCCACTTGGCCGGCGCGGTCTTGTTCTTGATCGCAGCGTTCTCGGCCGGCAGGCCGAACGCGTCCCAGCCCATCGGCTGGAGGACGTTCTTGCCGTTCATGCGCTGGAACCGGCTGATCACGTCGCCGATGGTGTAGTTGCGGACGTGGCCCATGTGCAGGGCGCCGGACGGGTACGGCAGCATCGAGAGGCAGTAGAACTTGGGCCGGGAGGGATCCTCCTTCACCTCGTAGGCGCGCGGCTCGCGCCAGTACTGCTGCGCGACGGCTTCCACCGCCTGCGGGGAATAGGCCTGCTCGCTGGCCTGGTCGTTACTGCCCTGTGCTTGGTTGTCCTGCATGTTTCCGGCGCCTGGATCTCGTTGCGGCAGCCCGTGCCGGCGTCCGCCGGCGGCTGCGAGTGAACGCGGCAGACTAGCAGATGACAGGGGTGGCGCGGGACGGGGACGGGGCGCATGGCCACCGGTCCCCCAGCCGTTGCTTCAGCCTGCCGGGCAAGTGGCGGACTGGCCCGCGGCCACCGCCCGCGCGGCGGCGGCGATCTGCGCCGCCAGGCCGTCGAGAGCCCGCTGATGGCCCTGCACCAGCGCCGCATAGCCCTCGCCCACGCTCTCCTGCACGCGGCTGGTACACGAGACAGGGGCGCCGCCCTTGAGCGGCCGCACGCTCCACGCAGCGTCGACCAGCGCATAGCTGCCCGGCACCGAGTCGAAACGCCGCAGATCCACCTTGATCCGCAGCACCGGCTGCGTGCCCGCCGGCAATCCGGAGACGTCCTGCGTATGGAGCTGCCGTGCCAGGTCAGCCGACAGCGCGCCGCGCACCTCGTCGCCGAGCGGGGCGATCCAGCGCTCGCCGTCGAGCATCGCCACGCCCTGCCCTCCTTGGCGCACCACCAGCTGCGGCTGATCCACCTGCGCGGGCACGCCCACCGGCAGCAGCTCGAACTGGAACGGCACCGCGGGCGCGACGATCGCCGCCTGGGTCGCGGTGGCGACATAGGCGTCGGCCGGTGGCACCAGGGTGTAGTAATGCACCGGCGCCGAACCGCCGCAGGCGGACAGCGCAAGTGCGCCGCCCAGGATCAGCGCGCCCAGGACGATGAAGCGGTCTCCCTTGCGGATCATGGCTTGCTCCCTTCTTGCGTGTCGGCCGACGGCGCGGGGCGCGGCGGCGGGGCGTCCGCCCGGCGCCCGCGCAGCAGCGCGTCCGGATGGCTGCCCAGGTAATCGGTGAGCACGCGCAGCGAGCGCGCCGTGCGCTGCAGTTCCTGCATCGTGCCGCCCAGGTTCTGCTGCAGCGGGGAATCCGCCGACAGCGCGTTGTTGGCGTTGCCCAAGGTCTGCTGTGCACCCTGCAAGGTGTTCTTGAACTCCGGCAGCACGTCGCTGTTCACCTGCTTGAGCGTGCGGTTGAGCTCGGCCAGCGTGGCGTCCACGTTCTTGCCGATGCTGTCGAACGGGATCTTCTGGATCTTGTCGACGATCTCCGCCATCTGCTCCTGCAGCTTGTCGAAGCTGCCCGGCACGGTGGGAATCTCCAGCGGCTTCTGCGCCGGGTCGTAGGCCCCCTTCGGGGCCTTCGGCACGAAGTCCAGGGCGATGTACAACTGGCCGGTCAGCAGGTTGCCGCTGCGCGCCTGCGCGCGCAGCCCATGCTCGATCAGCTTGCCCATCATCTGCGACAGCTGTGCGTCGTCGCCGCGTTCGCGCGCGATCGCCACCAGCTTGTCGTGGGCACGGCCCAGGCGCTGCGGGTAGACCACCGCGCCGACCACCACCGGGAAGGTCTGCGTCTTCTCGTCGTAATCCAGATTGATCGACACCACCCGGCCGAACGGAATGCCCAGGAATTCCACCGGCGCGTCCACCTTCAAGCCGCGCAGCGACTGGTCGAAGCGCATGCGGATGTACTTGGGCTCGCCGTCCGGCGGCGCCATCGCCGTGGCCTGGTCGCCGAACAGGCGAAATTCCGCTCCCTCCGCCGCGGGCGTTTCGTCATGCGGCCCCATCGGCGAACCGAACGCCACGCCACCGGCGATCACGGTCGCCAGCGACTGCGTGTTGAGCTTGACGCCGTCGGCGCCGATCGAGACATCCACGCCACTGGCGTTCCAGAAGCGGGTCGACTGGCTGACGAACTCGTCGTTCGGCCCATCGACGAAGATCTGCAGGCTCACGCCCTTGCCGTCCTTGTCGAGCTGGTAGGTCACCACGCGCCCTACCTGGATGCGGCGGTAATAGACCGGCGAGCCGATATCGAGTGAACCGAGGTCGTCGGTATGCAGCTTGAAGGTCTTGCCCGGCGCGCCATGGGTCACGGCGGGCGGCGCTTCGAGACCGGTGAACTCGTCGCGCGATTCCTTGGACTCGCCCACGTCCGCGCCGATGAACGCGCCGGACAGCAGCGTGTCGATGCCGGACACGCCGCCCAGCCCGATCCGCGGGCGCACCACCCAGAAGCGCGTATCGGCGGTGGCGAAGCCTTCGGCGCTCTTCTCCAGCGAGACCTTGGCGGTGACGTGGCTGCGATCCTTGGCCAAAGTCACGGAGGTGACGCGGCCGATCACCACATTCTTGTACTTCACCGGTGTCTTGCCGGGATCCAGGCCCTCGGCGCTCTGGAAGCTGATGGTGATGGTGGGCCCGGCCTTCACCCACGCGTTGATCACCAGCGACAGGCCCACCAGCGCGGCCAGCACCGGGATCAGCCATACCATCGACGCGTTCACGCGCGGCTTGCGTACGACCGGTTCGGGCAGCTCTTTCCCGGTGGGCGTTTGTTGGTCAGTCATCGGATTCCCTGCCATCCCAGATCAGCCTGGGGTCGAAACTCATCGAGGCGAACATGGTGAGTACCACCGTGAGGCCGAAGAACACCACGCCCGGCAACGGTTCCACCAGGCTCAACACGCCGAACTGCACCAGCGCCGTGAGCAGCGCCACCACGAACACGTCCAGCATCGACCAATAGCCGATCAGCTCCACCAGCCGGTACAGCTTGGACCGCTGCCGGCGTGCCCACGGGCTGGCGCGGTGCGAACTCCACAAAAGCGTCACCAGCGCGAAGAACTTGAGCATCGGCACCATGATGCTGGCGGTGAACACGATCACGGCCAGATCCGGCGAGCCTTTCACCCACAGCTCGATGACACCGCTCAGGATGGTGTTGTCATCGATGTCGCCCACGCTGGCCGTGCGCATGATCGGCAGCACGTTGGCGGGAATGTAGAAGATGAAGGCCGCGATCAATAGCGCCCAGGTCCGGCTGTAGCTGGCCTGCTTGCGGCGATGCAGGGCCGAATGGCAGCGCGGGCAGTGCGCGTGTTCCGCGCCGGTGTCGCGGCAGACCAGGCCGCACACGTGGCAGCCGATCAGGCCCAGCTCGTCGGCGCGCGGCAGGTCGGCGCTCATGTCCGCTCCTCCGGCACGAGGTCCCACAGCCGGCGCAGGTCAATGCTGGCGAACACGGTGATCAGCAGAGTCAATGCGGCGTAGGCGAAGATGCCCGGGTTGAGGATCACCTCGAAGTACACGCGCGCCTTGACGATGGCGACCAACGCGCCGAGCACGAACACCTCGCTCATGGTCCAGGGCCCCACCCGGTACAGCGCCACCATCGCCTGGCGAAAGCCGGGCGCACGCTGGCCGCGCTGGGCGAAGAACAGCACCCAGCCCAGCAGCGACATCTTGCACAGCGGAAAGAAGAACAGCGTGACGGCCGCCAGTACCGAGACGATCTGCGAGTGCTCGCGCCACATCATGACGATGGCGCCCCACAGCGTGGTACTGATCAGCTGGCCGTTGAGGCCCAGCGTGACGATGGGCCACACGTTGGCCTGCACGAACACCCGCATCGCCGTGACCACCAGCGCGAACATGGCGCCCACACCCAGGCGGTGGTGCCGCTCCAGGATGGCATCGCAGCGCAGGCAGCGCGCGACCTCGCCGCAGCACAATTCGCGCCGGCGATACACGGTGTCGCAGTGCTCGCAGATCAGCAGCGGCGGCTGTCCGGCCATGCGGGTCCTATCGGGGTCCTGGCTCGTCATCCGGCCGATTCTCGCAAATCCGCATGGCACGCGCCCAGGCGCCGAATGGCATGTCCGGCCCCCTTGATATGCACCGCGCTGCCCTGATCTGATTCCGGTTCCTCTTTCCCCGGAGTCCAGCCGTGACCAGCGACGCACCCACCCATGTCTTCGACGTCGACCAGGAGAACTTCGAGGTCGAGGTGCTGCAGGCCTCGCTGAAGACGCCGATCCTGATCGACTTCTGGGCGACCTGGTGCGGCCCGTGCAAGACGCTGGGTCCGCTGCTGGAGAAGTTGGCCGCCGCCTTCAACGGCGCGTTCCGGCTGGCCAAGATCGACGTCGACAAGAACCAGCAGCTGGCGGCCATGTTCGGCGTGCGCAGCATTCCCACGGTGATCCTGGTGAAGGACGGCCAGATCGCCGACGGCTTCGCCGGCGCCCTGCCCGAGGGCCAGCTGCGCGAGTTCCTGCTGCGCCACGTGCAGCCGGCGGAAGACCCCGCGGAGGAGGCCACCTTCGCCCCCACCGAGACGCCCGAGCAGGCGATCGAGCGCCTGCGCCACGCCATCGCCGCCGAACCCGACCGGGCCGAGCTCAAGCTCGACCTAGCCCTGGCCCTGATGCAATCCGGCCAGGCCGATGCGGCCGAAACCGAACTGTCCGCGCTGCCGGCCAACCTCGCCACCGATGCGCGCGCCGTCCGCCTGCGCAGCCAGCTCGACCTGGCCCGCGCCCTGCAGGGCGCTCCGTCGCTCGGCGAACTGCGGCAGCGCGTGCAGGCCGATGCCGCCGACTGGGCGGCCCGCGACCTGCTCGGCGTGCACCTGCTGCTGGAAGGCGACGCCGCCGCCGGCCTGGACCAATTCCTGGCGATCCTCGAAAAGGCCCGCGACTGGAACGAAGGCCAGGCGAAGAAGCGCCTGCTCGCCGCCTTCGCCGCGCTCGACGACGCCGAACTGGTCGGCCGGTACCGCCGGCGGATGGCTTCGCTGCTGTTCTGAAGCAGCCGGCCGCGGGGGACGGACGGGGATGAAACAGCGCAGCTTCGACCTGCTGGCGGTGGCCGGCATCTTCGCTGCCTATACGGTCACGATCCGGCTGGCGCTGGGCACCGACCTGGCCGGCAGCCTGCTCGGCGGGCTGGCCAACACCATTCCCGTAGTGATCTTCGGCCTGGCGGTGCGGCGCATCGTGCTGCGCTGGCTGATTGGCCGGCCGGTGGCGCTGCAGCTGGGCGCGCATCTGCTGCTGTGCACGGCCTTCGCCATCTTGTCGTACTGGCTGCTGATCATGCTGCTGGGGCTGTTCGTCGGCGCCAGCCCCGAAGGCTTCGTCATCCGGCCGTTCAAGGCCGGAGCCGCGGCGTGGCAGACGCTGGAGAACGTGACGACTTACGCGCTGATCGCGGCGATCTCGCACCTGCAGGCCATGCATAAGGCCGCATCGGCGCCGGACCCCGCGCTCGCCGCCGTCGATGCCGTTCCCGCGGAAAGCGCGGGCACCACCCCTTCCCGTTATTTCGTGCGCATCGGCGACGAGCTGCGCCCGCTCGATCTCGACACCGTGGTGAGCATCGGCGGCGCCGACGACTACGCTGAAGTCCGCACACTCAGCGGCAAGCATTTGGTGCGGGTGACCCTGACGGAATTCGCCCGCTCGCTCGACCCGGCCAAGTTCGCGCGCGTGCACCGCTCCTGGATCGTCAACACCCACCGCATCGCCAGCGCCGAACCGGCCGGCGGCGGACGCCTGCTGCTGCACCTGGAGAACGGCCAGACCGTCTCCACCAGCCGCGACGGCGCCCGGCTGCTGCGCGACCGCGTGATTTGACCCGCCGGCGGCTGCGGTTCGCCGCGCCGCCGTGTCCGTTCGCCGATTTTTTCCACCGCGGCAAGCGCTTGTGGCGATCCTTCGGCCCGTTCCCCACGGCGTCGAGGACCGCATGAAATCCGCCCTGCGCTGGCTGCTGGCCAGCTGTCTCGCCCTTTCCGCCCATGCGGCGCAGCCGCCATCCGCCGCCTCGGCCGGCTCCCGCGCCGAGGCTGAGCAGCCCTTCCTGATCGACGACCGGGTGCTGATCCCCACCCCGGACGGCGCGCAGATCGCCGCACTGATCGTGCGCCCGCGCAACGCGCCGGCGAAGCTGACCGCCCTGCTCAACTTCACCATCTATGCCCGCGACCGCTGGAGCTTGGCCGATGCGAAGAAGATGGCGGCGCACGGCTATGCCGGCGTGGTCGCCTACACGCGTGGCAAGGGCCGCAGCGACGGACCCATCGTTCCCTACGTGCACGACGGCGAAGACGCGGCCACGGTGATCGCCTGGCTGGCGCGCCAGCCGTGGAGCGATGGCCGCGTGGGCATGTTCAGCGGCAGCTACAACGGCTTCACCCAATGGGCCGCGGCCAAGCATCGGCCGCCGGCGCTGAAGGCGATGGCCACGCATGCCACCAATGCGCCGGGCATCGACACGCCGATGCAGGGCAACGTGTTCCAGAGCTTTATCTACCCCTGGCCGTTCTACACCACCGACGATAAGGAACTCGACGACGCCACCTACAGCGACCGCGAACGCTGGGCCGGGCTGCAGCGGCAGTGGTATGCGAGCGGACGGCCGTACCGGGAGCTGGACAAGATCGACGGCAAGCCGAATCCGGTCTTCGATATCTGGCTGCAGCATCCGTCCTATGACGCGTACTGGCAGCGGCTGATTCCCTATGGCCGCGAGTTCGCCGATATCGATATCCCGGTGTTCGTCGAGACCGGCTATTACGACGGCGGCATGGTGGGTGCGCTGTACTACTTGCAGGAGCATTACAAATACCGTCCGTCCGCCGATCACCGCCTGCTGGTCGGCCCCTACCACCACATCGCCATGCAGACCGGCGTGTTGCCCGAGATCGATGGCTACCGGGTCGATCAGGCCGCGATGATCGACCTGCAGGAAGTACGGCTGCAGTGGTTCGATCATGTGTTCCGCGGTGCGCCGCTGCCGGCGGTGCTGAGCGGCAGGATCAATTTCGAAGTGATGGGCGCGAACCGCTGGCGGCATGTATCGACGCTGGCGGAGATGGCGACCGGGCGGCGGCGGCTGTATCTGACCGGCAGCGGCAAACCGGGCCATCTGCGCTTCGGCGATACCGCCGGCAAACTGGCGCCGCCGGTGTTGACGGTCGATTTCGCCGATCGACGCGACGTGGATTTCCACCCCGCGCCCGGCAAGCCGGATATGCGTAACGCTCTGGTGTTCGAAACCGAGGCGTTGAAGGCGCCGCTGGAAGTAGACGGCCTGTTCGAGGGCCATTTCGAGACTGTGATCAACAAGCAAGACTTCGATCTGGCGGTCAATTTCTACGAGCTGACCGCGGATGGCCGCTACCTCGACCTGGCTTCCTATCTCGGTCGCGCCAGCTATATGCGCGACCGCAGCCAGCGCCAATTGCTGCAACCGGGCAAGGTGCAAACGCTAGCCTTCGCCAGCCAGATGATCACCGCTCGGCGGCTCGCGGCGGGCAGCCGGATCGTGGCCGTGGTCGGCGTGCCCAAGCTGCCCAGGATCCAGATCAACTACGGCACGGGTGGTGACGTCAGCGCCGAATCGATCGCCGACGCCAAGGAGCCGCTGCGCATCCGTTGGGCGGCCGGCAGCTACCTGGACATCGGCGTCCGGGAGCAGCCGGACGAGCCCTGAGCAGGCAACCATACGCAAACGTATGTAGACTGCATTTCCCTCTCCTGGCCTATGAACACGCCCGATGCGCGCCTCCACCTTCCGCCGCCTGCTCAACTTGTGGCCGCCGTTCCTGTTCAACAGCATCCGCGTGCAGCACGTGGCAGAGGACTACTCGTCGGCGCGGGTGGTGCTGCGGCTGCGGCCGTGGAACCGCAACTACGTGCGCACCCAGTTCGGCGGCAATCTGTTCTCCATGACCGATCCGTTCTGGATGCTGCTGGTGATGCACCAGCTCGGCGGCGAGTACTTCGTCTGGGACAAGGCCGGCGCCATCGATTTCGTGGCGCCGGGGCGCGAAGACGTCTATGCGGACTTCCAGTTGGAGCCGACGGTGATCGAGGAGCTACGCACTGCCGCCGCGAACGGCGAGAAGGTGCTGCGCTGGTTCGAGACGGACGTGAAAACCGCCGGCGGCGACGTGGTGGCGAAGGTGCGCAAGCAGCTGTACGTACGCTTGAAGCCACGCGCCCGCGAAACCGCGTAGGTTGGGAGTGAGCCGCAGGCGAACCCCAACGCCGCCACATCGCTGCACACCGTAACGTCGGGGTTCGCCGATGGCTCACCCAATCTGCGCCCGCTCAGTCGCTTTCGAAACGGCGCACTTCCTCCAGCATCGCTTCCGCGCGGCGCACGCTGTAGCCGGCCGCTTCGCGCTCCAGCACCCGCACGCCCCAGATGCGCTTGATCGCCTGCATCCCCAGCCACACCAGCAGCACGCTGGCCACGCCGCTGGCGCACAGCCACAGCACCACGTCCGGATGCAGCTTCCATACATCCGCGCCCAGGCCGGCGAACAGCATCAGCAGCGCGGGAATCCACACGAAGCAGCCGGTAACCAGAAAGACCGGTACCTCGACCTTGGTTTTCCATGCGCGCAGTTCCGCGAGACGCCGCTGGATGTCCAGCACCGGCGCGGCGTAATCCACCTGCTTGACCAGATGCAGGTTGCGCGCCGCGAACACGATCATCAGCACCCCGTACAGATGCACGAGCACGCCGCAGAACAGCAGGTGCGGATACTGCCGGTGCTCGAACCAGAAATTGCCGGCGACCAGGCTGAGCAGCGCGCCCGCCACGATCTGCACGACCTGCCCTACCCACAGCGGGCGCAGGCCGTGCTTCATCTTTTCAAACCGGCTGTCGCGATACAGCTGCAGATTCAACGCATGCTGCTGCGCCAGGCGGCGGTCCAGCGCCTGCCAGCTCTGCTTGAGTTCATCCAGTTCCATGTCAGGCCTCCGTGGCGACCATACGGTCGCGCAATGTCTGCTTGATGCGACCGAGCTTGGTCGCGACGTTGGTCTCGCTGATGCCGAGCACCTCGGCGATCTCGGCGTAGCTGCGGTCCTCCAGGTACAGCAGGATCAGGGCACGGTTGAGCGGCTCGAGCTCGCCGATGAAGGCGTACAGCGCAACCAGGCGCTCATCGCGCTCCGGCGCCTCTTCCTCGCCGATGGTCTCCAGGTGATGCGGCTGCAGCGGTTCAAGCTGGTCCGCCTGCAAGGCGCGGCGGCGCACCTGCGAAATCGCCACGTTGAGCGCGATGCGGTACAGCCAGGTGGAGAATCTGGCGCGGCGCTCGTCGTAGCCGGGATAGGCACGCCACAACTGCACGCAGATCTCCTGCTCCAGATCGCGCCGATCCTCCGCGCCGACGGAGTAGACGCTCGCCACCTTGGCGATCAGCCGCTGGTGCTCCTTCAGTCGTTGCTCGAATGCGTGCTGGTCCGGCCTGCTGCCCATGCTTGCTCCCCCGCTCTCCCTCCATGATTCGCGCGGCGCGAAAAAAAATCACAGCCGCCGCGAAAGGGCCGAACGTCACGTCCGGCCCGGCCTACACTCCCCCTACAATGCCCACCTCCCCCGCCACCGAGGGCCCGCTCATGCGGCGATTGCGCATCAAACGCTATCTGTTCACCGGTCTGCTGACCTTTCTGCCGCTATGGGTGACCTGGCTGGTGTTCAAGTTCGTGCTCGGCCTGCTGGCCGGAATCGGCGCACCCGTGGTGGGCGCGCTCGTGAGCGCCGCCGGCCAGGTGTCTCCCTCGCTGGGCGAATCGCTCAACCGCGGCTGGCTGTTGTTCGTGCTGGCCCTGGTACTCACGCTGCTGGCGCTCTACTTGCTCGGCTGGCTGGCCAACCGCGTCATCGGCCAACGCCTGCTGGAAGCTTTCGATGGGCTGCTCGCACGCATCCCGCTGGTGCAGACCATCTACGGCGGCACCAAGAAGCTGATGGCCGTGCTGCAGCAGAAGCCTTCGGGCGTGCAGCGCGTCGTGCTGATCGACTTCCCGCGCCAGGGCATGAAAGTGGTCGGCTTCGTCACACGAGTGATGACCGAGGAAGGCACACGCCGCGAGATGGCCGCGGTGTACATCCCCACGACACCCAACCCCACCGGCGGCTATCTGGAAGTGGTTCCGGTGGACGAACTGACGCCCACCGACTGGACCATGGACCAGGCGATGGCTTTCATCATCTCGGGTGGCGCGGTGGCGCCCGATACCTTGCCGGCGCCCCCAGGCACGCTGCCGCCGCACCAGGAGCGCACATGAAAGGAGCGCGCATGAACCGCTGGTTTCTCGCCGTCGCGCTGACGGCATCCGTCCCCTTCGCGCAAGCCGCCGATTGGACAACGCCCGCCGAGGCTTCGCATTTCCGCACCACGCCGAGCTACGCGGATACCGTGGCCTATCTGCTCAAGCTCGCCGACGCGGCACCTGGCAAGCTCAGGTTGGAAACCTTCGGCACGTCGCCACAAGGCCGCCCCATGACCATGGTGATCGCCAGCGCCGACGGCGCGTTCACCCCGGAAGCCGCGCATCGGGCCGGCAAGCCCGTCGTGCTGCTGCAAGCAGGCATCCATCCCGGCGAGATCGAAGGCAAGGATGCAGGCTTGATGCTGCTGCGCGACTTCGCCGTCACCGGCAAGCTGCCGCACTTGCTGGACAAGGCCGTGCTGGTCTTCATTCCGGTGTTCAGCGTGGACGGCCACGAGAACTCGAGCCCCTACCACCGCATCAACCAGAACGGCCCGGACAGCATGGGCTTCCGCGGCCAGTCGCAGTACCTCAACCTCAATCGCGACTACATCAAGGCCGACACGCCGGAAATGCGCAACTGGCTGAAGCTCTGGCAGCGCTGGCAGCCCGACCTGCTGATGGACATCCATACCACCGATGGCGCGGACTACCAGTACGACCTCACCTGGTACCTGGAAGACCCGCACAAGCTCGATCCCGGCGTCAGCGCCTGGCAGCAGAAACTGCTGAACGAGCAGGTGATTCCCGCCTACGAGAAGCGCGGCCATCTCGCCTCGATCTATCTGGAATTCAAGGACGGCCGCGACCCGCGCAAGGGCATCGTCAACTTCGGCTCCGGCCCGCGCTTCTCCACCGGCTACGCGGCACTGCAGAACCGCCCCGCGCTGCTGGTGGAAACGCACATGCTCAAGCGCTACGAAACCCGCGTGCGCGCCACCTATGACCTGGTCGCGCTGATGCTCGAACAGGCCGGCGCCGACGCGGCAAACCTGATCGCCACCAACCGCAGGGCGGACGACGCCGTGGTGGCGCGCGCGCGCGACCCGAAGGCCGAGGTCGCGCTGACCTTCAAGGACGATCCGGCCTCCACCCCGTTCAAGCTCAAGGGCTACGCGTTCAGCCTCACGCACAGCGACGTCTCCAACAGCGAGTGGATCCAGTACGACCCGAGCCAGCCGCGCACCTACGACATCCAGAATTGGAACGGCCTGCTGCCCGACGTCGCCGTCACGGCGCCGGCCGCGTACGTCGTGCCGGCGCAATGGCCACAGGTGATCGAGAAGCTCGATGCCCACGGCATCGCCTACCGGCGCCTGGCCGGCCCGGCCAAGCTCAAGGTGCGGGCGTACCAACTGGACAAGCCCCAGTGGGCGGCCAAGCCCTTCGAAGGCCGCTTCATGCTGCGTGACTTCGCCCAGTCCACGGTGACACGCGACGTCGAGCTGGCGGCAGGCTCGGTGATCGTGCCGATGGACCAGCGCGCGGCGAACGTCGCCATGGAACTGCTCGAGCCGCAGGCGCCCGACTCCCTGCTGCGCTGGGGTTTCCTCGACGCGATCTTCGAGCCCAAGGAGTATGGCGAGCCGCGCGTGCTGGAGAAACTCGCGCGCGACATGATGGCCAAGGACCCTGCGCTGAAGGCGACCTTCGAGCGCCGCCTCCGCGAGGACGCGGCCTTCGCCGCCAGCCCTTCGCAGCGCCTGTTCTTCTTTTTCGAGCGCTCGCCCTGGTACACGGCGCAGGACGTGGGCCTCTACCCCGTATACCGCCTCGACGCAGCCACCCTGCAGAGCCTGGCCCCCTGACCTTTGACACTGGGCCGGACCATGACCTTTGGCCTAGCGTCGAGGGTCATGACCGCGAAACGGGACACATACCCGCCGCGGCCATCGGTGACAGAAGAGCCTATTCGCCCCGTCGGGGCGCCATTTCATGAGAGGGAGATCCATGACCAAGCCGTACCTGAAGCCGCTCGCCCTTGGGGTGAGCCTGGCCCTGACGCTGTCCGCCTGCGGCAAGCACGAATCCGCCGAGCATGCCCCCGCCGCCGCCGGCAGCGCGCCCGCCCCGGCCGCCACTACCGCCGCCGCGCCGGCCGCCAAGAAGAGTCCCTTCGACGTCAGCGAGCTCGATACCGGCATCAACGCGTGCCAGGACTTCAACGGCTT
>JABLTH010051623.1_pt1 | contig 13967 bp, 16 predicted proteins | sample 7875711 | NCBI WGS metagenome assembly JABLTH01 (sample SAMN14941262, study PRJNA633318) | bioreactor metagenome | isolation source: bioreactor | place: China | collected 2019-03-05 | reverse complement strand
TGCCAACCTCGACATCGGCCAGGAACTCGACGTGGCCGCCTGGGACTGCTATGGCCTGTCGCGCGCGCCCTACCGGGGCGCGGACTGGTCGGTCCGCCTGGCGCCCGGCCACGCGGCCGTGCCGGGACGCTTCCGCATCATCGAGGTGGACGGCACCACGCTGGTGGTGGTGCCGGCTGCTGCATCAGGCGGATCCGCAGGTGCAGCGGCCTAGCCGCAGCCACAGGGCCAGAACGGGCCGGGCGCCCCCGGCCCGAATCCGTCTCATCCGTGTTTCCCACGTTGCTGCAATGCGGTATCGCAGCCCCTCACTACGTACGGAGTGAATTCATGCTCGATTTCCAGCTCGGCCTGCTGCCCCTGATCATCCTCATCATCGCCGTCGTGCTGATCGCGCAGGCGATCAAGATCGTGCCGCAGCAGCATGCCTGGGTGCTGGAACGGCTCGGGCGCTACCACGCTACGCTGACGCCGGGCCTGTCCATCGTGGTACCGTTCATCGACCGCGTGGCCTACAAGCATGTGCTGAAGGAAATCCCGCTGGACGTGCCCAGCCAGGTCTGCATCACCAAGGACAACACCCAGCTGCAGGTCGACGGGGTGCTGTACTTCCAGGTCACCGATCCGATGAAGGCCTCCTACGGCTCCAGCAACTTCGTGGTCGCCATCACCCAGCTGTCGCAGACCACGCTGCGCTCGGTGATCGGCAAGCTGGAGCTGGACAAGACCTTCGAGGAACGCGAGTTCATCAACCACAGCGTGGTCAACGCGCTCGACGAGGCGGCCTCCAACTGGGGCGTCAAGGTGCTGCGCTACGAGATCAAGGACCTGACGCCGCCCAAGGAGATCCTGCATGCCATGCAGGCGCAGATCACCGCCGAGCGCGAGAAGCGCGCCCTGATCGCGGCCTCGGAAGGCAAGCGGCAGGAACAGATCAACCTGGCCGCCGGCGCGCGCGAGGCCGCCATCCAGAAGTCCGAAGGCGAGCGGCAGGCAGCCATCAACAAGGCGCAGGGCGAGGCCGCGGCCATCCTGGCGGTGGCCGAAGCCAACGCCCAGGCGATCGAGAAGATCGGCCGCGCGATCCGCACCGAAGGCGGCATGGAGGCGGTCAACCTGAAGGTGGCGGAGGAGTACGTAGGCGCCTTCGGCAACCTGGCCAAGCAGGGCAATACCCTGATCGTGCCGGGCAACCTGGGCGAGATGAGCGGGATGATCGCCTCGGCGCTGCAGATCGTGAAGGGGCAGCAGAAGGGCGCGTGAGGATGCGTGAGGGTGCGTAAGAGGGGGGGGCGTGAAGGCGTGTGGGCACGCCCCCTGCGGCGGCCTATTCCTTGCCGCCGCCCTTGAGCAGGCGCGCCTTCTCGCGCTGCCAGTCGCGGTTCTTCTCGGTCTCGCGCTTGTCGAACAGCTTCTTGCCCTTGGCGAGGCCGATCTCGCACTTGACCCGGCCGCGTGTGTAGTGCAGGTTCAGCGGCACCAGCGTGTAGCCGCGCTGCTCGACCTTGCCGATCAGCTTCTTGATCTCGTCCGCTTTCAGCAGCAGCTTGCGCGTGCGCACCGGGTCGGGATTGACGTGGGTGGAGGCGCTCTGCAGCGGGCTGATGTGGGCGCCGATCAGGAACATCTCCGCATCGCGCACGACCACATAGCCTTCCTTGATCTGCACGCGTCCCGCGCGGATCGCCTTGACCTCCCAGCCTTCGAGCACGATGCCGGCTTCGTATCGTTCCTCGATGAAGTAGTCAAAGAAGGCTTTCTTGTTGTCTGCGATGGTCATGCGGTTCCGGTGTGAACGGCGGGTGGGCGGCACGGCCGGCGGCGGGATGGCCTGCGCCGGCCCGACGGGATGCCTGGAAGGCGCGCGTCGGCTAAAATCGCAATTCTAACAAACCGGCCCGGCACCGGTTCACGTCCGGCACTGACGCTGCCGGCGTCCGACATGCGCCGGCAGCCCCTGTCTTTCCCCATTCATGGCAGACGTCCATAAATCCGTGCTGCTCGGTTATTCGGCCGCGCAAATGTACGACCTGGTCACGCGCGTCGAAGACTATCCCAAGTTCCTGCCCTGGTGCGGCGGCGTGGAGGTGTTCGAGCAGACCGAGACCCTGCTCGACGCGAAGATTCACATCCATTTCAACGGCATCAAGCAGTATTTCCACACGCGCAATGTGCAGCAGCGCCCGACCCAGATCGACATGACCTTCGCCGACGGTCCCTTCAAGGTGTTCAAGGGTTCATGGCGCTTCACGCCGCTGCGCGAGGATGCCTGCAAGATCGATTTCCACCTGCACTACGAATTCTCCAGCTTCCTGCTGGAGAAGCTGATCGGGCCGGTCTTCAGCATGATTGCCAATACCTTCGTCGATGCCTTCGTCAAGCGTGCCGAGGTGGTCTATGAGGGACAATGACGCCGCCGCGCAGGTGCGAGCCCTGGTCTGCTACGCCCGGCCGGGCGAGGTCTTCCTGCGCGAGGTCGAATTATCGGCCGGCTCCACCATTGCCCAGGCGATCGCCGCGGCGGGCCTGTTGCAGGCCTGCCCGCAGATCGATCCTGCCAGCGCGCGGGTCGGCATCTTCGGCAAGCTGAAAACGATGGAAACCGTGGTGCGCGAAGGCGACCGCGTGGAGGTCTATCGCGGGCTGGTCGCCGATCCGAAGTCGGCGCGCCAGCGGCGGGTGCAGAAGACCCGCGCGGCGGGCTCGCGGGAAGGACACAAGTGGCGGGGCGGCGGCCAGTAGCCGGTAGCCCGCTACGCGCCCGGCTGGCGCCAGCCGGGCGCGCTCAGATGCAGTTGCGTTCGATGTTGGCGTTGGTGCGTTCCAATTCGGCCTGGCGCTGGTTGCCGTCGAGGCGATTGAGCGAGCCGTCCGGCGCCACGGTGGCGATCCGGATACCTTGTTGGAGCCCGTTGGCATAGTTGCGCAGCTGGGAGCAGCGGGTCTCGCGCTCCGCTTCCTGGGCTTCCTTCCGGGCCAGTTCGGTTTCCTGCTTCAAGTGTGCTGCGCGGCGCTTCTGGAAGGCCTCTTCCTCGCCTGCCAGTGCCGCTCCCGGCTTGGCCGGCAGTGGGGCCGGCGCGGCCGCCGCCGGCGCGCTGACATCGAGCGCCTGCAGGCTGCCGGCGAAGCGTCCGGGCGCCTTGAGGATGCTGCCGTCCGGCACACCGGGCGGCGGCGGCACATCGCTGTAGACCATGCGGCCGTTGCCGTCGCGCCACTGCCACTGAGGGAACGCGGTGGCCGGCAGCAGCAGGCAGGTGGCGAGCAGGCATAGCGCAGGCGTTCGTTTCATGGCGGGGCAGGGCGTCGGGTTTGGCTGGCGCGGCGGGCTTGGCGGGCCGGCGCGGCGCACGCGCCACACCGGCCGTGGGCGCTAGTTTAGGCAGACTTGTCGTCGGCGTGCAACCGCACCGACCAGGCCACGCCGATGATCAGCAACAGGATGGCGGCCAGCTCCAGCGGGCGTGGCCAGCGGTGGTCGAAGACGAAGCCGTAGGCCAGCGCGAACAGGGTCTCGAAGACGATCATCTGGCCCGACAGCGTCAGCGGCAGGCGCCGGCTCGAGATGTTCCACAGGTTGTTGCCGATCAGCGAGGCGCCCAGCGCGACGGCGGCATTGACCATCCAGAACCAGTGCCAGTCACGTCCGCTGCCGGATCCGCCCGGCGCGCTGCCGGCGAACAGCCAGCCGGCCAGCGCCAGCACCACCGAGACCGCGCCGGTCGACATGCCGTACAGCGCGGACCACTCATTGCCGCTGTACTGGGGATTGCGCTGCAGGTAGCGCGCGTTGTCCACCGCATACAGGGTCCAGCAGACCAGGGCGCCGGCCGCGCACAGCACGCCGGCGACCTTCTCCCACACCGGCCGCACGGCAGCGCCGGCCGCCGCCGCGTGGGCGCTGGCGCCGCCGCCGAACAGGTCGATATTGATGCAGGCGATACCGGCCGCGACCACCAGCAGCGGCCAGATCAGCCGCGCCATCGGCACTGCGCCGTGATCGCGTCGTCCCATCACCGTGACCGAGATCGGCAGGATGCCGATGATCAGCGAAGTGGGGCCGACGCCGGCCAGTTGCACGCCGAAGGCCAGCAGCACGTAGTAGAGCAGGTTGCCGGTGAAGGCCTGGCGCAGCAGTGCGACGCAGTCGGCGCGTGTCAGCTTGCGCGCGATGCGGCGCAGCAGCGGCAGGGAGGCGATGGCCGCCACCAGGCCGTAGGCCAGGTAGCGCCCGATCGCCAGCTCCCAAGGGGAAAAGGCTGGCAGCAGCTTGGGGGCGATGAACACCATGCCCCAGAACGCACCGGCCAGCAGACCGCACAGTACCCCGATTCCCATGGCAACGACGCCGCGGCGTCCGTGCTGCGGCTAAAAGGAATCGAGGATAGCAGACGGCGTGCGCTGACACATCTGCGCCGGCGAGGTTCCTGTATAATTCGGTTTTGCGCCTAGAGGAATTGCTATGCGTCTTGTCCAGAAAGCACTCACCTTCGATGATGTGCTGCTCGTCCCGGCCTATTCGGCCGTCCTTCCCCGGGATGTCTCCCTCCGCACCCGCCTGACCCGCTCGATCGACCTGAACATTCCGCTCGTGTCCGCCGCCATGGACACCGTGACGGAAGCGCGCCTGGCGATCGCGATGGCACAGGCCGGCGGCATCGGCATCGTCCACAAGAACCTGAAGCCGGCCGACCAGGCCCGCGAAGTGGCACGCGTCAAGCGCTACGAATCGGGTGTGCTGCGTGATCCGATCACCATTTCGCCGGATATGAAGATCCGCGATGTGATCGCCCTGTCGCATCAGCACGGCATTTCCGGCTTCCCGGTGCTGGAAGGCAAGACGGTGGTCGGCATCATCACCAACCGTGACCTGCGCTTCGAGGAAGAACTGGACGCGCCGGTGCGCGCCAAGATGACGCCGCGCGAGAAGCTGGTCACGGTGGCGGAAGGCGCCAGCCTGGAAGAGGCCAAGCGCCTGATGAACCGCCACCGCCTGGAGCGCGTGCTGGTGGTCAACACCGCTTTCGAGCTGCGTGGCCTGATCACGGTGAAGGATATCCAGAAGGCGGTCGAGCACCCGCTGGCCAGCAAGGACGATCACGGCCAACTGCGCGTAGGCGCCGCGGTCGGCGTGGGTCCGGACAATGACGAGCGGGTCGAGCTGCTGGTCAAGGCCGGCGTCGACGTGATCGTGGTCGACACCGCCCACGGCCACAGCCAGGGCGTGCTGGACCGCGTGCGCTGGGTCAAGCAGAACTTCCCGCAGGTGCAGGTCATCGGCGGCAACATCGCTACCGGCGAGGCGGCGCGCGCGCTGGTCGAGCACGGCGCCGACGGCGTCAAGGTCGGCATCGGCCCGGGATCGATCTGCACCACGCGGATCGTGGCCGGCGTGGGCGTGCCGCAGATCACCGCGGTGTCCAATGTGGCCGAGGCGCTCAAGGGCACGGGCGTGCCGCTGGTCGCCGATGGTGGCGTCCGTTACTCGGGCGATATCGCCAAGGCGCTGGCCGCCGGCGCGCATGCCGTGATGATGGGCGGCATGTTCTCGGGCACCGAAGAGGCGCCGGGCGAGGTGTTCCTGTTCCAGGGCCGCTCGTTCAAGAGCTACCGTGGCATGGGTTCGGTGGGCGCGATGAAGGATGGCGCGGCCGACCGCTACTTCCAGGAAGACAACACCGCCAACGTCGACAAGCTGGTGCCGGAAGGCATCGAAGGCCGCGTGCCCTACAAGGGTTCGGTGATGGCCATCATCCACCAGCTGTGCGGCGGCGTGCGCGCCTCGATGGGCTACTGCGGCAGCCAGTCCATCGCCGACTGGCACGAGACCTCGCAGTTCGTGCAGATCACCGCGGCCGGCATGCGCGAGTCGCACGTGCACGACGTGCAGATCACCAAGGAAGCACCGAACTACCACATTGACTGAGCGCCCGGCGGCGCGCCGGCCGGCAACCGCGAGAAGCGGGCCCGGCCGGTGCGCGCAGGCGCACGGCGCGGGCATCCGCGGCCGTCCGGCATCGCCGTCCGTGGCCGCAGCGCGAATCCGCCCGCCCGGGAAAACCTAGCGGAGGACTTCGGATGAAGGTATTGCTGCGAGGCGTGCTGTTTCTCGACGCGGTGCTCAACCTGCTGCTCGGCCTGTTGCTGCTGCTGTCGCCGTCGGCGACGCTGTACAGCGCGCTGCAACTGCCGCAGCCCCAGCCCGCGTTCTACGGACAGCTGCTGGGCGTGGCCCTGGTCGGCCTGGCCTGGCTGCTGTGGCAGGCCACGCTCAACGGGCAGCTGACGGTGGCGGTGGCGCGCACGGTCGGCCAGGTCAACCTGGCGGGCGCGCTGATCGTCGCGGTCTGGACACTCTTCCTCGACGTACCCCTGCAACCCGCCGGCAAGATCTGGCTGCTCGCCCTCGCGGTGGTGCTTGCCTTCTTCGCGGTGGTGCAGATTCCCGCAGCGAAGAAAGTCAGGCTGCGCGAGCGCGAACAGCGCGATCAACGCGAGCAGGACCAGGAACGGCCGTCCGCCAAGGACGCCAGAAGGAACAACGGCGCGCCCGCCGCGCGCCAGACGCAATCAAACGAACCCCGGCGCGAGCCGGTCATCACGCCGCCGCCTGGCTACGGGCCGGGTACGGAGGTGATGACGGAGAGCGCTCCAGAAGAAACGCCACCGGCACATCATGCACGACAAAATCCTCATCCTTGATTTCGGCTCGCAGGTTACGCAGCTGATCGCCCGCCGCGTCCGCGAGGCGCACGTCTACTGCGAGATTCATCCGAACGATGTGTCGGACGAGTTCGTGCGCCAGTACAACCCCAAGGGCGTGATCCTGTCGGGCAGCCACGCCAGCACCTACGAAGACCACCAGCTGCGCGCGCCGCAGGCGGTGTGGGATCTGGGCGTGCCGGTGCTGGGCATCTGCTACGGCATGCAGACCATGGCCGTGCAGCTGGGCGGCAAGGTGGAGTGGAGCGACCAGCGCGAGTTCGGCTACGCCGAGGTGCGCGCGCACGGCCACACCGCGCTGCTCAAGGACATCCAGGACTTCGCCACGCCCGAGGGCCATGGCATGCTCAAGGTCTGGATGAGCCACGGCGACAAGGTCACCGCGCTGCCGGAAGGCTTCAAGCTGATGGCCTCCACACCGAGCTGCCCGATCGCCGGCATGGCCGACGAGGCGCGCGGCTACTACGGCGTGCAGTTCCATCCCGAGGTCACCCATACCGCGAAGGGCCGCGAGCTGATCGAGCGATTCGTGCTGGGCATTGCCGGCGCGCGCGCCGACTGGATCATGCGCGACCACATCGCCGAGGCCGTGGCCAGGATCCGCGAGCAGGTCGGCGACGAGGAAGTGATCCTCGGCCTGTCCGGCGGCGTGGACTCCTCCGTGGCCGCCGCGCTGATCCATCGCGCCATCGGCGACCAGCTCACCTGCGTGTTCGTCGACCATGGCCTGCTGCGCCTGGACGAAGGCAAGATGGTGATGGACATGTTCGCCGGCCGCCTGCACGCCAAGGTGGTCCACGTCGACGCCTCCGAACAGTTCCTCGGCCACCTGGCCGGCGTCACCGACCCCGAGCAGAAGCGCAAGATCATCGGTCGCGAATTCGTCGAAGTGTTCCAGGCCGAAGCCAAGAAGCTGAACAAGGCCAAGTGGCTGGCGCAGGGTACCATCTACCCGGACGTGGTGGAGTCGGGCGGCACCAAGACCAAGAAGGCCACCACCATCAAGAGCCACCACAACGTCGGCGGCCTGCCTGAGACGCTGGGCCTGAAGCTGCTGGAACCGCTGCGCGACCTGTTCAAGGACGAAGTGCGCGAGCTCGGCGTGGCGCTGGGACTGCCGCCCGAAATGGTCTACCGCCACCCCTTCCCGGGCCCGGGTCTGGGCGTGCGCATCCTCGGCGAAGTCAAGCGCGACTACGCCGACCTGCTGCGCCGCGCCGATGCGATCTTCATCGAGGAACTGCGCAAGACCCTGGCCACCGAGCAGGACGCCGCCGCCGGCCTGTGCGGCGCCGACCAGGTCGGCAAGAGCTGGTACGACCTGACCAGCCAGGCCTTCGCCGTGTTCCTGCCGGTCAAGTCGGTCGGCGTGATGGGCGACGGCCGCACCTACGACTACGTGGTGGCGCTGCGCGCGGTGCAGACCACGGACTTCATGACCGCGCACTGGGCACACCTGCCGTACGCGCTGCTGGGCCGCACCTCGAACCGTATCATCAACGAGGTACGCGGGCTGAACCGCGTCGTGTACGACGTCTCGGGCAAGCCGCCGGCGACGATCGAGTGGGAGTGATTTGACGTTAGCAAATAGCTATTAGTCGCTATTACGATTTACCCGGAAACCCGCGATCTATCGCGGGTTTTGTCTTTTCTGCTATTGCTAATTATTTGCTAAAGACATTCGCTGGCGTCGGTAGTCTTGACGGTATATGCTTCGGGCTGCGGGTCCGTCTCCCGCCAATACCGTCACCGCCCAGCAGCAAGTGTGACGGTATTGGGAACGCTGAAACCCAAGCCCAATAAGGCTTTCCGGGCGATTTCGTGCAGACCGTCGGCTGACGGTATTGGCGAGCAGTTTCGGGTGTCGGCGTGACGGTATCGGACCCGGAAACCCAATATCTACAAGGCTTTGCGGGCGATTTCCAATACCGTCAGACGGTCTGGAGCGTCCGCAAGCGGATTGACGATGCTGACAGACACGAAGCTCAAGAACCTCAAGGCGGCGGACAAGCTCTACAAGGTGGTGGACCGGGACGGCATGTATGTCGCCGTGTCGACCACCGGGGTTGTGAGCTTCCGCTTGGACTACCGGCTGAACGGGCGCCGCGAGACGCTGACCATCGGCAAGTACGGGCCGGCCGGAATCAGCCTGGCCGAGGCGCGGGAGAAGTGCCTGGCGGCCAAGAAGGCCATTGCCGAGGGTCTATCCCCCGCCCGTGAGAAGCAGCGCACCCGGGTGCAGGTGCGCACCGCCAAGACGTTCGGCGAGTGGGCAGCCCGCTGGCTCAAGGACTACCAGATGGCGGAGAGCACGAAGGCGATGCGGGAGAGCATCCTAGAGCGCGACATCCTGCCGCAGTGGGGCAACCGCCAGATGGAGGAAATCACGCCCGAGGATCTGCGCGAGCGCTGCGACAAGATCGTGGCGCGCGGCGCGCCGGCTACGGCGGTGCACGTGCGGGAAGTGCTGAACCAGATCTACCGCTACGCCCTCGGCAAGGGGCTGCGCACGTCCAACCCGGCGGCCGAGGTGCGGCCGTCGACCATCGCCACTTTCACGCCGAAGGACCGCGTGCTGGCGCCGGAGGAGATCGGCGTCTTCCTGAAGCAGCTCGAGCACGTGGGCACGCTGCCCACGATCAAGCTGGGGCTGCGCTTGCTCCTGCTGACGATGCTGCGCAAGAGCGAGCTGCTGGAGGCGACGTGGGAGGAGGTGGATTTCCGGGCCGCTGTCTGGACGATCCCGGCGGAGCGGATGAAGGCGCGCCGGCCGCACCAGATCTACCTATCCACGCAGGCGCTGGACATCCTGGTGGCGCTGAAAACCTGCGCCGGCTCGTCGAAGTACCTGCTGTCGAACCGCTACGATGTCGACAAGCCGATGTCAAAGGCCACGCTCAACCGCAGTATCAGCGTGGCCGTCGACCTGGCTCGGTCAAAGGGGCTGGCCCTCGACCACTTCGGCCCGCATGACATGCGCCGCACCGCGTCGACGCTGCTGCATGAGGCCGGGTTCAATTCCGACTGGATCGAGAAGTGCCTGGCCCACGAGCAGAAGGGCGTGCGCGCGGTCTACAACAAGGCGGAGTACGCCGAGCAGCGCCGCGGCATGCTGCAGCAGTGGGCTGATATGGTCGACGACTACGTGGCCGCCACGGTCTGAATCCCAAATGAAAAAGCCCGGCACGGTGCCGGGCTGGCGCAACAGGTATCACGTCGCAAGGGTTGGGACCGGGCGCGCCTTGCGCTTGCGCACGTCGGGGCCAGGCGCCGGCGCCGCGCTGGTGGCGCGCCGCTGTTGAATCCAGGCCTCTACCTCGGCCAGATCCCACACCACACAGCGCGCGGTCAGGTTGAACCGTTTCGGAAATTGCCCCTCGCGCTCCATGTTGTAGATCGTGGAGTCCGAGAGAGGTACCATCTTGCGCAGTTCGTCACGGCGGATCGTGCGGCGCGGGGCGGGGGCGTCAAGCATCGGCCTTCTCCTGCGTAGTGTTTTCATCGCTGAGCGCGGCGCGGCTGGCTTTGTTCCATTCCTCGCCGCTGGCGCTGTCAACGCTGCTTGGCCTAGGCGCGGTTGGGTGCGGTGCGCAGTCCTTCGCCGCAATCTCGAAAGAGTCATAGAGGACGTCATACGCTTCGATCTTGCCGTCCGGGCGCAAAAGACCGAAGTACTCATGGCCCAGGTAGGTGCCGTGAGTGGCTGTGATTGGGTTGCAAAAGACCTTAAACTCGCCTACGGGGCCCTTGTGGAGCGGAATCTCGCAAATTGCCCAAGCTACGACTGCCTCGCCGATGTATAGCGGCTCGGTGTCGTCCGTTGGGGGGTTGTCTTGAAATACGACAAACCAACCCGGTTGGGCAGGAATGACTTGCTTCAGCATTTTCGCTTCCTTCATTGGTACCCCCTTCGTTTCATGGCTTCGAGGAGCAAGTCCTGCACCTCGCGTTTCGTCTCAATGCGCGCCAGCACCAGCTCGTCGATGGTGTCGCGCGCGACCAGGTAGTGGATGAAGACCGGCCGGTCGTGCCCGGCCTGCATCTGGCGGGTCGGGCCGATCCGCTCGATGATCTGGAGGTGCTCCTCCAGGTTCCAGTTCAGGCTGAAGAAAGCCAGGATGTTGCCGCCGTCCTGCAGGCTCAGGCCGTGCCCCGCGCTGGCGGGGTGGGCGAACAGCACCGGGATGCGGCCGGCGTTCCAGTCGCGGATGGTCTGCGGATCGCGGTCCAGGTGCCGCCCCTTGGGGAACGCCTTCTGCAGGCGCGCCAGGTCGGAGCGGAAGTGGTAGGCCACCAGCACCGGCATGCCGGCCGCTTCCTCGATGACGGATTCCAGCGCCTGCAGCTTGGCGTCGTGCACCTCGGCCCACTGCTCGCTGTCCTCGCCCACGTAGGCCGCGCCGTTCGCCAGTTGCAGGCACTTCATGGTCTTGGCCGCCGCGTTGAAGGCCTCGACCTGGTGGCCGTCGATCTCCATGAACATGCGGCGCTCCATGTCCTGGTAGAGCGCCCGGGCGCGCTTGGGCAGTTCCACCCGCACGGTGTTCTTGACCGGCTCGCGCAGGTCGAACCAGTCGCGGGCGTCCAGGGACACGCAGATGTCGCGCATGCGCGTCTCGATCTCGCCCTGGGCATGCGGCAGCGGTTCGGTGCCGTAGCCGTTGTGCTTGGGCCGGAACCAGCGCCGGTTGAAGGAATCGAACGTGCGGCCGAGCCGCGCGCCCTGGTCCAGGAACCAGGCTTGCCCCCACAGATCCTGCAGCCCGTTGGGGGAGGGCGTGCCCGTCAGCTCGATGAAGCGCTGCGCGTGCGCGAAGGCCACGCGCGCCAGCACGCGGGAGCGCTGGGCGCCGGCGCCGCGCACGAACTCCTTGCCGGCCTTGCTCACCTGCTTGCTGCCGCGCCAGCCCTTGAGCTTCGTCGACTCGTCGCTGACGATCCGCCGAAAGGGCCAGGGCATGCGCTCGCGCTTGAGGATCTCCTCCAGCCAGGGCAGGTTCTCGTAGTTGATCGTGAAGATGCTGGCCGACGGCAGGTAGGCGCGCGCCAGCGCCCGCGCGCGGGCCTGGGCATCGCCGATGATCGGCACCACTTCCACGTTGCGCAGGTGCTCCCACTTCGCCACCTCGTCCGGCCACGTGGACTGCGCCACGCGCAGCGGCGCGCAGACCAGCGTCGGGCCAGGCTCGACCAGCTCCAGGATGTCCAGCGCGTTCAGGGTGGAGACGGTCTTTCCGAGGCCCATCCCCGCCCATACACCGCAGCGCGGCAGATCCAAGATATGGTCCAGGATCAGCTTCTGGTACGCGCGGGGGGTGAACTCACGTCGCATAGTTCAACCTCGCGTAATCGCCGAAGTGGGCGCGGGCTGCTTCATCGTAGCGGCGCGCCGCGCACGACCGCTGCGCACAGCACGACGACGGCCAGGGAGAGGACGCCCCACAGGGTGACGGCGATCTCGGCGGCGCTCATTGCTGGGCTCCGCTGACGAAGGTGTCGACGGCCTCCAGGCTATCGATGACCAGCACCGGGAACCCCAGCGCCCACAGCCGGGCGTGCTCGCGCGCCTGGGCGTCCGTCGGGCGCTCTCCCGGCGCCTTGCATTCGACGAAGGTCGCCCGGCCGCCGGGCATCAGCACCAGTCGGTCGGGCACGCTGCGGCGCGCCGGGCTGGTGAACTTGAAGGCGACGCCACCGGCGGACTTCACCCGGTCGACGAGCCGCGTCTCGATCTTGGATTCCCGCATGGCGGTCTCCTAAATGCTCCGGCGGATCGCGCGCTGCTGGGCGCGCATCTCCTCGGACGCCGCGCGCGCCGCGGCCACGTCTTCCATCGTCACGCCGGTCTCGGCCAGGATGCCGAGCAGCGATTCGATTGCCGCCTCGCGCTCGGCGCCGGCCGGTAGCTGCCGCACCTGGGCGGCGCTCCGACTGGCGTAGGCCAGGTCTTCCATCCGGGTAACCGCTCCCTCCAGGGCGATCACCGAGCCTGCGTTCAACCCCTCAATCTGCTTCACTACACGCCCCCCGTTTTGTGGTGGTTGTCTGTGTTTGATACGTTAGCAAATGCTGAAACTGAAAGTCAATCGCTATTAGCACTTTTGTCATACCGCGAACGGGTGAATGTACTGAATGTTGTAACGGCCATGTTACGTCAAAGTCGCATGTTTTGATTCATCAAAACCTATCTTTTTGATTTGATAGGCGTATAGCACACAAACTGCGCAAGTCAAGCAAGGCTGGCGCGGGGCAGCTACCACCCTACACGGACATTGGCCGCATACCATGAAATTAGCAATTCGCAAGCTTTACATTTTAGCAATACGTATGTATTGATATATCGCGATATATGTATATCCGTATCAAGCGGCGGGGCGCATGCGGCACTCAGTCCTTGCGGTAGCGGTAGGCCTCGAAGCCAGCAGCGGCCAGCGGCAGGCCGGCGGCCCAGGACGGGTTCGCGCTCATCAGGCCGGCCAGGTGCTCGGCGTTGAACTCCGGCGAGTCGGGGGCCTCGGTGATGTCTTCGTCGTGGACCGTCAAGACGATCTGGTAACCCGCCGCCTCGATCGCGGGCATGTTGGCGGCCACGATGTCGCGGCTCGCGGCCTGGGTCACGTTTTCCACCAGCTTGCCCCCGTAGGACTTGATCCGACCCCATTTCCGGCTGTACTGGTTGACGCCCATGTAGGAGAACTGCCCGTGGTCGTCGACCTGCGGCGAGGGGTAGCAGAGGAAGCGGCCCGACGGCAGACGGATGCGCAGCCAGGCGCCGTCGCGCCGCACCTTGAGGCGGCGGCAGGTCAGCGTGGTGCCGGGCTGCTGGGTCGCTTCCACCACGGCGCGGCCGAGATCCTTCCAGAAGGCCGACACCTCCGGGTGGGCATAGCGCCAGCTGCGCTTGAACGATTCGCAGACCAGCCACGCGCGCTCCGACAGCCCGAAGGTGCTGCGCCGCTTCTTCAGCGTCCACTGGTACATGTCGCGGGCCTCGGCCAGGATGTCGGTCGGGATGGCGTCGAACGCCTTCTCGGCCATCGCTTCCAGGTCGATGCTCAGGTTTAGGCCAAATGTCAGGAAGGCGCCGACGCCGCCCTCGTAGCCGAGGGCCAGCTCCTGCACCTTGCCGACCTGGCGTTGCTCCTTGTCGACCGCCTCGGGCTTGACCCCGAAGGACTTGGCATAGGCCAGCTTGTACAGGTCGGGGCCGGTGCCGGCGTCGAAGTCCCGGAAGGCCTGCAGCT
>JABLTH010073713.1_pt1 | contig 13968 bp, 12 predicted proteins | sample 7875711 | NCBI WGS metagenome assembly JABLTH01 (sample SAMN14941262, study PRJNA633318) | bioreactor metagenome | isolation source: bioreactor | place: China | collected 2019-03-05 | reverse complement strand
CGCGGGCCGGCCGGCTCGCGGAGCGCGTCGCCGCCGCCGCGGGCCCGGCGCCGGACCGCGAGGGCCTCGAGACGATGCTGCGGCTCGACGGCGCGATCACGCTGCCCGACCGCATGCTGTTCAAGGTCGACAGCGCGAGCATGCAGCACGGTCTCGAGGTACGGGTCCCGTTCCTCGGCCGCGAGGTCGTGGCGCTCGCCGCAGCCTGCCCGGCGGCGTGGAAGCTGCAGGGCACCGCGCGCAAGCGCCTGCTGCGGGACGTCGCCCTCCCGGAGCTTCCGCCGGAGCTGGCGCAGCGCCCCAAGCAGGGCTTCGACGTGCCGATCGGCCGCTGGCTGGCCGGCCCGCTCCAGGAACCGTTCTTCGACCTCGTCCGCTCGGCCCGCCCGGCCGCGCTGATCGACGGGGACCGCGTCCTGCGGCTCTTCACCGCACACGCCGCCGAGCGCGAGGCCGCCGACGCGGCGCTGTGGTCGGTGTTCTGCCTCGCCTGGTGGGCCGAGCACAGGCCGTTCGACCTCTAGGGCGGGGCAAGCCCCGCCCCTACGGCAGCGAGCCCGCCCCTACGGCAGCGAGCCCGGCCCTGCGGCAGCGGGACGCCGGGTTGCGCGTTCGCGAACGCGCGGCAGAATGTCGCGCCAGCGGCCGCGGGGGAAGGGCGCCCCCGTGCGGCCCGCCCCGCGAGGTGATGATGGCCGCTCCGTCGCGCAGCCCGTTCCACCTGCTCCGCTACTTCACCACCGCAGGCCTGATCGTCGTGGCGCTCGGCGTCGTGGGCGCGTGGACCGCGTCGGTGTTCGTCCTGCGCAGCACGTTCATGGAAATGGAGCGCGACGAGGCCGACAGCCTCGACGAGGACCTCGTGGCGCTCCTGAACGCGGGCGGCTTCGATCGCGCGCAGTGGGGCCGCGCGGACGTTCCGCTCGCGGTGCGCGCCGACGTCGAGCGCGAGATGCGCAACTTCGGCATCGTCGAGTTCGCGCTGCTCGACCTCCGCGGCGAGGCGCTGGCCGGCTTCGCGCTGCGGGACACCGTGCCGCGCACGCGCTGGGACGAGGGCTTCAAGGCCGCGTCCGCGGGCGACGTCGAGCTGCGCTGGGAAACCCACCGCCCGTGGCCGCTCCTGTTCTTCGGCGGCGCGGGGGCGGGCTCGATCGAAACCTACACGCCGGTGCGCGAGGGCCGCTCGGTCATCGCGGTCGCGCGCGTGCGGCGCGACCTCGCCCCGGTGCTCGACAAGGCGCGCGCCGCGCTGCCCGGCGTCCTCGCCGCGGCGACGCTCCTCCTCGGGGCCGTGTTCGGCGGCCTGTGGCTCATCGTGCGCAAGGGCCACCGCATCCTCGCGACGCAGCGCGACGAGATCCTCGCCGCGGAACAGGAGCTCCTGCGCCGCAACCGCATCCTCGACCAGCTGAACCGCCGCAAGGACGAGTTCTACGCGATCTGCAGCGACGAGCTGCACGAGCCGCTGCGGCGCGCGGTCGAGGGCTGCCGCACGCTCGCGCTGTCGCCCGCGCTCGCCGGCGCGGAGCGGGAGCTGCTCGACGACACCGCGGCGCACGTCCGGTCCGCCGCGGCGCTGGTCTCCGACCTCGTCGACCTCGCGCGCCTCGAGACGGACGGCGACGTGCCGCGCCGCGAGGCGGTGGACCTCGTCGAGCTCGTGCACGAGATCGCCGCGGCGAGCGCGATCGTCGCGGGCACGCGCGGGGTCGAGCTCGAGATCGCGGCCAGCGGCGCGCGCGTGGCGCTGCCCGGCGACCGGCAGCGGATCCTGCGCGCGCTCTCCGCGCTGGTCGGCGACGCGATCAAGCTCGTCGCGCCCGGCCGGCTCGTGATCAGCATCGCCGAGCCGGGCGGCCGGCCGCGCGTCGACGTGACCGGCACGCTGGCCTCGGGGACCACCCCGGACGCGGCGGTGCGCGGGCTCGGGCTCGCGGGGGAGGTCGCCGCGCAGCACGGGGGCAGCGTCGAGGTGAGCGAGGGCGAGGGCCGGACGGCGACCTGGAGCGTCGTCCTCCCGCGGGATCCGGTCAGGGTCGCTTGACAGCGAACGAGGCCGGATATACCTGTTCCTCCTGTATGGCTTCCGAAACTGCGCCCCTCGTCTATCGCGGCGTCAGCAAGCGATACAAGACGCACTTCTGGCAGCGCCCGGTCACGTCGCTCGACGGACTGGACCTCGAAGTGCGCGCGGGCGAGGTGCTGGGGCTCCTCGGTCCGAACGGGGCGGGGAAGACGACGACGATCAAGCTGGCCCTGGGGCTGATCTTCCCCGACGCGGGGGAGGTCCGGCTGATGGGCCTTCCCGCGGACCGCCCCGCCGCCCGCACGCGGGTCGGCTACCTGCCCGAGACCCCGTACTTCCCCGACGACCTCACCGCGCTCGAACTGGTCGAGCTGGCGGGCCGGCTGCACGGGCTGAGCGCGCCCGACCGCCGCGCGCGCGCGAGCACGCTGATCGAACGGGTCGGCCTCGCCCGCGTGGCGAACCGCACGCTGCGGCGCTACTCGAAGGGCATGGTGCAGCGCGCGGGCATGGCGCGCGCGCTGATCGCGGGCCCGAGCTTCGTCATCCTCGACGAGCCGATGAGCGGCCTCGACCCGATCGGCCGGCGCGAGTTCCGCGACCTGATCCTCGAGCTCAAGGCCAACGGGACGACCGTGCTGTTCAGCTCGCACGTGCTGAGCGACGCCGAGATGCTGTGCGACCGCGTGGCCATCGTGAACGGCGGGCGCCTCGTGGGGCTGTCCGACGTGGCCGTGATCGAGAAGGACCGGCGCGTCCTGCGCTGGGAGGCGACCGTGCGCGGCGGCGCCGACGTGGCCGGCGCGACGCTGGTCAGCGCCCGCGGCGACGAGCGCCTGCTGCGCTTCCCCGCCGAGGCGACGGCCGAGGGGATCCTGGCCGCGATCGCGTCCGCGGGCGCGCACCCGCTCGCGCTGGTGCCGTACCGCGAGACGCTCGAGGACCTGTTCCTGCGCACGCTGCGCGCCGACCGCGCCGCGCGCCCGAGCGGCGCGGAGGTGCGCGCATGAGCCGCATCGTGGCCGTCGCGCGCGCGACCCTCGCCGAGGCGGTGCGCCACCGCATCCTGTACCTCCTGCTCGTCTTCGCGCTCGTGCTGATCGCCTTCTCGCGCGTCCTCACGCTGCTCACGGTGGGCGAGGACGCGAAGATCGTGATGGACGTCGGCCTGTCGGCGATCAACGTCTTTGGCCTCTTCATCGCGCTGTTCGTCGGCGTGGGGATCATCTTCCGCGAGATCGAGCGGCGCACCGTCCAGATCACGCTCAGCACCCCGATCGCGCGCTGGGAGTACCTCCTCGGCAAGTTCGGCGGACTTGCCGCGGCGATCACGCTCAACACCGTCCTCATGGCCGCGGCGCTCGTGATCGCGCTCCTCGCACGCTCGGCGTTCACGGCGCCGGTGCTCGTCGCCGTGTACCTCCTGTGGGTCGAGCTGGTGTTCCTCACGGCCGCGGCGGTGTTCTTCTCGTCGTTCTCGACGCCGATCTTCTCGGCGCTGTTCACCGGCGCGATCTACGTCGTCGGGCACCTCGCCTGGTCGCTGCCGCTCCTCGAGAGCAAGCTGCCCGCCGGCGCGGCGCGCTCGGTCGTCCACGCGGTGTACATGCTCGTGCCCGACCTCGAATACGGCGACGTGCGCGCCCTTGCGGTCCACGGGATGCCGATCCCGCCGGGGCGCGTCCTCGGCGCCACCGTGTACGAGTTCTGCTACGCGGCGCTCCTGCTCCTCGTCGCCTGCCTCGCGTTCCGGCGCCGGGACCTCGTCTGATGGTCCGCCGCGCCGGGCTCGTGCTGCTGGCCCTCGCGCTCGCGGCCGCCGCGCTCCTCGCGCGCACGCGGCTCGAGGCGCAGGGCGACGCACACGTGCCCGCGGGCCTCCTGTACCTGCCGAAAGGGCCGTACCTGCGCGCGCTCGCGGTGGGGCAGGAGGAGACGCTCGCCGACCTGCTCTACATCTGGGCGATCCAGTACTACTCGAACTACGACGACACGTCGCGCTACGGCTACCTCGAGACGGTGTTCGACGGCGCGATCACGGAGCTCGACCCGTACTTCTCGGAAGCGTACCTCGTGGGCGCGCTGATCATGACCATGGAGGCGCGCCAACCCGACATGGCGCTCAAGCTCTTCGACAAGGGCCTGGCGCGCATGCCGGACAACTGGGAACTCGCGTACTGGGCCGGCTGGGAGGCCTACTCGGCGGGGCGCTTCGCGAAGGCACGGACCTACTGGACCGACGCCGCGAAGATCCCCGGCGCGTCGCCGGTGCTGGGGCGCCTGTCCGCGCGGATGCTCGAGAAGGAAGGGGATCGCGACGCGGCGATCGCCGAGTACCGGCACCTCCTCGAGACGACGACCGACGAGCACACGAAGGGCATCGTGCGCTCGTGGCTCGAGCGGCTGGTCAACGAGCGCGCGCTCGCGACGGCGCGCGGCGCGCTGTTCGCCTACCGCGACCGCTTCGGGCGCTGTCCCGCGCAGCTCGAGGCGCTCGTCCAGGCGGGGTTCCTGCGCGCGCTGCCGCAGAACGCGACCGGCGGCGAACTGCACTACGATCCGGCGACGTGCGACGTCCTGACCGCGCCGGGCGAGTCGTTCGGAAACCGCAAGTGAACGTCGAGGCGGTGCTCGCCGCCGAGCGCGTGGTCGTCTTCGGACTCGTCGCGGCCGTGGTCGGCTCGTTCCTCAACGTCGTGATCTACCGCGTGCCGCTCGGGAAGTCGGTCGTCGCGCCGCGCTCGTCCTGCCCGGGGTGCGGACACGCGATCCGCGCGTGGCACAATGTGCCGGTCCTCTCGTGGCTCTTCCTGCGCGGGCGCTGCGCGGACTGCGGCGTGCGCATCCCGGTGCGCTACCCGTTCGTCGAGCTGGCCAACGTCGTGCTGTGGCTCGGGCTGTGGCTCCGCTTCGGGCTCGGCCCCGCGGCGCTGATCCTGGCGCCGTTCCTGTCGGCGCTGCTCGCGCTGTGGTTCACCGACTGGGACCACCAGCTGCTGCCCGATCGGATCACGCTGCCGCTCGCGGCGCTGGGGCTCCTCACCGCGTGGTGGAACCCGCGCCTCGACCGCGCGACGACGCTGCCGCTGCCCACGGTGCCCGGCGGGCGGATCGGCGCCGCGGTGCTCGGGGCGCTCGTGGGCTACGGCCTGTTCTTCGGCGTGTGGGCGCTGTGGAAGGTGCTGTTCAAGCGCGACGCGATGGGCGGCGGCGACTTCAAGCTGATGCTCGCGGTCGGCGCGTTCCTCGGCGTGCCCGGCGTGCTGCTCACCGTGTTCCTCGGCTCGCTGGTCGGCGCGCTCGTCTCGCTGCCGTTCCTCCTGAGCGGCGGCTGGTCGATGAAGCGCGAGCTGCCGTTCGGGTGCTTCCTGACGCCCGCGGCGGCGGTCGCGGCGCTGTGGGGGCACGAGCTGCTGCGCTGGTACCTGCAGCTGTTCTGAACGCGTCCGTCCGCCGTCCGTCCGCTGCCCGTCCGCCGTCCGTCCGCCGCCCGACCGCTGCCCCTGCGCTGCCCGTCCGCCGTGCGAGCGCGCCGGGATGCAAACCGCGATCCCGAGCGGCCCGGCGCGCGGCACGCGCCGTGCAATGGGCCCGCGCATGAACACGACCACACCGTCACGTCGACAGCGCGGTGCGCTCCTCGTCGAGGCGCTCGTCGCGCTCGCGCTCGCCGGTTTCGTCGCGGCCGGGGGTGCGGCGCTCGCGGAACTCGCGTCGCGCACCGGGCGCGCGGCCGAGCGGCTCGACCTCGCGCGCGAGGCCGCGCTCTGCGTGCACGAGCAGTTGGGCGCCGTGCCGTTCGCGGCGCTGCCCGCCCGGTTCGGCGCCTCGTCGACCGACCTCGCCCGCACGCTCGACTCGGACCGCGGCGAGGTCCCGCCCGAGTGGCTCGCGGGCGCGGCGGCGCTGCCCGCGGTGCGGATGGAGGTCGCGCTCGAAGGCCTCGCGGCGGGCGCGGGCGCGGCGCCGTGCGCGGGCGCGCTCGCGCTGCGCGTGCGCGTCCGCGTGACGTGGCGCGAAGGGGCGGCGCCGCGCGCGCTGGAGCTGACCGATGTGCGGCTCTGAGCGCGCGACGCGCGAACGCGGCTTCGCCACGCCCGAGGCGCTCGCCGGGGTCGCGCTCGGGCTCCTCGCGATCCTGGTCGCGCTGGCCGCGGCGCGCGGCACCGCGCTCCTCGGACGCACCGCCGCGCTCGCGGCGGAGCGCGGGCTCGCGCTGCGCTGGGCGGCGGACCGCATGGCCCGCGAGATCGCCCGCGCCGGTCACGGCGTGTGCCCGGGCCGCGAGCCCCTGTGTCCCGACGAGGCGCTCGAGGCGCTGACGGACGGCGCGATCGTGGTCCGCGGCGACCTCGACGGCCACGACCCGGCGCGCGCGCGCGACCCCGAGCGCGACCTCGCCGGCACGTTCGCCGCGGTGCCGACCGCCAACGACGAGGTGGTGGGCTACCTCCTGCGGCCCGGCGGCGGGCCGCGCCCGCCCGCACTCACCTTCGACGCGGACCTCGACTCCGCCGACCGCGTCCTCCTCGCCGACGGCACCCTGCTCGCGCGGCGCGACGGGGAGGTCGAGTCCGTCGACTGCGGGCCCGCGGCGGCCGGTACCGCGGTCGTGCCCGGCACGCTCTACCGGGTCACGTTCACGCACGAGGCGAGCGACTTCGGCAGCGTGCGCTTCCGCGTCCTCGAGCCGCTCGCCGACGGCGTCCGCCTGTTCCGCATCGACGCGTTCGACGCGCTGGGTGTCGCGCGCGCCGCGTGCGGCGGGGCCGACGACGCGGCGGGACGGGGGTGCCGCGCGGCCGTGCAGCGCGTGCGCGTGACGCTCGAGGCGCAGGGCGACGACGGCCGCGTCACGCGCGTGGTGCGAGAGGTCGTGCTCGCCGGTGGAGGGGCGCCATGAGCCCGGAGCGCCGCGGGCCGCGGGATGTCGTGCGGCGCCCGGACGAGCGCGGCTCCGCGGTCTTCGCGGTGCTGGTCGTGGGCCTCCTCGTCGGCGCGGCGGGGCTCGGTGCCCTCGTGCTCGGCGAGGCGCGCCTGCGCGCGGCGCGGCGCCGCGTCGCGACGGAGCAGGCGCGGCTCGTGGCGCGCTCCGCGGCCGGCGTGATCGGCTCGTGGTTCGAGGCGCGCGAGCGCGGCGCGCTCGTCGCGCCCCCCGCCGCGGCCGACGTCGACCGCGAGGCGCGCCGCATCGACGACGACGGCGACGGCGCCGGTCCCGCGTGGGCCGCGGCCGCGGCGCCGTGGAACGTGCGCTACCGCGACGCCGCGCCGGGCCAACTCTTCCGTCCGCCGGACGCGGGGCCGGACGGCACGTTCGTGGGCACGCCCGACGGACCGGACGTCGCGCTCGACGGAGGAGGGCGCGGCGCGGCCGTGCTCGACGCGCTGTCGCGCGCGCTCGAGCCGCGCGGCACCGTGCGGCTCGTGCGCGCGACGCTGTTCCGCGCGCCGGCGTGGAGCGGCGCCGACGCGCTCGCGACGGTCGAGGTGCGCGCGTCGAGCGCGCTCGCCGGCGGCGCGCCCGCGCTCACGCTCGCGCGGGGCGAGGTACGGCGCGTCGACTGGTCGCGGCCCGACCGGCCGCTCGTCGCCGCGGACCGCGCGGAACTCGTCGGCGACGCGCGCTGGGAGCACGGCGAAGCGCTCGTGGGCGGCACGCTCGACGCGGACCCGGGCGCGTGGCCGGGCGGGGTCCCGTGGCTCGCGCCCGATCGCCCGCTGCGCGACGATGCCGACGGCGACGGGCTCGCCGACGACGTCGACGGCGACGGGACGCCGGACCTCGCGGCGTGGCGCGCTGCCGCCGGCGTGGTGCCGGACCCGTGGTTCCGTGCGCGCATCGGCGGATTGCTCACGGGAGCGCCCGACCCGGGCGTGCCGTGCGGCGCGCCGTTTCCGTTCGGGCCGCGACGCCTCCCGCCCGCCGCACCGAGCCGCGCCGCGGACCGCTCCGGGCTCTTCGTGCGCTGCCCCGCGGGGCGGCCCGTCGACGCGGTGCCGGGCGCGTGGGTGCGGCTCGCGGCCCGCGGCCCGCGCGGCCTCGCGCGCGCGGTCGAGGACCCCGCGCGGCCCGGGTGGTTCCGGCTGCACGCGTCGCTGGCCGCGGAGGCTCCGTCCGCGCTCGTCGCCCGGACCGGCGGCGTCGTGGTCCTCGTGCCCGACCCGGCGCGCACGGCGCCGCTCGACGTGGACCTCGACGGCTCGGGCGGCGGCCTCGTCCTCGTCACCGGCGACCTGCGCGTGCGGGGCGTGGCCACGCGGCCGGGAGCCGCCGCGGCGCCCGGAGACCCCCGCGATGCGGCGGGGGCCGAGCGGGCGCCGGACCCCGCGGACGACGCTCTCGACGCGGAACCGTGGGACGCCGCCTGCGCGGGGTGGGACGTCCAGGCGTGGTGGCCGGTCGCGCTGCGGCCGTCCCACGCGCGGCATGCCTGCACGGCGACCCTGCGCCACTGGCGCGGCCTCCTGGCGGCCGGGGGCACGCTCGAGGGCACGGGCCCGCTGGCGACCGAGGGGCAGGTCCGCGGGCGCACGGTGCGCCTCGACGGGTCGGCCGGGACCGTCCGGATCGCGGCCGATCCGGACGGCCTCGACCCCGCGGTCCGGCCGGGCCCCCCGGGCGCCCCGCGCGTGGTGACGACCGGCCTGCGGACCGTCCCGTGAGGCGTCCGGGGGTTGGACGCCGCGCGGTCGCGGGCTCCATATTGCCGAGAGGGACCGGGCTGCGCGCCGCCCGCACCGGCGGGATGCGAGAGGACCACGCGATGAAGACTGACGGTCGGTTCACCCTCGTGCTCCCGGCGGCACTGCTCCTCGCCGCCGGTCTCGTCGCGGTCGCGGGCGATCGCCCCGCGCCGTTGTCCCGCGAAAAGCAGCGCCAGGCGGGAACCGCGGGCGCCACGAAACCCGCGGACGCCGACGCCGACGGCAGCGCCTCCGCGGCCGCCGCCGCCCCGGCCGGGGACACGACGGTCCCCACGCCGCGCGCGCCGTTCGCGCCGCCGGTCAAGAAGACGCCGGCCGGAAAGAACGTCGTGGTCATCACCAACGGCGACCTCGAGCGCATGTACGGGAAGTCCCGCCAGCAGCCGCAGCGCGCGGTGGCCGGCACGACGCCCGGCGACGAGTTCGTCGAAGGCCTGCCCGGCAGCACGGGCGCGGCCCCGCCGCCTCCCGGCAGCAACGCCGCGGACCTCCAGGCCGAGATCACGCGCCTCGAACAGAAGGCCAAGCACATCAAGAACCCGTACGTGACGCCGGTGCGCGAGACGCCGCAGGAACGCGAGGCGGAGCGCGGCCTCGGCGCGGCGGAGAAGCTGCAGGCCACGCAGAAGCGCATCGAGCAGCTCAAGCAGGAACTGAAGAACACGCCGCCGCCGCCGCCCGGGCAGCCGCCGCAGAACTGACCGCTTTCGCGCGGAAACGCCGCGCGGAGCCGGCGCGCGGTCGCAAGTGCACCGTGCCGCTGCCATCCCGGTGTGGTATAGGTCGCCGCACGATGGCCAACGCGAAGACCAGTTCGAAGTTCATCCCCGTGCTCGCGCTCGGTTCCGGGACGCGGCACGTCGCGGCGACCGGGACCCTGCTGCGGGACCTCGAAGGCGTCGAAAGTGCGAGCCCCGCGGACCTCGCGGGCTTTCTCAAGACCCCCGGATCGATCGGCGTCATCGTGCTCGTTCCCGAGCCGGGCGAGCCGCTGCCGCCGCTGCTCGACGCGTGCCGCGACGCCGATCGCGGGCTCCCGGTCGTGCTCGCGGGCGACGCGCTCTCGGCGTCGGACGGCGCGGCCGCGCTGCGCGCCGGCGCCGCGGACCTCGTGTTCCTCGAAGCCGAGCCCGAGGCCTCGATCGCGCGCCTGCGCGAGCTGATCGCGCGCCGCGCCGCGCGCGCGAGCGGACGCCTGTTCGAGGACCGGCCCGGCATCCCGCGCATGCTCGGCAGCTCGCCCGCGATGCGCGAGGTCGCGCGGCTGGTCGAGCGCGTCGCGCCATCGGACTCGACGGTCCTGATCCTCGGCGAGTCGGGCACCGGCAAGGAGCTGATCGCCCAGGCGATCCACGCGCTCTCGCCGCGCGCCAAGGGGCCGTTCGTCGCGATCAACTGCGCCGCGATCCCCGAGACGCTGCTCGAGAACGAGCTGTTCGGGCACGAGAAGGGCGCCTACACCGGGGCCTCCTCGACCGCGATGGGCAAGGTCGAGGCGGCCGAACGCGGCACGCTGTTCCTCGACGAGATCGGCGAGATGCCGCTGCCCCTGCAGGCCAAGATCCTGCGCCTCCTGCAGGAGCGCACGTACGACCGCATCGGCGGCACCAAGACGCGCAAGGCCGACGTGCGGATCGTCGCGGCGACCAACCGCGAGCTGAAGGCCGAAGCCGCGGCCAAGCGCTTCCGCGAGGACCTCTACTACCGGCTCTCGGTCGTGCCGGTGCCGCTGCCCGCGCTGCGCGAGCGGCCGATGGACATCCCGGTCATCGCGAACGCGATCCTCGAGAAGCTGGCCCGCGACCTCGCGCGCCCCGGCCTCAACTTCAGCCCGGAGGCCATGGCACGCCTCGTCTCGTACCGCTGGCCGGGGAACGTGCGCGAGCTCGAGAACGAGCTCGAGCGCGCCGTGGTCCTCGCCGGCCGCGACGAGATCGCCGCGGCGGACCTCGAACTGCGCTCCCGCGTCGACGACCCCGACCGCGCCGCGCTCGCGCGCCTCGCCCCGCTCGACGGACCCCTGACCGCGACGCTCGAGGGGGTTTGCCGCACCGCGACCCGGATCCGCGTGGCCATGGCCCTCGAGGAGACCCGCGGCGACAAGGTCGCGGCCGCGGACCTGCTCGGCCTCGACCCGTCCGAGATCGATCGCGACGTCTCGGCCTGAATATTCACCGGCCGGTCCCGGCCGGGGTCGCCATTCGGTCGAACGGCCCTCGTGTCAAACCACGTTAGGCTCTTGCCTGCCGGCGAACGAGGAAGGAAACTAGATCCCGGGTATTCACCTTTCACCCGGTCGTCGGGTCCCGGGATCCCGGAACGACCCGGAGGGCGGCGGACGCGCCGGTTTCGGAGCGGCTGCCGCATCCCTGCGTCGCGCGCCGCGTCCGGCGCGGCGCGACGCGTTGAGGGCACTCCGTGAGCCAGGAAAAGAAGCTGATCATCGCCGGGGCGGCCGGCCGCGATTTCCACAACTTCAACGTCGCGTTCCGCAACGCGGGCGACGTGCGCGTCGTCGCCTTCACGGCGACGCAGATCCCCGACATCGACGGCCGCACGTATCCGCCGGAACTCGCCGGCCCGCGCTACCCGAAGGGCATCCCGATCGTCGACGAGAGCCAGCTCGAGCACCTGGTGCAGGAGTCCGGCGCCGACGAGGTCGTGTTCTCGTACTCCGACGTCTCGCACGAGTACGTGATGCACCTCGCGAGCCGCGTGCTCGCCGCGGGTGCGGACTTCCGCCTGATGGGCCCGATGCACACCGAGATCAAGTCGACCAAGCCGGTCGTCTCGATCTGCGCCGTGCGCACCGGCTGCGGCAAGAGCCAGACCACGCGCAAGGTCGCCGCGCTCCTGCGCGAGGCCGGCCTTTCCGTCGTCGCCATCCGCCACCCGATGCCGTACGGCAACCTCAACGAGCAGCGCTGCCAGCGCTACGCGACCCTGGCCGACATGGACAAGTACCGCTGCACGATCGAGGAGCGCGAGGAGTACGAGCCGCACATCGCCGCGGGCACGATCGTCTACGCCGGCGTCGACTACGAGGACATCCTGCGCGCCGCCGAGAAGGAAGCGGACGTCATCATCTGGGACGGCGGCAACAACGACCTGCCGTTCTACACGCCCGACCTGCACATCGTCGTCGCCGACCCGCTGCGCCCCGGGCACGAGGAGAAGTACCACCCGGGCGAGGCCAACGCGCGCATGGCGGACGTGTTCGTCGTCAACAAGATCGACACCGCCGAACCGTCGGCCGTCGGCCAGGTCTCCGCGACGCTCGCGCGCCTGAACCCGCGCGCCAAGGTCGTCATGGCCGAGTCGCCGGTCAAGGTCGAGGACAGCAAGGCGATCACGCAGAAGCGCGTGCTCGTGATCGAGGACGGCCCGACGCTCACGCACGGCGGCATGAACCTCGGCGCCGGCGTGGTCGCGGCCGAGCGCTCCGGCGCCGCGAAGATCGTCGACCCGCGCCCGTGGGCGGTCCGCTCGATCGACGCGACCTACCAGAAGTACCCGACGACCGGCCCGGTGCTGCCCGCGATGGGCTACTCCGACCAGCAGCTCGCCGACCTGCAGGACACGATCGACGCCGCCGCCGACCACGTCGACACGTTCGTGATCGGCACGCCGATCGACCTGCGCCGGCTGATCAAGTTCCCGAAGCCGGCCGTGCGCGTGACCTACGACCTCGACGAGCAGGGCAAGCCCGATCTCGCCGAGGTGCTCGCGCCGATCGTGGAGCGGGCGCGCCGGTAGGCCGATGGTCGACGCCGGCCCCAACGATCGCCCGATCGCCCTGATCGCGTTCGGGGGCAATGCCCTCGTGCCGCGCGGGTCGGACGGCAACCAGGAAGACCAGCTGCGCGAGGCGGCGGTCTTCGCGGAGATCGTCGCGGACCTCTCGCGCGACCACCGGCTCCTGCTGGTGCACGGCAACGGCCCGCAGGTCGGGCACCTCCTGATCCAGGTCGAGGCCGGGCGCGGCCACGTGCCGCCCTGGCCCCTCGACACCTGCGGCGCCGGCACGCAGGGCATGATCGGGTACTTCCTCGAGACGACGATCCGCTCCCGCATGCTCGCGCTCGGCCTCGCGCCGCGCGTGTCCGTGCTGCTCACGCTGACCGAAGTCGACGGGCGCGACCCGGCGTTCGACAGGCCGACCAAGCCGATCGGCCCGTTCTACCCGCCGCACATCGCGCGGCAGCTGATCGAGCGCGACGGCTGGCGGATGGTGCAGCAGGACCAGGGCTGGCGCCGCGTGGTGCCGAGCCCGCAGCCGGTCGCGGTGCACGGCGTCGACGCGGTGCACGCGCTGCTCGACGCCGGGCACGTCGTCGTCGCGGCGGGCGGCGGCGGGATCCCCGTCGTGCGGCGGCCCGACGGCACCCTGCACGGGGTCGAGGCCGTGATCGACAAGGACCGCACGTCGGCGCTGCTCGCGCAGGCGGTCGGCGCGAAGGTCTTCGTGATCCTCACCAACGTCGACCGCGTCGAGAAGGACTACGGGACCGAGCGCGCGGCGCCGATCGACCGCATGACGCCGCGCGAGGCGCGCACGCTGATGGCCGAGGGGCAGTTCCCGGCGGGAAGCATGGGGCCCAAGATCGAGGCGGCCCTTTCGGTGGTGGAGACGACGGGCCGGCAGGCGCTGATCTGTTCGACGCGCGTGCTGGCCGATGCCCTCCGCGGACGGGGCGGGACGTGGCTCGTACCGGGCCGCGTTCCCACGCCCGCCGCGGGTTGAGGACGGAGTGATGAAGGATTTCGTGGCCGAGTGGAACCACGGCGCCGACGAGCTGCGCGCGCTGATCGACCTGTGCATCGCCGTGAAGAAGGACCCGCACAAGCACCGCGACGCGCTGCGTGGGCGGACCGCGTTCCTGTACTTCGAGAAGCAGTCCCTGCGCACGCGCGTCACGTGCGAGGTCGGCATGACCCAGCTCGGCGGCGCGTCCGTCGTGCAGACGCCCGAGATGGGCCGCATCGGCGTGCGCGAGTCCGTGCACGACGTCGCGAAGAACCTCGAGCGCTGGGTCGACGTGATCTGCATGCGCACGTTCAGCCAGAAGCTCGTCGAGGACACCGCGCACCACGCGGCTATCCCGGTGGTGAACCTCCTCACCGACGAGCTGCACCCGTGCCAGATGGTCGCGGACTTCATCACGCTCAAGGAGCACTTCGGCCGGCTCGAGGGCCTGAAGCTGGTCTTCGTCGGCGACGGCAACAACGTG
>JABLTH010156660.1_pt1 | contig 13970 bp, 11 predicted proteins | sample 7875711 | NCBI WGS metagenome assembly JABLTH01 (sample SAMN14941262, study PRJNA633318) | bioreactor metagenome | isolation source: bioreactor | place: China | collected 2019-03-05 | reverse complement strand
GGCGAGGTCGTCTCGGCGACCATCCACCAGCCGGCGCGCCGCCCCCTGCCGGTCGCCGAGATCGTGCTCGAGCGCGCCAAGCGGCGGGTCGAGTTCGGGCGCGACGTCGTGATCCTGCACGCCTCGATCACGCGCCTCGCGCGCGCCTACAACGCCGTGCAGCCGACGACGGGCAAGATCCTCTCCGGCGGCATCGACGCGGCGGCGCTCGCGCGCCCGAAGAAGTTCTTCGGCACCGCGCGCAAGGTCGAGGAGGGCGGTTCGCTGACGATCCTCGCGACCGCCCTCGTCGACACCGGCTCGCGCATGGACGAGGTGATCTACGAGGAGTTCAAGGGCACCGGCAACATGGAGATCCACCTCGACCGCAACCTCGCCGACCGCCGCATCTACCCCTCGATGGACGTGGCGCTCTCGGGCACGCGGAAGGAGGAACTCCTGATGCCGGACAGCCAGCTGCGCCGGATCTGGGTGCTGCGCAAGGCGCTCGACCAGATGAACTCCGTCGAGGCGATGGAACTGCTGCTCGACCGGCTGCGCCGCACGACCTCGAACGCGGAGTTCCTGGACTCGATGGCCGCGGCGTGACCCTCGGCGTCACCGGGGAAACAGCGGGCTCCGGACCAGGCCGTGCCGCGCGAGGCGGAAGGTCAGCGCGGTGGCGAGGCACCCGAACCCGTACTTGAGGCTGCGCGTGAAGTTGATCGACGAGGCCTCGGGGAAGTACTTCGTCGGGCAGCTGATCTCGGCCACGATGTGACCGGCCCAGAGGACCTGGGCCAGCATCTGGTTGTCGAACACGAAGTCGTCCGAGTTGTGGCCGAGGTCGAGCGACAGCAGCAGCCGGCGCGAGAACGCGCGGTAGCCGGTGTGGTACTCGGAGAGCTTCGCCCCCAGCAGCAGGTTCTCGGCGGCGGTCAGGACGCGGTTCGAGACGTACTTGTAGAACGGCATCCCGCCCTGGCGCGCGTCCCGGCCGAGGATGCGGGAGCCGATCACGCACTCGTACAGCCCGTTGCCGATCAGGGAGGCCATCGCGGGGAGCAGCAGCGGGGTGTACTGGTAGTCGGGGTGGATCATCACGACGATGTCGGCCCCGTGCTCGAGCGCGAGGCGGTAGCACGACTTCTGGTTCCCGCCGTAGCCGGTGTTCCGGTCGTGAACGTGGACGATCGTCCGCGGCAGGGTCCGGGCGAGGGTCGCGGTGCCGTCGCGGCTCGCGTCGTCGACCACGATCACCAGGTCGACCAGCCCCTGGTCCATGACCTCGTCGTAAGTCCGGCGAAGGGTGGCCTCCGCGTTGTACGCGGGCATGACGACCACCACTTTCTTGTCCCGGAACATGGAACGCGGATTCTAAACGGTTTGCGCCTCAGTTTCGGTGCCCGTAGAATCCCCCGGTTAACCACCCGGGACCTCGCCGGCAGGGGCCGGCGGGCAAGTGCGTGGTTCTGGACCGGGCACGCCCGGTCCGCCGATCGCAGTCGAGGAACCGATCCCATGAAGCCCGGAATCCATCCCGAGAACCTCGTGACGCAGGTCATCTGCGCCTGCGGCAACACCTTCGAAACGCGCTGCGTCCGCAAGGAGCTGCGCGTCGAAGTGTGCTCGCAGTGCCACCCGTTCTTCACGGGCAAGCAGAAGCTGATGGACACCGCCGGCCGCGTCGAGCGCTTCCAGCGCCGTTACGCGAGCGTCGACGCGAAGGCCGAGCGCCGCCAGAAGGGCCGCGCCTAGTGCGGTCTCGCCCGCAGCGATGAAGACACGGCACCGGCTCGCCCTCTTGGTCGCCGCGCAGGAGAACGTCCTGCTCGGCGGCCAGGCCGTGCTCGAGGGCGTCATGATGCGGTCTCCCAAGGCCTACGCGGTCGCCGTGCGGCGGCCCGACGGGGAGATCGTGTACCTCGCCGAGCAGCTGCCCGCGTGGACCGCGACGCACCGGCTGCTGCGGCTGCCGGTCCTGCGCGGGGTCGCGACGCTGTTCCAGTCGCTCGGGCTGGGCATCAAGGCGCTGAACTTCTCGTCGGAGAACGCCTTCCCCGAGGAGGTCGCTCCGAAGAAACCCGCGGGCGGCGGCACCAGCATCGCCATCTGGTTCAGCATCGCGCTGGCCCTCGCGCTCGGGATCGGGCTGTTCTTCCTGCTGCCCCTCGGGCTCACCGAGCTGGTGAAGCGCTGGTACCCCGAGCTCGGCGGCGGTGTGCTGTACAACCTCGTCGACGGGCTGCTGCGCGGCGTGATCTTCCTGGGCTACATCGCGGCCATCAACCTCGCCCCGGACATCCGCCGGCTGTTCCGCTATCACGGGGCCGAGCACAAGGTCGTCCACGCGTTCGAGTCCAGGGGGCCGATGGACGTCGCGACCGTGCAGCGCTTCACGACACTGCACCCGCGCTGCGGCACCTCGTTCCTGCTGTTCGTGATGGTGATCTCGATCCTCGTCTTCAGCTTCATCCCCGGCAGCGTGCCGGCGTGGGGCAAGGCGCTCCTGCGCCTGGTCCTCCTGCCGCTCGTCGCGGGGCTGTCGTACGAGATCATCCGCTTCTCGGCCAAGCACAGGAACCCGCTCACCTCCGCGCTGATCGCGCCGGGCCTCCTGCTCCAGAAGATGACCACCGCGCCCCCCGACGACGACATGGTGCGCGTCGCGCTGGCCGCGTTCGAGCGCGCCGCCGCGCTCGAGGGCGGGCAGGAAGCGCTCGTCCTGTGAGCGACGCGGCCGTCCTGCAGCGCCGCCTGCAGTCGATCGAGAAGGACTACGACGACATCGGCAACCGCATGGCCGACCCGGCCATCGCGGCGGACGTGTCCGCCTACCGCGAGCTGGCGACGCGCTTCTCGGAACTGTCGCCGATCGTGGCCGCGGTGCGCGAGCGCCGCGCGGTCGAGGACCAGCTCGCCCAGGCCCGCGAGATGCTGCGCGACGAGGGCGACGACGAGCTCCGCGCGATGGCGCGCGAGGAGGTCCGGGCGCTCGAGTCGAAGCTCGCCGAGCTCGAGGAGCGGATCCGCACGCTCCTCCTGCCCAAGGACCCGACCGACGAGAAGAACGTCATCCTCGAGGTGCGCGCGGGGACCGGCGGCGACGAGGCCAGCCTGTTCGCGGCCGAGCTGTTCCGCATGTACCAGCGCTACGCGGAAGGCCGGCGCTGGACGTTCGAGGTCGTCGACCTGTCGTACAGCGAAGTCGGGGGCGTGAAGGAAGCCGTCGCGCAGATCTCCGCCAAGGGCGCGTACTCGCGGCTCAAGTTCGAGTCGGGCGTGCACCGCGTGCAGCGCGTGCCGGAGACCGAATCGCAGGGCCGGATCCACACCTCGGCCGCGACGGTCGCCGTGCTGCCGGAAGCGGAGGACGTCGACGTCGCCATCGACGAGGACAAGGACATCCGCCTCGACTCGTTCAGCGCGTCGGGGCCGGGCGGGCAGCACGTCAACAAGACGCAGTCCGCCGTGCGTATCACGCACCTCCCGACCGGCATCGTCGTGCAGTGCCAGGACGAGAAGTCGTGGCACAAGAACAAGGCCAAGGCGCTCAAGGTGCTGCGCTCGCGCGTGCTCGACAAGATGCGCAGCGAGCAGCACGCGAAGGAAGCCGAGGCGCGCAAGTCGATGGTGAAGAGCGGCGACCGGTCCGAGAAGATCCGCACCTACAACTTCCCGCAGAACCGCGTCACGGACCACCGCATCGGGTTCACGATGCACCAGCTCGACGCCTTCATGCTGGGCGACCTCGACGAGCTGGTCGACGCCCTGGCCACGGCCGAGCAGGCCGAGCGGCTCAAGGCCGAGGCCTGACGCTGGGCCCGGCGCCCGCGCCGCTGGCGCCCGGGACCGTGCGCGAGGTCCTCGGAGCGGCCGTCCGACTCCTCGACGAAGCCGGGATCGAAGCGCCGCGCGAGCACGCCGAGCGGCTGCTCGCGCACGTGCTGGGCACCGGCCGCGGCGGGGTCCTCGCGCGCTCGCGCGAGCCGCTCGCGGCCGACGCGCACGCGGCCTTCGCCGCGCTCGTCGGGCGGCGCGCGGCGCGCGAGCCGCTGCAGCACCTCCTCGGCACGTGGCCGTTCCTCGAACTCGAGCTCGCCGTCGACCGGCGCGCGCTGATCCCGCGGCCGGAGACCGAGGACCTCGCGCTCCTCGCGCGCCGCCGCGTGCCCGCCGACCGCCCGGCGCTCGTCGCCGACGTCGGCACGGGCACGGGCGCGCTCGCGCTCGCGCTCGCCGCGAGCCACCCGCGGGCGCACGTCCTCGCGCTCGACGTCTCGCCCGACGCGCTCGCGCTCGCCGCCGCGAACCGCACCGCGCACCCGCACCTCGCGCCGCGCGTCACGCTCGTGCACTCCGACCTGCTCGCGGCCGTGGCTCCGGAGGCACGTCTCGACGCGGTCGTGGCGAACCTGCCCTACGTCGCCGAGGAGGAGTGGGACGGGCTGCAGCCCGAGGTGCGCGACCACGACCCGCGTCTCGCGCTCGTCGCGGCCGACGCGGGGCTCGCGCTGATCCGGCGCCTCGCCGTCGAGGCCGCGCCGCGTCTCGCGCCGGGCGGCTGGCTGCTGCTCGAGATGGCGCCGCCGCAGACGTCGACCGTCGCGGCGGAACTCGGCGCGGACCCCCGGTGGACCGAGGTCGGCATCGTTCACGACCACCTCGGCCGCGCGCGGATCGTCGCGGCGCGGCGGGCCGCGTGAGCGCGCCGCGCACGCCGCGCACCGGCGCGCGCACCGCCGCGGGGCACCTCGCGCTGCTCGCGGTGGTGAACGCGATCGTCTGGGGCCGCACGCTGGCCGGCGAGTTCGTGTTCGACGACGTCCCCAACATCGTCGAGAACTCCTGGATCCGCAGCCCCGGCGGGATCCTGCACGCCTTCACGAGCCATGCGGCGGGATTCGATCCGGGCTTCACGACCAGCTTCTACCGGCCGCTCATGCACGTGATCTACGGGCTGACCCTCGCGATCTTCGGGCCGCGCCCGTGGGGCTTCCACCTCGTCAACCTCGCGTTCCACGTGGCGGTCACGTCGGTGGTCTACGTGCTGACGCGCGAGGTGTTCCGGCGTTACGCCGGCGGGTCCGATCCCGGCACGGGCGCGCTCGTCGCGGCGCTGGTGTTCGCGGTGCATCCCGTGCACACCGAGCCGGTCGCCTGGCTCGCCGGCATCACGGACCTGTCCTGCACCCTGTTCGGCCTCCTGGCGCTCTTCGTGCTGCTGCGCGCCGGCGCGGGGTCGTGGCGCGCGCCGGTCGGCGCGGGCGTTCTCCTGCTCGCCGCGCTGCTGTCGAAGGAGACCGGGGCGGTCTTCCTCGTCCTCGCGGCCGTGCTGGCGTGGCGGCGCGCGCGCGAGGGCGGCGCGGCGCCGCGCCGCGCGCTTCCCGTGCTCGTGGTCTCCGCGGCCGTCGCGACGCTCTACGCCGTGCTGCGTGTCGTCGCCCTGGGCGCGTTCGCTCCCAGCGCGCGACAGCACGCGCACGCTTTCGGCACGCTCGTCGCGGACGCGGGCGCGCTGTTCGGCCTCTACCTGCGCACGCTCGTCGTGCCGTACGACCTCAACGTGCTGCGGGACGTCCCCGTCGACCGCACGTTGTCCGACGGGGCCGCGGTCGCCGGGCTCCTCGCCGCGGCGCTCGTCGCGGCCGCCCTGTGGCGGCTCCGCCGCACCCCGCTGCCGTTCCTCGCCGGGCTCGTGGTCGTGCTGCCGATCCTCCCCACGCTCTACGTGCCGGCGATCGAGAGCGGCGAGAGCGTGTTCGGCGAGCGCTACCTGTACCTGCCCGTCCTGGGGCTCGCCTGGATCGTCGCGTGGGCGATCGCCGCCGTGCCGGCCCCGGGGCCGCGGCGTGCGGCGTACGCGACCCTGGGCGTGCTGCTGGCGGCCGGCGCGGGTATGTCGTTCGTTCACGCAGGGGTCTGGAGGACCGGCCTCGACCTCTTCGGCGATGCCGCCGCCAAGTCGCCGCGCAGTGCGGCCGCGCACGAGGGCCTCTGCTACGCGAACCTGGTCGCGCAGCGTTACGGCGACGCGATCGCGGAGTGCCGCGAGACGCTGCGGCTCGATCCCGGGCGCGACGCGGCGCGCGTCAACCTCGCCACGGCGCTCAACGAACTCGGCGTCGTGCTCGCGCGGAGCGGCCGGATCGACGAGGCGCGCGTGTCGTTCGCGGAAGCCGTGCGGCTCGCGCCCGGCAACGCCGGGTTCCGCGCGAACTACGCGAGTGCCGGGGGCCGCTGACCCGGCTTCGCGAGCGCGATCAGCGCGCCGGCCAGCGCGACTCCCGCCCCGACGACGAACACCGCGCCGATCGCGCGGAAGCGCCCGGCCGGCGCCGGCGTGCCGCCGGCCAGCACGGTCGAGAACACCGCGCCCGCGAGGCCCACGCCGAGCATCATGCCCGCGTTGCGCGCCGTGGCGAGGATCCCCGCGGCGATGCCCTGGCGATCGCGCGGCGCGGCGCCCATGAGCGCGTTGTTGTTGGGCGCGATGAACGTCCCGGTCCCGAGCCCGCACACCGCGAGCGCGAGCGCGACCGCGGCGCTGCCGGACTCCGGGCCGAGGCGCGCGGCGAGGAGCATGCCGCCCGCGAGGAGCGCCATCCCGGAGGCCGAGAGCCAGCGCGCGCCGAGGCGGTCCGAGAGGATGCCCGCGGCCGGTGCCGTGACCATCATCACCAGCGATTGCACAGACATCAGCGTGCCGGCGCGGGCCGGGGTGTAGCCGCGCGCCTCGATCAGGTAGAACGGGATCATGAACGACAGCGTATAGAGGCAGACGTAGTTGAGGATCGCGGCCGCCGTCGCCGACGAGAACGTGCGGCTCGTGAACAGCGAGAGGTCAAGCATCGGCTGCGCGCGCCGCGCTTCCACCGCCACGAACGCGGCGAGCAGCACGACGGCCGTGGCGACGAGCCCGAGGATCGGTGCGGACGACCAGCCGCTGCGGTGCCCCTCGTCGAGCGCGACGAGGAGCGCGACCAGCCCCGCCATGAAGAGCACCGCGCCCGCGACGTCGAAGCGTTCCCCGCGGCCCGCCGGCTCGTCCTGCGGTATGAAGCGCACGCTCAGCGCGAACGCGAGCGCGCCGACCGGCACGTTGACGAGGAACACCCAGCGCCACGAGAGCTCGGCGAGCCATCCGCCGAGGGTCGGCCCGACGGTGAGCCCGAGGTACGTGAGCGCGGCCTGCAGGCCCAGCGCGCGGCCGCGCTGCGCGGCGGGGAAGTTCGCGGTCAGGATCGCGGCCGTGTTGGCGATGATCATCGCCGCCCCGACGCCCTGCAGCGCACGCGCCGCGACGAGCCACGGCACCGCCGGCGCGAGCCCGCACAGGGCCGACGCGATCACGAACAGGCCGAAGCCCGACAGGTACACGCGCTTGTGCCCGCGCATGTCGCCGAGCCGGCCGAACCCGAGCATCAGGCAGCTCACGACGAGGAGGTACACCGTGAGCACCCACTGCACACCGTCGAGGCTCGAGCCGAGCGCGCGCGCGACGACCGGCAGCACCGTGTTCACGATGCTCGAGTCGAGCGCGGCCATGAACGAGCCGGTGCCCACGGCCGCGAGGACGGTGTAGTTCGAGCGCGAGGCACGATCCGGAGCGGGAGGCGGCACGCGGCCATGGTACAGCCCGGACACGGATCGTGCGGTGCTCCCGTCGATCCGGGCTAGACTCGCCCGCGATGCCGCCCCGCGTCCGCCTCCTCGCCGTGCTCGCCGCCGCGCTGCTGCTCGCCCTGCCCGTGTCGCCGGCGCTCGCGGTCGCGGCGGTCGCGGCCGTGCCCGCGTTCCTCGTCGCGCTCGCGGCGGCGACGCGCCGCGACGCGCGGCTCGTGGGCGTCGCGGTCCTGCTCGCGGCGTGGCACGGTGCGGTGGTGGGCGCGGCGTACCTGTCCGGCGGGGGACGCCACGGGCTGCCGCTCGTCGTGCTCCTGCTCTGGGGCGCCCCGTTGCCGCTGTTCCCGTGGCTCTACGCGCGCACGTCCCCGCGCGCGCGGGACGGGGAACCGAACCCGTGACGGTGCTCGCGGTCCTGGTCGTGCTCGCGGCCGCCGTCGCGTGGTGGAGCGCGCGGCGCGCGGGCAGCGCGGCGGACTTCTTCGCCGCCGGGCACGCGGCCGGCGCGTGGCTCGTCGGGCTGGCCGGCACCGCGGCCGCGCTCTCGGCGTTCACGTTCGTCGGCGGCCCCGGGATGTTCTTCGCGGCGGGCACCGGGGCGCTGTGGCTCATCGCGTCGGCGCCCGTCACCGGTGCGCTCCAGTGCTGGGCCGTCGGCGAGCCCGTCGTCGCGCTCGTCGCGCGCACGGGCGCGGTGACGCTGCCCGAACTGCTCGGGGCGCGCCACGCCTCCCGCACCGTGCGCGCGGTGGCCGCGGTCGTGATCGCGATCGGGTGCGTCGCGTCGCTGGCGGTGCAGGTGCGCGCGGTCGCGGTGCTCGGGCCGGTCTTCCTCGGCGTGAGCGGCACGGCCGCGGCGGCCGCCGTGATGCTGGCGACGACGCTGTACATGGCGCTCGGCGGCATGCGCGCGGGCCTCGTCGCCGACGCCGTGCAGGGCGCGGTGATGGCGGGCGCGGCGGTCACGCTCGCGGTCGCGTCGCTCGCGGCGGCCGGCGGGCCCGCGGCCGCGGTGGACGCGATCGCGCGCACGAAGCCGCAGCTCCTCGGGGCCTTCGGCACCCTGCCGCCCGCGCGCGCGCTCGCGCTGTTCCTGCTGTTCTGTGTCGGCACCTGCGCGCAGCCGCACTACGTGCAGAAGTTCCTGTTCCTCGAGGACGCGCGGCAGCTGCGCCGGCTGCCCGCGGTGCTCACGCTCGCGCTCGCGCTCACGCTCACGGTGTGGATCGGGGTGGGCATCGGCGGCACCGCGCTCGCGCTCGACGGCCGCATCGCGGTCGCGGCTCCCGACGACCTGAGCCCGCGCACGATGGAACATCTCGGCCCGTGGGCCGTCGTGCTCGCCGGCGCCGGTGTCCTGGCCGCGATGATGTCGACCGCGGCGTCGCTCCTGAACCTCTCCGCCGCGGCTCTCTCGCGCGACCTGCCCGCGGCGCTGGGCCGGCCGGAGGGCGGGCTCGCGGGAGCGCGCCTCGCGACCCTCGGCGTCGCGGCCGGCGCGACGCTGCTCGGGCTCGCCAGCGAGCGCACCGTCGCGCTCCTCGGCATCGCCGGCTGGGGCTTCTTCACGGCGGCGCTCCTGCCGGCAACGACGGTCGCGCTCGCGCTGCGCGTGCGCCCCGCGGCGCTGGCCGCCGCGATGGCGGTCGGAGGAGGGGTCGACCTCGTGCTCGAAGCCGTGCGGGCGGGGCTCCCTGCCGGTCTCGAGCCGGGTCTGGCCGGTGCGGCGGCGGGGCTTCTCATCCTGGCCGTGACGCCCTATCGTGGAGCTTCGGGGGAGTGTGCATGAGTCGCGTTCGGCCGGGCGTGCCGGTCTGCCCGGAAGGTCCGCGAATGCACAGACTTGGCGCGTGGCGGACCGTTCCGGACGAGGGCCCGCGAGAGACCGCTTGCGCGCGAGGGCTTTTGCAAGGAACCTAACCGTTAGGCTCGGAAAAGGGAACCGTGCGATGCGCCTGACTCGCAGGATTTGGATATCTCTGTTCGCCGGCCTCGTGGGTGTGGCAGCACTCCCGTCGTTCGCCATGCATTCCGGCGGCGTCGGAAGCTGCAAGGAATGCCATACCACGCACGACGACGCGATCTCGCAGGGTGCGCCCGGGATCCCGCTGCTGCGCGGCGGCAACGCCACCGACACGTGCCTGCGCTGCCATGCCACGACGAGCGGCAACACGTGGGGCAATTCGCTGCTCGTCCCCGGGCCGACCTACGGCGCCGGTCCGTTCATCTTCCTCGAAGAGGACAACATCGGGGACGGTGCGGCCGACGGCGTCGTCCGCGGCAACCAGGCCGGTCACAACGTGGTGTCGATCGAGCGCGGCACGTCGAGCGACCCCGACTTCACGACCGCGCCCGGCGGCACGTACCCGTCCGACAAGCTGCAGTGCACGTCGTGCCACGATCCGCACGGCAAGGGCGGGCACTTCCGGCTGCTGTACGGCTCGGACACGCCGCCCTCGCAGGCCGGCGGGTACTCGTTCACGTACAACGCGCCGGCGCCCACGGCCGTCGGTGTGGACGTCGACGGATCGCCCGAGTCGAAGACGAACCACACCGCGTACGTGTCGGGCATGACGCGCTGGTGCGGCTCGTGTCACGGCAACAGCTACCACTCCGAAGGCGGAACCTCCGCGTTCCACCATCCCGTCGACGAGCAGCTCGAGTCCGAGATCGTCAACAACTACAACCAGTACCGCGGCACCGGCTTCATGGACGGGACGGGGCTCGACGCGTACGAGCCGCTCGTGCCGGTCGAAGATCCGAACGCGACGATCAACTGGACGGGGCCCGTGACGACGCAATCGCGCGTCACGTGCATTTCGTGCCACCGCGCGCACGCGTCGTCCGGACCGCACTCCGGCCGCTGGGATTTCCACATCACGACGTGGGCCGAGGAAGGGATCAAGTCGGGGTCGTACCCGATCCCGAACCCCTACCAGTTGACGGCGGGCCCGGCGCAGCAGCGGCTGTGCCACAAGTGCCACGGGTCGAGCATCCCGGACTGACCCGGGCGCACCACGACCGTCAGGACACCTTGGCGCCCGGCTCCACCTCGCCGTCGGGCGTCAGCACGTGCGGCACGCCGTCGGCACCCGTCGCCGCGAGCAGCATCCCCTGCGACTCGAGCCCGCGCAGCTTCGCCGGCTTGAGGTTCGCGACGACGATGATCGCCTTGCCGACCAGCTGCTCGGGCGTGTACGCCTTCGCGATGCCGGCGACGATCTGGCGCCGCTCGCCGCCGAGGTCGATCTCGAGGCGCAGGAGCTTGTCGGCGTTGGGGTGCTTCTCGCAGACGAGGACCTTCGCGACGCGGAACTTCACCTTGGCGAAGTCGTCGTACTCGATGAGGTCTTCGGAGGGAGGCTGTGCGGGTGCGGGTGCGGGTGCGGACGGAATCTCTTCGCTCACGGTCGTTTCCTTCGCGGTCTTCGGGCGGGTTACGCTCGCTTCGCTCGCTAAACCCGCCCCTACATTCGCCGCCTTGGGTCGCGGGGCTGCATCACCCAGGATGGCTTTCCGGTCGAGGCGCGGGAACACCGCGTCGCCGGTGCGCACGGTGCGGCCCGTGACGGACCAGGCCGTGCGCGCGAACAGGTCCTCGCCCGGCGCGACCAGCGTGCCGGGATCGCCGGCGAAGCCGAGGGCGGCGAGCAGGCGCGACGCCGCGGAGGGCATCGCGGGATAGAGGCGCAGCGCGACGTGCGCGAGGTGTCCGGCGACCGTGCGCAGCACGCGGTCGCAGTCGTTCTCGCGCCCGGCGCGGCGCCACGGCTCGGTGCGCACGAGGTACTTGTTGAGCGCGTCGGCCCAGTCGACGACGGCGCGCAGCGCGGCCGCGGGCTCGTGGCGCGCGAACGAGGTGACGTAGGTCGCGTGCGCCGCGGCCGCGATCGGCTCGAGCGTCTCGTCCGCGAACGCGGGGACGTCGGGCACCTTGCCGTCGGGCAGCTTGCCGATCAGCGCGGTCACGCGCGAGAACAGGTTGCCGATGTTGTTGGCGAGGTCGGCGTTGATGCGCTCGATCAGCGCTTCGTCGGAGAACGAGCCGTCCTGCCCGAGCGGGATCTCGCGCAGGAGGAACCATCGCAGCGCGTCCGCGCCGTACTGCTCGATGAGCGGCAGCGGGCGCACCACGTTGCCCACCGACTTGCTCATCTTCGCGTCGTCCTTGAGCCACCACCCGTGGCCGAAGATCGTCGACGGCAGCGGCAGCCCGGCGGCCATCAGGAACGCCGGCCAGTACACGGCGTGGAAGCGCAGGATGTCCTTGCCGACGAGGTGCAGCACCGTGCGGCGCTCGTGCTGCTCCCAGAACCACTCGTAGCGCGGCGCCTCGCCGGCGAGGCCGAAGCCGAGCGCGGAGATGTAGTTCGTGAGCGCGTCGAACCACACGTACACGGTCTGGTCCGGGTCGCCGGGGAAGGGGATGCCCCACGACACCTTCTCGCGGCTGCGCGAGATCGACAGGTCGCGCAGCCCCGACTTCACGAACGCGCGCACCTCGTTGAGCCGCGACTCGGGCATCACGAAGTCGGGCCGGTCGTTGTAGAGCTGGAGCAGCGCGTCCTGGTACGCCGAAAGCCGGAAGAACCACGACGACTCGAGCACGCGCTCGACCGGACGGCCGGGGTGGCCCGTATCGGGGCAACCGCCGTTCAGGAGCTGGCTCTCGGTGTAGAAGCTCTCGCAGCCCGTGCAGTACCAGCCCTCGTAGCTGCCGCGGTAGATCGCGTCGGGGTTGTGGCGCCGGATCTGCTCGAACAACGCGGCGACGCCCTGCTTGTGGCGCTCCTCGGTCGTGCGGATCAGGTCGTCGTTGCTGATCGAGAGCGCCGGCCACAGCTTGCGGTAGTTCTCGACCACCTCGTCGGCGAGCGCGAGCGGGGTGATCCCGCGGTCGGCGGCCGAACGCTGGATCTTCTGCCCGTGCTCGTCGGTGCCGGTGAGGAAGTACACGTCGTCGCCGCGCAGCCGGTGGAAGCGCGCCAGCGCGTCGGCCACCACGGTCGTGTAGGTGTGTCCGATGTGCGGCAGGTCGTTGACGTAGTAGATCGGCGTCGTGATGTAGAACGTCCGGCGCTCACTCATGCGTGTTCCCCGCGTCGTGTTCGGCCCGCGCCCTGCGCCGGACCTCGTCCACCGTCACGCCCGCGGCGTCGGCCGCACGGCGGCAATCCTCGAACTCCGGCTGGCCGCGCAGCGGCCGCCCCGCGCCGTCGAGCGCGCGCTTGACGCCCACCGGGCCCCACGGCGTGTCGACCTGCACCACGTCGCGGTTCCACTCGAGGCGCGTCTCGCGCCGGATGCGCACGCCGAGGGTCGGGCTCTCCCGGAGCAGGAGCGCCGCGAGGCCGCGTTCGGTGCCCGGGTCGGCGACGACCAGCAGCAGGAACCCGGGCCGGCCCTTCTTCATCTGCACCGGCACGACCAGCGCGTCGCGCGCGCCCGCGGCGAGCATGCGCTCGACGAGCACGGGCACGTCCTGCGGCAGCACGTCGTCGAGCGCGGTCTCGAGCACGGCGAGTTCGCGCTCCGCCGGGCCCGCCGGGCCGGCCGCGCGCTCGCCCAGCACGCCGCGCACCGTGCTCGGCAGCGGCTCGCGGTCGTACGTGCCGGCGCCGTGGCCCGCGCGGACGATGGTCATCTCGGGCAGCGCACGGAACTCGTCGACGATCGCGCGCAGGAGCGCGGCGCCCGTCGGCGTGATCAGCTCGCGGGCGACCGGACCGCCGACGACGGGCAGCCCTTCGAGCAGCGCCGCGACGGCGGGGCCGGGGACGGGCAGGATGCCGTGCGCGCAGTGGATCGAGCCGCCGCCGACCGGCAGCGGGACCGCGCAGCTCACCGTCGTCACGCCCAGCTCGACGAGCCCGAGCGCGGTGCCCACGACGTCGATCAGCGCGTCGTCCGCGCCGGCTTCGTGGAGGTGGACCTCGTCGAGCGTCCGGCCGTGGACCTTCGCCTCGGCCGCGAACAGCCGCGCGAACGCGCGCTCGGCGAGCGTGCGTGCGCGCTCGGGCAGGTCGGCGTGCGCGAGCACGCGCTGCACGTCGACGAAGCCGCGCGTCGCGTCGTGCCCGTGCTCGTGGTCGTGATCGTGCCCGTGCGGGTGACCGTGATCGTCCTCGTGGTCGTGCCCGTGCGGGTGATCGTGATCGTGATCGTGCGCGTTGCGAGGGTGCTCGTGCGCGTCGGCGGGCCCCGTGTACGGCACGCCGTGCCCGTGCTCGCCGACGACCCGCGCCGCCGGCTCGTGCCAGCCGCGCACGTCGACGTGCACGCGCCCGCAGCGGAGCGAGCCGCGCTCGACGTGCCCGCAGGAGACCGTCACCCCGTCGAGTCCGAGCCGCGCGGGCAGCCCTTCG
>JABLTH010076949.1_pt1 | contig 13972 bp, 13 predicted proteins | sample 7875711 | NCBI WGS metagenome assembly JABLTH01 (sample SAMN14941262, study PRJNA633318) | bioreactor metagenome | isolation source: bioreactor | place: China | collected 2019-03-05 | reverse complement strand
CGGAGACTCCTGGCATCTCGGGCGCCACGTTGGCCCATGGCGATCTGGTATTGCCCGAGGGGTACGCGATCGCGGGCTCAAGGGACATGCGCAGGCCAGTGCGCTGATCGGCGTCGAGTCGCTGTTCCATCCGGATGTCCGGGTCGACATCGTCGCCGTGGCGATGTTGCGCGAAACTTGTCCTCTGGATCGGGCAACCTGAGTCGTGCCGGCCATGACGCTGGGCTGATCGTCGCAGGCGCACCGCCTCCCGATCCGCAGGCTTCCGGCGCCGCCGTCTTCAACTCCTCCCGTCGTGGCAAGACCGTCGACCCGCCCAGCTATTGGGCTTTCGACACCGCAATGCCGCCTCCCGCTCCCCCAATGGGCGGCGCCATTGCTAGCGACCTTGCCTGACGAGACGTTCCCAGTGGAAATAGGTGCCTGAGCGGCAACGCGCAGTTGCGGCAAGGCCCGCACGAAACGGGCCGTCACCCGTCCGCAGGCTAGTGACCGATAACGACCTGAAAGACCAGGCCGGTCGGAATCGCTACCAGGAAATAGTCTCCGCCCACCCCGACCCATTGATAGCCGCGAGGCGGCGGCGTCCACCGGTGTTCGCGCCAGTTGTCGATGACGTACTGCCGGTCGCGATATTCAGGGGGGAGCCTGTCGCCCTTGTGCCAGCCGCCCCGGGGCGGCATGCGTCCCTCGGGCCCTCGATCCCGGTCAGGCCCTCGATCGCGCTCGAGTCCGCGGCCTCGATTCTCCTGGCCAGGTGGTGGTCCGCCGCGATGATCGCGGTCATCGCGGTCCTGCGCAAAGCCCGTAGCGGACGACATGGCGATAGCCGCCAGCAGCAGACTGGAGAGCAACTTGGACTTCGTCATTCAGGATCTCCTGCGCCTCATTCATGGCAAGGCGCATGAACGAGTGTAGGCCGGCCCCTTGTTCACAATTGTTAGCGATTATTTCGGCCTTTTGCACTGGGCACCCCTCTTCCGGCTATTTCAGACGTGTCGGACAAGATGCAAAATGCGCTGCACGCAGGTAATCGGTCGCTTCCGATCCCATCTGCCAACGCAGCATCCACAAAGTACCACCTACATCCTGGAACGCCACGCCATGGCATGGTGGGGCGATGAACCGGGGCGGCGAACGGGCCACGGTGATCAATGATCCGGCCCGGCCCGCCGATAACAAACACGAGACCCTCCCGACCCGACTGTCCATGAAAGCGCTGAAGTACATCATCGTCACCTCGCTCCTGATCGTCGCGTTCAAATTCCTGCTGGCACTGAACGCAACCATGAACGGGTCATACCACGCGAGCGAGGTCAGCCGCATGGTGCCATTCCTGTTCATCCTGGCACTTGCGGCCGCGCTCTACCTGGTCGTATTCGCGATCAGGAAGGTCTTCCCGACTCGAGCAACAAGCGCTATGAGCACGACTGACACGAATAGCACGACAAGCCGGGGCAGCGAAGTCGCCGAAGCCGCCAAGTTCGACGCAAGCGCGCTGCCGCCGGATGCGGCCCAAGTCGCCCTGGGTCGGGCTAATGTGAAAACTCCGGACGTTACGGCCCCCGCACCACAAACGGATGTGCAAAACGGAGTGCACGGCGGAGTGCAAGGCGGAGAAGCGGCCGAGGGCCGGCCGGACAGCGCCATGCTTCGCTTCTTCCCGAACCACGCCGGGAAAGCAGCCTCGATACCGGCCGTACCCATAGGGGCAGGTGCTGCAGGAACTCCGGCAGCCCCGGCCAATACGATGCTCCGCTTTTTTCCACAGCACGTGGACCGCGCAGTGGCTGTGCCTGCGATTGGCGGCGTCCTGGGCGATACCCAGCGAGCCCTGAACCCCGCCCCTCTTGCATCGCCGGCAGCGGGCCCCGAGACCCGGGCCCCGCATGCAGCGGCACCAGACGAGATGGGAGCGGAGCCCGGCAGCCAGGACCATGCCGCGCGCGCAGATCTCGCCGAGCCCGCAAGGGGTGCCACATCGGATGTCGATGCGCGCGAGCAGAGCGAGCAGGCGCCGCAGTTTCGCCAGGAGATCCGGCGTCTCGAGATGACGGATGACACGGCCCAGCGCGCGGCAGGTCTCGGACGACTGCGCTGGCTGGTAGCGGCCCCGCTGGGATTATTGGGAACGCTGTTCCTGATCGCCGGGAGCGATGGAGGCAGCCTGCTGCTCGGCGGATTCGGTGGCTTGATGCTCGTGCCCGCCGTTCTGAAGGGCTGCGGCGTCAAGTAAGAACGAGGCGGGAAGACCGGGCTCGGCCCGAGGAGCGCTGCCCCGGGACTCGCGACCGTGCCGCCGCGAGGAACCGTTCTGCGGCACCCGCCGGAGGGGCGCGTGCCGCCAGGGCTTACTTCTTGTCCTGCGGCGGCTGGTTGAAGGGGAAGGCGCCGAACATGCTCTTGGCCTGGTTCTGCATCTGCTCCTGCATCTGCACGAACAGGTTCTTGCTCTGCTCGATGTAGTTGCTCATCATGCCCTGCATCATCGGCGCCTGCATGTTCATGAACTGGGACCACATATCGGGGCTGAACGCCTCGCCCGAGTACAGGCCCTTGGAGTTTTCGGCGAGCTTGTTCTGGATATCGATGAAGGCCTGGATGTTCTTTTCCAGGTAGGTGCCCATCATGCCCTGCATCGCGTGGCCATAGAAGCGGATGATCTGCGACAGCATGGCGCTGGAGAACATCGGCACGCCGCCGGTTTCTTCTTCCAGGATGATCTGCAGCAGGATGCTGCGGGTCAGTTCCTCGCCCGACTTGGCATCGACGACCTTGAATTCTTCCGAATCCATCACGAGCTGCTTGACGTCAGCCAGCGTGATATAGGTACTGGTCTGCGTATCGTAGAGCCTGCGATTTGGATATTTCTTGATCAGTCGCTCTGCGCCCTTTTTTGTCGTGGCCATCGGTGCTCTATCCTTGTATCGTCGCTGATGCACGCTGCTGCACCGCATCCTGTGCGATGCGCAATGTCGTTATCGTCCGCGCCCCCGCGGGAATCCACATCCACAGCGCGTGCGCCTGATTGGTGCCGGCTGTGCCGCTGTCCTGATTCTATGCCCAACAAAGCACTAAGGAAAGCGGCCCGGCTTAAGGAAAACCCGCAAGAATAAACGGTTTGCGGGCCGTCAGGCCCGCAAACCGTTATCGTGATGGCACTGCATGGACCTTGTGCAGCGCGCCGATTGCGCCGCAGCAAGACCCCTGCCGGGTTGGCCCGGCGGGCCTCAGCCCATGTGCAGTCCGCCGTTCAGCGAGAAGTCGGCGCCGGTCGAGAAACCGGACTCATCCGAGGCCAGCCACGCGCAGATCGAGGCGATTTCCTCGGGCGCGCCCAGGCGCTTGACCGGGATGGTGCCGACGATCTTGTCGAGCACGTCCTGGCGGATGGCCTTGACCATGTCGGTGGCGATATAGCCCGGCGACACGGTGTTGACCGTCACGCCCTTGGTCGCCACTTCCTGCGCCAGGGCCATGGTGAAGCCGTGCAGGCCTGCCTTGGCGGTCGAATAGTTGGTCTGGCCGAACTGGCCCTTCTGCCCGTTGACCGACGAGATATTGACGATGCGGCCCCAGCCACGGTCAACCATGCCGTCGATGACCTGCTTGGTCACGTTGAACAGCGAGGTCAGGTTGGTGTCGATCACGGCGTCCCAGTCGGCGCGGGTCATCTTGCGGAAGACCACGTCACGGGTGATGCCCGCGTTATTGATCAGCACATCGACCTCGCCGACTTCGGCCTTGACCTTGTCGAAGGCAGCCTTGGTCGAATCCCAGTCCGCCACGTTACCTTCAGAGGCGGTGAAATCGAAACCCAGGGCCTTCTGCTGCTCGATCCATTTCTCGCGACGGGGCGAGTTCGGACCGCAGCCCGCGACGACACGGTAGCCATCCTTGGCCAGACGCTGGCAGATCGCGGTTCCGATTCCGCCCATGCCGCCGGTCACATATGCAATGCGCTGAGACATATCCACTCCTTGTTGGCTCTTTCTTATTGACGCCGGCACACGGGAGAGCACCCGCGCACCGGCACACCCCTCACTGACGCTCGACTGCCAGCGCCACGCCCATGCCGCCACCGATACACAGCGAGGCCAGGCCCTTCTTCGCACCACTGCGCTTCATCTCGTGCAGCAGCGTCACCAGGATACGGCAGCCCGATGCGCCGATCGGGTGGCCGATGGCGATCGCACCGCCGTTGACGTTGACCTTGGAGGTGTCCCAGCCCATCTGCTGGTGCACGGCCAGCGCCTGTGCGGCGAAGGCTTCGTTGATCTCCATCAGGTCGAGGTCATTGACACCCCAGCCGGCGCGCGACAGGCAGCGCTTGGAAGCCGGCACCGGCCCCATCCCCATCACCTTCGGGTCCACGCCCGCGTTGGCGTAGGACTTGATCGTCGCCAGCGGGGTCAGGCCCAGCTCCTTGGCCTTGGCAGCCGACATCACCACTACGGCCGCGGCGCCGTCGTTGAGCCCCGACGCGTTACCGGCGGTCACGGTGCCGCTCTTGTCGAAGGCGGGCTTCAGGCCAGCCATCGAGTCCACCGTGGCGCCATGGCGGACATACTCGTCCTGGTCGAAGGCGAGCGGTTCGCCCTTGCGCTGGGGGATCAGCACGGGAACGATCTCCTCGGCGAACTTGCCGGCCTTCTGCGCCGCTTCAGCCTTGTTCTGCGAGGCCACGGCGAAGGCGTCCTGGGCTTCGCGCGTGATGCCGTATTCCTTGGCCACGTTCTCCGCCGTGACGCCCATGTGGTACTGGTTGTAGACGTCCCAGAGGCCGTCGACGATCATCGAGTCGACCAGCTTGGTGTCGCCCATGCGGAAGCCGTCGCGCGAGCCCGGCAGTACGTGCGGTGCCGCGCTCATGTTCTCCTGGCCGCCGGCGACCACGATCTCGGCTTCGCCGGCGATGATGGCGTTGGCTGCCAGCATCACGGCCTTCAGGCCCGAGCCGCACACCTTGTTGATGGTCATGGCCGGCACCGAGCTCGGCAGGCCGGCCTTGAGCGAGGCCTGGCGGGCCGGGTTCTGGCCGGACGCCGCGGTCAGCACCTGACCCATGATCACTTCGCTGACCTGCTCGGGCTTGAGCCCGGCACGCTCCAGCGCAGCCTTGATGACGATGGCGCCCAGTTCGGGGGCGGGAATCTTGGCGAGCGATCCGCCGAACTTGCCGACCGCGGTACGCGCGGCGGATACGATGACAACGTCGGTCATTTGGAGTCCTCTTGAAAAATGTCCGGATACCTGGCGTGGTAGGCGGAATGCACAACGGCCGGGCAGACAGGGTGGCGCGGCATGGCCGCGCCGCCCGTCATGCCTTGGCCTTGACGTAGCGGCCCGGCGCCGGCTCGATGGCCGGATAGTGCTGGTTGCCGTAGCCCGGGGGCGCGGCCTTCCTGGTACCGGCATGCTTGCCCAGCCATGCCATCCAGTCGGGCCACCAGCTGCCGGGATGTTCCTGCGCCCCGCCCAGCCATTGCTGCGAGGTCGCGGGCAGCTTGTCGTTGGTCCAGTAGCTGCGCTTCTTCTTCGCCGGGGGATTGATCACGCCGGCGATGTGGCCGGAGGCTCCCAGCACGAAGCGCAGCTGGTTCTTCAGCAGCGCCGTGGACGCGAAGGCGGCGGTCCAGGGCACGATATGGTCCTCGCGCGAGCCGTAGATGTAGGTCGGCACGTCGATGGCACCGAGATCCACCGGCGCATTGCACACACTCAGCTTGCCCGGCACCTTGAGCTCGTCCTGCAGATAGGTATGGCGCAGGTACCAGCAGTACCACGGGCCCGGCAGGTTGGTCGCGTCGCCGTTCCAGAACAGCAGGTCGAAAGGAACCGGGGTGTTGCCCTTCAGGTAGTTGTCGACCACATAGTTCCAGACCAGGTCGTTGGGCCGCAGGAAGGAGAAGGTGTTGGCCAGCTCCACGCCGCGCAGCAAGCCGCAAGGCGCACCGGCGCCACCGCCGATGGTGGCCTCGCGCAGCTTGACGTGGGCTTCGTCGACGAAGACGTCGAGGATGCCGGTGTCGGAGAAGTCGAGCAGCGTGGTCAACAGCGTCAGGCTGGCGGCCGGGCGCACGCCGCGCGCAGCCAGCACGGCCAGCGCCGTGGCGATGATGGTGCCGCCGACGCAGAAGCCCAGCACGTTGATGCGGTCCTGCGCGCTGATCTCGCGCGTCACCTCGATGGCACGGATGGCGCCGTGCTCGATGTAGTCGTCCCAGGTGCGCTCGGCCATGCTGGCATCGGGGTTGCGCCACGACACCAGGAAGACCGTGTGGCCCTGCTCCACCGCGTGGCGCACCAGCGAGCCTTCGGGTTGCAGGTCGAGGATGTAGTACTTGTTGATGCAGGGCGGCACCAGCAGCAGCGGGCGCGCATGCACCTTGTCGGTGAGCGGCTTGTACTGCAGCAGCTGGAAGTACTCGTTCTCGTAGACCACCGCGCCTTCGCTGACGGCGACGTTGCGGCCGACCTCGAAGGCGGTCTCGTCGGTCTGGGAAATCTTGCCGCGCCCCATGTCCTCGAGCATGTTGCGCACGCCCGCGCGCAGCGATTCGCCGCCGGACTCGATCAGCTTCTGCTGCGCCTCGGGATTGGTGGCGAGGAAGTTGGCCGGCGACATCGCATCGACCCACTGCGATACGGCGAAACGGATGCGCTGGCGCGTCTTGGCATCGGCTTCGACCGCGTCGGCCAGCTCGTTCATGGCGCGCGCATTGAGCAGGTAGAAAGCCGCGGCGAAGCGGTAGGGCACATTGCGGTGCCAGGCATCGCCGGCGAAGCGGCGGTCCTTGAGCGGGATGCCCGGCTCGCCCTGCCCCTCCGACATCGCCCGCCACAGCAGGCCGAAGTCATGCAGGTAGCGCTGCTGGATCTCGGCCAACTGCCCTGGCGCCACCTTCAGGCCGGAAAATGCGGGCCCGGACGCCAGGCCGTCGAAGCCAGGGAATCCCTGGGCCGCTGCCGCGCCGTTGGCTTGCGCCTGGCGGGACCATGCCAGCCATGCGGCTGGATCGAATGGCCCCGGCGGAATTGAAAATGGTCGGAACTGGTCTTCCTGGGAGGAAGCTGCCGCACCCTTGCCGGTCGCCATGATGTCGTCGTCTCTCTGCCGTTTTGTTCACGAAGACAGACCGGATCGGTGATCCGGCCGGCCCCTGGACTGGCCCGCCTCGCGCCTCGGCTGTCAGCGTGATGCGGTATGCTTGCCGGCGGCGCCCGGGGCACAAAGCGGCCGCTCTGGAGGCCAGTCCGACCCATTGTTGCCTTGCAATGTCTGCGCTGTCAATGCGGATTATTTCGTGCCGCCGGCCTGGCGCGCAGACGCTCCCCGGCCCGCTCCGGGAGCGGCCGTCGAGGCCTGGCCGGCGCCCTGCCGCGGAGTTTGCACGAGAAGGATGAAAACCTGATGTATATCGTTGCCATCGGCTGGCTGTACGTGGCGCTGATGATGGCCATCACCGAACACAATGTGGTCGCCGGCGTGGCGACCTTCGTGCTGTACGGGCTCGGTCCCGTGGCCCTGCTGCTGTACATCCTCGGCACACCGGCGCGCCGCCGCCGGCGCCGGTCGCGCGAGCAGGCCGGCATGGCGGCGAAGGCGCCGCCGGAAGACGGCCCGCAGTGACCCCCCTTCAGCGGGGCAACATCGTGCGGCGGCTGGTTTGCTGCGCGCTCAGGATGCGAGCCAGACCAGGGTGGCCATGCGCCCGGTGACGCCATCGCGCCGGTAGGAGTAGAAGCGCTCGGCATCGGCCACCGTGCAGGCGTCGCCGCCGTAGACCGCGTGGCAGCCGGCGCGCGCCAGGCGCACCCGGGCCAGCGCATGGATGTCGGCGTAGTACTTGCCCGGGGCGGCAGCCCGGAAGGCCGCGGCGACCGCGGCCTGCTCGCCGCGACCGGCCGCGTCGGCCTCGGCCAGGAAGGCTTCGCGTACCTCGGCGCCCACCTCGAAAGCTGCCGGCCCGATCGCCGGCCCCAGCCAGGCCAGCCACCCGGGCGCGCCACCGGCACCGCTCCTGGCACCGGCCATGCGTGCCAGCGTGGCCTCGATCACCCCGGCGCACAGCCCGCGCCAGCCGGCATGCGCGGCGCCGACCACGGTACCGGCGCGATCACACAGCAGCACCGGCAGGCAGTCCGCCGTCATCACCGCGCAGACCTGGCCCGCCTCCACACTGATACAAGCGTCGGCACGCGGCGGCGCCGGCTCGGCGCCGCCGGCCTGCCCGGCCGTAGCCACGCCGCAGCCGTGCACCTGGTCGAGCCAGCGCGGCGCGCGCGGCAAGACCGCCTCCAGGCGCGCGCGATTGGCCTGCACGGCCGCCGCATCGTCGCCCACGTGCAGGCCCAGGTTCAGCCCACCTGCCGCACCGCCGGCCAGGCCATAGGGCCCGGCACTGACGCCGCCCTGGCGCGTGGTGGACAAGGCGCGCACCTGCGCGGGCGCCGGCCAGTCCGGGACCAGCCAGCCGGCATCAGGCTTCGTCGTCATCCCAGTCCTCATCGTCGCCATACTCGCCACCGTCTTCGTAGCCGTACTCGCCCTCGCCGCCCTCATCGCCCTCCTCTTCCTCGTCGCCCGGCGCGGTGAACTCCAGCGCATCGATCAGGGCCTGCAGGTCGGCCGGCGGCGGCGCCTGCCAGGACACCGCCTTGCCGCTGACCGGATGGATCAGCCCGAGCTTGTAGGCGTGCAGGGCCTGCCGCTCCAGCGGCACCGGCAGCGGCGCCTTGACGGCCTGGCGCATGCCGCGCTGCGTGGCGCGGTGGTAGACCGGGTCGGCCAGCAGCGGGTGGCCGATCGATTCGAAGTGCACGCGGATCTGGTGGGTACGCCCGGTTTCGAGCTGGCACAGCACCATCGATACGGTGGCACGCCCCAGCCTGGCCACGCCCACGGTGCGGAAATGGGTGCGCGAGGGCTTGCCGCTGCTGGTACGCACGATGGCCATGCGGATGCGCTCGCGCGGATCGCGGCCGATCGGCGCGTCGATGGTGCCCTCCTCAGGCGTCTCCCCCCACACCAGCGCGATATAGGTGCGCTTGACGGTGCGCGCCTGCAACTGGCGCACCAGTTCGGTCTGCGCGGTCAGCGTGCGGGCCACCACCATCAGGCCGGTGGTTTCCTTGTCAAGGCGGTGCACGATGCCGGCGCGCGGCAGGGCAGCCGCGGCGGGATAGCGGTACAGCAGGCCGTTGAGCACGGTACCGCTCCAGTTGCCGGCGGCCGGGTGCACCACCAGTCCGGCCGGCTTGTCGATGACCAGCAGCGCGTCGTCTTCATGTACCACAGAGAGGGGGACGTCCTCCGCGGTGAAGGCCTGCGTCTCGGGCGCGGCCTGCGGGCGCACCTCGATGCGCTGGCCCAGTTGCACAGCGGTGCGCACGCGTGCCGGCGCGCCATCGACCGTGACCGCGCCATCCTCGATCCACTGCTGGATGCGGCTGCGGGAAAACTCGTGGAAATGCCGCGCCAGCAGCTTGTCCAGCCGCTCTCCGTGGTCGGCCCCGTCCACCTCCAGTTCGAGCGGCAGGAAATCGCCGGCGACCGGCGCGCCGGTGTCCGCGCCGCCCTCCTCGTCCTGCGTTTCGAGACCTTCCGCCGCCGGCTGGGCGGCGTCCTGCTGCGTGATGTCCGCGCCACCGGCTGGTGACTTGGGGCTTCGGCTATAATGCTTGACGCTATTTTTTTTCATCCGGGATTCGTTGCCCATGCAAACGATGAGCATGAAACGCGCCAGTTGGCGCGCGAGAATTGGAGCGATTCTGCTCGCAGGCGGCGCCGTCATGCTGTCGGCATGCGGCCTGCTGGCCGACCAGCCCGACGAGACCGCTGGTTGGTCGGCGAATAAATTATATTCGGAAGCGAAGGACGCACTGGATGGCGCCGATTACACGCGCGCGGTCAAGCTGTACGAAAAGCTGGAGAGCCGCTACCCGTTCGGGCGCTATGCGCAGCAAGCCCAGATCGACACGGCCTACGCCAACTACAAGGATGGCGAGACGGCGGCCGCGCTGGCGGCCGTGGACCGCTTCATCCAACTGCACCCGAACCACGCCAACATCGATTACGCCTACTACCTGAAGGGCCTGATCAACTTCAACGACAACCTGGGCTGGCTGGGCCGCTTCTCGGGCCAGGACCTGAGCGAACGCGATCCGAAGGCAGCACGCGCGGCCTTCGACGCCTTCAATACCCTGGTCACGCAGTACCCGGACAGCAAGTACACGCCTGACGCGCGCGCGCGCATGCAGTACATCGTCAACTCGCTGGCCGAGCACGAGGTTCACGCCGCTCGCTACTATTTCCGCCGCGGCGCCTACCTGGCAGCAGCCAACCGCGCCCAGCAGTCGCTCAAGGACTACGACGGCGCGCCGGCCAACGAGGAAGCGCTGTACATCATGGTGCGCTCGTACGACCTGCTGGGCCTGAACGACCTGCGCGACGACGCCGCCCGTGTGCTGGAGAAGAACTACCCGAACAGCGACTTCATCAAGTATGGCGAGCGCCGCAAGGACAAGTCCTGGTGGCAGCTGTTCTGAGGCCGCCCCTGCCGCTGTGCGCGGCAGGGGACCGATAGAAGAAAAGAAAGCCCGACGATGTCGGGCTTTCTTTTTGTCAGATTTCCGCGGGGACGCACCGGCGACGCACCGGGGACGGCCGCCGTGCGGCATCACACCGCGTCGCCGTCACCCTCGCCGCCATCGCCGCCATCGCCGCCATCGTCGCCCGTCGCCACAGGCTGGCCGCGCAGGTCCGACAGGAAGCGCAGCACCGTCTGCTCCTCGCGCGTGCGCGCGAACGGCGGCAGGCTCTGCCAGATCTGCCGGCCATAGGGCTTCTCCACCAGGCGCGTATCGCAGATCACCAGCACGCCGCGGTCGGTCTCCGAGCGGATCAGGCGGCCCGCTCCCTGCTTCAGGGTGATGACGGCGTGCGGCAGCTGGTGCACGGCAAAGGGGCTGAGGCCCTTCTTCTGCAGCACCTCCATGCGCGCGGCCAGCACCGGGTCGTCGGGGGGCGCGAACGGCAGCTTGTCGATGATGACGAGCGAAAGGGCTTCGCCACGCACGTCCACGCCCTCCCAGAAACTCTGGCTGCCCACCAGTACGGCATTGCCAAGTTCGCGGAAGCGATCCAGCAGTTCGGTGCGGCTGGCCTGGCCTTGCACCAGCAGCGGCAATTCGAGCCCGCGCTCGGCGAAGGCATCGTAGAGCATGTCCGACGCACGTTGCACGGCACGCAAGGTGGTGCACAGCAGGAAGGCACGCCCGCCGGCGGCCTCGATCAGCGGCAGCGCCGCCTCCACCACCGCCTCGGTGAAATGGGGCGCCTGTGGCGCCGGCAATCCTCGCGGCACGTACAGCAAGCCCTGCGACGCATAGTCGAAGGGACTGGGCAGGGTCAGCGAGCGATCCTTGTCCAGGCCGAGCTGGGCGGCATAGTGTGTGAAGTTACCCTTCACCGACAGCGTCGCCGAGGTGAAGATCCAGGCGCGCGGCGGGCCCTCGCGCTGGCGCGTGAAGATCGGTGCGATCGACAGCGGCGTGCGGTGCAGTTGCACCGTGTGCGAAAAGACCTCGACCCAGCGCACGGTGTCCGGGCCGAACTCATCGGCGGGCGCGGCCGGGACTTCCTCGCCGGTAGCCGCGGCCGGCCGCGGCGGCGCCGGCTGCTCGCGCCAGGCGGCCAGCCGCTGCGCCAGTTCGACCGCGCGGCGGTGACACTGCTGCAGCGATTCGGCACGTTCGGCCTGCGACTCGAGCAGCTCGACGAATTCGGACAGGGCGGCATCGACCGCATCCAGCGTCTCGTTGAAGACCGGCGCGATGCGGGGATCCGCCTCGATCTGGCTGATCGCCATGCGCGTGCTGTCCTTGGAGAAGGCCAGCCGCAGGTCGCGTGCGGCGCGTTCCAGCGGCGCACCGAGGCGCACCCAGTCGACAGCATCGCGCGCGTGCGACAGGCCTTCGGCCACGGTATCGCGCGCCAGCTCCAGCAGCTGGCTGGTCGACAGTGTCTCGCCGAAGAACAGGGTGGCAGTATCGGGCAGCTGGTGGGCTTCGTCGAAGATCACGGTATTGGCGGCCGGCAGCAGCTCGGCCATGCCGGTATCACGCAGCACCACATCGGCGAAGAAGAGGTGGTGGTTCACCACCACCATGTCGGCCTGCTGCGCCTCCTTGCGCGCCCGCATGACGAAGCATTCCTTGTAGTGCGGGCATTCGGTGCCGAGACAGTTGTCGCGGGTCGAGGTGACGAGCTGCCACACCGGGGCATTCTCGGGCACCGCGGCGAGTTCGGCCTTGTCTCCCGTCGAAGTGACCTTGGCGAAACGCCCGATCTCGCGCAACCATGCCGCATCCTGCCGCGACGCCAGCTTGCCCGCCACCTCAGCCCGCTCCAGGTGGTAGTGGCATAAATAGTTCGCGCGCCCCTTGAGCAAGGCTACCGAGATCGGCACGTTGAGCGCGCGACGCACGGTCGGGATGTCACGCTGGAACAGCTGGTCCTGCAGGTTCTTGGTACCGGTCGACAGGATCACCTTGCCGCCCCACAACATGGCGGGCACCAGGTAGGCGAAGGTCTTGCCGGTGCCGGTGCCTGCTTCGACGATCACCGTCTCGCTATCCTCGATGGCACCGGCCACGGCCTGCGCCATGCTCGCCTGGGCATCGCGCGGGCGATAGCCGGGAATCGCCTGGGCGAGCGTGCCATCCGGGGCGACCACGGTGGACAGCGTGGCGACGTGGGCAGCCTTGGCCGCCGCGCGCGCGGCCGCGCCGTCGTCCTGCGCTGTCGCGGTGGCGGTAGGGGGCGCCGGCTCGGCGGCGGAAATCAGGTCTGGGGAATCGGACAAGGCTAGGGAGATAGCGCGCGGCAGTCAGGGCTGCCGCGCAGTGGCATCAGGCAGGCACGTCGGGTTCGAGCTGCAGCTGCAGCAAGGTGATGGCGTCCTTGAGCTTGAGGCGGCGCTTCTTCAGGCGCCGCAGTTGCAGCTCGTCATGGGCCGGGTCCTGCGACATGTGGTCGATCAGATAGTCCAGGTCACGGTGCTCGATCTGCAGCTCGATGATCTGCCGCTGCAGGGTGTTCAGGTTCAGATCCATGGTCGCACCTCCCTCCTCCACGGTCCACGTTGCCGGGCGCTGGCCACTCAGAAGCCGAAAGGACGCGGCGACGAAGCGGACCCCTGCTCCTTGGCCTTGGCGCGGCGCTCGTCCAGCTCGCGCTGCCGCTGTGCGGCATCGCGCTGCTTGGCTTCGTAGTCCTTGACGTTCTCGGCACGCTTGCGCGCGTCTTCGGCGGCATGCTGCTGCGCTTCCTTCAGGCGCGCATCGAAATCCGCCTGCTTCTTGTCGTAGGCCTGGGCATTGGCCGCACGTTGCGGGGCCTGGCCCTGGCGCTCGGCATCGCGCAGCTGCTGCTCCTGCTGCTTCTTGCCGAATGCCTCGCGGCTGGCCTTCTCGTTGGCCTCCCGCTGCGGTCGCTCCGCTTCGTCCTGCGCGCGCTGCAGCGCCTGGCGCTGGTCGCGCTGCACGGCCTTGTAGGCGCGCTCGGCGGCGCTGACCTCGAGCTCGCGCTTGCGCAGCACCTCCAGTTCCTCGCGCTGCACGTCCTTGGCCTTGTCGACGCAGTGGTTGACGAAGAACGTCGCATAGCAATCGTGCTCGGCCTTGGCGTAGCGGTAGTTGGTCCAGGCACGCGAATCATCGATCGCCTTGCGTTCGGCGTCGAAGTCGCGCGGCGCGGCTTCGGCCGCCGCCACCGGGGCCTGGGCATGCGCCCGTCCGCCACCCACCGCTGCGCCAAGCACGGCGGCCAGGCAGGCCGCCATCAGCAGCGCGCCGGGCCGGCGCGGTGCGCGCACGGCAGCGCCGGCGACTGGAGCTGCGGGGGCGCCCGCGCGCGAGCGTGGCACGCCTGGATGCTTGGCCTGCATGGTGGCCTGGTGTGGCTTGT
>JABLTH010079198.1_pt1 | contig 13983 bp, 13 predicted proteins | sample 7875711 | NCBI WGS metagenome assembly JABLTH01 (sample SAMN14941262, study PRJNA633318) | bioreactor metagenome | isolation source: bioreactor | place: China | collected 2019-03-05 | reverse complement strand
GGTCGATCACGAACAGCCGGTCGGCGATCAGCAGGTCGGGATCGGCGGCCGGAAAGCGCTCGATGAAATCCCAGTAATGGAACCAGCTCACGCAGGTGCGATAGCCGTCGAGCACGCCTGCGCGCATCAGCGTGAACACGCCGGTGCAGATCCCGACGACCGTTGCGCCGCCGGCCGCCGCGCGGCGGATGAAGTCGAGCGTCTCGGGGCCCGCCTGCGGCCCCGAATGCAGCAGCCCGCCGACCACCACCACGTAGTCGAACGGCTCGGCCGCGTCGAAGGTTTCCCATGGCGTGATCTGGATCCCGCAGCTCGCGCGCACCGGCGCGAGGGTCTCGCCGATCACGCTCCACGCGCAGCGCACGGGCTTGCTGTAGTCGCCGTCGTCCGCCGACAGCCGGAGCATGTCGACGAAGCCCGAGAAGGCCGTCAGCGTGAAGTTCGGCAGCAGCACGATGCCGAAGCGGATGCGTCGCGGTGCGGGTTCTGCGAGGGGGGAAGCGGGTACGTCGGGTGTCATCGCGGCCAATCTCTTCACGCCGGGCAGGCGGTCTCACTCAGTCTGTCGATACGGGTAACGCGGGTACGGCAGTCGGGCACGGCCGGGCGACGCGGATGCAGCCAGCGTCGCCGATCGGCTCCGTCCCGACTTGTGGTTTTCCGTCGCGAACCATCGCCAAAACGCACTTTCCGGCCCGCCGGCGCGGCGCTTGGCGGCGGTATCCCACGCCGATGCCGTTTTGTTCTATCGGCCGATTTTACGCTTTGATGTACTGGTGCCCAACGTCACTTGATGTATGTCCCCATCCAGAGGAACCCAGATGAACGTCAGCGCGTTCGACCTGTTCAAGATCGGCATCGGCCCGTCCAGTTCGCACACGGTCGGCCCGATGATCGCCGCGTGCCGCTTCGCGTCGCACGTGGAGGACGCGAACCTGCTCGGTTTCGTGCGCCGCGTGCGGGTCGAACTATACGGCTCGCTCGGCGCGACCGGCAAGGGCCACGGCACCGACAAGGCCGTGCTGCTCGGCCTCGAAGGCCACCTGCCCGACACGATCGATCCCGACCTGATCGAGCCGCGGCTGGCCGCGATCCGCGCGGAGAAATCGCTGTCGCTGCTCGGCAAGCAGACGGTGCGCTTCGACGAAAAGGAACACATCGGCTTCTATCGCAAGCTGATGAGCGGCACGAGCATCGTGCACCCGAACGGGATGCGCTTCCAGGCGTTCGACGAGCACGGCCAGCTGCTGGTCGAGAAAGAGTATTACTCGGTCGGCGGCGGCTTCGTCGTGAACCGCGACGGCGATCGCGTGAACGGCGTGCGCGCGGCGGTCGAGGTGCCGTACCCGTTCCGCACCGGCGACGACCTGATGCGCCAGTGCCGCGAGCACGGGCTGTCGATCGCCGAGCTGATGATGCGCAACGAATGCGCGCTGCGTCCCGCCGACGAAGTGCGCGCCGGGCTGCTCGCGATCTGGCGCACGATGGCCGCCTGCGTCGAGCGCGGCTGCAAGGTCGAGGGCGACCTGCCGGGCCCGATGCGCGTGAAGCGCCGCGCGGCCGAGCTGAATGCCCGCCTGCGCGCGCGTTCGGAAGAGTCGCTGCGCGACCCGCTGTCGATGCTCGACTGGGTCAACCTGTATGCGATGGCCGTCAACGAGGAGAACGCGGCGGGCGGCCGGGTCGTCACCGCGCCGACCAACGGCGCGGCCGGCGTGATTCCCGCGGTGCTGCACTACTACGTGAAGTTCGTGCCGGGTTCGAACGAAGCCGGCATCGTCGAATTCCTGATGACGGCCGCGGCGATCGGGATCATCTACAAGGAAACCGCGTCGATCTCCGGCGCGGAAGTCGGCTGCCAGGGCGAAGTGGGCGTCGCGTGCTCGATGGCGGCCGCCGCGCTGGCCGCGGTGATGGGCGGCACGCCCGACCAGGTCGAGAACGCGGCCGAGATCGGCATGGAGCACAACCTCGGGATGACCTGCGACCCGGTCGGCGGGCTCGTGCAGATCCCGTGCATCGAGCGCAACGCGATGGGCGCGATCAAGGCGCTGAACGCGTCGCGCATGGCGCTCAAGGGCAACGGCCAGCACTACGTGTCGCTCGACTCGGTCATCAAGACGATGCGCGAGACGGGCGCCGACATGAAGACGAAATACAAGGAAACGTCGCGCGGCGGTCTGGCCGTGAACGTCATCGAATGCTAACGAAGGACCACAACATGAGCCGCTACTCGATATTCAGCCTGTTCCGCAACGGTCTCTCGTATCACGAGAACTGGGAAAAGCAGTGGAAGAGCCCGGAACCGAAGAAGGAATACGACGTCGTGATCGTCGGCGGCGGCGGCCACGGCCTCGCGACCGCGTACTACCTCGCGAAGGAACACGGCATCACGAACGTCGCGATCCTCGAGAAGGGCTGGATCGGCGGCGGCAACACCGCGCGCAACACGACGATCGTGCGCTCGAACTATCTGTGGGACGAATCGGCCGCGCTGTACGAGAAGGCGATGAAGCTGTGGGAAGGGCTGTCGCAGGACCTGAACTACAACGTGATGTTCAGCCAGCGCGGCGTGATGAACCTGGCCCACACGCTGCAGGACGTGCGCGACACCGAGCGCCGCGTGAACGCGAACCGCCTGAACGGTGTCGACGCCGAGTTCCTGACGCCCGCGCAGATCAAGGAAATCGAGCCGACCATCAACCTGAACAGCCGCTTTCCGGTGCTCGGCGCATCGATCCAGCGCCGCGCCGGTGTCGCGCGTCACGACGCGGTGGCCTGGGGCTTCGCACGCGGCGCGGACCGCGCGGGTGTCGACATCATCCAGAACTGCCAGGTGACGGGCATTCGCCGCGAAGGCGGCGCGGTGGTCGGCGTCGATACGGTGAAGGGCTTCATCAAGGCGAAGAAGGTGGCGGTGGTCGCGGCCGGCAACACGACGACGCTCGCCGACATGGCCGGTGTGCGCCTGCCGATCGAAAGCCACCCGCTGCAGGCGCTGGTGTCCGAGCCGATCAAGCCGGTGGTGAACTCGGTGATCATGTCGAACGCGGTGCACGCGTACATCAGCCAGTCCGACAAGGGCGACCTCGTGATCGGCGCGGGTATCGACCAGTACACGGGCTTCGGCCAGCGCGGCAGCTTCCACATCATCGAAAGCACGCTGCAGGCGATCGTCGAGATGTTCCCGGTGTTCTCGCGCGTGCGGATGAACCGCCAGTGGGGCGGCATCGTCGACGTGTCGCCGGACGCGTGCCCGATCATCACCAAGACCGACGTGAAGGGCCTCTACTTCAACTGCGGCTGGGGCACCGGCGGCTTCAAGGCGACGCCCGGCTCGGGCTGGGTGTTCGCGCACACGATCGCGCGCGACGAACCGCATCCGCTGAACGCGCCGTTCGCGCTCGACCGCTTCTACACGGGCCACCTGATCGACGAGCACGGCGCAGCCGCCGTCGCGCACTGAACGAGGAGAAGAAAACATGTTGCTGATCGAATGTCCGTGGTGCGGGCCGCGCGCCGAATCCGAGTTCTCGTGCGGCGGTGAAGCCGACATCGTGCGCCCCGTCAACAACGAGAACATGACCGACCGCGAATGGGGCGAATACGTGTTCATGCGCGAGAACAAGCGCGGGCTGCACAAGGAGCAATGGCTGCACGCGCAGGGCTGCCGCCGCTGGTTCAAGGCCACGCGCGACACGGTGACCTACGATATCAAGGGCTACGAAAAGTTCGGTGGCGACGCTGCCGGCAACGCACACGAAGAGGGCACGAGCAAATGAGCCAGAAAGACCGCCTCGGCACCGGTGGCCGCATCAATCGCGCGATTCCGTTGACGTTCACGTTCAACGGCCGCACGTATCAGGGCTTCCAGGGCGACACGCTCGCGTCCGCGCTGCTCGCGAACGGCGTGCACTTCGTCGCGCGCAGCTTCAAGTACCACCGCCCGCGCGGGATCGTGACGGCTGACGTCGCGGAACCGAATGCGGTCGTGCAGCTCGAATCGGGCCCGTACACGGTGCCGAATGCGCGTGCGACCGAGATCGAGCTGTACCAGGGGCTCGTCGCGTCGAGCGTGAACGCCGAGCCGACGCTGGAGAACGACAAGTACGCGATCAACCAGAAGCTGTCGCGCTTCCTGCCGGCCGGCTTCTACTACAAGACCTTCATGTGGCCGCGCAAGATGTGGCCGAAGTACGAAGAGAAGATCCGCGAAGCCGCCGGCCTCGGCAAGGCACCGGAAGCGCTCGACGCCGATCGCTACGACAAGTGTTATGCGCACTGCGACGTGCTCGTCGTGGGCGGCGGCCCGTCGGGGCTCGCGGCCGCGCATGCGGCGGCCACGGCCGGCGCGCGCGTGATCCTCGTCGACGACCAGCGCGAGCTCGGCGGCAGCCTGCTGTCGTGCCGCGCGGAAATCGACGCGAAGCCCGCGCTGCAGTGGGTCGAGAAGATCGAGGCCGAGCTGCGCAAGCTGCCCGACGTGACGATCCTGTCGCGCAGCACCGCGTTCGGCTACCAGGACCACAACCTCGTGACGGTCACGCAGCGCCTGACCGATCACCTGCCCGTGTCGATGCGCAAGGGCACGCGCGAGCTGCTGTGGAAAGTTCGCGCGAAGCGCGTGATCCTCGCGACCGGCGCGCACGAGCGTCCGATCGTGTTCGGCAACAACGACCTGCCCGGCGTGATGCTCGCCGGCGCGGTGTCCACCTACGTGCATCGCTTCGGCGTGCTGCCGGGCCGCAACGCGGTCGTGTTCACGAACAACGATCGTGCGTACCAGACCGCGCTCGACCTGAAGGCATGCGGCGCGAAGGTGACGGTCGTCGATTCGCGCGCATCGTCGAACGGCGCGCTGCCGGCCGCGGCGAAGCGGCAGGGCGTGACGGTGTTGAGCGGCGCCGTCGTGACGGCCGCATCGGGCAAGTGGCGCGTATCGTCGGTCGACGTCGCGTCCAGCACGAACGGCCAGGTGGGCGGCAAGCTGCAGACGCTGCCGTGCGACCTCGTCGCGATGTCGGGCGGCTTCAGCCCCGTGCTGCACCTGTTCGCGCAGTCGGGCGGCAAGGCGTGCTGGAGCGACGAGAAGGCGTGCTTCCTGCCGGGCAAGCCCGTGCAGGCGGAAGCGAGCATCGGCGCGGCGGCCGGGGAATTCGGCCTGGCGCGCGCGCTGCGGCTCGCGGTCGATGCGGGCGTGGAAGCGGCGAAGGCCGCGGGTTTCACGGCCGAGCAGCGCCCGGCCGCGCCGCAGGTCGCGGAAACCGTCGAAGGCGCACTGCAGCCGCTGTGGCTCGTCGGCAGCCGCGAGGCCGCGGCGCGCGGGCCGAAGCAGTTCGTCGATTTCCAGAACGACGTGTCGGCCGCCGACATCCTGCTTGCCGCGCGCGAAGGCTTCGAGTCGGTCGAGCACGTGAAGCGATATACGGCGATGGGCTTCGGCACCGACCAGGGCAAGCTCGGCAACATCAACGGGATGGCGATCCTCGCGGGGGCGCTCGGCAAGTCGATTCCGGAAACGGGCACGACCACGTTCCGCCCGAACTACACGCCCGTTTCGTTCGGTACGTTCGCGGGCCGCGAGCTCGGCGATTTCCTCGACCCGATCCGCAAGACCTGCGTGCACGAGTGGCACGTCGAGCACGGCGCGCTGTTCGAGGACGTCGGCAACTGGAAGCGGCCGTGGTACTTCCCGAAGAAAGGCGAGGACCTCCATGCGGCCGTGAAGCGCGAATGCCTGGCGGTGCGCAACAGCGTCGGCATCCTCGACGCATCGACGCTCGGCAAGATCGACATCCAGGGCCCGGATGCCGTGAAGCTGCTGAACTGGATGTACACGAACCCGTGGAACAAGCTCGAGGTCGGCAAGTGCCGCTACGGGCTGATGCTCGACGAAAACGGGATGGTGTTCGACGACGGCGTGACCGTGCGCCTCGCCGACCAGCATTTCATGATGACGACCACGACGGGCGGCGCGGCGCGCGTGCTCACGTGGCTCGAACGCTGGCTGCAGACCGAATGGCCCGACATGAAGGTGCGGCTGTCGTCGGTCACCGATCACTGGGCGACGTTCGCGGTGGTCGGCCCGAAGAGTCGCAAGGTCGTGCAGAAGGTGTGCCAGGACATCGACTTCGGCAACGAGGCGTTCCCGTTCATGAGCTACCGGAACGGCACCGTTGCCGGCGCGAAGGCGCGCGTGATGCGGATCAGCTTCTCGGGCGAGCTGGCCTATGAAGTGAACGTGCCGGCGAATGCGGGCCGCGCGGTGTGGGAAGCGCTGATGGCCGCCGGTGCCGAGTTCGACATCACGCCGTACGGCACCGAAACGATGCACGTGCTGCGCGCGGAGAAGGGCTACATCATCGTCGGCCAGGACACCGACGGCTCGGTCACGCCGTACGACCTCGGGATGGGCGGGCTGGTCGCGAAGTCGAAGGACTTTCTCGGCAAGCGTTCGCTCGCGCGCTCGGACACCGCGAAGGAGGGCCGCAAGCAGTTCGTCGGCCTGCTGACCGAGGACGAACAGTTCGTGCTGCCGGAAGGCGCGCAGATCGTCGCGAAGGACACGCAGGTGTCGGCGGTCGATCCGACGCCGATGATCGGCCACGTGACGTCGAGCTACTACAGCCCGATCCTGAAGCGCTCGATCGCGCTCGCGGTGGTGAAGGGCGGCCTGAACAAGATGGGCGAGAGCGTCGTGATTCCGCTGGCCAACGGCAAGCGCATCACCGCGAAGATCTCGAGCCCGGTTTTCTACGATACCGAAGGGGTGCGCCAGCATGTGGAATGAAACCAGAAACCAGACGCAGGTGGCGGGCGCGGGCGGCGTGACGCTTGAATCGCCGTTCGTTGGCGCGGCCGACGTGCTGAAGCCGCACCAGGCGCGCGCATCGAAGAAATTCACGCTGCGCGAGCGGCCGTTCCTCGATCTCGTGAACGTGCGCGGCGAGTTGAGCGATCCGGCGTTCGTCGCCGCGTTCGAGCGCGTGGTCGGCTGCCGGCCGCCGGCGGCGCCGAACACGGTCGCCCGAGGCGCCGAGTACGACGTGCTGTGGCTCGGCCCCGACGAGTGGCTCGTGCGCTCGCACGGGCCCGTGCAGGCAGGCGTGCTGGAGGCGCGACTCGCGGAGGCCGTGCAGGGTACGTATGCGGCGGCCGTCGACGTCGGCAGCGGTTATACCGTCGTCGAGATCAGCGGCGAACGTGTGCGTGACGTGCTCGCACGCGGCTGCCCGCTCGATCTGCACCCGCGCGTGTTCAAGCCCGGCCAGTGCGCGCAGTCGCACTACTTCAAGACGTCGATCGTGCTGGTCCCGACCGGCGACGGTGCGTTCGAGATCGTCCTGCGCCGCAGCTTCGCCGACTATTTCGTGCGCATCATGCTCGACGCGGCCGCGCCGCTCGCATCATGAAGCCGTTCGACGAACCGTTCGTGGCGATCGACGCGCCGCGCCTGCGCGGGCGCGGCTGGAGCGTGTTCGTCGACGAACTGAAGGTGCCCGCGCGGATCGGCATTCATGCGCACGAGCATGAAGCGCCGCAGCCGATCGTGATCGATGCGCGGCTCGGCTATCGCTGCGAGCCGAGCGAGCAGGGCGAGTGGATCGATTACGACGGTTATTGCGCGCGACTTGCCGCGTTCCTGTCGCACAAGCCGCATACGCGCCTGCTGGAGACGCTCGTCGCCGACATCGCGGTGCTGTCGTTCCGCGAATGGCCGGCGCTGGAGTCGCTGACGCTGTCGGTGTACAAGCCGAAGATCCGGCCGGGTACGAAGCGCGTCGGCGTTTCGCTCGACTGGACGCGCGGGGATTATTTGCGGTGGACGGGGGCGGCGGGGCAGTTTTGACGGGGCGGGGCGGAGAATCGATTGACGGAAGCGGCGGAGGGATTCCGGTCGGTCGCAATCGGGCGGTGGAGCTTGCCGCCTGATTTTTATTCCTGAAATATGAGAACAATATGCCAATAGCGTTCACACCCTTGATTATTCCTGAAATATCAGAATAATTCGACGTTTCATGTCTGCGTGAGTATAATTCCGACATTCTCGTAACTATGTTGTCGAGCCTGGCTGACAGCACTTTGTTCCTGAAATCCCGGAATTATGGCCCGCACCTTACCGCATCCGATCGCGACTCCTGACCCGCTTGCACTGGATCTGGCAACGCTGGGCGCGCTCGTCCGCAATCGGCGGGCGCAGAGCCGAATGCGTATCGACGACGCGGCCGATATGCTCGGTGTCTCCAAAGACGTGCTGTCGCGGCTGGAAAACGGCCGGGCGGTGAGCCTCGACAAATTGTTCAAGGTGCTCGACGGCTTCGGTCTCAATTTGCTCGTCGTGCCGAAACGCGAAGTGCCGGTGGCCCGCAAGGCGTTGCACGAGCACATGGCGGCGCAGGCCATGTCGGCGGAGCCGGGAGAGGGCGTCTGATGGTTCATCGCCTGCGCATTTCGACCAACGGCTCGCCTGTCGGTCAGGTGACTTACGATGCCCACCGGGACGATTACGGCTTTTCGTACGATCCGGCGTGGCAGGCGCGGGCCGACGCGTTTGCGTTGTCGCCGTGCATTCCGCTCGACGGCGGCCCGCTACCTGCCGGCGCGGTCCAGCGCTTCATCGGCAACCTGCTGCCCGAGGGCCGCGCGCTCGAAGTGGCCGCGGCGATGTATCGGATATCGAAGGACAATGTGTTCGGTTTGATCCGAATGCTCGGGAAGGAGCCGGTCGGTGCATTGAGTTTCTTCCCGGACGACGATGCCGATGCACCGGCGCCGGAGGCCCTCGAATCCGTGCGGCGCGTGATATCCGCGGAAGAGTTGACCGATCGCATTCGCAAGCGTGATGCGATTCCGTTTCCAGTCTGGGACGATCAGGTCCGGCTGTCGATTGCAGGCCACCAGGACAAGCTGCAGATACTGGTCGAGGGCGAGCAATTCGCGCTCGTCGAGGGAGCGCTCAGCAGCACGCATATTCTGAAGCCCGAGTCCCAGAACCCGCATGCGCCGTTCATGGTCGCCAACGAGCATTTCTGCATGACACTGGCCGCCCAGATGGGATTGCCGGTGGCACATGTCGAGATTCGGCGCATCCCGGAACCCATTCTGCTCATCGAACGATTCGACCGAATCGTGACGACCGAACCGGACGATCCTCAACGCGTCCGCGCGGTGCGGCGTCTTCATATCATCGACGGATGCCAGGCGCTGGATTTGCCGGCGACGCTCAAGTACGAACGCAATCTCGGCAACAATGCGGACGTGCGTAACATTCGCGAAGGCGTGAGCTTCGAGAAGTTGTTTTCGTTGACACCGAGTTTCGAGAATCCGTTGGTTGCCCGCTCGGCAATGCTTCGCTGGGCGCTGCTGCAATTGCTGATCGGCAACAGCGATGCGCACGGCAAGAATATTTCGTTTTTCGTCAGCAGCGGCGGTCTGGATCCAGCGCCGCTCTACGATCTGGTTTGCGTCAACGTGTACGGTGACGCGTACGTCCAGGACATGGCGATGGCTTTCGGGGATGTTTTCCGAGCGGAGGAACTGACCGCTTTTGCCCTGGCGGATTTTGCGCATCGCACGCAAATCCGGCCATCGTTCGTCGCACGTGAATTGACAAAGATGGCGACGCTGGCGAGGAAGCTGGCTCCCGAGTTGGCGGACTCGGGGGTGTATGCAGGCGAGGAGCGTGCATGGGTGCGCAATATTTCGGAGTACGTGTGTGCTCAGGCCGACCGTACATTGCGTATTGCGCCCATGATTTCCATGGTCAACGTCGATCTACTTTGATATCGGGCGATTAACGGGCGACGCTGCGATGGCCGATTCAGCGCGTCGCAGCGACTACCCTATGCGGCGCGTCAAGCCGCAGCCGCCCCATCCAACGCCGGATAATCCACATACCCGCGCGCATCGCCGCCGAAGAACGTGTCGCGCTGCGCGTCGTTCATCGGCGCGCCGGTCTTCAGCCGCGTGATGAAATCCGGATTCGCGAGCACCATCTGGCCGTACGCTTCGAGATCGGCGAGACCCGTCGCGACATCCGTGCCGATCGCGTCGCGCGTGCGGCCCGGCCGGTTCACGATCAGCGTGCCGCGCCAGCGTGCGCGCAGGTCCGCGAGCAGCGGCTCGTTGCCCTGGTGCATCACGTGCAGGTACGCGAGGCCGAGCCGGTCGAGCTGCGTCGCCAGGTAGCGATACAGGTCCGGCCCTTCCGTGCCTTCGTCGATACCCCACAACGTGGTGCCCGGCGACAGGCGAATCGCGGTGCGGTCCGCGCCGATCTCGTCGGCGATCGCCTCGGCCACCTCGATCGCGAAGCGCGCACGATTTTCGATCGAACCGCCGTAGGCGTCGCTGCGCGTGTTCGCGTTCGGCGCGAAGAACTGCTGGACCAGATACCCGTTCGCGCCGTGGATCTCGACGCCGTCGGCGCCGGCCTCGATCGCGCGGCGCGCGGCGAAGCGGAAGTCGTTCACGGTGCCGCGCACTTCGTCGGTCGTCAGCGCGCGCGGCGCGGGAATCTCCTGCATCCCTTTCATCGTGAACATCGGCACGCCCGGCGCGATCGCGGAAGGCGCGACGCCCTGGCGATGATGCGGCGTATTGTCGGGATGCGACATGCGCCCCACGTGCATCAGCTGGATGAACAGGCGGGCGCCGCGCGCATGCACGCGCTCGCTGACCGCCTTCCAGCCGGCGACGTGCGCATCGGTGTAGATGCCGGGCGTCGTCAGGTAACCCTGGCCGTCGTCCGACGGCTGCGTGCCTTCGCTGACGATCAGGCCGAGATCCGCGCGCTGCGCGTAATACTCGGCGGCCAGTGCGCCGGGCGTGCCGTCGAACGCGGCGCGGCTGCGCGTCATCGGTGCCATGACCAGGCGGTTCTGCAGCGTGTAGCGGCCGACACGGGCCGGGGTGAACAATGCGTCCATGATCGTGCTCCTCGAGAGTCGGGTAACGGCACCGGGGCGGTGCCGTCTCGGGCGCGGGCCGCGCACCGTGCGCGCGCCTCGCCGCCATGGACACATCATCCATTGCTTCTTTTTCGAGATAAATATGGTAGCTTGGATAACATTGATCCATTGATGGAGCAGTGGGCGTGGAACTGCTGAACGACATGGCGCTGTTCGTGGAGGTCGTGAAGGCGAAGGGTTTTCGCAGCGCGGCCGACGCGCTCGGGATGCCGAATTCGACGCTGTCGCGGCGCATCGGCGCGCTGGAAAAGGCGATTGGCTTGCGGCTGCTGCATCGCACGACGCGCCGGATCGAGCTGACGGAAGCCGGGCAGCTGTATTTCGAGCGCTGCAAACGTATCGTCGACGAAGCGCGGCTCGCGCACGAGCAGCTCGGCGAGTTGCTGGCCGAACCGTCGGGCGTGCTGCGCGCGTCGTTTCCTGTCGATTTCGCGGTGGTCTACCTGGCGCCGCTGATCGTCGAATTCGCGAACCGCTACCCGAAGCTCACGTTCGATTTCGAACTGACGTCGCGGCGTGTCGATCTGGTGAGCGAACCGTTCGACGTCGCGATCCGCATCGGCGAATCGGCCGATTCGCAACTCGTCGCGCGGCGGCTCGCGACGTTCCGCAATCACCTGTATGCGTCGCCGCGCTATCTCGAGCGCGCGGGCGAGCCGCGCGAACCGGACGACCTGCGGCGGCATCAGTGCCTGAGCGTGCAGCGCGTCGATGCGTGGACGCTGCACGACGCCGCGCGGGAGATCGAGGTGCCGGTGGGCGGGCGTTTCATCGTGAACAGTGTCGGCATGGTCCGGCAACTCGCCGTGCACGAGGCGGGCATCATCCAGATGCCGGCGGAAGTCGTGGCCGACGACGTGGCCGCGGGCCGGTTGCGTCGCGTGCTGCCCGACTGGGAGGGGGCGCCCGTTCCCGTCTACGCGATGACGGAAACGCGCTTGCTGCCGGCGAAGACGCAGGTTTTCATCGAGTATCTGCGCGCGCATTTCGCGCAGGCGTGACGGGCGGCTGCGCGGACGATCGTCCGCCGTTCACTGCTGCGCCGGCTGCGGCGCGTCGCCCTGCGCTTCCCATTTCTTCAGGATGCGCACGCGCGCCTGGCTGAAGTCGACCCAGCAGTTCAGCCACGCGTCGTCCGGAATCATCTGCTGCGGATTGGCGGCTCTGACGTAGTCGCAGGTGTCGCTCGCGAAGCCGTACCAGCTTGCCTGCGACTTCGCGAGCTGTTTCGCCGCATCGGGGTTGCGTTGCCGGGTCTTGCGTTCGAGCGACCGGTACGCGCGTTCCACTTCCTGGTTGTTGTTGTCGACGACGCATCGGCGTACCGCATCCATCGTCGGCCCCTGCCGTTCGCAATCGACCGCGGCGAACGCGGACGCTGCGCCGCTCGCGAGCGCGGCGACGGCAAGAAGGCGGGTGGCGTACCGGATCGTGTCGCGCATGCGCGGAGAGGGAGTCATGGGGCGGGACGTGTGCGACGTACCTGCTTATTGCGCGTTGCGCGCCGACGTCGATGTCGACGTCGATTCGCTCACCGGCACCATCCGCGCCTTCGTCTCGTTCGCGGCTTTCGCGTCGTCGTCGGGTTCGAGCACGAACCGGAACGAATCGACCCGCTGCATGACCTTCGCCGCATACGCGCTGGATCCGCCGCTGTAGCTCTTCAGCCCGGCCAGCACGTTGCCGCCGGCCGCTTTCACGTAGCCGGAGAGAATCCGGGAGCCGGCCTCGACGTTCGCATTCGGTTCGGTCAGGTCCTTCACGTTACGCAGCATGCCGCGGTGTGCGGACGGCACGACCTGCATCAGTCCGGTCGCGCCGTGCTGGCCGCGCGCCTTTTCCTGGAAGCGCGATTCGATCGAGATGATGGCGTAAACGAGTGCGGGAGGCAGCGAATATTTCGTCGCAGTGACGCTCACGATATCGGCGAGCTTGGCGGCCCGTTCCTTCGCGACACCGAATTTCTTCGTCAGGTAGGACGTGATGCGGCGGTTTGCTTCGTTCGGCTGATCGTCGGCGTTCGCGAGCGGCGCGGAGGCGACAGCCGGCGCCGACGCCAGCACGTCGGGCGCAGAGGCAGGCGCTGCGGGCGTTTGCTGAGCCGATACCTGTTGCGCAATGCCGAGCGAGAGCACGATCAGCCAGAAAAAGCGTCGTCGCATGGTCGAGTGCGGGGAAATGGGAGGCGCATAGTATATCGGCCAATCGGGCAAGACGGTCGAGCGCCGGCTCGAATGAAAGCAATGTGTAGGCTTGTGACGTTCGCAACGATCGACGCGGCGATCGTTGCGTGGACACGCATCGGAGTCCGGATGACCGCTAGTTGATGATCTCGCCGATTCCGGTTTCGATGCGGATTCTCAGTTGCTGAATGAACGCCGGATCGTACGGTTCCCAGTGATCGAGTTCGCCGACGATCTTCAAAGGCGATGTGCTTCGATACGAGCGCGTCGGATTGCCCGGGAATTTCTTGTCCGTGACGTTCGGGTCGTTTTCGAATGCCCCGGTGGGCTCGACGATATAGACCCGCGGCTTGCCGTCGCCTTTGGCCATTTCCGCGGCAAGGCCGGCGCCCTTGGGCAGGGCCGTGAAATAAACGTGATTCATCACGACGTCATCCCGGTAATTCGATCTGAAGCCCGCCGTCAGCAAGTCGCCGATCCGCAAATCCGCTTTCGTGCCATGAAAAAACGGGCCGGTGTCCAGGACAGCCATGGCTTCTCCCTTGGAAAATGTCGCGACGACTTCTAGGCGCGCCGCGCGCTCGCCACTCGCGCGATCGCGCCGATCGCATCGCTGACGAGCACCGCGAGCAGCCCGACGATCACGCCGCCCTGCAGCACGAACGCGGTATTCGACGTCTGCAGGCCCGCGATGATCACGTCGCCGAGGCCGCGCGCGGCAACCGTCGAGCCGATCGTCGCGGTGCCGAGATTGATCACGACCGCGAGCCGGATGCCGTTGACGATCACCGGGAACGCGAGCGGCAGCTCGACCGACACCAGTTGCTGCC
>JABLTH010095948.1_pt1 | contig 14010 bp, 13 predicted proteins | sample 7875711 | NCBI WGS metagenome assembly JABLTH01 (sample SAMN14941262, study PRJNA633318) | bioreactor metagenome | isolation source: bioreactor | place: China | collected 2019-03-05 | reverse complement strand
TCCAGGTTCTCCCAACCCTCCACCAGCGGGCGCGCCAACTCGTACAGCGCTTCGCCGGCATCGGTGAGGTTGATGCGACGCCGGCTGCGCTCCATCAGGGTCACCCCCAGCTCCCGCTCCAGTGCCTGCAGCTGCAGGCTGATCGAGGGCTGGGACAGGTATAGCGCCTCTGCCGCACGGGTCAGGGTGCCCAGCTTCACCGTGGCCACGAAGGCACGCAGCTGCTTCTGGCGGTTGCCCTTGTAGTAGAAGCGGCCGGCGTCGGGCGAGTCGCCGGTCAAACGCCCGGAGCGACTTTTTGCGCTTGCAGCACGTTTTTTGACCGGTGACGAGGCCGAAATTGGTGTTTTTCTGCTCATGAAATCAGTAATTTGCATATGTCATCAATTTTGTCAAAGACAAAAATTGAAACATTTGCTTTGTCAAAGCGACTTTCCGAGGCCTAGTTTGACGCCCCACCCAAGGCGGAGCGCAATCCCATGGCCGTACCTCAGGAACGCCTGCAGCCGATCCAGGCACAGATCCATGCCGACGCCTACGGCTACGAGGACATCCTCACGCCGGACGCGCTGGCCTTCCTCGCCCGACTGCATCAGGTCGCCGAACCACGCCGCCAGCAACTGTTGAAGGCCCGGCACGAGCGCCAGGCTCGCTATGACGCTGGCGCGCTGCCCAATTTCCGCGCCGACACGCGGACGATCCGCGAGGGCGACTGGCGCGTGGCGCCGATACCGCAAGCGCTGACCGATCGCCGCGTGGAAATCACCGGCCCGGTCGAACGCAAGATGATCATCAACGCGCTGAATTCGGGCGCGAAAGTGTTCATGGCGGATTTCGAGGACTCTTCGGCGCCGAGCTTCCGCAACCAGCTCGACGGTCAGGTCAACCTGCGCGACGCGGTGACCGGCACGATCGAGTACACCTCGCCCGAAGGCAAACGCTATCGGCTGGCCGAGCAGACTGCGGTGCTGGTGGTTCGTCCGCGCGGATGGCATCTGCCCGAGCGCCACGTCACCGTCGGTGGTCAGGCGATGGCCGGTGCGTTGGTCGATTTCGGCCTGTTCGCCTACCACAACGCCCATGTGCTTCATGCCATGCAACGCGGCCCCTACTTCTACCTGCCCAAGCTCGAGGCGATGGAAGAAGCCGCGCTGTGGGACGAGGTGATGTCGCTGGCCGAGGCCGAGCTGGATCTGCCGGCCGGTTGCATGAAGGCCACCGTGCTGATCGAGACGCTGCCGGCGGTGTTCCAGATGCACGAGATCCTGCACGCACTGCGCCATCGCGCGGTCGGACTAAACTGTGGCCGCTGGGACTATATCTTTTCCTACCTGAAGACCCTGCGCGGTCATCGCGACCGACTGCTGCCCGAGCGCGGCCAGGTGCAGATGACGGTGCCGTTCCTAAAGGCCTATTCGGAACTGCTGATCCAGACCTGCCACCGCCGCGGCGCGTTTGCGATGGGTGGCATGGCGGCGCAAATCCCGATCAAGGGCGACGAGGATGCCAACGAGGCGGCAATGGCCAAGGTCCGCGCCGACAAGCTGCGCGAGGTGACCGCCGGCCACGACGGCACCTGGGTCGCGCATCCGGCGCTGGTGGCAGTGGCGCAGGCGATCTTCGACGAGCACATGCCGGCGCCGAACCAGCTCGGACGGATGCGCGAGGACGTCTGCGTCAGCCGCGACCAGTTGCTCGCCCCGTGCGCCGGTTCGATCAGCCGCGAGGGCTTCGACAACAACGTCGAGGTGGCCTTGCGCTACACCGCGGCCTGGCTCGATGGCCTGGGCTGCGTGCCGATCCATCACCTGATGGAGGACGCCGCCACCGCCGAGATCGCCCGCGCCCAACTGTGGCAGTGGCTGCACCACGGCGGCGTCGAATTCACCGACCACGCACCGATCGATTTCGCGCTGTTCGACCAAGTGCTGGCCAAGCATGCCCACCGGCTGCGCGAGAGCAACCACCCCGGCGCCGCGAAGGCCGATGCTGCCGCTGCCCTGCTGTCGGAGCTGACCCACGACGACCAACTCGCCGACTTCCTTACCCTGCCCGCGTACGAGCAGATCTGACCGCCGCGCCCGACCGCACGAACCCGCTACCGGAGTCCACCATGAAGAACACCCTGCCCACCGCCGATCAGATCAAGTCCGACTGGAAGAACAGCTCCCGCTGGGCCGGCATCCAGCGCAATTTCAGCGCCGAGGACGTGGTCCGCCTGCGCGGCACGGTCGGCATTGAGCACACGCTGGCCCGGCGCGGCGCCGAGCGCCTGTGGAAATCCCTGCACACTGACGATTTTGTCAACGCGCTGGGCGCGCTTACCGGCAACCAGGCGATGCAGCAGGTCAAGGCCGGTCTGAAGGCGATCTACCTGTCCGGCTGGCAGGTGGCCGCCGATGCCAACCTGGCCGGCGAGATGTACCCGGACCAGTCGCTGTATCCGGCCAATTCGGTGCCGCAGGTGGTCAAGCGCATCAACAACACCCTGCTGCGCGCCGATCAGTTGCACCACGCCGAAGGCAACGATGACACCGACTGGATGGTGCCGATCGTGGCCGACGCCGAGGCCGGCTTCGGCGGCGTGCTCAACGCCTTCGAGCTGATGAAGGCGATGATCGAGGCGGGCGCCGCGGGCGTCCATTTCGAAGACCAGCTGGCCTCGGTGAAGAAGTGCGGCCACATGGGCGGCAAGGTGCTGGTGCCGACCCGCGAGGCGGTCGACAAGCTCAACGCCGCGCGCCTGGCTGCCGACGTGATGGGCGTGCCGACGCTGATCGTCGCACGCACCGACGCAGATGCCGCCGACCTGCTGACTTCGGACATCGATCCGAACGACCGGCCGTTCGTCACCGGTGAGCGCACCGTCGAAGGCTTCTTCCGCGTGAAGCCCGGCCTGGACCAGGCGATCAGTCGCGGCCTCGCCTATGCGCCGTACGCCGACCTGATCTGGTGCGAGACCAGCAAGCCGAACCTGGAGGACGCGCGCAGGTTCGCCGAGGCGATCCACGCGAGGTTCCCGGGCAAGCTGCTGGCCTACAACTGCTCGCCCAGCTTCAACTGGAAGAAGAACCTGGACGACGCCACCATCGCCAGGTTCCAGACGGAGCTCGGCGCGATGGGCTACAAGTTCCAGTTCATCACGCTGGCCGGCTTCCACAGCCTCAACTACGGCATGTTCGACCTGGCCCACGGCTACGCCCGCCGCCAGATGAGCGCCTTCGTCGAGCTGCAGGAGCGCGAGTTCGCCGCCGCCGATCGCGGTTTCACCGCGGTGAAGCACCAGCGCGAGGTCGGCACCGGCTACTTCGACCAGGTGACCCAGGCGATCCAGCAGGGGCAGTCATCGACCACCGCACTGACCGGTTCGACCGAAGAGGCGCAGTTCACCCACGCGGCGTGATCCCCGGTAGTACTACCGGCAAACAGCGCGGGCTGCCGGCCCGCGCTGTTTTTCATGCCTCCGCGACGGCGGCCGGCGGAACCAGGGCAATCACCGTCCAGCCCGGCCGTGGCTCCAGTTCGCGCTTGGCGGACGCCACCCGCAGCGCCCCCTTTTCCTCGATGCCAAACAGCAGGATCGAGGCCGAGCCGTATTGCTCGACGAAATGCGGCCAGTCGAAAGTTGCCGTGAGGCGCGTCGACTTGACCCGCCACTCCTGCGCCAGCAGGTCGGCGAAACGCCCATGGGTCATGCTCTCCTCGAACAGTGGCGGAGCGAGCAGGCGGTCGGCCAGCGCGGCACGTTCCGACGTCTCGTCCGGCCCGAGGTTGCGCAATCGGTAGACCTTGCCACGGCCGAACTCGTCCCGGTAATGCAGGCAGGCGAGCGAATTGCGCTCGCGATGGGTGGACATCGCCAGCAACCGCCCGATGCCGGGGAGGTCGAGATGCCGATCGGCATGCGAAGAGGTCGGGTTGCCGAAGAACGTGGCCAAGCCATCCATCCGGGCACGACGAATGCCTTCCCAGTCGTCGTCAGCCAACAACACCCGGATCCCCCCGTCGTGCAAGGCCTTGGCGACCGCGCGCGGTACCTCGTCGGCGCCGAACCCCAGCACGCCGCGCGGCTCGGGTTCGGCGACGCCCAGCCAGCGCGCCAGCGGCCGCGCCGTCGCGCTCTGCAATACGACGGTGCCGATGATCAGGATGAACACCAGGGGCACCAGCGCATCCGCACCGTGCATGCCCAATGCATCCAGCCGCAACGCGAACAACGCCGATATCGCCGCCGCAACGATGCCGCGCGGTGCGACCCAGGCGATCAGCGCCCGCTCGCGCCAGTCCAGGGAGCTGCCCGCCGTGGCGATGGCCACTGAAATCGGCCGGATCATCAGCTGCGATACCAGCAGGATCACCACCCCCGCCACCAGCATCCCGGGCGGCAACGGCCAGGGCAGGCGCGCGGCCAGCAGGATGAACAGGCTGGACACCAGCAACGTGGTCAGGTGTTCCTTGAAGTCGAGGATGTCGTCGACATGCAGGTTGCGCATGTTGCCCAGCGCGACACCCATGATGGTCACCGCCAGTAGCCCCGATTCATGCGCAAGTGCATTTGACAGGCTATAGGTGAGCAGCACGGCGGCCAGCGTGCCGAAGTTCTGCAGGTATTCGGGGATCAGCTGGCGGCGCAGCAGCCGGGCCAGGGCCAGCGCTGCCACGGCACCGGCAACCGAGCCGCTGGCGATGGTGCCGAGGAAGACGCCGATGGTGTGTCCCTGCTCGCGCGAGACGATCGCCTCGTAGATCAGCACCGCGAACAGCGCCCCCAGCGGATCGATCACGATGCCTTCCCAGCGCAGCGTACCGGCGATACGGGCGTTGGGGCGCAGGGTACGCAGCATCGGCGCGATCACCGTCGGCCCGGTGACGCAGGTAAGTGCGCCGAACAGCAGGGCGAAGTCCCAGGACAGGCCGGCAAACAGGTGCGCCGCTGCAGCCAGCATCAACAGTGCGGCGATCGCGCCGTAGCTGACCAGCCCGCGCACGGCGCCGCCAATCCCGCGCAATTCGGAGAAGCGCAGGCTCAGGCTGCCTTCGAAAAGGATGAGGGCAACCGCCAGCGACACCATGGGAAACAGCAGCGGTCCGAGCAAGCGATCCGGATCCACCACCCGTGTCACCGGCCCGAGCACGATGCCGGCCAGCAGGAGAAACAGAATGGCCGGCAACCGGACCCGCCACGCCAGCCACTGCGATACGAACCCCACGCCAAGCAGCGTAGTCAGCAGGAGGCCGGGTTCGATCGTCATGCGTGCTTCCTGTGCGCGTCCGGCTCCGTATCGGAGCACGGCGCCCTGCGCAGCGTCCAGCGCAGCAGGAAAAACACCGGAAAAAGAATGGCCCCGGCATCGGAGGGAGGGGGGGGGACCGATGCCGGGGCGCGGGGGTCGGGACATTTGCGAACCGACGGGTGCAGATAATAGACCGGCGCGACGGGAAGTCAATACTCCCGGGTTCAAGAATTGCGTCGCGACCCTAGAATCGCCGGTATTGCAGGGCTTCGGCCAGGTGGGCCCGGTCCAGCAGACCGGCGCCGCCATCGAGATCGGCGATGGTGCGGGCCACCCGCAAGGTGCGGTGATAGGCCCGGGCCGAGAGCCCCAGCCGCTCGAGCGCCGACTCGAACCAACGCCGCTCTGCCGAGCCCAGGGCGCAATCGCGTTCGAGCTCCCGGGTGCTGATGTCGGCATTGGGGCGCCCGGCCCGCTGGAGGGCATGATCGCGGGCGTGAATCACCCGCTGGCGGACGGTTGCCGAATCCTCGTCATGCTCGCTCGCAGGCGCACCCAGTTCGGCCAGCGGTACCCGCGGAACCTCCACGCTCAGGTCGATGCGGTCCAGCAGCGGCCCGGAGATCTTCCCTCGGTATCGCTGGATCTGGTCGGGCGTGCAGTGGCAACGTTGGCGGGGATCACCAGCGTAGCCGCACGGGCAGGGGTTCATTGCCGCCACGAGCTGGAACTGGGCCGGGAAGCTCGACTGCCGGGCGGCGCGGGAGATCATGATCTGGCCCGACTCGAGCGGTTCGCGCAACACATCGAGTACATGCCGGTTGAATTCCGGCAATTCGTCGAGGAACAGCACCCCGTGATGTGCCAGCGAGATCTCGCCGGGTCGTGGGTAGGAACCACCCCCGACCAGCGCCACTGCCGAGGCCGTATGGTGAGGTGCGCGGAACGGACGGCGACGCCATTGCGAAGGGTCCACCGGCTGGCCGGTCACCGACAGTACTGCGCAGGTTTCCAGCGCTTCGACTTCGGTCAGTGGCGGCAAGATACCTGGCAACCGCTCGGCCAGCATGGTCTTGCCGGTACCCGGCGGCCCGACCAGTAACAGGTGGTGACCGCCGACGGCTGCGATCTCCAGTGCCCGGCGCGCCTGCAACTGGCCGCGAACATCGCTCATGTCCGGGCCTCGGCCCGGTTCGCCGATACCCGCTGCCATCTCGGCCTGCGGCGCTGCAAGCGGCGAGGCATCGTGCAGCCAACCGCAGACCTCGGCCAGGCTGTCGGCCACCAGCACGTCGACATCCGGAACCAGCGCAGCTTCCGCGGCATTGGCCCGGGGCACCACCACGCGCCGGCCCCGGGCCCGAGCCCGCAGGAGAGCGGGCACCACGCCCGAGACCCCGCGGATCGCCCCGGAAAGTGCCAGCTCGCCAAGAAACTCGCAGTCATCGAGCTTGTCGCGCGGCACCTGTCCACCGGCGGCGAGGATGCCCAGCGCGATCGCCAGGTCGAAACGCCCGCCATCCTTGGGCAGCTCGGCCGGTGCCAGGTTGACCGTGACCTTTCGGTCCGGATAGCTGAAGGCAGTGTTCTGGATCGCCACCCGCACCCGATCACGCGCTTCACGCACGGCCGCCTCGGGGAGTCCGACGATATTGGTACCAGGCAGGCCGCCAGAGAGATGCACCTCGACCATCACCTGCGGCGCAGCCACCCCTTCCTGGGCTCGGCTGAGGGTGACGGCCAGGCTCATGGACGCGAGCAGGAAGAGGAACGAAGGACGCCAGCATCAGCGCGCATGCAAACCACTCCGACCTTTTGGGGCGTAAATAACCGCCCCCGACCGTTCTCGGGGTGAGGGTGACAGGTCGGGGGCGGCTCCCGGGAGACGTTCCTGCTTCAGGAACCGCGCGAAGCGGCTATCGTCTCCAGATCGGCGACGCGCCTCTCCAGCTCCTCAACCTTGGCGCGGGTGCGCGCCAGCAGCTGGGTCTGGACATCGAACTCTTCGCGGGTGACCAGATCAAGGCGGCGCAATCCATGCGCCAGGACATCGCCGAAGTTGGTTCGCAGATCCTGATGCGCTTGCGCCAATCCTGGCGGTACCAACGAAACAAGTCGCAGGGCAAGTTGATCAATGTCCTGCCTGTCCATCATGGATGGCGCCTCGAACTCGTCGAAATGAAGTCTAGGTAAACGTGCATTGGGGCTGCCATCGGTGGGCTCCGTCGGAGTTTGTAGGCATTTTCCTACACGGACCGGCCGAGGGCGACACCGCGCCGCGGAGAGCGCAAAATGCCCATCCGCGCCGGCGAGATCGCCAGCCACCCAATCCCAGGAGCACCCATGAAGCTGGTTTCGGCGGTCATCAAGCCCTTCAAGCTCGACGATGTACGCGAGGCACTCGCCGACGTGGGAGTCCAGGGCATCACGGTGACCGAGGTCAAGGGGTTCGGCCGCCAGAAGGGCCACACCGAGCTCTACCGGGGCGCCGAATACGTGGTCGACTTCCTGCCCAAGATCAAGCTCGAGGTGGCGGTTGCCGACGAGCAGCTCGACCGGGTGGTCGAGGCGATCCAGAACGCCGCGCGCACCGGCAAGATCGGCGACGGCAAGATCTTCGTAAGCCCGCTGGACCAGGTGATCCGCATCCGTACCGGCGAGCTGGATAACGACGCGCTGTAACGCCCCGGCTACTGGGCCGCGAGCGACTGGGTCCGCTCGAAGCGACGGTGATGCACCAGCAGGCCACTGAAGTAGGTGATGTAGTAGCCGACCAGCAGGCCGAGCATCAGCAGGGTCAGCGGGCTGTTGCCGATCGGCGGCGGCGCCCCGGCGCCGGCCTGCAGCTGTTCCATCTGCGGCATCACCACCAGGAAGCGCCAGGCCAGCCGGGCAACCAGCAGGACGGTCAGCACGCCGCCGATCCAGGGATTGGGAATGTAGCCGTCGCTGCCGTCGGGACTGCGTTCGAATCGGGTCAGACGAAGCCCGAACAGGCCCAGCATGGCGCCCAGTACGGCACCTCCGGCCAGGCCCTCCAGCAACCGCGGATTGAACAGACCGCCGAGGGCTAGCAGCACGCCGATCGCCGCGAACGCGACGATGCGCGCGATCATCCGCCCCCGCCGGATCGGCTGGCGCCCGAACTGGCTGCGGACACGGCGCCAGACCGCAAACCCCAGCACGGGGACCATGATGGCAATGGGAGCGAGGTTCGGGGTCATATCGAGCATCCGTGTCGGTAACGGAGCAAGACTAGCGAACCGCATCCCCCGCCGCGACAGGTGAGTGGCAGCCGATGCGGGTGACATCCGTCACCCGCGAAGCCCCCTACTTCGCCTTGCCCTGGTTGGCCACTGCGGCCATCTTGGCGGCGATCGCCTCGGCGTCGCCCAGGTATTCGTGGCGGATCGGACGCAGCTCGTCGTCGAACTCGTAGACCAGCGGGATGCCGTTCGGAATGTTGACCTCGACGATCTCGTCGTCGGAGATGCCGTCGAGGTACTTCACCAGCGCACGCATCGAGTTGCCATGCGCCACCAGCAGCACGCGCTGGCCACTGCGGATCGCCGGTGCCAGCACCTCATGCCAGTACGGCAGCACGCGGGCAACGGTGTCCTTCAGGCACTCGGTATCGGGGATCAGCTTCGGATCCAGGCCGGCGTAGCGGGGATCGGTCAACGCTTCGTTGTCCGCACGCTCGAGCGCCGGCGGCGGCGTGTCGTAGCTGCGGCGCCAGATCTTCACCTGGTCCTCGCCGTACCTGGCGGCGGTCTCGGCCTTGTTCAGCCCGGTCAGCGCGCCGTAGTGGCGCTCGTTGAGGCGCCAGTCGGTGATCACCGGGATCCACATCTGGTCCAGCGACTCCTGCACACCCCACAGGGTGCGTACCGCGCGCTTGAGCACTGAAGTGTGTGCCACGTCGAAGCGATATCCGGCCTCCTTCAGCAATGCACCGGCCTCGCGCGCCTCGGCCACACCCTGCGGGGTCAGGTCGACATCGGCCCAGCCGCTGAAACGATTGTCGAGGTTCCACTGGGACTGGCCGTGGCGGATCAGGACGAGCTTGTGCATGGCGTACCGGAAGCAGTCGTGAAAGCGGAAATGGTGAAGCGCGCGGCCGTACCCGTCAAATCCGGCCCCTGCCGAAGGTCACGTAAACCGACCGCGCCACCCACGCATCAGAAACCAAGCGCCGCTTCAGCCTGGCGTCTTCATGCATCGCCCCTTCCAGCCAAGGAGAATCCCATGCGCCGCACCGCTCTCGCTCTCGCCCTCGCTCTCGTCGTGCCGATGGCCGTAAGCGCCCAGGACAGCATCGACAAGGTCAACGGCAGCGTCCACGTGGAGGCCGGCCAGCAGGTCGGCGATGCCAGCACCGTGAACGGCTCGGTGCACGTCGAGGACGGCGCCACGGTGCACAAGGCCAGCACGGTCAACGGCTCGGTGGAACTGGGTGACAAGGCACGGGCCATCGAAGTGGGCACGGTCAATGGCGCCGTCACGCTGGGCGAGGGCGCTCAGGTCAGCGGAAAGATCGAGGCCGTCAATGGCGCCATCCGACTGGGCAAGGGTGCCGATGTCGGCGGCCGCGTGTCCAACGTCAACGGTGCGATCTCGCTCGACGACGCCCACGTCGCCGGTGGCCTGGGTACGGTCAGTGGCGACATCGATGTCGGCGCCGGCTCGCGGGTCGAAGGCGGCATCCTGGTCGACAAGCCCGGCGGCCGGTTCCACTGGAACAACCGTCGCCCGCCGCACGTCGTGATTGGCCCGCATGCGGTGGTGCAGGGCACCCTGGAATTCCGCCGCGATGTCGTGCTGCAGGTCAGCGAGAGCGCGCAGATCGGCCCGGTGAAGGGCGCCACGCCGGTCACGTTCCACGGCGACACGCCGTAGCCACCCGTAGGAGCGCACCCTGTGCGCGAATGCTCTTGATCACGCGACGAAGCGCGTCGCGCACTAGGGTGCGCTCCTACAGCCAGTCGCGCGGCTTGAGGTACTCGGCCAGCCGTGCCTCGGCGCTGTCCGCTTCCGGCCGGTAGGCATATTCGAAGCGGACCTGCGGCGGCAGGCTCATCAGGATCGATTCGGTGCGCCCGCCCGACTGCAGCCCGAACAGCGTGCCACGGTCGTAGACCAGGTTGAATTCCACGTAGCGCCCGCGCCGGTACAGCTGGAACTGCCGCTCGCGCTCGCCGTAGGGCGTGTCGCGGCGCCGCGCCACGATCGGCAGGTAGGCGTCGAGGAAACCCTGGCCGACCGCACGGGTGAATTCGAAGCAGCGCTCGAAGCCGCCCTCGTTGAGGTCGTCGTAGAACAGCCCGCCGACGCCGCGCGTCTCGCCGCGGTGCTTGAGGAAGAAGTACTCGTCGCACCAGTGCTTGTAGCGGGGATAGACGTCCTCGCCGAACGGTGCGCACAGGTCGCGCGCCACCGTGTGCCAGTGCACCACATCCTCGTCGAACGGATAGAACGGGGTCAGGTCGAAGCCGCCGCCGAACCACCACACTGGCTCCACGCCGGGCTTGCTGGCCTCGAAGTAGCGCACGTTGGCGTGGGTCGTCGGCACGTACGGGTTCTTCGGGTGCAGCACCAGCGAGACGCCGGTGGCGACGAAGCTGCCGCCAGCCAGCTCGGGCCGGTGCGCGGTGGCGCTGGGGGGCAGGCGGTTGCCGTGCACGCGGGAAAAATTCACCCCGGCCTGCTCGAACACCGCGCCGTCGCGCAGCACGCGGGTGCGCCCGCCACCGCCGCCCTCGCGGGTCCAGGCGTCCTCGACGAAGCACGCCCCGCCATCGGCATCTGCCACCGCGGTGCAGATCCGGTCCTGCAGCTCGCGCAGGAAAGACTCGGCGCGTTCGGCCTGCTCGCTCATCGCTCGATCACCTCTGCCGGCAAAGCACCGAAGCTTAGCAAGGCCGCTCTATTCAGCCGATGCGTGCGGCCATCCGCCGGTGCCCGACCAAGCTTGCCCAACGCATGCCCAGATCGATCCACATCAGATAGGCCGACTCCAGCAGCAGCAGGCGCAGCACCCGTGGCGTGAGCCGCAGCCGCGGCTCCGCCGCCAGCGGCCGGCCGTCGAAGCCCAGCCGCCGCGCCAGCCACTGGCAACGCGCCAGGTGATAGCGGCTGGTCAGCAGGGCAACCGGCGGCAACGAGCGCGCCGGCTCGTCCGCACCCAGCAACAGCCGCGCATGGCGCAGGTTTTCCAGCGAGTCGGTCGACTGGTGTTCCAGTTGCACCGGCACGTTCGCTGGTAGCCCGTGGACGAGCAGCCAGCGATGGCCGGCGTCGGCCTCGCTCAACCGACCGCCGCTGAAGCCGCCGAGCAGGAGCAGGCGTTCGGCGCGTGCGGCGCGTGCCAGCTCCAGCGCGGCCGCCAGACGCTGGCGATAATCCTCGCCTGGCTCGTCGCGTTCCAGCCGCTGGCCGAACACCAGTACCACCATCGGCTGCGACGGCCGGCGCGGAGTGCGCCAGGCGGTGCGCCAGACGTGGGTCAGGTAGCCGATGAAGACCAGCCCGCCGCTCAACAGCAGCGCCGCCACGCTGACGACGGCGGCGTGCCACACGTCGCGATCGGACAGGTAGCGGCGCGAGCGGATCAGGGAGGGCGCTGTGCACACGCTGGCGGTCCTGGAGCGGGAGCGACGAGTGTGCGCAGTCCCCGCCGCCCGGGCAATCCCGCGCTTCGGACCATCACAACTAGGCAAGGTCCAAGGGCACGGCTAGGCTTTCCGCATGCCCGACCGGATCGCCCCCCTCGCCGTCTCGGCTTACACCGCCGCCTCGGCCCTAGGCCATGGTCTGGCCGCGCATGCCCTTGCGCTTGGACTCGGTGAAGGCGGGTTGCGCCCGAACGACATCTCGAGCGCGCCGCTGTCCTGCTGGATCGGCCGGGTCGAGGGCGTGGAAGGGGCGCCGCTGCCCGCGCAACTGGCCGACTGGGAGTGCCGCAACAACCGGCTGGCCTGGCTGGGGCTGTGCCAGGACGATTTTCGCGGGCAGGTCGGGGCCGCCCGCGAGCGCTATGGGGCGCATCGCATCGCACTGATGCTCGGCACCTCGACCTCGAGCATCGGCGCCACCGAGGAGGGCTACCGCCGGCTGGACGTCGATGGCCGGCTGCCGGTCGACCTGCGCCGTCCGGCCATCCATGCACCGCACTCGCTGTCGGCCTTCGTGGCCGCGGCTCTGGACCTGCGCGGCCCCTGCCTCACCGTGTCCACCGCCTGCTCGTCCAGCGCCAAGGTGTTCGCCGGTGCCGAACGCCTGATCCGGCTCGGACTGGTCGATGCGGCCGTGGTCGGAGGTGTCGACACCCTGTGTGACAGCGTGCTGTTCGGCTTCAATGCCCTGGAACTGGTCTCGCCCGAACCGTGCCGGCCGTTCGATGCCGCACGCGCCGGCATCTCCATCGGCGAGGCCGCGGGATTCGCGCTGCTCGAGCGCGTGGATGCCGCTCCGGCCGCCCCCCGGCTGCTCGGCTATGGCGAGGCCACCGATGCCCACCACATGTCCACGCCGCATCCGGAGGGCCTCGGCGCCGAGCGGGCCCTGCGCGACGCGTTGGTACGCGCCGGACTGCGCGCGGACCAGGTCGACTACATCAACCTGCACGGCACGGCCAGCCTGAAGAACGACGAGGTCGAGGCCGCGCTGGTCGGCCGCACGTTCGGCGCGCACACCCGCGCCAGTTCCACCAAGGGCCTTACCGGGCACACCCTTGGCGCGGCCGGCATCCTCGAGGCCGTCATCACGCTGCTGGCCATGCGCGATGGCGTCGTACCCGGCAACTTCGGCATCCGCACTCCCGATCCGGCCTGCGGCGCGTCGTTCGCCTGGCAGACCGAGCGGCGCGAACTGCGGATCGCGTTGAGCAACTCGTTCGGGTTCGGCGGCAACAACGCGTGCCTGGCGTTCGCGCGCAGCGAGGTGGCGGCGTGAGTACCTTGCAGGTGGCGGTCGAGGGGGTCGGCCTGTGGGCACCGCAGGCGACGGGCTTCGACGATCTGGCCCGCCTGCTCGACGGCACCGGGGTGCCCACGGCCCCGGAGCGGCCACCGGCAGGCCGGCTTCCTGCCAACGAGCGGCGCCGCGCCCCGGAGAGCGTCCTGCTGGCCGCCGAGGTCGCCGGACAGGCGCTGGCCATGAGCGGCCGCGACGCCGACGAGCTGGCCTGCGTATTCACCTCCAGCCACGGCGATCAGGGCATCACCGACTACCTGTGCACCACCCTGGCCAACGCACCCACCGAGCTGTCGCCGACCAAATTCCACAATTCCGTGCACAACGCGCCGGTCGGCTACTGGACCATCGCCACCGGTTGCCATGCCGCCTCCAATGCGGTCTGCGCGCACCGGCAGAGCTTCGGGGCCGGCCTGCTGGAAGCGGCCAGCCTGGTCGCCGCCGAGCGCCAGCCGGTGTTGCTGGTGTGCAGCGACGTGACCTCCAGCGGCCCACTCGGCGAGATGGCCGGCTGCACCCTGGCCTTCGGCGCTGCGCTGGTACTTGCCCCGGCAGCCGCTGCCCATCCGCTGGCGACGATCCAGCTCACGCCGACTCCGGATGCCGCAGTGGCGGCGACACCGTGGCCGGCGCCGCTGGCCGCCTGGCAGGCTGGCAATCCGGCAGCCGACGCGCTGCGCCTGCTGATCCCGCTGACCCGCCGCGAGCCGACCGCCAGTGCGGCCGCCGCACCTGGGCTGTGGCTTCGCATGGCCCTGGAGTATCCGGCGTGAGCCTGCCACGCTGGTGCGTGCTGATCCCG
>JABLTH010058848.1_pt1 | contig 14014 bp, 14 predicted proteins | sample 7875711 | NCBI WGS metagenome assembly JABLTH01 (sample SAMN14941262, study PRJNA633318) | bioreactor metagenome | isolation source: bioreactor | place: China | collected 2019-03-05 | reverse complement strand
CGCCCGATGCACCAGGCCGCCATCTGGACGCGCCGGCTGGACAGCCGCGCCTGCATCGGCCCGAAGCCCTGTCCTTCCACGCCGAGCAGCTGCGCGGACGGCAGGCGGCAATCCTCCAGCACCACCTCATAGGTGGAGGCACCACCGATCATCGCGATACGGCGTTCCACCTTGAATCCCGGCGTGCCGCGATCGACCAGGAAGGCGGAGATGCCGCCGCGCGCACCGCGCGCCTTGTCGGTGACCGCCATGACGATGGTCCAGTCGGCGCGCGCGGCGCGGCTGATCCAGATCTTGCGGCCATTGAGCACCCAGTCGTCGCCGTCCCGCTCCGCGCGCGTGCTCATCATGGCCGGGTCGCCGCCCGCGCCCGGTTCGGAGATGGCGATGGCCGACACCGTTTCGCCGCGCGCATAGGGCTCCAGGTAGCGCGCGCGCTGCCCGGCGTTCGCGCTCCGCAGCAGCATGCGCAGGTTAGGCGAATCGGGCGGCAGGTCGTACGGCGTGATGGTCTTGCCAAGCTCCTCGTTGACCCCGACCATCGCCACCACCGGCAGGTCCGCGCCGCCCAGTTCGGCCGGTGCATCGAGGCCCCACAGACCCAGCTCGCGCGACAGCCGGTCGAGCCTGTCCTGGTCGTGCTGCAGCAGCGTCAGCTGGCCGCTCTCCGCCTCCCGGGCCAGCGCGCCGGCCTCCAGCGGGATCAGTTCCTCGCGCACGAAACGTGCGACAAGGTCCTTCAGCATCTGGTGCTCTTCTGCAAGTGCGAAATTCACGAACGTTCTCCTCTCTCGTCGGTATCGTCCCGGACCGTCCCGCGCGTGCCGGCGAGCCGGGCGATCTCGCCCGGCTCCAGCCCCGCTTCGCGGAGGACCTCTTCGGTATGCTCGCCCAGCGTGGGCGCGTGGCGGCGCAGCGCCAGCGGCGTGGCCGAGAAGCGCGCCGTGGGGCGCATTTCGCGCAAGGGCCCCTCGGTGGGATGGGTCGTCTTCTCGAACAGTCCCACCGCCTGCAGGTGCGGATGCGCGGGCAGGTCGTCCGGCGCGTAGATCGGCGTGGCCGGGATGTCGAGCGACTCGAACAACGCCATCCAGGCCGACGTGGTGCGCGTGGGCGTGATCTCGCCCAGGTGGCGGTACAGGTCGCGGATATGGGCATTGCGCTGCGCGCGGCTGTCGATGCGGTAGGCCTCGGCCAGGTCGTCGCGCCCCACCGCATGGAAGAATGCCTTCCAGTGGCGCCCGGTGTAGGGCAGCGCGCAGAGCCACCCGTCGGCGGTCTGCACGGGCCGCCGGCCGCCCTGCAGCAGGCGCGCGTATCCGGCGGGCCCGGCAGCCGGATCGAAGGTCAGGCCGGCCAGGTGCTCGGCCATCACGAAGCTGGCCATCGTTTCGAGCATCGGCACCTCCACCGACTGGCCTTGGCCGTGCCGCTCCCGGTGCAGCAGCGCGGCCAGCACGGCATTGGCCAGCACGATGCCGGTGGTCTTGTCGGCGATCAGGCTCGGCACGTACTCCGGGCGGCCGCCCGACGAGCCCAGCGCCACCAGCCCGCAGGCCGCCTGGATGATGTCGTCGAAGGCCGGCTTGTCGCGGTGCGGGCCGTCCTGCCCGAAGCCGGTGGCGACGCAGTACACGATGCGCGGGTTGATCGCTGCCACCGCGGCATAGCCGAAGCCCAGCCGCTCGATGGCGGCAACGCGCATATTGTGGACCAGCACGTCGGCCCCCTCGATCAGGCGCCGCAGGGCTGCCGCGCCCGCCTCGCGCTTGAGGTCGAGCACCACCGAGCGCTTGTTGCGGTTGAGCGCGAGATAGATCGAGCTCATGCCCTCGCTGCGCGACACGCCATTGGCGCGCATGAGATCGCCCTCGGGCCCTTCGATCTTGATGACGTCGGCACCGAGGTCGGCCAGGGCCTGCGTGGCCAGGGGGCCGAGCACCACCGAGGTCAGGTCCAGCACGCGGATGCCGTCGAGCGGTCCGGCGCAGGCCGCATTCTTCGTTTGCATGCGGTGGCTCCCTCAACGGCGCTGGAACAGCGGTGCACGGCGCTCCGCCATGGCCGCCACGCCCTCGCGGAAATCGGCGGTGGCGAACTGCACGCGCTGGATCTCCAGCTCGCGCCGGTTCGCCGCGACGACGCGCTCGGCCAGCCCGAGCCGCAAGGTCTCGCGCGTGCTCTCGACGGCGAGCGGGGCGGACGCCGCGATTTCGTGTGCCAGCGCGGTCGCGCGGGACAGGACCTCGCCCTGGTCGACCAGGGCATCGGCGAGGCCGATGCGCACCGCTTCCGCGCCATCGATGCGGCGGCCCGTATAGAACAACAGCGCCGCCTGCTGCTCGCCGACCAGGCGCGGCAGCGTCACGCTCATGCCGAAGCCGGGATGGAAGCCGAGCCGGTTGAAGTTGGCGCTGAAGCGCGCCGCGCGGCAGGTGACGCGGAAATCGGCCAGCAGCGCCAGGCCGAGGCCCGCGCCGATGGCGGCGCCTTCGACCGCCGCCACGATCGGCTTGCGGCTGCGGTAGAGCTTCATGGCCTGTTCGTAGAACGCCGACGGATCGCGTGAGACATCCGAAGCACTCGAAGCACTCGAAGCGCCCGAAGCGCCGGCCTGTGCCGTGCCGCTGAAGTCCGCGCCGGCGCAGAAGGTGCCCACGCCCGACGCCAGCACGATGGCGCGGCAGCTCTCCTCTTCGTCGAGACAGAACAGTGCCTCGGCAAGCCGGCGCATGAGATCGGCGTCGACGAAGTTGTGGGGGGGACGGGAAAGCTCGATGCGCGCGACATGCTGGTCGCGTGTCACGCTGAGATCGGGGGAAGATGCCAAGGCCATGGCGTAGCGCTCCGGGGAACAAGGACGCGCACAGTATTCGCCGCTACGTGTCACTGCGCTACACTGCAATTTCGGATACCGAAATTGCTCACGACCCAGGCATCCCGCATCGCACCACGCCGAACCGTCTCCCCATGCCTGCCCCGCGCCGCCGGACCCTTGCTGCCCCTTCCCCTGCTCCCCGCCCCGCCACGGCGGCGGAAGCCGCCGCGGTCGCGCCCTCCAGCCGCGCGCTGACACAGCGCACCGGCAGCTTTACGCGGCAGACCGACGGCAGCCAGTCGCTGGAGCGTGGCCTGCGCCTGCTGCGCGCGTTCCGGGTGGGATCATCGAGCCTGAGCAATGCGGAGCTGGCGGCGCGCACGGGCCTGCCGCGGCCGACGGTCAGCCGGCTGACGCGCTCCCTGGTGGACGGCGGCTTCCTGCTCTACGACACCACGGAGCGCGCCTACCGCCTGGCGGTCGTGGTCGTCAGCCTGGCCGATGCCTTCCACCACGCCACCGTGGTGCCGGCCATCGCGCTGCCGCTGATGCGCGAGATCGCCGACGCCGAGAAGGTCAACGTGGGCCTGGCCGTGCCCGACCAGACCGCGATGGTCTACCTGGCCGCGGTGCGCCACAGCGTCGACAGCGTGTCGCGCACCCGCCGCGTCGAGCCCGGCACGAGGGTGCCGATCGAGCAGACGTCGATCGGCATGGCGTGGCTGGCCGCCGCGCCGCCGGCGGTGCGCGGCGCGATCCTGGAGCGCATCGCCGAGAAGGCCGGCGACGCCTGGCCGGCGGTCGAGCGGGAGCTGGGCCGCGGGATCGCCCAGGCACAGTCGCTCGGATACTGCACGGCCGACTACCAGCCCGGGCACCTCACCGCCGTCGGCGCGGCGTTCCGCGGCCCTGACCAGCTGTGGTACGGGCTCAACATCAGCTTTCCGCCCAAGCCCGGTGGCAAGCGCGCGGTGTCACGGTATGCGACGCTGCTGCTCGGCCTGATCGGGAAGATCCAGTCCGCATGCGGCTCGGCGGGCGCTTGAGAAATCGCGGGACCGGTAGATCGAGGGTCGGGGGACCGAGGACTGCTGCCCGGCATCACGGCATCGCCGGCCCGATCCGCCCCCAGGGCATCGACCTGCCTTCAGCCGTGCCGGCCGATCTTGCCGAAGCCGCTGTCGGCCCAGCGGCCGGCACTCTCGCGCGTCAGGCGGAAATCGGCGGGCACCTTGACGCTCGCGATCACCTCGCCGAAGGAATCGACGGCGGTCAGCGTGCCGAAGGGCTCGTACTCATCGGGCGTGACGGCGAGCCTGACGCTCACGCTTCCCGCCTCGGTCTCGATCTGGCACTGCTTGTTGAGGCGGGCATGCAATTGCTGCTCATGGCGCCGGATGACCTCGCTGGCGGTCTTGACCAGCGTCTGGAAGGCCGCCGCATCCAGCGGCTTCGGGTCGACCTTGTTGCGCCCCATGGTCCAGGGGCCGACCAGCGCCGGCTCGGCGCTGCCGTCCTGGATCATCTCGACCGCCCATCCGTCGCCATCCTCGTTCTTGATGACGCGGGCGGTCCAGCCTTTGTCCTGCCAAAGCCGGGGCTGGTGGATTGCGGAGACCTCCTCCGCTGCGGAAGAGTCGTCGGAATGGTGCATCAGGGGCATCAATCTGCCAGGTAGCGGTCGGGAAACCCGCTAGGATACCGCACCGGGCAGCGGCTACCGGGCAGCGGGATCTCGCCGCCGGGGCATCAGCCGGGTGGCTGGTCGTCCGCCGATTCCTGCAGCAGGTGCCCGTAGGCGTCGATTTCCTTCTGCGCCCGTGCCAGGCTTTCCGAAATCCTCTCCGGCGTCACTTCGCCGTCGATGAACTCGACCGATACCCGATACACGCGCGCATCCTTGTCGACAATCCCTTGCAGGACCTTGTCGAACAGCTTTTCCCCGGCCTTCAGGCCCAATGCCCGTGGCACCAGCACCTTGACCAGCAGGATTTCCTGGTCGCCGGACCCCTCCGCCGCCTCGGCCAGCGCGGTTTTCAGATGCCCCTTCAGCTTCAGGACGCTCAGGTCACCGGGTATCGCCACATGCGCGACGCGAATCGATTTCTTGGCCATGCCGCTTGATCTTGCGCTTGATCTTGCGCTTGATCTTGCGCTTGCTCTTGCGCTTGCGCTTGCTTGAACGTGTTGTCGAAGGACGGAATATACCGCACGGAAGCGCCGTGCCGGCGGCCGGCATCCCCGCTCAGCCCAGGTCGAGCGGCAGGTACAGCCGCGTCCGGCCGCGCTGGATCAGCAGGGCGGCGTTGCCACCCGCCTGCCGCAGTTGTTCGGCGAACTGCTCCAGCGTCGCCACCGGGCGCGCGTTGAGCGACAGCACGATGTCGCCCGGCGCGATCCCGTCGCGCGCGGCGCGCCCGCTGACCTGCTGGATCAGCAGCCCGTGGTCGACGCCGACGCGCTGCTGCTCGCGCGGCGTCAGCGGCCGCAGTGTCATGCCCAGCCACTGCGGCGTCGGCGCGCCCGGCGCGCTGCCGGCCGGGCTTTCCAGGGCTCCCACGACGGCCTTCACCTGGCTGGCAGCGCCTCCGCGCCAGACCTGCAGATCGACCTCGCGACCGGGCCGGATCCTGGCCACGGTCGCCAGCAGGTCGGCGGCATCCCGCACGGACGCGCCGTCGACCGCCAGCACCACGTCGCCGGCCTGCAGGCCGGCCGCCGCGGCCGGGCCACCCGCCTGCACCACGCTGATCAACGCCCCGTCCGGCTTCGCCAGCCCGAAGGAGCGCGCCAGGGCCTGCGTCACCTCCTGCACCGTCACGCCCAGTTGGCCGCGGCTGACCTTGCCGGTGCCGAGCAGCTGTGCCTTGACGTCCATGGCCACGTCGATCGGTATCGCGAACGACAGGCCCTGGTAGCCTCCCGTCCTCGAATAGATCGCCGAATTGATGGCGATCACGCGGCCGTCCAGGTCGAACAGCGGCCCGCCCGAACTGCCCGGGTTGATCGGCACATCGGTCTGCAGGAAGGGGATGCCGGACTCGCCGGGCAGCGAACGCGCCTTGGCGCTGACGATGCCGCTCGTGACCGAGTTGGCGAAGCCGTAAGGCGAGCCGATCGCCATCACCCAGTCGCCGACCTCGGTGCTGCCGGCGCTGCCCGCCACCACCACCGGCAGGTGGTCCGCATCGATCTTCAGCAGCGCCACGTCCGACAGCGCGTCGCCGCCGACGACCTTGGCCTTGAACTCGCGCTTGTCGGTCAGCTTGACCGTCACCGCATCGGCGTCGCCGACCACGTGGCGGTTGGTCAGGATGTAGCCGTCGGCGCTGACGATGAAGCCCGAGCCCAGGCTGACCTCCTCGCGGTTGCCGATGACGCGGCGCGCCAGGAACGGGGCCAGCGGATGGCCGGGTTCGATGCCGGGGGGCAGCTGGATGCCCACCTGCGCCACTTCACGCGTGACGCCGATATTCACCACGGCGGGGCCGTAGCGCCTGGCCAGCGCGGCAAAGTTCGGCAAGGCGGGCGCCACTTCATGGGCGGCCGCGGGCGCGAAGCCGCCCGCCGCGGCCAGGGCCAGCGCCGTCGCCCAGGCCGCCGCCAGCGCTGCGGCGCCGCCTGCCGGCCCGCCGTCCCTCTTCCCTCGCCGCATCATCGTGCCCGCTCCCGCGCGTTCACCCGGGCCTGCCGTCATTGGCTCGGCACCAGCGCCTTCTTCAGTGCTTCGTCGTCGATCGAGACCGCATCTGCCGCCGCCAGCTTCGCCAGGTAGGCCTGCACATTCTGCTGCGCGCGCTGCTCGCGCAGCGCGGCCCGGATCTGCGCCCTGACCTCGTCGAGCGGCCGCAGGGCCGCCTCGCGGACCTCGACCAGCTTCAGCACGTGGAAGCCTGTCGGCGTGCGTACCGGCGCCGACACTTCGCCGCGCTTGAGCGCGTTCGCCGCTGCCAGCACCGCCGGCTGGATCATGGTCTCCGGCACGAATCCCAGGTCTCCGCCGCGCGCCGCGCTGGCCTTGTCTTCGGAATACATCTTCGCCAGGGCCTCGAAGTCGGCGCCGCGCGCCTGCGCCCGCCGCGCCAGGTCGGCGGACTTCTTCTGCGCGCCATCGACGGCGGCCGCGTCGGCACCGGGCGGCAGCGCGACATAGAGCTGGGCCAGGTGCAAGGCACGCGGTGCCATGAAGGTGGCTCGGTTGCGCTCGTAGGCGGCCTGGATCTCCGGCTCCGACGGATAATCCGCAGCCGGCTCGCTGAGCGCCGCCAGGTAGCTCTGCAGCAGGACCTCGCGCTGCGCCTGCTCGATCGCCGCCTGCACCAGCGGCTGCTTGTCCCAGCCCTTGGCCTTCGCCTCGGCCAACACCGCCTTCTGCGCCAGCAGCGTGCGCACGACCTGGTCCCGCGCCGCCGCATCCGCGAGCAGGCGCGCGCGGCCTTCCGGGCTCAGCGAGCGCGACAGCCCGGCCACCTCGGCCCGCGTCACCGCAGCGCCCGCGCCCCTGGCCACCACCTCGTCCTGCGCGTGCGCGGCGCCCGCTACCAGGCATGCCGCCCCTAGCAACCATGCGCCGAGTGCCGGCGCGATCCGATTCGTTCTCTTCATCATGACTGACTCCACTGCAAGACTGTGCCGCCCGCATGGCGGCGGCCCGGCGGCGCCTCAGGGCATCGGGCCGGGCATCGGGCCGGGCATCGGGCCGGGCACCGGCGGCGCGGTGCCCGCCGTGCGCATGCGCACGGCGCGGCGCGCCTGCACGATCTCCTCGGCCGAGATGCCGAACTCGATCGAGACTTCGGCGATCAGGCGCACCAGCGCGGCCCGCTGCCGCTGGCGCGCGGACTCCGCACGGCGCGAGTGCTCGGCCTGCCTGGCCAGCGTCAGGACGCCCTGCACGAAGCCGCTCATTGCAAGACCGGCTCGGCTCCTGCTGGCGCGGGTTCCAGGGCGGCGTTCTCCGGCAGCACGCCCTCCGCGCCGCCTGCGCTGCCCGCGCCGTCCGCACGGAAGTTGCGCAGATGCAGGAAGAACTGGCCCATCATCTGGATCCACAGCCGGATGGCGACCGACAGGTAGTCCAGGTGGACGCCGCCGGTGACCACCACATCCATCTCGAGCACGAGGAAATCGCCGTGCGTGGCCAGGCGGGCCAGCCTGCGCGTGCGATGCCATTCATCGACCAGGCCGTCCGGCAGCGGGCCGCCCTGCACGCGCAGCGGGCAGCTGAGCGTGAAATCGAGGTACTGGTCCGGCCCGAGCGTATTGCCCCAATGGACCTGGTAGCCGATGCCGTGGCTGGCGCTGTGCAGGCGCGTGACGCCGTCCTCCTGCAGCAGCGTCACCGCGCAGCCGGCGGCGCGGATGGCATCGGCCACCTGCTCCGCCGTGACGAAGCGATGGATCGCGCCCGAGGCCTCGGCGGCCTTGTCATGGGTCCCGCTGGCGGCGCCTTCCGCGGACAGGTCCTGGTTCAGGTCATTCATGCTGGTAACTCCTGTGGTTCGGTAAGCGGTTCGTCATCGCATCACTGCCGGGCGGCCTGTTCCGCCGGTGCCGCAGCAGGGGCCGCAGCAGGGGCCGCAGCAGGGGCCGCAGCGGGGGCGCTCGCCGGCGCCGCCGCGGCGGCGGCGCGCGGGTCGAACTTGCCCTCGTAGAGCTTGTCGCCGTACTCCTGCGCGATCTGCTCGTACTTCACGCGCGCCTTGGCGGCGAACGGCTGCCGCGAGGCGATCACCGTGCCGATGCCGACGTTCTCGTAGGCGTCGAGGATCTCCTGCCCGACGGCATAGAGCTTGGCGTTCTTCGCCTCGCACAGCGCCAGCGCGCTGCGTTGCACGCCGCTCTCCTCGCCCAGCCGCTTGCGCTCGGCCTCCGCGTTGCGCGCCAGCTTCAGCAGCTCCTCATAGGCATTGCGGTACTGCGCGATCTGGGCATTGGCCTTGTCGGCGATGGCCTGGGCCTGCGACTGCGACGCGCGCGAACCCTGCTCCAGGCGCTCACGCGCCTGCTTCTCGGTCGCGAGCTGGGCCTGCGCGGCCTCGAGCGCCTTGCGCAGCGCGTCCGGCGAGTCCTTGCCGGCCGATGCCCCGGCCGGGCCGGACTGCCCCGCCTTCAAGGCCGCAAGTTCGTTCTGCGCCTGCTGCAGTTGCGCGGTGGTGTTGCGCAGCTGTGCCCGCAGGCGTTCCTCCATGCTCTGGGCCGGTTGGGCAGGCTGGGCCAGCCCGTTGCCGGCCCAGAGCGCGGCGGCCATCATCACAGCGGCGGACATGCCCCATGCACGCGGGGACGGTTTGGTCATGACGCCCTCCTCAGAAGCGGGCATTGAATTCGAACTGCAGCGTATCGATCGACAGCGGCGGGCCGAAGACCTCCTTGGTCGAGATCCAGCGTCCGGTCACCCATGCGTTCTTGTCCAGCGCGTACGAGCCGCCGAGGTAGTAGCCCCGCGCATTGGTGCCGCCGCCATGGAAGGTCGAATCGTTGAACGCGTCCGGCACGGCATCCGGCTCGATGCGCTTGTAGCCGAACATGACGTTCCAGTCGCCGCGCGCGGCCGGCGACGGCTTGCCGAAGGTGGCCTGCAGCATGTAGGCGTTGGGGCCGCTCTTGAAGCTGGCGCGCGTCGCATCGCCGGCGCCGAAGTTGTTGACGATGCCGCCGTTGGCGCGCGTGAACATCGCGTTTTCGTTGTAGGCCAGGTTGCGGATGAAGTTGGCGTCGAAGCGCAGGCCGTAGACGCCGGCGACGCGCGTGTCCCAGCGCAGGTTGACATCGAACAGCTGGAACTTCGAGGCATAGCCGACGAACTGCGGCTGCGCCGTGTTGGCCGGATCGAGCGGATTCAGCGAGATATTGCGCAGCAGCATGAGCGTATTGCCCTTCTGCATGAAGGCCGGCCGCGACCAGTCGGAATCGCAGCTCGTCGCGCCCGCGTAGAGCGCGCACGGGCTCGACAGGCGGCCGTTGATATTGTGGAAGTCGTAGTAGGCCAGTGCGCCGCGCAGGCGGTTGGCACTGTCGATCTTCCAGTTGGCGCCGACCTGGGCGCCGAGCAGCCACTTGTACTCGCTGTGCATCTTGTCCTGGCTGTTCGACGGCGCATTGTCGTTGGAGTACTCCAGCGGAATGAAGCCGATCGAGCCGAACAGGTTGATGTCGCGGTTGATCGGCAGGTCCTTGTCGAAGCGCGCGGCGATGCCGTCGAGATTCAGGTCCGGCGAGAACAGCATGTCGGTGGTGACGAAGGGCGGCGCGAAGCGCCCGCCGATCACGTTCATCCAGTCGGTCGCCTGGTAGGACACCCACGCCTGGTCGAGCCAGATGTCCTTCTTCGCCAGGCCGCCCCCGAGCGTGGTGTTGGTCGACACCGGGCTGTTGTCGTTGCTGGCGGCCACGCGCACGCCGGCCTTGATGCTGTCGGAGACGTCGGCGAAGATGCCGAAGCGGGCCCGCGCGCGCCACTGGTTGGTGCGGTTCTCGCGCGTATTGAGCAGCGGCGGCAGCGCGACGCTGGTGTTCGGGTTGACGTCGACGCCGTTGCTGCTCTTGTTGATCGCGGCAAAGTCGATCTGGATGTTGTTGTTGTTGCTCGAGTAGAAGCGCGACTCGTTGCGCAGGCGCATATCGCCTTCGATGTGGATGCGCTTGGTCCACTCCGGCAGCTCGTTCGGCGCCGCCCAGCCTTCCGCCTTGGCCTGGGCCATCACCTCGCCCTTGACCTCGTCGCGGATCTCGTCGCGCACCGTCTGCGGAATATAGGGCACGCGCACATCGCCCGCCTCGACGCGCGGCGCGCCGGCCGGCGGCGTGGCGGCCGCCTGCTGCGTTGCTTGCTGCGTTGCCTGCTGTGCTGCCTGCTGCGAGGCGAATGCCTCGGTCTGGGCCTGCGCCAGCAGCGCTTCGCCGGTTGCCTTGTCGAGCGCGCCGCTGCTGATCAGGCCGCGGATCAGCTTGACCATGGCGCTCTCCCTGGGTGCCTCGGCGTGGGCGGCGCCGGCCGTCACGAACAGTGATGCAGCCAGCGTGGCGGCCAGCACCGACCGGCGCGGCACCGATCTCGGCGACGCCGCCGCGGCGGCCCTCCGAGCTTGCTCCTCCCGGGGAGCTTGCATTGCGATTGCGTTCATTTTTTGTCTGTGCGTTGCTTGAGAAGGAAGGACGGCTGCGGTCTTGCCAGTCTTGTCGTTCACGGCCGCCGCCCCCGGATGGCCATGGAAAGCGGGTAGCGCAGCGATGCCGGTGGCCGCTCCTCCGCCCGGAAGTCATGCAGCATGGCGAGCACGGCATCGTCGATCGACTTGTTGCCGGTACCACGCGCCAGTTGCACGCGTACCGCGCGCCCGTCGGCATCGAGCCAGAGGTCGATGCGCACATCGTCGAAGGCCAGCTGGCGCGTGCGCGCGTCGCGCGCGAAGGCCTGCTGCATCGCGCCGGACAGCCAGGCGCTGTACGAACGGCTGCCAAGCCCGCCACCGCCGCCGGTCATGCCGCCGCCACCGCCGGCGCCGATGCCGAAGGCATCCGTGCCGGCCTGGGCGTCGCCATTGATGGTGACCGCGTCGCCGAGATCCTTGCTGGGGCTGGGCGGCGCATCGTCCTTCGGCGCTTCCACGGGCTCCACCGGCTTCGGCTCGACGACTTCCGGCTTGATCTTCTCCGGCTGGGGCTCGGGCAGCTTCTCGGGCTCCGGCGGCGGCGGCGGTGGCGGGGGCAGCATCAGCATCGGCGTCGCGGCCACCTCACGGCGCACGCTGGCGGTATCCGTGAGCAGGTGCCAGACCAGCGCGGCGACACCGGCGGCCACGAGCACGCCGGCCACCGCGCCGCTGCGCCGGCGCAGCAGCGCGAGCGCCGCGCCGGCCGGGCCGCCGGCGGGCCGGACTGTGGAATCGCGAGGTTTCACGCTGCGCTCCTCACGCCGGCTTGCCGGTCACCAGGCCGACCTGGTTCAGGTCGATGCGGCGCAGCAGGTCGAGCACCTCGACGACCTTGGCGTACTGCACCGCGGCGTCGCCGCGCACGATGACGGGGAAGTCCGGCGTCAGCGCCTTTTCGGTGCGCAGGCGGTCTTCCAGTTCCGGCAGCGACACCGGATAGGCGTCGAGGAACACCTGCCCGGAGTTGTCCACCGTGATCGCCTTGGTCTTCGGCTTCTCCAGCGCCACCGACGAACTCGCCTTGGGCAGGTCCACCTTGATGCCGGGAATGCTCGCGTTGCTGGTCAGGATGAAGATCACCAGCACCACGAGCAGCACGTCGACGAAGGGCGTGATGTTGATGCCGCTGGCCCGCTTCTTGGTGCCGAATCGTCTTGCGTATGCCATGGTCCGCCCCCGTCAGGCCCGCTGCAGATGAGGCACGCGGCGGCCTTCGCCCTGCTCTTCCGCCAGGCGCGTGGTGAACTCGTCGACGAAGACCGCCATGTCGGCGGCGATCCCCTCCGAGCGGGAGGCCAGCCAGTTGTAGCCGAACAGCGCCGGGATCGCGACGCCGAGGCCGGCGGCGGTACACAGCAGCGCGGCCGCCATGCCCGGCGCCACGGAGTTGATGTCGACGGCGCCGGCCATCGCCGCCACCACGAACACCAGCATGATGCCGATCACGGTGCCGAACAGGCCGACGTAGGGAGCGCCCTCGATGGTGGTCGACAGCCAGTTCATGCGCGCGCCCATGCGCTCGACCTCGCGCACCATCGCGCCGTCCATCGACGCGCGGATGGCGCTGATGGTGGCATCCGAGACGGCGTTCATGTCATAGCCCAGCTGGTGGCGCCGGTGCATCTCGTCGACCGCCACCTCGTACAGGCGCCACAGCGAAGACTGCGCGCGCACGTCTTCCGGCACGCGGCCGCTCTCGGCCAGGCGGTCCAGCGGCGCGCCGGCGGTTTCGCGGAAATGGTCCATGAAGGCCGCGTTGGCGCGTGCGTTGCTGCTGTAGCTGCGGCTCTTGGTGATCATGATCAGCCACGACAGCGCCATCATCACCCCCAGCAGGCAGACCACGACCCAGGCATCGATCGGCATCGCCGCGATGATGAAGCCGAAGTGGCTCTTGCCCGCCTGCTGCTCGTCGGGGCCAAAGGCCGTCAGGCGCGACTCCGCGCCCTGCGACACCGCGTCCGCCAGCAGCAGGGCCGCCGGCCGCGCCACCTTGGACACGCGGACTTCGTCGATCGCACCGGCAAAGCGTGCCAGCTCGCCGCCCGCGCCCTCGACATCGGCACCGATGGAAGCCGGCGTCTTCAGCGCCGGCAGCGCGGCGGCCAGCGTCGCGGCCGGCCGGCCGCCGACATACAGCGTCACGGCCTTGCCGTCCGCGCTCACGGCCAGATGCGACCACTGGCCTGCCTGCACCGGCTGTCCCGGCTGGCTGGTCTGGCCGTTGACGCGCACGAAGGGCACGCCCTGGTCGATGCCGACCACCAGTTCGCCGGCACCGTCGCGGCGCACGTAGATGGCCTCCTGCGGACCGAGCTTCTCCGGACGCACCCAGGCCGAGAACGTGAAGCTGCCGCCGGCGGCGACGGCCAGGGACGGCGAGGCCGGCAGGATCACCGGTGCGGCGCCGGCCTGCGCGCCCTTGCCGATGATGGCGCCGTCGAGCGTGACGACCGCACTCTGGCTGTGGTTACCGTAGGCGGTGGTATCGCGCGCCGGCACATTGGCTTCGCCGAAGTGGTAGACGGCGGTGTAGTCCGGATCGAACACGCGCTGCCCGTTGCCGGCGGCCGGCGCCTTGCGGTTGCCGTAGTACATCCAGATCTGCTGCTTGCCGCTGGCGGAGACCGCCGGCACGTCCACCCACACCAGCGCGATGCCCAGCATCGGGTCGAACTGCTCGACCTGGTGGTTCAGCACGGTCTTGTCGTCGGCGGCCACGAAGCGCAGGTCGGCGCCGGTCTCGTTGACGCCTTCGAAGCTGAAGTTGCCGGTGTGCAGCCGCAGCAGCACCGGCATGCGGCCGGGATCGGCAGCGATATTGCCGCCCTGGGGGCCAGCGTCGATCGTGATCGGTTTGCGGTAAGCCCAGTCTGGCTGCCACCAGGCGTGCGCCAGCGCGGGCATCATCGCGCCCAGCAGCGCGAGCAGGAACGGAAGGATGCGTCGCATTTCAGTGTTTCTCCGTGGGTGCTCCCGGTGCCTTGCGGAACCCACCGGGCGGTCAAGTCGTTGATGGATCGATTTCGGTGATCGTTTG
>JABLTH010024997.1_pt1 | contig 14025 bp, 8 predicted proteins | sample 7875711 | NCBI WGS metagenome assembly JABLTH01 (sample SAMN14941262, study PRJNA633318) | bioreactor metagenome | isolation source: bioreactor | place: China | collected 2019-03-05 | reverse complement strand
TCGATGAACACCTGCGTGCTGCGCGGCAGCAGCTTCTTGTGCGGGTAGTAGAGCGACAGCGGACCGAAGTCCGTGTACCAGCCCGGCAGCAGCCGCACCAGGCGGCCTTCCTGCAGCCAGCGCGCGGCATGGGGCAGCGGCAGCAGCGCCACGCCGTAGCCCAGCATGGCCGCGTGGGCCATGGCGTCCGGGTCGTCGAAGACCAGGCGTGTGCGGCATTCGGCCTGCACCTGCCGGCCGGCCCGGTCGTGCAGCACCCAGGCGCGCAAGCGGCCGGTGGAGCCGGAGCGGCGCACGATGCCGTCGTGCTGTGCCAGCTCGGCGGGATGCGACGGGGCGGCATGGGTCGACAGGTAGGCGGGCGAGGCGGCGACCACGCCGTGCACCTGGGCCAGCTGGCGGGCGATCACCCCCTGCGTGAGTTCGATGCCGCCGCCGATGGCGGCGTCGAAGCCGCCCTGGATCAGGTCGGCCGGCCGGTTGTCGAACTGCCAGTCCGGCACGATGGCCGGATAGCGCTGCAGGAAGCCGCCCAGCATCGGCACCAGGTAATCGCGCCCGAAAGCCACCGCCACGCTGACGCGCAGCGTGCCGGAGGGCTCGCCGTCCTGCTGCGCAGCATGGGCGATGGCGTCCTGCAGGTCGGCGAACGGTTCGCCCACGCTCTGCAGGAACTGCCTGCCGCCCTCGGTCAGGGTCAGGCTGCGCGTGCTGCGCTGGAACAAGCGCAGGCCGAGCTGGGATTCCAGCCGCGCCACGTTCTTGCTGACCGCGGCCGGCGTCAGGCCGAGACGGCGCGCCGCTTCCGAGAAGCTGCCGGCATGCGCGGACTGGATGAAGGACTCGAGCAGGTTGAGGGCTTCCATGGGTAGACAGCGGCTCCGGCCAGGCCGGTTCGGACCGGCTCCGGCCTGATACCAGCAGTTGAAAGTAATGATCCGGATTATCGCCTACCGCACAGGGAATCGGCCGGACATACTGGCTCTACACCGGAACCACGCCGGAACCTCATCGGCAACCAAAACCGCAACCGCAAGGAGCCCACATCATGTCAACTCCCTTCCAAGCCAAGATCGCCTTCGTCACCGGCGGCGCCCGCGGCATCGGCGCCGCCATCGTGCGCCGCCTGGCGCGCGACGGCGCCACCGTCGCCTTCACTTACCGCGAATCCGGCGCCGCTGCCCGCGCGCTGGCCGCGGAGATCGAAGCGCAGGGCGGCCGCGCGCTGGCCATCCAGGCCGATGCCGGCGACGCCGCCGCGCTCGCGCAGGCCATCGACGACACCGCCGCGCGCTTCGGCCGCATCGACATCCTGGTCAACAACGCCGGCGTGCTGCGCCTGGGTGCGCTCGACAGCTTCACGCTGGAAGACTTCGACCGCACGCTGGAAGTGAACGTGCGCGCCGTCTTCGTCGCCGCCAAGGCGGTGCTGCCGCACATGGGCCAGGGCGGCCGCATCATCAACATCGGCAGCTGCAACGCCGACCGCATGCCCTTCGCCGGCGGCGGCGCCTATGCCATGAGCAAGTCGGCGCTGAAAGGCCTGGTGCAGGGCCTGGCGCGCGACCTGGGCCCCAGGGGCATCACCATCAACAACGTGCAGCCCGGCCCGACCGACACCGATATGAATCCGCAGACGGGCGACTTCGCCGAGTCCCTGCACGGCCTGATGGCGCTGCCGCGCCATGCGCATGCCGACGAGATCGCCGGCATGGTGGCCTACGTGGCCAGCGCGGAGGCGGGCTTCGTCACCGGCGCCAGCCTGACCATCGACGGCGGCTTCAACGCCTGAACCCGGGGCGGGAGGCCGCCGGGCAGCCGGCGATGCCGCAGGGCATCGCCGGTGCCATGTCATCAGCACGTCATTTGCATCACGGAAGATACATTGAGACACATATCAGACACATTCGACCGTGACACGCACTCTTCCCCGCCAGGCCGGCGCCTACTCGCTGGCCCTGCTCTCGACCCTGTTCACCCTGGCCGCCTGCGGCGGCGATGACAACGGCCAGCCGGCCACCCCGCAGGCCACCGCGCCGCAGCCGGCCGCCGAGGCCAAGCCGCTGTCGCTGACCATCCTGCACGTCAATGACCACCACTCCCACCTCGATCCGGAGTCGGTCAAGCTCAACCTGCTGACCGCCAACGGCAAGCGCGAGGCCATCGACGTGGAATACGGCGGCTTCGCCCGCGTGACCGCCGCCATCCAGTCGCTGGCCGGCGCCTCGCGCAATGTATTGAAGATCCACGCCGGCGATGCCGTGACCGGCGACCTGTACTTCAACCTCAGCAACGGCAAGGCCGATGCCGAGATGATGAACACCGTCTGTTTCGATTCGTTCACGCTGGGCAACCACGAGTTCGACAACACCGACAGCGGCCTCAAGACCTTCATCAACTACCTGCACGCCGGCAGCTGCAAGACGCCGGTGCTGAGCGCCAACGTCAAGTTCGCGTCGAGTTCGGCACTGGCCGGCGGCCCGGTCAAGGCCTCGACGGTGGTGGAGCGCGACGGCCAGAAGATCGGCATCGTCGGCCTGACCATCGCCGACAAGACCAAGAACTCGTCCCGTCCCGATGCCGGCACCACCTTCGACAACGAAGCGGTGGCGGCCCAGGCCGAGATCAACCGCCTGCGCGCCCAGGGCATCAACAAGATCGTGGTGGCCTCGCACGTCGGCTACACCGGCGAGCTGGCACTGGCCAAGCAGCTCAGCGGCGTGGACGTGATCGTCGGCGCCGATTCGCACACCCTGCTCGGCCCCAAGGAGCGCATGCAGACAGTGGGCCTGACGCCGGAGGGAGACTACCCCACGCGCGTGACCGACAAGGACGGCAAGCCCGTCTGCGTGGTGCAGGCCTGGCAGTACAGCTACGTGGTGGGCGAACTGAAGGTGGACTTCGACAAGAACGGCGACGTCAGCGATTGCCAGGGCACGCCGCATGTGCTGATCGGCAGCACCTTCAAGCGCGGCGCCACTCCGGTGAGCGACGCCGAAGCCGCGCTGATCCGCCAGGACATCGCCGCCAGCGGCGTGCTGCGCATGACCACGCCCGATGCCGCCGCGGCCGCGAAGCTGGCCACCTACAAGACGGAGAAGGACGCGCTCGGCCAGAAGGTGGTCGCGCTGGCGCCGGCCAACCTGTGCCTGCGCCGCGTGCCCGGCAGCAAGCGCGATGCCACCCGCTCGACGCTGGGCGACGTCTGCAACAAGGACGCCAACGTGATCGCCCACGGCGGCGACGTGCAGCAGCTCGTGGCCCAGGCCTTCCTGGAACGCGGCAAGGCCTTCTTCAATGCCGACATCTCGATCCAGAACGGCGGCGGCGTGCGCATCGACCTGCCGGCCGGCAATGTCACCGTGGGCAATATCTACAGCGTGCTGCCGTTCAAGAACACGCTGGTGCAGCTCAAGATGACCGGCGCCGAGGTCAAGGCCACGCTGGAAGACGCGATCGCGGCGGTGGTCGCCAACAACACCGGCTCCTACCCCTACACCGGTGGCCTGCGCTGGAACGCAGACCTGAACCAGCCGGCCGGCTCGCGCCTGAGCCAGCTCGAGGTCAAGACCGCCTCCGGCTACGTGCCGCTGGACCCGGCCAAGACCTACAGCGTGGTCACCATCAACTTCCTCGCCGACGGCCAGGACGGCTACACCACGATGAAGAGCGTGACCGGCGCGCGCCGCACCGAGGTGGGCCTCGACTACGCCGAAGCCTTCCTGACCTATGTGGACGGCCTGCCCGGCACCAGCAAGCAGCTCAACAAGCTGCCGGTGGCGGACTACAGCACGCAGGTATTCACCGATACGCCCTGATCCGGGATCCGCGCGGCAGTGCGCGGACCGCGGCGGCATGCCAGTGCCGCCGCCTGGCCCTGGCTCTGGCCAGGGTCTTTTTTTGCCTGATTTTTGCCTGATCCCGGCGGAGACCGCGCCCCGCGGCGCCTCCGCGCCAACCCGCGAAACCTGCAGTCATGGAAAAAACCACCCCCAAGCGTCCCGACCTCGTCGCCGTCGACGGCACCGTCGCGCCAGGCCTCCCCGCCGCGCCTGACGCGCGCCGCCGCAACCTGCTCAAGGCCGGGCTGAGCGCCTCCCTGCTGCCGGTCGGCGGCAGCGCGCTGCTGGCCGCCTGCGCCGGCGGCGATGACAACGCCACCACGGCAGCGCCCGCAGGCGGTGCCGGCACCACGCCGCAGGGACCACAAACGCCGCAGGCGATCTCCAGCTTCGCGCTGGCGGTGCTGCCGGACACGCAGTTCTATGCACGCTATGCCACCGTGGCCGAGAACCGCCAGTTCTCGCGCAAGTTCGGCAGCGAACCCTTCCGCGCCCAGACCCAGTGGGTGGCCGACAACGCCGCCGGCCTCAACATCCCCTTCCTGGTCCACCTGGGCGACGTGGTCGACCAGCAGGGCAAGGAAGCGCAGTGGATGGTGGCCGACGCGGCCATGCAGATCCTCGAGAACGCCAAGGTGCCGTACTCCATCCTGGCCGGCAACCACGATGTGATCTCCGACCAGGACTATGTCACCCCCGCCAGCCAGGACAGCGGCACCGACCAGCAGCGCGACCTGTCGCGCGAGCCCTACCTGCAATGGTTCGGCACCGCGCGCGCGAAGCGGCAGGCCACTTTCGGCGGGCGCGATCCCAGCGGCTTCCACGAGTACCACGTGTTCATCGCCGAGGGCCAGCAGTTCCTGGTGCTGTCGCTGTCCTGGCGCATCTCCGACGCGGGGCTGGCCTGGGCCAACCAGGTGCTCCGGGACCATCTCACGCTGCCGGCGATCCTGGTCAACCACCAGTTGCTCAATATCGACAAGGACGGCGTCAGCCCGCTCGAAGTGCCCTACGGGAACATGCTGTGGGACAAGCTGATCCAGAACAACGACCAGATCTTCATGACGCTGAACGGCCACTACCACGGTGCCGCGCGCCTGACCAAGACCAATGCCTACGGCAATGCGGTGGAGCAGATGGTGGTCGATTACCAGATGGCCTACCAGGGCGGCAACGGCCTGATGCGGCTGTACGAGTTCGACCTGAGCAACAACCAGATCCGGGTACTGTCGTTCTCGCCCTGGGTGCCGCAGAAGCCCAAGGACACGCTGAACGCCTTCGACCAGGCCGTGCTGACCGCGCCCAATGAGCAGTTCACCATCCGGATGGACTTCGCCAAGCGCTTCGCGCGCTTCAACCAGGGCTTCCAGGCCGGCAAGCCGCGCCATACCTCCCTGGTCGACAAAGCGCGCGCACTGGTGCTGGCGGGCTACACCGACCCGGCCGTGGCGGCACAGAAGCCGGCCGCCGATAGCGAAGACTATCCGCACGTGGCCGGCACGCTGGCGCATTGGCGCTTCTTCGGCGGCACCGACGGCCAGGTCGTCAAGGTCGGCGAAGTGGTGGCCGACCAGGCCGGCGCCAACCCGGTCCGCCGCGCGCCGCTCAACGTCGACGGCGTGGCCGGCGCGCAGCTCGACGACCTGGTCTGGTCCAGCGACCGCCATCACCTGTCGGCGGCGCCGGGCTCGGTGCAGTTCCGCAATACCGACAAGAACACACCGCGCCTGAGCTACTTCCTCACCGATGCCGCCGCGCCCATCAACGCCGAGACGCTGGCCAACGGCTACACCGTGGAGGCCTTCGTCAAGCTCGACAAGAGCTGGAGCGCCGGCAAGCACGCCTGGATGAACATCATGACCCGCGACGGCAAGCGCGGCGACCTGCCGGGCTTCGTCGGCGGCGACCCGGAATCGCCGCCGATGCTGTTCGCCGTCTCCAGCCTGCGCGAGATCCAGTGGGAAGTGGTGCCGGTGCAGGCCGGCAACCGCGACGCCAGGACCAACTGGTCCGGCGAGATCATCGCGGACAAGTGGGTGCACGTCGCCATCGTCAGCGACAACAGCAGCAAGGAGACGCTGCTCTACATCGAAGGCGCGCCGGTGCTGCGCAACACCAGCAACGCCACCGGTGTCGACACGCTCGGCGCGGCCATGCCCTGGGTCATCGGCGGCGGCTCGTGGGACGGCAGCCGCGCGGACGGCTTCTTCGGCAGCATCGGCGAGATCCGCGTGGTCGGCAAGCCGCTGAAGCCGGCCGAATGGCTCACGGCGCGGCGCGGCTGAGTACGAAGCGGGCGGGCTGCAGAACAGGCTATGCAGCCCCTCGTCCGCCAGCTCGCGCCGGCGCCGCACCGCTTGCAGGCGTCCGCTGCCGGTGGCGGACTACCCCGACTCGCGCGTCACTGTGCCTGCAAATAGGCTGCGACGGCTTGTGCCTGCTCGACGCTGAGTTGATGTGCTACCGCGCTCATTACTGGCGCGTTACCCCGGGCACCGCTGCGGAATACCTCGATCTGGCGAACGAGATAGGACTGATGCTGTCCGGCCAGTCGTGGAAACAAGCTATTGCCCTGGGCCTGGGCACCGTGGCAAGTAGCGCAGGGGGGGACCCCCTTGTCCGGCAGGCCCTGTTCGAAAATGGCTTTCCCTTTGGCCATGATCTCAGTCTCGCCCGCACCACCCGGCGGCGCCTTCTGGCTGGCGTAGTAGTCACCTAGAGCACGAATAGTGTCGTCATCCAGTTGCGAGGCGATTCCCCACATATAGGAGCGAGCATCGGTCTCGCCTCGCTCATGGTGGCGGAATCCCTTGAGCTGCGCCTGGATATACTCGGATGTTTGCCCGTCGAGCCGCGGGAACATGGGCGATTCGCTGTGACCGTGCACGCCATGGCAGGCTGCGCATAACTGCGAGGCAAGCTTCGCGCCATCTGCCGCGCACGTCACCGGGATCGTCAGCACGGCAGTGGCCACGCCGAGCACGACAGCTCTTGACAGGCGAACGACGCAGATATGGCTCATGCTCTCCTCATCGTCAGGAAGAATCGCCTTCGCGCTAATCGGTTAGAACGCGAACCAGGCCAGTAAATAGAGGGTGTTGTTGTCCTGGGCATTCCTGCCATTGCCGTCATAGTTGGCATGCGCCCCATTGAATTTGAGAAACCAGGTGTACTGCAATGCCAGTTTGACCTGCGGGTGGGGCAGATAGTCCAGCTCAAAGATCAGCCCGCGCGAATCCGGATAGCCATTGGCGCTGCCTGTCACCGGCGCTGGTGCGTAAAGACCGGGGTCGGCGTTTCCAGTCGTGGAAAAGTACGCCAGGGTACCCCCGTACTTGCGCTGGTACATATAGGAAGCCCTGGCCTTGAACGTCGTGAGATGGTCTGTCGGATTGGCCGGGGTCGGACCGGCACCGATACCACCACTGGGGAAACTCGCGCGCCAGTTTTGTTTTTCGTAGATCCATGCGGCCTGCGCTGTAAAGGCGTGCGGCAGGGTCAGGTACTGATACTGCGCGTCGAGTGCGTAATCGCTGAAGCGGTCTGTCGGCGTACCCGGCAAGGTGTTATCCGGATAGCGATCCGCGATCATGCCAAAGGTGCCGAGCATCAGGGAATTGGCGCCCCATTCGTGGTTGTAGGCGAGACGCCAATACGGGCTTGCGCCGCTCAGGCGCGCCACCCCTCCGGGGGTGTTGATGTCCTGCCCGGTCCGGAAGACGGAGAGCGCTCCGTCAGCCGTGCGGTAGAAGCCGAATTCGGCATAGACGCTGCGTTGCCAGAAGGCATAGGCGGCAAGACCCGCAACCTGCTGTGCCAGCCCGCCATCAATCAGCGTACTCGCGGCGGGCGTGACGGAGACGCTGCTCGACGCGAATGGAAAGCCAAACGCCGGCGTGCTGTTCCACACGTCTGACACGGTGGGATTGTTATTGACTGTGACGCCGTAAATGAAATCAATATCGTTTTCAGCCAGGTGCCATGCCGCCCGGATATCGGTATTGTCAAGCGCGGCGCGGTGGGCGATGCCATCATAAGTCCATTGTGTGAATGTGCCCACGTGATCGAAGATGCGGCCTGCCAGGAAAACGCTTGCCTGCTGCAGCGCGAGATCGTCATTGCGAACGAAGTCGAAATTAGCCTGATCGACAGTTCGGGACGATGTTCTTGAAACCTGAACCATCGCGGAGAGCGGGATAGTCCGATTGTTCGACAGGGTATAGCCGGTCAGCTTGAAGAACCGCCCGAATGGCGTGAGCTCCGGGAAGTTGACGTGGCAAGCGACACAGGCCATGCCGGTCTGGCGGGCGAAGGCCGGTACTGCCATGCCGCTTTGAGGAAGCGCGGCGATCAGGAGTGCAAATGCAGCGCCGAAGGCAATCCAATACCTCGCACGAGCTTTCATCCCGGGCCTCCCGACCAATCCGATCCCCAGCCTGCAATTTTTTTAACTATATCGGATCGGACTTGGATGGGATGGTCATCCATGCGGCTTAGTTCAAATTACTGGCGGGGTCCTGCGAAGGGTATTCCCGAAACCACGAAGCTATCCGATCACTTGCAAGGGTGGCTAGTCGTGCTTCATGGATGTCGCGGAAAGAACGAGTCTTCTCTGGCCGGAACGGCCACTGAAGATCCGCCGCGAGCGCGGGAGTTCACCAAGCATGCCACCGCTGCGCAGCGCACAGGACAGCGGTATCCATGCGCCTGCCCCGGACCGGAACGCAGCGCTCGATCATCGTCCCCCCGACCATCCCGCCAGGCATCTGCGCGGTCACGTCGGCCTTGTCATGCGCAAGGCGCTCCAGCTCGACCGCAACGCTTGCCAACGCTTGCCCATGGTATGTGCAGGTTACGTAAGCTGCCCACGCCTTCTCGGCAGATATCATTTCTTCGTCACATTTGGCAGGTAGATTTTCATTCGAACACAAATCATGAGCGAATGAACAAATGGGCCTGAACCGACGACAGCGAGACATCCTCGACTGGCTGCACGAAGTGGACCGGCTGACCACGGAGCAACTGGCCGACCGCTTCAACGTGAGCAGCCAGACGATCCGTCGCGACATCAACGACCTCGATGAGCAAGGCCTGGTCAGGCGCGTGCATGGCGGGCTGAGCCTGCCGACCCACCAGCACAACCAGAGCTTCCTGCAGCGAAGCAATGTCCAGGTCGAACGCAAGCGCCGTATCGCGCAGGCGGCTGCCGGTCTCATGCAGGACGACGCGACCGTCTTTCTCGGCTATGGCACCACGGTGGCGGAATTCGCGCGAGCCCTGCCTCCGGACCGGCCGCTGCGCGTGGTGACAAACAACATGGATGCGGTACGGGTTCTGGCCGACAAGCCTGGGATAGAGACCTGGGTGACCGGCGGCAGGCTGCGGCCCGCCGACCGCGATGTGATGGGGAGCGCCACGCTCGATTTCCTGCGCAAGTTCCGCGCGCATTTCGCCGTCTTCGGCGTAGGCGCCGTCAGCGCCGACGGCACCCTCTACGAATTCCAGCCCGACGAAGCGGAACTGTCGCAGGTCCTCCTCACGCATAGCCACCGCAGGCTGCTGCTTGCCGATAGCGGCAAGTTCCTGCGTGAGGCGCCCTGCAGGGTGGCGAGCCTCGAACAGGTCGACCACTTCTTCACGGACGCCGACGCCCCCGCCGACCTGCAAGCGCTGTGCGAGCGCGCGGGCGTGGAGATGCATCTCTGCTGAGCGCCATGGCATGCCGGGCGAGATCGACGACTCGCGTCACGACATGCCCGCGTAGCCCGACATAGCCGATGCAAACGCCCTCGCGCGGCATCGGCAAGAACTCCTGAAGCGTACCGGAACAGTCTTTCCCTCGCAGCCGAGCCTGCTCCAGGGACGCCCCGCTGTTGTCGCAAGACCCGTGCATGGCGACAACTCGATTGACCACGAAGCCCATCGCAACGATCCGCGCTCGGACTGCAACTGACCCATCTCATGACTAGACCGATCCCTACACATCAAGAAACAGGCCGATCCATGCTGGGCATTGGTGCGCTGTGCATCGTGCTGCTGCTGGGCGGCTGCGGCGGCGGCGACAACCCGACGGCGCCCCCTTCCCCGGGCAACCCCGGAAACACCGGCGACGTGACTCCGGCGGCCTGCACCACGACGCACTGCGCGCCGGTACCTTGACCGCGGTACGCCCAGCCTTGTCCGAGCCACCCACCATCGTTCATCCGGTATGACCTTCAATCCTTCCAAGCGCAAGTTCCTGCGCTCCTCCCTCGGCACCGCCGCCGCCATCGCGACGCTCTCTTCCTTCCCGCCAAGCATCCGGCGCGCGCTGGCCATCGAGGCCAACAACGCCACCGGCACCATCCAGGACGTCAAGTACGTGGTGATGGTGATGCTGGAGAACCGCTCGTTCGACAGCTATTTCGGCACGCACAAGGGCATGCGCGGCTACGGAGACCGCTTCCCGGTTCCCTCGGCGAATGCCCCCAGCATCTTCTACCAGTCCTACGGGGCCAGCACGCTCATCCCCTATCACCTCGACGGGAACGCAGGCAACGCACAGCGTGCCGGCGGTACGCCGCACACATGGAACGATGCGCAGGCCGCCTGGGACCATGGCCGGATGGCGGCCTGGCCGAACGCGAAGACGCCGCTCTCGATGGGCTACTACGACACCGCGGAAGTGCCGTTCCAGCGCGCGCTCGCCGATGCCTTCACGGCATGCGATGCCTATCACTGCGGCATGCACACCGGCACGATCCCCAACCGCCTGTTCTACTGGACCGGCACCAATGGACCGAGCGGACTGGACCCGGACACCAACGCGCCCGTGGGGGTCGCCGCGCTGGTCAATGAGTTCAACGGCGGCAACGACATCGGAGCCTCCACCTCCGGCTGGACATGGACCACCTACGCCGATCGCCTGGAACGCGCGGGCGTCAGCTGGAAGGTCTATCAAAGCCTGATCGACAACTTCGGCTGCAATGAAATGATGGGCTTCCGCCATTGGCGCAAGGCCATCGAGCAGATGCCCTCGACGCGCCGGCCGGTGTATGTAGCGACAGAAAGCCTGGCGCAGTCGCCGACGGCCGCCGGACCCGCCTACAACCCCGATATCGACGATGCACTGAGCCCGCTGGCCAAGGGTTTCGGCAACACCATGCCGGAAGGCCTGCTCGAGACGTTCCGCAACGACATCCAGAACGGCACGCTCCCGTCGGTCTCCTGGATCATTCCTCCGTCGCAATACAGCGAGCACCCGGGGCCCTCCAGCCCGGCGCAGGGCGGCTGGTACGTGCAACAGATCCTGGACGCCCTGACCGCGAATCCGGAAATCTGGAGCCAGACCGTGCTGCTGGTCAACTATGACGAGAACGACGGCTTCTTCGACCACCTGCCTCCGCCGAGCGCGCCGTCGCGCAATCCGGATGGCACGCTCGCGGGCGGCAGCACGCTGTCGGACAGCGATATGGCGCCCGAGTACCACACGTACACGCCCGCCACGAGCAAGCAGCCGGCGGCAGACGGCCGCCCGTATGGCCCGGGTCCGCGCGTGCCGATGCTCGTGATTTCTCCGTGGAGCCGCGGCGGGTTCGTCAACTCGCAGATCTGCGATCACACATCGACGCTGATGTTCCTCGAGAAACGCTTTGGCGTCATCGAGCCCCAGATCAGCAATTACCGCCGCGCCGTCTGCGGCGACCTCACCTCGTGCTTCGACTTCGTCAACCCGAATGCCGCCCTGGTGCCGGATCTGCCGGGCCGCACCACCAAGGTCGGCGTCGACGCCCTGGCGATCGCGCAGAGCGCGAAGTCCGCCATTGCCGTGCCTGGCGCCACGCCCGATTCCGCCCTGCCCGCCCAGGCAGCCGGCACGCGGCCGTCGCGCGCGCTGCCCTACGAGCTGCACACCACCATGCATCCGAATGCACAGGCGGGTGCTGTCACGCTGGAATTCGTCAACGCCAGCACCGGCGGCGTGGGCGCGCTGTTCCATGTCTATGACAAGCTGCACCTGGACCTCATCCCGCGCCGCTACCTGGTCGAAGCCAACAAGTCGCTGAGCGGCAGCTGGACACTTCCCGTCGCCGACCACGGCAGGTACCACCTCTGGGTGCTTGGACCCAATGGCTACCACCGCGAGTTCGTCGGCGACCTGAGCGAGACGACGGGCGCGGTGAATCCGGAGATCCAGGTCTGCTACCAACCGTGCGACAACGCCTCGGTGAGCGTCAAGCTGCACAACCGGGGCAACCAGCCCTGCACCTTCACCGTCGCCGCGAACGCGTATCACACGGACGGCCCGTGGTCGCTCTCGGTGGCACCGAACTCGGTGGGCGAACTGAGCTGGCCGGTGGCCAACAGCGGCAACTGGTACGACTTCAGCGTGAGCACCAGCGTATCGCCGACGTTCAAGCGCCGCTTCGCCGGCCGGATCGAAACCGGCAAGGACTCCGTCTCGGACCCGGCCATGGGCATGGGCGCATAGCGACGATGCCCGGCCGGCCCGCCGCCCATGCCGCGGCGGGCCGGCCTTGCGCCCCACGACGGACTCCAAGGTCTCCCATCTTCCCCTATTGGCTATTCCACGACATGACCATCCACAGCAATGCATTGCGCGCGGGCGCCGGCCCGCAGACGCCGGCCGCGGCGCACGGGTGCGCCGACCACGCCGCCACCGCGCGCCAACGCCCGGCACCCCGTCGCCGGCCGCTGGCCCGGCTCGCCGGTTCCCTGGCCCTGGCCGGGCTGATCGGCGGCGCCCTGACGGCTTGCGGCAGCAGCGACGACAAGACCGCCTCCGCCGAGTTGCCTGTGCCCGGCGCCGGCACTCCCTCGGCGTCCACGACCACCTTGGCCAGGCGCACGCTGCTCGTCGATCTTGACGGTGTCACTTACGACGCCTTGCGCCAGGGCATCGCCTCGGGCCAGTTGCCGAATCTCGCCAGACTCCAGCCGCAGCTCGCCTACAGCGGCGGCGTACTCAACGACGTGAGCCAGCAGCCGAACCTGGATGCACCCGGATGGGCGACGCTGCTGACGGGCACCTGGGCGAGCCGGCATCGGATCTTCGCGATCGCGCCCGGCCAGAAGCCCGCCGTGCCGACCCTGTTCAGCCTGGCCAAGGCATCCGGCACGAGCCGGACAGGGGCGGCGGTCGCCTCGGCACCGCTGGCGACCCTGCTGGCGCCCGATCATGCCGCGGGCGCGCTGGACACGCTGGCCAGCTGCGCCCAGGACGCCACCCCGGACGACTGCGTCACGCGCAATGCCATCCAGATGATAGGCAGGGGCGACTACGCGACCGTCGTCGCCCAGTACCATTCCGCCGAGGACGTGGCGCTGAACGATGGCCTGGCTTCGTCTCAATACGCGCAGGCGCTTGCCCGACTGGACGCGGCGGTCGGCACGCTCCTGTCGGAAACGGCGAAGCATGCCGACAGCCAGTGGCTGGTGGTCGTGGCCTCGAGCCACGGCCTGAATGCCAATGGCCGCGCCGACGGGTTGCCCGAGGTGCCGCAGTCGGCCGCGTTCATCGCCGTCAACCAGGACGAGAACAATGGCCAGCGGGGATCGACCCCGGCGCTGCCGGCAACCGTCGCGGGGTTGTATCGGTACGCCAGCATCGCGGACGTGACCCCCACGATCCTCGCCCATCTGAACAAGACGCCGGCCAATCCGGACTACGCGATGGACGGCGCCCAGTTGATCGGCGCGCAACCCCCGACGCTTGCCGTCCAGATTGCCGAGGACAACACGACGCGGGCCCGGGCCGTGCTAGCGTGGAGCGCGCCCGCGAGCGCGGCCATCACGCTCATGCGCGATGGCAAGGAGATCGCCAAGCTGCCCGCAGGCACGACGACGTACACCGACCCGCTCGCCGACCGGGCCGAACTGCAGACCGGCAAATACCGCTTCAGCTATGCCGTGATCGCTGGCACGGCGGCCCGCGCCGTGCTCACGCCTCAGATTTCGTACATCAAGGCGCAACCCCCTGTCCCCCTCGCCGCCACCCTGGTCAACGGGCTGACGGTCTACTACCCCTTCGGTCAGGACCCGCAACTGACGGCGCCGGTCGATGCGCTCGGCCACAGCACGATGGGACCATGGGCGGCCGATGCCAATGGCGGCGCCATGACCGCCGACCCGCTGGGCGGCCATGGCCTGTTCATCGATACCAATATCGCGAATGCCGCCGGCT
>JABLTH010046652.1_pt1 | contig 14039 bp, 13 predicted proteins | sample 7875711 | NCBI WGS metagenome assembly JABLTH01 (sample SAMN14941262, study PRJNA633318) | bioreactor metagenome | isolation source: bioreactor | place: China | collected 2019-03-05 | reverse complement strand
TCCCGAACTGCGCGCGAAGGCGCGGAACAGCGGCCAGCGCTGCGCTCGCGCGGCCATCCGCGGCGGCCGGTTCGGCGTGCCGAGCATCACGAGGTGCCGCACGTCGAGGCGCGGCACGCGCGGCAGCGCGTGACGCAGGAGGAGCCCGCCGAGCGAGTGTCCGACCAGCACGACGGGCCGGCCCGCGTCCGCGAGCGCCTCCATGCGCCGCACGAGCCGCGCGAGGATGCGCTCGTACGACTCGGCCCACGCCGCGTAGCCGAACGTGCGCGGCGCGTGCCCGGCCGCGCGCAGCCGGCGCGCGAGCCGCACGAAGCACAGCGGCGTGCGGGCGAGCCCGTGGACGAGCAGGACGATCACGCGGGGGATGTTACGCCGCCCGACGCGGGGCGGCCTACCGGCGGTCCTTCATCAGGTACGCGCCGAGCGCGGCGATGCCGCCGGCGATGACGACCGCGCGGATGACCTTCAGCAGGCTGACGACCCAGGCGATGCCGATGCCGAGCGCGGCCCACTGGAACCACCACGGTCCCGGGGTCATGAGGTTGATGACGAACAGCATCAGCAGGATGAGCGGGCCGATGAACAGGAACTTCAGCGCCTTGAAGGTGTCGTGGATCATGGCCGTCCTCCGTACCCGCGAACGATACGGCGCTTTGGCGGCCGATGGGAGCCGATCCGCCACGAGGCGCCGAATCGCGGGCGAACGGCGTCGGCGGGCCGATCAGCGGTGGCCGTCAGGGTGTCACGGGGTCTCGTAGTCCACGAACGCCCGGCGCTCCCGCACCTTGCCGATGAACTCGGCGACGGCGACGTGCTCCGGGTGCACCTGGTACGCGTCGAGCGCCGCCTGCGAGGCGAATTCGCTGTACAGCGCGACGTCGTACGCGGCGTCCGACACGGCGACGTTGATCCCGACCTCGAGCCGCCCGATGCCGGGGACCCGCGCGGGCAGGGCCTCGAGCCAGGCCTTCATGCGTCGCGCGTTCTCGTCCTTCGCGGCCCCTTCGGCGAACGGCTTGAGCGTCCAGAACACGATGTGCTTGATCACGTGCGCCTCCTCCGTCGTCAGCCCACGAGCACGGCGCGCATCGAGAGCGAACCCATGTCGAAGCCCTCGAGCGGGAACGTGACCGCGTCCTCGCGCGTCGCGGCGCCGGCGACGTAGAGCAGCGGCAGGTAGTGGTCGGGCGTCGGGTGCGCGAGGCGGCCCGCGTCGCCCTCGAGCGCGCGCGCGAGGAACGCGTGGTCGTGCTGTGCGAGCGCGGCCGCAACGTCGGCGTCGAACGACGCGGCCCACGCCGGCGTCGCCGTGTCGCCGCGCTCGTACGCGCCGAAGGCGTGGCGCAGGTTGTGCGTGACGTTGCCGCTGCCCAGGACCAGGACGCCCTCGTCGCGCAGCGCGGCGAGCGAACGGCCGAGTTCGAGGTGCGCCGCGGGGGCGAGCCGCCGGTCGAGGCTGAGCTGCACGACGGGCACGTCGGCCGCGGGACGCAGCCAGTGCAGGACGCTCCACGTGCCGTGGTCGAGGCCCCACTCGGTCGACGGCGCGGCGCGCTCGTCGAGCAGCGCGAGCACGCGGCGCGCGAGATCGGGCGCACCCGGCGCGGGATAGCGGATCTCGTAGAGCGGCGGCGGAAAGCCGTAGAAGTCGTGGATCGTCTTCGGCCGCTCGTCGGCGGTGAGGAACGTGCCGGGCACGTACCAGTGCGCGGACACGGCGAGGATCGCGCGCGGCGCCGGCGGGAGCAGCGCCGCGAGCGCGCGGAACCCGCGGCTCCACGTGTTGTCCTCGAGGGCGTTCATCGGCGAGCCGTGCCCGACGAACAGCAGCGGCATGCGGGTGCGGGGCGTGGCGTCCATGCCGCCGACACTAGCACCCGGGCGGCCCGAACACGAGATTCGTGGGCAGACCGGCCCTGCCGGACCCCGGGGGTGTCGCATGGCGTTACGGGATGTCGTCTGCCTCGCCACGATCGCTTTCGCCGGGGCCTGTTCGCTGCCCCCGGCGGGCACGCCGCACAAGCTGGCCGAGGACGGTTCGGCCGTCGATCCCGAGCGCTACCGCCGCCAGATCGAGCCGATCGAGCGGCTGGTGTTCACCGACGGACCGCTCGACGACGCGGACCGCGCCGCGCTCGCGCGCCGCATGGCCACGCTCGCCGACCTGCTGCGCGAGAAGGAAACGCGCGCGCCCGCGCCCGAACTCGCGCGCGAGCTGGGCATCCTCGCGAAGCTGGTCAGCGTGACCGACCCCGCGAAGCCGCGCCAGGACACGCCGCTCCGCGAACAGTGGCAGCGCATCCGCGCGAGCCTCTTCGCCGACGCGAGCTGGTTCGCGTTCTCCCCCGCCGACCTCGCGCGCGGCCCGGAGCCGCCGCCGGTGCGGCCGGCGACCGCGCCGCCCGCCGACGTCGCCGCGATCCGTACCGTCCTCGCGCGCGTCGAGGCGCAGGTGCAGGTCGCGCGCAGCGAGGTCGAGTCGCTCGGCGAACCGCGGTTCGACGCCGCGACGGGGTTCGATCCCGCGCAGCGCGAGGCGTGGTCGGCGTGGGCCGCGCGGTGGCCGGCGCGCGTCGACGGCGCGGGCGGCGATCTGCCGGCCGATCCCGGGCCGGCCGGCAACACGATCCTGCGCGCGGCGTGGCGGAAGACGGCCCTCGCGCTGCAGGACCTGCGCGAGGTGCCGCGTCCTTCGAACGACTGGCCCGGCCCGCGACGCGCGCAGTGGGAAGGGCGTTTCCTGGACGTCGAGAAGGACGTCGAGCACGCGCGGGCGGAACTGAAGCGTCTCGAACGCTGAGCCGGTCCCGACAAACTGCGAAAATAAGGCAGTTGACAATCCCGCGATTAGTTCTACTTTGTAGGACATGCCAGCGGAGATCCATCTCGGAGAGTTCGAGCAGCTCGTCCTGCTCGCCGTCGTCCGCCTCGCCCCCGACGCCTACGGGATGACCGTGCGGCGCGAGAGCGCGGCCCGCACCGGGCGCGAGCCGGCTATCGGCGCTATCTACGCGCCGCTCGACCGGCTCGAGGGCAAGGGTCTCGTGCGCTCCGCGGAGGGTCCGCCCACCGCGCAGCGCGGCGGCCGCGCGAAGCGGCTGTTCGAGCTCACCGCCGCCGGCGAGGCCGCGCTGCGCGAGGCGCGGAGGGCGCTCCTCTCGATGAGCGAGGGCCTCGCGCTGTTCGGCGACGGCCCGCTCCCCGGGGAGCCCGCGAAGTGAGCGCCGCCCCGCGCCTCGCGTTCGCGCTCCTGCGGCTGGGCCTGCCGGCGCGCGACCGCGACGTCGTCGAGGGCGACCTGCGCGAGGAGTTCGACGTTCACGTGTGCGCCGAGCGCAACGCCCGCGCCGCGCGCCGCTGGCTGTGGGCGCAGGTGACCGCGACCGTCGCGCTCTCGGTGCGCGCGCGCCTCGCGCGCGCGTTCCGGCCGGAGTCGCTCGCCGCCGCGATCGCCGCCTCGGTCGCGCCCGCCGGCGCGCTGCTCGTGCTCGACGCCCTGTGGTCGTACGTGCTCAGCACCGTGCCGCTCAAGGACGGCGCGGTGCGCTCGGGCGCGACGCTCGCCGTACTGCTCGCGGGCGCGTGCGGGGCCGCGTGGCTCGCGCGCGTGTCGTCCGCGGCGCGCCCGCGCCTCGCGTGGATCGCGGCCGCGGTCGCGACCTGTGCCGCGCTGTTCGCGATGACCGGAATCACCGCGTGGTGGTTCAAGGGACTGTGCCTCACCGCCGTCGTGCTGCCGTGGAGCATCCCGCGCCGCCGCCGCACGTCCGCTTCACCCGGAGCCGCACCATGAAGATCCTGCTCTACGCCCTCGCCGGACTCGTCGCCCTCGTCCTCGCCGGAGTGATCGTCCTGTTCCTCCTCGGACTGCGCGAGGAATCGAAGCACGTGCGCGCCTCCGTCGTGGTGGCGCGCCCGCCCGGAGAGGTGTGGACGTGGCTCGAAGAGCCCGACAAGCTCAAGGCGTGGGTCTCGTGGTTGATCGAGGTGCGCCCGCTCACCGACGGTCCGCGCGGGGTCGGGTCGAAGGCCGTCTGGGTGATGGAGGACGCCAACAACGGCGGCCGCAAGATGGAGATCACGAGCGAGGTCACCGGCTACGAGCCGGGGCGCCGCCTCGCGGTGAAGCTCTCCGTCCCCCAGGCGTTCCGCGGTCAGGCGGCGTACACGTTCACGCCGACCGCGGACGGGCACACGCGCGTCGAGATCGACAGCACCTACGACTTCGACCTGTGGTTCGCGCAGCTGATGCGCCCGCTGGTCGTGCGCGCCGCGAGCCGCAAGATGACCGACGACCTGGCCCGCCTGCGCACGCACGTCGAAGGGGCGCCCGCGGCGGCCGCGACGGCCGCGGACGCGGCGCTCAGCGGCGCCGGCGCGCGTTGACCGGAGCGTCCTCGGGGGCCGGCCTGGCCTCGGCCACCTGCAGCCGGAGGTGGCACTCGCGGCAGTTGAGCGACAGCGGGCGGTAGACGACCTGCAGCGACCCGTCGGGCCGCGTCGACCGCTCGTGGCACTTGAGGCACGGCGTCTTGCCGTGCGCGCGCAGCAGCGGGAACCGCGAGCCGTGGTCGTGGTCGAAGCGCCCCGCGCCCTTGAACGTGTCGGGCGCGTGGCAGCGGCCGCAGCCGCCGCTCGCGGCGTCGATCACGAACTGCGCGCCGTGCGGGCTCCTGTGGCACGCCGCGCAGTCGCCGGCCGGAAGCGTGAACGGGAGCGCGGGCCCCTCGCTCTTGACGAGGCTCGACGCGCGCGGCGTACGCTTCAGCTCCTTGTGGCAGCCGTCGCACTTCACCTTCGCGTGCGGACCGCCGATGGAGACGCCGAACGCCTCGTGCGCCTTCGCGTCGACGAGCGAGGGCACGAACACCGACTGGTCGTGACACGCGACGCAGCCCTGCTCGCGGGGGTGCGCGCCGCCCTTCAGGAACCGTCCGGCGTGCGGGTCGGCGTGGCAGGACTCGCACGCCTCCGCGAGGCCGGCGAGCGGCACGCGGGCCCTGCCGAACGCGGCCTCGGCCTCGGCCCCCGTGGCGCGCCGGTGGCACGACGCGCAGCCGAGTTCCGCGTGGCGCCCGTTCAGGGCGAAGCGCGTGCCGGCGTGCTGCGCGATGCCGAAGCGGCTCGGCACCCAGCCGTCGACGCGGTGGCACGTGGCGCAGTCGGGACGCGCCGCGCCCGCGCCCGTGCCCGCGTTCGCTCCCGCGCTCGTGAGCTGGGCGCCGTGCGCGTCCGCGTGGCAATCGTCGCAGCGCGCGTGGCGCGGGTGGAGCGGCAGCGCCGGCGCCGCGCCCTCGGCCGCCGTGACGGGCCCGCCGCGATGGCAGCGCTCGCAGGCCACGCCCGCGTGTTTGCCCGCGAGCGGGAACCCGGTGCGCGAATGATCGAAGCCCGCGTCCGCCACGCGCAGGTGGAACCCGTTCGTCACGTGGCAGCGCGCGCAGTCCGCGCCGAGCCGCGCCTCGTGCACGTCACGGTGACAGGCGCTGCACTCCTCGTGCGCGAGCGGGCCGAAGGGCCGCGGCCTGCGGCCCTCGCCGGACGCGGCCGCGGCGACGGCCGCGGTCCAGAGCTTCTCGTGACACTTCGCGCAGGCGACCGTCGCGTGGCGGCCGGTGAGCGCGAAGCGCGTCTTGCCGTGGTCGAAGCCCGGGGCCGGCTTGAACCCGTCGTTGCCGTGGCACGTGCGGCACTCGCTGCCGAGCCGCCCGGCGTGCGGGTCCTCGTGGCACGTCGCGCACGCGCGCTCGAGTCCGACGAAGCCGCCCGGCGCCGTGCCGCGGCGCGAGAGTCGGGCCGCCTCGCCCTTCCGCAGCGCGGGCGTGTGGCACTTCGTGCAGGCGAGCGTGCGATGCCGGCCCTCGAGCGCGAAGCCCGCGCGCGCGTGGTCGAACTTCTCGGGCGCGCCCTCGTCGAAGCGGATCAGGGGCGCGTCGCGCCCGCCGTGCTCGGCGTGGCAGTCGAAGCACGACTCGGCATGGGCCTCGGCGTGCAGGCCGCGGCGGGCCGCGATCAGCCAGGCGATCTCCTTGTGGCACTCGAGGCAGCGTGCGCCGTCCTTCGCCCCCGCCCCGCGGCCGTGACACTTCATGCAGCCGAGGGCTCCGTCGAGGTCCGCGTGGGCGCGCGAGAGCGGGCCGGGCGACAGCTGCGCGCGCGCCTCGCGCGCCGCGCACGGCGCGAGCGCGAGGAGAACGAAGAGGATCGCGCGGACGCGCCCCGTGGAGTCGACGGTCATCGGCTCGAAGATGCGTGCCGGGCGCGCCGGAATCCAATCGACCGGCCGTGCGGGCCCGGCGGTGTTCCGGAACGCCCGGAGCGTCCGGCCCTTCGGGCGCCGGGGCCGCGCGGACCGCGGCGGGATCGACGGTGAGGAGGGACAGCGCGGGAGGGCCTCGCGGGGGGTCGCGATGGCATCGGGGGGCGCCGGGTACTTCGGCTCGGTGGCGTCCCCGGTGGCAGGGGCAGTTCGATGGGCGCGGCCCAGCCGCGTACCGACGACCCTCCTGCGCTGTACGGGACCGGTCACCATGACGGCCCCGCGCCGGTCACATCAGCAACGGGCGTGCCATTTGCATGTCGGACCCCGCGGCCCCCGTCCGCGATCGCGCGGATCGCGTCCGGAATGCGCGGGAACGGCACTTCGGCGGACCGGAGCGCATATGCACGACGCGGAGCGCGGGCGCGGGACCGAGCGGGCCCCGTTCGATTTTTCGAACAGACGGCTCGCCCGGACGATGCAGAGTGCACCATCATTCCGGCCGGGCGGGAGGAGCGGCGCGTGAGCACGGCGGCACAGTGGATCGACCCCGGGGAACCCCTGCAGCGCTTCCGGCTGCGCGAGGGCCTGATCCTCGGGCTCAACGTGCTCGTGACCGCCGTGATGCTCGGGCTGCAGCTCGCGCTCTTTTCGTGGAACGAGCCCGCGTCGCGCGGCGTCACCGCGGTGCTCGCCGCGTTCCTCGCCCTGCAGCTGGCGGGGCTCGTGACCGTCGTGCGGCTCGCGCGCCCGCTCTCCGGCGCGCGGCTGCGGCTGTACCTCGAAGGGTCGGTGTGGAGCGTGATCGCCTGCGCTGCGCTGACCGAGGTCGTGCGCGGGAGCTCCGAGAGCCACTACCCCGTGATGCTCGTGCCGCCGATCGTCGCGGCCGCGTTCCGCTCCTCGCGCACGGGCCTCGCGGCGGTGCTCGCCGTCTCGGCCGCCCTGCCCGTCGCGGCGTGCCTGCTCTACTTCCGCGCGCACCCGCCGCTCGAACTCGACGAGCTCGCCGAGGCCACGACCGTCGCGGTGATCTTCGTGCTGATGGGGCTCGTCACGCGCGTCCTCGCCGAGGCGCTGCAGCGCGAGAAGCTCCGCCTCGCCCGGAGCCTCGCCGAGCTGCAGGCGACGCGCGACCGCCTCGTGCGCGAGGAGAAGCTCGCCGCGGTCGGCCGGCTGTCGGGTGCGATCGCGCACGAGATCCGCAATCCCGTGGCGATGATCGCGAGCTCGCTCGCGCTCGCCGAGCGCGAGTCCGCGCCCGCCGAGGTCCGCACGCAGATGTTCGAGATCGCCGGCCGCGAGGCGCGCCGGCTCGAGAAGCTCACCGACGATTTCCTCGCCTACGCGCGCACCGCGCCCCCCGAGCGCCGCCCGGTCCCGCTCGCCGCGGTCGTCGAGCACGTCGCGAGCCTCTCCCGCGCGCGCGCCGCGGAGCGCGGCGTCACCGTCGCCGCGGACCTCGCGGACCTCGCAAACGGGACGGCGGACGAGATCCGCGTCGCGATCGACGCCTACCAGGTGCAGCAGGCCCTGCTGAACCTCGTGCTCAACGGGATCGACGCGACACCGCCGGGGGGACGCGTCGTCGTCGCCGGCGCGCTCGACGGCGCGGTCCTGCGGCTGTCGGTCGAGAACACCGGCGCCCCGGTGGACGCGGCCGCGGCGGAGCGCATGTTCGAGCCGTTCTTCACGACCAAGCCGGGCGGCACCGGGCTCGGCCTCGCGATCGTCCGCAACATCGCGCGGGCCCACGGGGGCGACGTCGCGCTGACCGGCAACGCCCCGGGCGCCGTGCGGTTCACGATCGAGATCCCCGCCGCGGCGGCCTCCGCCGCGCGGTCCGGAGCCGGCGATGGCGCGCGTCCTGGTCGTTGACGACGAAGCGTCGCTGCGCCGCATCCTGCGCGTCATGCTCGACGCCGACGGCCACCAGGTCGCCGAGGCGGCGAACGTCGCGGAGGCGGCCGCGCGGCTCGGCGCCGCGCTGTTCGACCTCGTGATCACCGACTACCGCCTCCCGGACGGCGACGGCCTGGACGTTTTGGCGCTGAGCCGCGAGGCCGACCCGGCGGTGCCCGTGGTCGTGCTCACGGCCTACGCCACGATCGAGCTCGCGGTCGACGCGATGCGCCGCGGCGCGTTCGACGTGCTCACCAAGCCGTTCGTGCCCGACGTCGTGCAGGCGCTCGTGCGGCGCGCCGGCGGGCACGCCGCGCTCCTGCGCGAGAACGCGCGGCTGCGCGACGAGGTGCGGCGCCTTGCGCCGAGCGACGAGATCCTCGGCGCGACCCCCGCGATGGTCCTGCTGCGCGAGACGCTCGCGCGCGTCGCCGCGTCGCACGCGAGCGTGCTGGTCACCGGCGAGACCGGCACCGGCAAGGAGCTGGTCGCGCGCGCGCTCCACGACGGCAGCGCGCGGGCCGCGGGGCCGTTCGTGGCGCTCAACTGCGCGGCGTTCCCCGAGGGCCTGCTCGAGAGCGAGCTGTTCGGGCACGAGCGCGGCGCGTTCACCGGGGCCGACCGCGCCCGGCGCGGGCTGTTCGAGGCCGCGCACCAGGGCACGCTGTTCCTCGACGAGGTCGGCGAGATGCCGCTCGCGGCCCAGGCCAAGCTGCTGCGCGTGCTGACGGACGGGCTGGTCACGCGCCTCGGCGCGCGCACGCCCTTGCCGGTCGACGTGCGGATCGTCTCCGCGACGCACCGCGACCTCGCCGCGGCCGTGCAGGCCGGCCGCTTCCGCGAAGACCTCTACTACCGCCTCGCCGTGGTCCCCCTGCACGTGCCCCCGCTGCGTGAGCGGCGCGAGGACCTGCCGCTCCTCGCCGGCCACCTCGTCCGGCAGGCCTGCCGCCGCATGGGCGTGCCCCCGCGGCCGGTCTCGCCGACGGCGCTCGCGCGGCTCGCGGGGTACTCTTTCCCGGGCAACGTCCGCGAGCTGTCGAACCTCCTCGAGCGCGCGCTGATCCTCGCCGCGGGTCCCGCGATCGAGGCCGAGGACATCGCGCTCGGCGGCGCGGACGCGGACCCCGCGGCGGCCGGCGGCCGCACGGCGTGGATCGGCGGGCTGCCCTCCACGATCGACCTGCGCGAGACGCTCGACGCGGTCGAGGACGAGCTGATCCGGCGGGCGCTGCGGGCGGCCGGCGGCGTACAGGCCGAGGCCGCGCGGCGGCTGGGCCTGTCGCGCAGCGACATGAACTACAAGACGCGGCGGCTGGGCATCGACCCCGCGGCGCCGTGACGGGTGAAGGAGGACGCGTGGGCGATCGATCCCCTGGCGCGCCGGTCATCGGCCCCGAAGTCGTCGACGAGGTCGTCTCGCGCGTCGCCGCGCTCGACCCGTCCGAGGAGGACGCCGCGCTCGAGGCGCTGGCCCTGCGGCAGCCCGACCTGCACGCGTTCGTGCTGGCCGTGAGCGAGGACATGCCCGAGGGCGCCGACGAACTCGCCGAGACGCTGCTGCTCGCGGTGGAGGAGATGTTCCGCACCGCCCACGGCGCCTCGTCCGCGCCGGCCGCCGAGGACGACGTGCGCCGCGGCTACGAGCGCGTGCTCTCGCTGCTCGAGGCGACGGTCGCGTCGGGCGGGACGCTGGCCGCGCTCCCGACCGCCCAGCCGCACGTCCTCGAGTACGTGCAGGAGTCGCTCGCGCAGCCGCTCGAGGACGAGGAGGGCGAGGACGCCGAGCTGCCCGAGGAGGACCGGACCGACCTCGAACTCGCCTTCCGCGCCGTCATCGAGGTGCTCGGCGAGCGGCCGGCCGCGCCGGCCTGACCGCGCCGGACGGCCGCAAATCGCTCCGCTTCAGGAGGTTGGCGCGAACAAAAGACGATTTCGGACGCCTGGGGACGGGGCTGATGTTGCGTTTCAGCGGGCCCCACGTATGATGGCAAGGTTGTGGCAGTCTCTCGGGCACGCAGCGCCGAAGTCGTTCGTCGTCGAGTGTCGCGCCGAGGTCAGCCATTCAATCGGCGTCGCGCAAGCGTCCCGGTGAGGTAATGAAGCATGGCGAAGGGCACCGTGAAGTGGTTCAACGATGCAAAGGGTTTCGGTTTCATCTCGCAGGAGAACGGCCAGGACGTGTTCGTCCACCACACCGCGATCGTGGCCACCGGCTTCCGCTCGCTGACCGAGGGTGAGCCGGTCGAGTTCGAGATCACCCAGGGCCCGAAGGGCCTCCAGGCCAGCCAGGTCCGTAAGCTCAGCTGAGCCTTCGAGAAGACCTAGCATCGAAGGGACGCCCGGAAACGGGCGTCCCTATTATTTCGCCCGCAGGAAGTCCATGAACACGAAGCGCACGTCGCGGAACGCCGTGACCTCTCCGAGACCCGGCGTGTCGCCCTGCTTCAGGAACTCGAGACCGACCTCCTTCCCCTGCAGCAGGTACTCCCCCAGCGCGATCCGGTAGGTCGAACGCGGATCGACCGGCGTACCGCCCACGGCCCAGCGCCCGTCGGCGAGCGCCGCGATGCCCGAGGTCTGCAGCCATCCGCCGAGCCCGCGGTTCCGGCGGCCCGAGTCGAGCACGCGCGCGAGGAGCGCGCCGCTCATGTCCGCCTGCACGACCTTGCCGCCGAACGGCAGGATGCGCAGCACGTCGTACTGCGTGAGCGGCCCGGGCGGGATCTCGTCGTCGATGCGGATCGAGCCCGCGTTGTAGAGCGCGGCCTGCGCCGCCGGGCACTCGCGGCGCAGCGCCGCCGCGACGAGGTCGGTGAGGTTCGTCGCGCCGTTGCGCACGCTGGCTTCCCGGCCGTCGAGCGTGTCGGTCACCTGCGTGACCACCTGCTCCGGCGCGAAGCCCTCCTTGCGGAAGGCGGCGAAGCCGCGCGCGGTCCACTCGGCCACGACCTTCGCGGTCGCGGGGTCGTCGGGGAGCGCGGGCGTGACGCGGACCAGGTCCGAACGGATCGACAGCGTGCGCGCCTCCGTGTCCCACACGAGGCGGTGCACGTAGACCGTGCGCCCGTTGGCGTCGGCCTTCGCGATCGGCGTGAAGCGCGGGCCGCGCTCGACGAGCCAGTTCTCGTGCTCGTGCCCGCCGAGGATCAGGTCGATCCCCGGCACGGCCGTCGCGAGTTCCTGGTCCTGCGCGAGGCTGAGGTGCGTCACCGCGACCAGCACGTCGACCTGCGGCCGCAGTGCGCGCGCCAGGCGCGCGGCCGCGGCGAGCGGCTCCTTGACCGCGACCCAGTTCCCCGAGATCGCGCCGCCGGTCACGCCGAACAGCCCGATCCGCACCGTGCCGCCCCCCGCCCCGGCGGCCGTGAACGTGACCGATTCGGCGACGCCCGGGAACGGGGTGCCGTCGGTCGCCGTCACGTTGCCGGAGAACCACTTCGCCTTCGACTCCGCGATGCGGGCTTCGAGTTCCTCGCGCCGGACGTCGAACTCGTGGTTGCCGAGCGTCGCGAAGTCGAGCCCGGCCGCGTTCAGGGCGGCGATCATCTGCGCCCCGTGGAGCGGCTTCCCGTCGACGACCGCGGTGCCGAGCGCCGAGGGGCTCACCACGTCGCCGGCGATGACGAGCCACGTGCGCGGGTTCTCCGCGCGCAGGCGCTTGACGAGGGTCGCGAGCCGCGCGATGCCGCCGGCGGTGCCGCCCTGCACCGGCGAGATCTCGTACACGTCGTTGACCTGCACGAGGGTCAGCGGAATCGATTCCGCGTGCGCGAGGCCGAGGCCGAGGCACAGGCACAGGCAGAGGCAGAGGCAGAGGCAGGAGGAGGAGCGCACGGGGGACCTCCGCGGGCAAAGGAAAACGGCCGGCGCACGGGGCGCCGGCCGGATGATCGCACGGGTGGGCGGGCCTTACGGCGTCGACGGCGCGGGCAGGCCCTCGTCGCCGGGCACCCGCTCGTCGGCCTTGGCGCGCTCGCTCGCGTGGTCCTTCGCGAGCAGCATGTACAGCGACGGCACCACGAACAGCGTGAAGAGGGTCCCGATCGCCATGCCCGTCACGAGCACGAGGCCGATCGAGTTCCGCGCCGCGGCGCCGGCCCCGGTCACGAGCACCAGCGGGAAGTGCCCGGCGATGGTCGCGACGCTCGTCATGAGGACGGGGCGCAGGCGCGTCCGCGCGGCCTCGCGCACCGCGTCGAGCTTGCCGCGCCCGTGGCGCTGCAGCTCGTTGGCGAACTCGACGATCAGGATGCCGTTCTTCGACACGAGGCCGACGAGCGTCACGAGCCCGACCTGCGAGTAGATGTTGAGCGTCGTCGTCCAGCCGTCGGTGAAGAAGTGCAGGTTCGGGTTGGGCATCTTGAGGAACGTCATGACGAGCGCGCCGAACATGCCCAGCGGCACCGAGCCGGCGAGGATGACGAAGGGGTCGCGGAAGCTGTTGAACTGCGCGGCGAGCACCAGGAAGATCAGGAGCAGCGCGAGGACGAACGCGGGCAGGAACTTGTTCCCCTCGGTGCGCAGCTGGCGCGATTCGCCGGTGTAGTCGACGACGTAGCCCTTGGGCAGGAGCTTCGCCGACTCGTCCTCGAGGTAGCGCAGCGCCTGGTCGAGCGGCACGATCGCCACGCCGCTCAGCTTCACCGCGTTCAGCTGCTGGAAGCGGTTGAGCGTGCGCGGCTCGGTCGAGGCCTTGAGCGAGGCGATCGTGATCAGCTTCACGAGCTTGCCGTCGGGGCCGGTCACGTAGAGGTTCTCGAGCTGGTCGGGGGTGAGGCGCGAGGAGCGCTGCACCTGCGGAATCACCTTGTAGCTGCGGCCCTCGATGTTGAAGCGGTTGACGAAGTTGCCGCCGGTCATCCCCGCGATGTCCGCGCCGACCTGCTGCAGGCTGAGCCCCAGCGAGGCCACCTTGTCGCGGTCGAGCACGATCTCGGTCTGCGGCTGGTCGATCTTCGTGTCGACGATCGGCGGGAACGCGAACATGTTCGAGGTCGCCGCCTTCTGCTGCAGCTGGTTCACGAAATCGAGGATGCGCGCGGGCTCCGCCGTCGAGGCCACGAGGAACTCGACCGGGAAGTTGCCGCCGCCCGGGAGCGCCGGCGGGAGGATCGGCAGCATGCGAATGCCCGGGATCGCGCCGAGCTTCTGCGCGACGTCGGGCAGGATCTGCGCCGAGGTCCTCTCGCGCTCGCTCCACGGCTTGAGCGCGAGCCCGCCGAAGCCCGAGTTGGGGAACGTGATCTGGAACGTGTAGGCCGCCTCGGGGACGCTCATCATGTCGCGGTTGACCTGCTCGGCCTGGCGGACGGTCTGGTCGATGGTCGCGTTGGCCGACCCCTCGAGGATGCCGAAGATGATCCCCTGGTCCTCGGTCGGCGCGAGTTCCTTGGCCGACATGAAAAACATCGGGATGCACAGCAGCGCGACGCCGAGCCACACGACGTAGACCGCGGGCCGCATCGACAGCGTGCGGTCGAGGATCCGCCCGTAGAAGTTGCGGAAGCGGTCGAAGTCGCGGTTGATGCGCCCCGTCCAGCCGGTGTGCTCGCGCTTCGCGTCCAGGAGGCGCGAGGCCATCACCGGCGAGAGCGTGAGCGCGACCACGCCGGAGATCAGGACCGCGCCGGCCAGCGTGAACGCGAACTCGCGGAACAGCGAGCCGGTGAGGCCGCCCTGGAACCCGATCGGCGCGTACACCGCGGCCAGCGTGATCGTCATCGCGATGATCGGCCCGACCAGCTCGCGCGCGCCGAGGATCGCCGCCTGCACCGGCGTGAGCCCCTCGCGCAGCCGCCGTTCGACGTTCTCGACCACGACGATCGCGTCGTCGACGACGAGCCCGACCGACAGCACGATCGCGAGCAGCGTG
>JABLTH010065022.1_pt1 | contig 14044 bp, 6 predicted proteins | sample 7875711 | NCBI WGS metagenome assembly JABLTH01 (sample SAMN14941262, study PRJNA633318) | bioreactor metagenome | isolation source: bioreactor | place: China | collected 2019-03-05 | reverse complement strand
ACCGCGGCGCCTGACCCGGATCAGCGCGCGGGCAGACGGGCCTTCAGCCCCGCGGGCCGGTACCCGTCGAGGTCGACGGCGACCTTGCGAAACCCGGCCTCCCGTACGGCCGCGGCCACCGCGCCGCGCAGCGCGGGCTCGAGGAGGCGCGCGATCTCGTCGGCCCCGAGTTCGAGGCGCGCGCAGTCGCCCTGGTCGCGCACGCGAACCACCGCGAAGCCCAGCCCGCGCACGGCGGTCTCGGCGCGGTCGATGCGGGCGAGGACCTCCGGCGTGATGCGCGTCCCCGTGGGCACGCGCGAGGCGAGGCAGGCCGATGAGGGCTTGTCCCAGATCGGCAGGCCCGCGCGGCGCGCGAGCTCGCGCACGTCGTCCTTGGTGAGGCCGCACTCGAGCAGCGGGGCGCGGAAGCCGCCCTCCGCCGCGGCCTGCATCCCGGGCCGGTCCTCGTCGAGATCGTCGGCGACCGGGCCGTAGACCAGCGTCGCCCCCCGCTCCCGGGCCAGCGGCCGGAGCGCCTCCACCAGCGCGGACCGGCACCAGTAGCAGCGGTCGCTCTCGTTGCGCAGGTAGCGTTCGTCGGCGAACTCGTTGGTCTCGACGACGTGCAGCCGGACACCCAGCCGCTCCGCGACCGCACGGGCGTCCTCGAGGTCGCGCCGGGGCAGCGACGGCCCGCCGGCCAGGGCGGCGAGCGCCCCCTCCCCGAGTTCCTGCACGGCCGCGTGGAGCAGGACCGAGCTGTCGATCCCGCCCGAGAACGCGACGACGACGCGGCCGCAGCCGCCGAGGAGCGCCCGCAGGTCGCGCTCCTTCTGCTCGAGGGAGCGGTTCACGAGGGCCGCCAGCGCGGCCGGGTCGGACGTCCAGAGGGGGCTGTTCATGACCCCATCCTAACGGGTCCGGGCGCCCGGTTCACCGCCGCCGTGCGGTGCGCGACGGGGGAGCCCGGAACCGCGGTGCAGGCTCCGCGCGATCACTCGACGGAACGGGATCCGGAAAGACCCGTCCGGCCGCAAAAGCCCCGTCCGGCAAGGGATGGCGCGATCCAACGGCCAGCAAACAACTTCTTGACCACCCCCGAGGGTCGCCGTAGCTTCCCACCGCCCTGCCGTCTGGACGCAGGTATGAATCCTTTGGCCTCAAGGGTTTGTGCCCCGTTCCAGCGGCTCCGGATTCGATCGAAGTGTTTCACTCTGCCCGTGGCGCGTTGTCCCATGGGGGGACATGGGGGCAGAGGCGGACGGTGTTTCTCCTGGAGGAGGAGGTCATGCACGATCGGTTGACAGCCCGCCGCTGGATGCTCGCCATCCTGCTGGTCGGGGTCCTGCTGGCCACCCCCTTGGCCGCGCAGGCCGCGGAGCGCGTTACAGGCGCTCCCGGTCCCGCGTTCAAGACGGGTGCCGGCGAAGGAACCGGTGGAGGGCCGACGTTCAACGCGCCGGTCTACCCCCGGAACCTCGTCTGGTGGCCGTATTCGGCCGGTCCCTACTACGGGGACAAGCGGCTCGATGGCGTCCGCGAAGACGATGTCCTGATCACCCCGGTGGGTACGTTCAGGACGACGTCCCGGCTGGCCGTTCCGCGTGAGCTGACCAACGCGGTCACTTTCGCGAAGGGCAAGCAGTACTTCCTGATCCAGCTGCGGCCGAACGCTCTGTCCCAGCCGTTCGCGGACGTCTTCGCGTCGACCGGGATCGAGATCGTCGAGCCGGTGCCGGTGAACGGCCTCATCGTCCGCATGGACCGTGCGGCGTATCAGCTGGCCAGCAGTTCGCCGCTGATCCAGTTCATCGAGCCGTACCACGCGGCGTTCAAGATCAACCCGAACATCGGGACCGTCCCGCAGGCGACCGCCGAAGCGGCGGCCAGCTCGCAGGCCTGGCTCATCGTGAACCTCTTCAAGGGCGAGCCGACCGCGCCGGTCGCGGCCGCGCTGGCCCGCATGGGGATCACGGTGGCCAACGCGTGGGACGACGTCAGCGGCGGCCGCCTCGAACTGCACGCGGACGTGAGCGCGATTCCCAACATCGCGCGCATCGAGTCCGTGTCGAGCATCACCGAGACGTCCCAGCAGTTCCTGATGGGCCGCTACGGTGCGCTCTACCTGCAGTCGAAGTCGGCTTCGGCCGGTGACTTCCCCTACTGGAAGGTCGGCCTCCAGGGTGACGGTCAGATCGTCCAGGTGTCGGACTCCGGCATGTCGGTCAACGCCGCCGACTTCGCCGACACGCGTTCGTCGGGCGGCTGGTCCGCCGGCAACGTGAGCCCGCACGACAACGTGCTCAACGACCACCGCAAGGTCGTCGCGTACTTCGCCGCCAACAAGTACGGCGGCGCGGGCAACCTGCTCGGCTGCGACACCCTGGCGAACGGCTCGTTCACGCACGGCCAGGTCGTGTCCAGCACCGCCATCGGCGGCGCGACGCGCGGCGTGGTCCCGGCTCCGTCCGGTGCCGGCCTGTCGCCGAGCCCGACCGACCAGACGCTCACGCAGAACCCGAACCAGACGTGGGTGCGCGCCTACGGGAACGGGTTCTGGCGCGAGGGTGACATCCCGCAGAACACCTGGTTCAACGAGTTCACGGACAGCGGCTACGACGGCGTCGGCAAGGGCGCCAAGCTCGTGTTCGTCGACTCGGACGCGGGCTGCCCCGAAGGCAACGTGACCTCCGGCAACCTGCAGCAGACGATCGAGGACACGTGGAAGACCTACAAGGCCACGATCCACAACTTCTCGTTCGGCAGCGCGGCCAGCACGACCTCCGGCCCGTCCTACACCACCGGTGCCAACAACATCGACACGGTGACGGACCCGACGCGCGGCTACCCGCCCACGGCGGCCGGACCGTACCCGATCAACCTGACCGTGATCGCCGCCGGTAACGCCGGCGCCATCACGGGCGGCAACGGCAGCTCGACCGCCAAGGGCAACATCAGCAACGAGGCGAGCTGCAAGAACTGCATCTCCGCGGGCGCGTCGGACGGCGTGGGCGGCTTCATCGCCTACTACACCTCCGAAGGCCCCGGCCCCGGGACCACCGCCCGGCACGTCGTCCACGTCCTCGCCGAGGGCACGGACACGGGCTGCCGCCGGGACGGCACCTCGGAGTCGCAGACCGTCGCCCCGTCCTGCGTCGACATGACGGCGTCGGGCACGTCCTTCGCGTCGCCGAACCTGGCCGGCGCGGCGTCCGTGATCCGCGAGTACTTCGAGCAGGGCTTCTACCCCGACGGCACCGACCAGAACGCCTCCAACGCGCAGGACAAGGTCCGGCTCGTCTCCGGCCGCCTGATCCGCGCGATGATGATCGCCGCCGCGTCGCCGATCCTCCGCGACGACCTCAACGGCGTGAAGATCTGCCCGAAGAACCGTTTCAACCACGTGTGGGGCTGGGGCCAGTTCTTCCTCACCAAGGCGCTCCCGCTCGCCGCGTACCCGCAGAACACGGTCTCCGGCCTGATCGTCCACGACCTGCCCGGCGACCTCGACTACACGCCCGACGGGACCAACGACGGCGTGTCGAACCTCTCGCTCCCGGCGACCGCCTCCACGACGGCCGGCAGCGTCGGTTCCTCGGAATTCCAGGTGCTGGGCGTGACCCAGGACCTGTCCGTCGCCCTCACCTGGGACGATCCGGTCAGCGCGACGGGCGCCCTGGTCGACGACCTCGACCTCGAGGTGACGTGGTGCGGTCCGGACCAGGACTGCAACACGGCGGCCGACAACACCACCTGGAAGGGTGACGTCTTCACCGACGACATCAACGAGAACCTCTCGATCGGGGCCGGCGAAGTCGATCTCGGCAGCGATGCCGCGCCGACGGGCTACTGGTACTCGATCTCCAACAACGACCTGACGGCCGCCGGTGCGACCCTCGCGAACTACAAGAACAGCAACGACAACATGGAAGCGGTCTACATCGCGACCAAGCCGAACGCGCCGGACCTCAACGCCGACGGCACGCCGGACATCCGCTACCTCGAGTACCGCAAGGGCGGCGCGGAGTCCTGCGCCTTCCCCGATCCGAACGACTCCACGCAGTGCATGCGGACCGGCAAGTGGAAGGTCGAAGTCTTCCGTCGTACGGGCACGACCAACAACCTGCCGTTCTCGGTCGCGATCCTCGGACCGGTCTCGGCCGGCTCGTCGGTGCGCTTCGACGCGAACCCCGTCACCTGCAACGGTGACGAGGACATCGTGATCAACGAAGTCGCGGACGCCTCCGATCCTGGCTGCTCCGCCGCCGGAAGCTGCCCCACGACCACGATCGCGTCCCGCCTCACCCTCGAGGTGCTGAACGGCAACACCGTCGTCGACACCGAGACGGTCGCCGCCGCCAACATCACCAACGACCCGCCGGGAACGCTGCAGTTCCGGCTGGCGAAGCGCCTCCCGATCTCGTCCGCGGCGACGCCCGCCAACAACGACGGGATCCTCAACGCCCAGAACGGCTACACGCTCCGCGCGACGTACAACGACCAGAAGGGTGGCAACACCGTCGGTCGTACCTCGCTCGCCAGCGTCGACTGCCAGCCGAACATCGGCCTCTTCGTGCTGCGCCAGATCGGTCCCGATGCTCCGTTCACGCTTGCGGGCGGCTGCGACGGCGACCGTTACCTGGACCAGGGCGAGCAGTTCAGCCTGACGATCCAGTACTACAACTCGGACCCGATCCCGCTCATCGACGCGACGGCTTCGCTCGCCGCGTACAGCTTCGGGACGACGACCCCGTCTCCGTACATCACCGTCGACGCTCCGACGAAGCCGATCGGCACGCTCGCGCCGGTCACGCTCCAGCGGACGACGTTCGGTCTCAAGGTCAACGGGACGCCCCCGGCGCGCACGAAGGTCGACCTGAACTTCTGCGTCGCGGGTCCCAAGACCGGCCAGGGCGTGGCGGGCTGCACGACCACCACCTTCCTGCTGCAGGCCGACGACGAGCGTCACTTCTACATCACGGACTGCCCCACGGGTTGCGGCACCAGCGCGTCCCTCATCAAGTTCGACCGCAACTACGACGAGAAGTTCGAAACGGTCATTGGCCCCAACGCCTTCGACCCGATCGAACCCTACCGTCAGGGCTTCCAGGAAATCGTCCAGGGCACCGGTGCCAACGACCTGCCGAATGGCCTGTCCTACGAGGACATGACCAGCACGACGGGCGCCTGCGCCGGCGGCGGCTGCGGTAACCCGGGCTTCGACGGCCCGTGGGACTTCGACGCCAGCGACAAGGGCTTCCGCACCGGTCACCCGGTCGGATCGACCCCCTCGCCCACGACGACCTCGATCACCAACTGGGGTGAAGACGCCAACTGGAACGGCGTGCTGGATGCCGGCGAAGATGCCAACGGCAACAGCAAGCTCGACCAGAACTGGGGCACGGCCGGTGGCTGCGGCTGGATGAGCAAGGGCGCCGGCACGACCGGCGGCATCTGGCACACCGGCACGATCGGCAACTGGGCCTCCACGCACACCTCCGCGATGTGCGGCGGTGCGGCGCGCGCCAACGACTCGATCTGCGAGCAGTACGACATCGAGTCCGGCACGACCGGTACGTACTACTGGTGGGAAGCGCTCCGTTCTCCGACGGTCCACCCGGTCCACTTCGGTACGGATCCCGACGGCTACGACTGGTCGTCGCAGATCCTGGACTGGTCGTGGAACGCCCAGGTCGACGTCGCGGACAACAACGCGCACGTGACGTGGGAATTCGACCTCGACACCAACAACGGCGATCCGACGGCACTGGGCGACCAGTACATCGCCCGCAACGTGCTGTACCGCATCGGCCTGATCACGGGCGGCTCGACCAACCTGTACAACGGCGGTCCGGCCTTCGCCCCGTCCGATCACACCAACACCAGCAGCACCTACGGCGACGAACAGAACGGCACCAAGGGCAACAACCGCGCCGGCAAGCGTGGCTGCTACTTCAACGACCTCAACACGGTTTCCGACGGCGCCCCGATGACGGCGGCACAGCGTCTCGTCGCCACGATGAAGCCGGTCGACGACGACTGCGACAACAACTACACGCTCGGCGCGAACGGTTGCCCCGGCAACTGCAACGTCGACGACGACGGCAACGGCCTGGTCGATGACGTCGGCGAAATCTGCCCCTGCAAGAAGTGCTCGGGCGGGCCGCGTAACGGTTGGTACTGCACCAGCGACTCCTACTGCACCGCCGGCGGCGCGACGCTCTACCTGTGCCAGAACGCCACCAACGCGTCGGGTACCCCGACCGCGTACGGCGACGACGTGTGCGGCAACTCCTCCACCGATGAAAACGTCAACGCGACGATCGTCACGGGCACGACCTCGGGCCTGCGCCAGGTGCGCAACTTCGAAGTCGGCAACGTGGCGAACGGCATCGCCGGTGGCGGCCGGAACAACGGCCAGATGCTCTACAACACGCTCGAAGACTTCTACGGTCCGGTCGGCAAGGGCTGGGCTTCGGAAGTCGGCTTCATCGTCCAGGAAGCGCTTGGAACCACGGCGCCGGTCCCCAGCTACGGACTCGGCGTGGACGACATGGTGCTCGAGTGGCAGGAAACGCACCCCGTCGCCCAGGTGGCCAACAACTGCTCCGTGTCCAACGCGCGCTTCAGTGCGCTGGGCGCCTGCGCGTCGATCACCGCCGGCTCGATCTTCAACGCCGGCAACGGCGACCAGGCGATCCCGGTGACCGTCAACGACCCGTTCCCCGCCGGCAACCTCGGTGAGTGCACCGTGGGTGCGACGCAGGGTATCTACATCAAGGCGTTCTCCACGGTCGACCTGCAGGGCGAGCGGTTCTGCCTCGTGCCGGCCGCGCCGGGGAGCAACGAGTACTCCGGCGTCGTGAAGGTCACCACGCGCCTCAACGTCCCGAACGACGGGTACGTCTACATCGCGTACAACGGCTTCCTGGCCGGCAGCATCCGCCTGCGCTACTTCGACAAGCAGGACGGTGTGGCGGCCCACAACTTCGGTCCTGGTCCGGACGGCCAGCCCGGCATCGCCGGCTTCGACGATGACGGTGACGGCACCGTGGACAACGCGTCCGAACAGTGCTCCGACAAGACCCAGTTCGCGCTCGGCCGTTCCCCCCACAACCCGGGTACCCCGGCGCGGTGGTCGGACGACACGTGCGGCTGCGTCAACAACCCGGTCGACCTCGTCGTCCAGACGAACTTCGACACGGCCGACATCGTCGTCAGCGACGCCCGCGTGACGGACAACTGCGCCGGCTGCGACAACGACGGTTACCCGGATTCCGGCGAGCAGGTCCAGCTCGACCTCCGCGTGCGGAACCTCTCGAACTTCCCGATCGAGAACATCGATCTGAAGATCTCGACCACCAGCCCGCTGGTCCAGTGCATCACGGACGACTCGGTGAAGATCAACCGGCTCGCGAAGAACGGGCTGACCGGATCCGAGATCGACACCTTCGACGGCACCGACCACTTCGGGTTCATCGCTGCGGTCGCGACGCGTGCGACCACCGGCGAGGACTTCTCGTCCACCTGGACCGTGGCCTTCCGCGGCATCGCCAAGGCCGGTCTCAACAGCTTCATCCCGGATCCGAACGACGCCACGGCCGAAGTCCAGCTCACGACGGACCTCCCGGTCAACGGCACCGCGACGATCCAGAGCTTCAAGATCGCGCACAACCTGCAGGCCGCGTCGTACACGCGGGCCGCGGACTTCTTCGACAACATGGAGTCCTACGGCAACGACGCGCAGGCCGTCTGCACCCCGGCGGCCGGCAACTCGACCTGCACCTGCACCGCCGGCGGTCTCACCTGCTACATCAAGCGCAACACGGGTGACGACACCGCCGAGCTCAAGGGCACCCACTGCCAGATCAACAGCCCGTCGAACCAGTACGGGAACAACACCGATCCGGACGACTACTGCGAGATCGGTGAAGGCATGGGCAGCCTCACGGAGAACCACTGGCACCTCGAGCGCGGTTCGCCACTGAACGGCAAGGGTACGGTCTGCGAACGCACGACCTGCCCGGGCGGCGACCGCAGCCACTCCGGCGTGGGCACGAAGAACGCCCTCGCGTCCGGCGTGTACACCTCCTTCGACCCGCTCCCCTACGGCAACAGCACGACCTCGATCTTCAACCGCATGTACTGGCTGAAGACGAAGTCCGTGTTCTCCCTCGGCGTCGGCCGGACCCTCAACGGCAACAGCCCCGTGGCGTGCACCACCGCGCCGTGCTCGGGCTCGCCTGCGGACCAGTCCCCGGTGCTCGAGTACTGGACGCAGCTGTCGATCCTCGACTGGCGCTTCGGCTCCGTCGTGGGCGCTGCGCTCGAAGCCGCAGGCACCTACGTGTGCGTCGACAAGAACGGCAACGGCGACTGCGACACGAAGGAAGACGGGCTCAAGGACGGGTCTGAAAAGTGGGACGTCCTCAAGGCCTACTACAGCCCCGAAACCACGTTCCGTCTCAACAACTACATCAACTGCTCCTACGACCCGTCCGACGACGGCAACACCGAGTTCGACTTCTACAACGGCTCGGTGGCCATCGGCCCGTCCTCGACGTGCTACCCGAACTCCACCGACACCTGCGTCGGCCGTACCGAGCCGGATGCTTCGGCCGCCAACCAGAACGTGAACGAGCCCGTGGTCTTCTGGCCGGGTTGCTGGCCGGAAACGGGCAAGGAAGGTTCTGAAGGCGCGACCGGCGTCGGCAAGGGCCGGTGGATCAAGAAGCTGTACAACCTGCGTGCGTACCGCGGCCAGAAGGTCGTCTTCCGCTGGCACGTCGCACCGTTCGGGATCCCCGGCGCGAAGACCTGCGCCGACTTCGGTCCCGGCGCGTGCGGCAACGTGGACGACGGCTGGTACCTCGACGACCTGCGCGTCTACGGTCTCGCGACCGGCGGCTCGCTCACGGTCGACAACGCCGCTCACGGCTCCGCCTCCTGCCCGTCGACCACCGTGTCGAACCTGCGGGCGCGGCTGTCCGTGATCGAGTACCCGCGCAACAACGTGGTGACCAGCGCCCCGAAGCCGGCCTCGGCCTGCGCTTCGAGCGACGTGGCACCGCCCACCAACGTCTGCGACTGGAACACCGACAGCACGGTCGACTCGGCCTCCACGTCGGCGAACTCCGCCGCCGCCGGCCGTCCGTTCGTGCTCGACGCCAGCTACACCACCGCCGACACCTGCGCGGCCGGTGCGCTGGAGTTCCAGTTCGTCGACGACACCAGCGCGGTCGTCCGTGACTGGCTGACCGATCCGATCACCTACGTCAGCCCGAACCAGACGACCACCTACACCGTGAAGACGCGCTGCAGCACCGCGCCGGCAACGGTCGTCACCACCGCGGCGACGATCGTGGTTCCGACCGGCGTCACCTGCAACGTGACCCAGAACTCGCTCAGGCTGCTCGCGGCCAACTCGATCAGCTGGGGCGGCAGCGGTACGTTCGACGTCGCGAAGGGCCCCATGGCCAGCCTGCTCAGCACCGGCAGCTTCGCGTCGGCGACGTGCTTCACGAACAACACCACCTCGACGTCGGTCACCGACAACAGCAACCCGACGGCGGGCAACGGCAACTACTACCTGGTGCGCTGCGATGCGGCGGGCACCGGGACCAACAGCTGGAACGACGGCACCGAGTCCGCGAACCGCAACACGACGCTGACCGCGTGCCCGTAACGGACTGAGTCAACAACGCTCCACACGGGGCCGGCCTCGCGCCGGCCCCGTTTTTCTTTGGACCGCGGCCGCGCGGCGCGACGGGTGACGGCGCGCCGCGAGTCGTGTTAGATAGCCGCGGGAGGGTTTCGATGAAGATCCGCGTCTCCACCCTGCTCCTCGCCGCGGCGACCGCACTGTTCCTGGTGCTCCTGGCCTGCGCCACCAACCCGGCCACGGGCCGCAGCCAACTGATGCTGGTCTCGTCCGACGAGGAAGTGCAGATGGGCAAGCAGGCCGTGCCCGGCGTGATCGACGAGTACGGCACGTACGACCACGCGGGGCTCCAGGACTGGACGAGCGGGATCGGCAAGAAGCTCGCGGCGGTCACCGAGCGGCCCGAACTTCCGTACAGGTACACGGTCCTCGACTCCCCCGTCGTCAACGCGTTCGCGCTGCCCGGCGGCCCGATCTTCGTCACGCGCGGACTCATCGCACACGCCGGCGACGAGGCGGAGCTCGCTTCCGTGATGGGCCACGAGACGGGGCACGTCGTCGCGCGCCACAGCGCGGAACAGGCCAGCAAGCAGCAGCTGCTCGGCGCCGGCATCGGCATCGCCGGTGCGGTCAGCCAGACCGTCGGCCGTTTCAGCCAGCTCCTGGGCTCGGGCGCGCAGCTGCTCCTCCTGCGCTACTCGCGCGACGCGGAGCGCGAGGCCGACATGCTGGGCGTGCGCTACGCCGCGCGCGCCGGCTACGACCCCGACGGCATGCCGCGCTTCATGGGCGTGCTCGACCAGATCTCGCGCGACTCGAAGGAAGGGCTTCCCGGATGGCTCTCGACCCATCCCGACCCGGGCGAGCGCGTCGGCACGACGACGCGCCTCGCGCGGGAGGCGCAGCGCGCGGCGCAGCCCGTCACCGGGCGCGACGTCCTGCTCAAGAAGGTCGAGGGCATCGTCTACGGCGAGAACCCGGCCGAGGGCTTCCAGAAGGGCCGCACGTTCCACCAGCCGACGCTCAAGTTCCGCTTCGACTTCCCCGAGGGCTGGAAGGGCGTCAACACGCGCCAGTACGTCGCCGGGGCCAACGACCTGCAGAACCCCGCGGGACAGGTCGTGCTGAAGCTCGCGCCGGTCGAGGCAGGTACGACGCCCACCCCGCCGCAGTACGTCGAGACGCTGAAGGCCAGGAACCCCGGCGCAACGTTCGAGGGCGGCGCGACGAGCGTGAACGAACTGCCCGCGTGGGTCGGCGCGATCACGGTCAAGGACGAGAGCGGCGCGAGCCAGAAGCTCCAGGCCGCGTGGATCGCGCACGGCGGGAAGCTGTACCAGTTCCTCGGCGCGGGCGAGCCGAAGGACGCGATCGACCGCGCGATCCGCTCGTTCCGCCCGGAGACCGACCCGCAGTTCCTGAACGTCCCGCCGGCGGTGGTGCGCCTCGACCGGGTCGCGGCGGCGACGCCGCTGTCGGCCTACTGCGCGGGCCGGAAGGACATGAGCGTGAAGTGCGTCGAACTCGCCGAGATCAACCACCTCGCGGAGACCGACACCGTGCCCGCGGGAACGACGCTCAAGGTGCCGGTGCGGCAGAGCCCCGTGTTCCCCTGACGGCGACGCGGGCGGGCCGCACGCGTGACGCGCGGCCCGTCCGGCCACACCTCTAGGACAGGATCTCCATCGCCGGGAAGAGCCAGCCGATCTCGAACGCCGCCGTCTCCGGCGCGTCCGAGCCGTGGAAGCCGTTGTACTGGATGTTCGTGCCGAAGCGCTTCCGCAGCGTGCCCTCGTCCGCCTTCGCGGGGTCGGTCGCGCCCATCAGCTTGCGCCACGTCGCGATCGCGTTCTCGCCCTCGAGCACCATCAGCACTGCCGGGCCCTCGCTCATGAACTCCACGAGGTCGCCGAAGAACGGCCGCTCGCGGTGCACGGCGTAGAAGCCCTCGGCCTGCGGCCGGGAGAGCCGCACGCGCTTGAGGGCCACGGGGCGCAGGCCCGCGGCTTCGATCGCGCGGATCGCTTCCCCGATCACGTTCTTCCGGACCGCGTCCGGCTTGATCATCGCCAGCGTACGCTCGACTGCCATCGTCGTGTTCCTCTCCAGAAAGCGGGCGACCCGCCCCGCGGGTCGCCCGGAATCGTCTTCGGTTGCCCGTGACCCGGTGTGCCGTCAGCGGCCCAGGAGCTTCGCCACCGTCGATCCGAGTTCCGCCGGCGAGTCGACCACGGTGAGGCCGCAGTCGCGCAGCGCGGCCTTCTTCTCCGCCGCGGTGCCCTTGCCGCCGCTGATGATCGCGCCGGCGTGACCCATGCGGCGTCCCGGGGGCGCGGTCGCGCCGGCGATGAACGCGACCACCGGCTTCGACATGTTGTCGCGGATCCACAGCCCGGCCTCTTCCTCGGCCGAGCCGCCGATCTCGCCGATCATCACGAGCGCCTCGGTCTGCGGGTCCGCCTCGTAGAGCGGAAGCAGCGAGGTGAACGGCGAGCCGATGATCGGGTCGCCGCCGATGCCGACCGCGGTGCTCTGGCCCAGCCCGACCCGCGTGAGCTGGTCGACGGCCTCGTAGGTGAGGGTGCCGGAACGCGAGAGCACGCCGACCGAACCCTCCTTGAAGATCATCGTCGGCATGATGCCGATCTTGCAGCGGCCGGGCGTGATGATGCCCGGGCAGTTCGGCCCGATCAGGCGCGTGCGCCCCGACGCGTTCAGCGCGTTCCTGACCTTCAGCATGTCGAGGACCGGGATCCCCTCGGTGATCGCGACCACGAGCGGCACGCCCGCGTCGATCGACTCGAGGATCGCGTCGGCCGCGAACGGCGGCGGCACGAAGATCGCGGCCGCGTTGGCCCCCGTCTTCGCCACCGCGTCGACCACGGTGTCGAACACCGGGATCCCCTCGTGCTTCGTCCCGCCCTTGCCGGGCGTGACGCCCGCGACGACCCGCGTGCCGCTGGCGACCATCTGACCCGTGTGGAAGGACCCCTCGCTCCCGGTCATGCCCTGGACGAGGACCTTCGTTCCCGCATCGACCAGGATGCTCACTTCGCACCTCCCACCGCGGCCACGACCTTCTGCGCCGCCTCGTCCAGCGCCTCGGCCACCGTCAGCTTGAGCCCCGACGCCTCGAGCAGCTGGCGCGCCTCGCGCGCGTTGGTGCCCTGCAGCCGCACGACCAGCGGCACGTCGATCGCGACCTCCTTGGCCGCGGCGATGATCCCCTCGGCCACGCGGTCGCAGCGCACGATGCCGCCGAAGATGTTCACGAGCACGGCCTTCACGTCCTCGTCGCGCATCAGGATGCGGAACGCGTTGGTGACCGACTCCTTGTTCGCGCCACCGCCGACGTCGAGGAAGTTCGCCGGACGCGAGCCCGCGAGGTCGATGATGTCCATCGTCGCCATCGCGAGCCCGGCGCCGTTGACCATGCAGCCGACCACGCCGTCGAGCTTGATGTAGTTGAGGTCGCTCTTGCTGGCCTCGACCTCGAGCGGGTCCTCCTCGTGGACGTCGCGCATCGCCTTCACGTCGGGGTGGCGGTGCAGCGCGTTGTCGTCGAAGCCGACCTTCGCGTCGAGCGCGAGGAGCTTCCCGTCCTTGGTCGTGATGAGCGGGTTGATCTCGACGAGCGACGCGTCCATCTCGACGAAGCAGCGGATGCACCCGCGCAGGAGGCCGACGAACTCCTTGACCTGCGCCGCGGTGAGCCCGAGGCCCGAGCCGATCCTGCGGCCGAGGTAGGGCTGGAACCCCGCGACAGGGTCCACGTCGGCGCGGATGATCTTCTCCGGCGTCTCGGCGGCGACCTTCTCGATCTCGACGCCGCCCTCGGCGGACGCCATGATCGTGATCTTCCCCTTCGCGCGGTCCACGAGCACGGACAGGTAGTACTCGTGGTCGATGTCGGTGGCCGAGGTGACGAACACCTTCCGCACCAGGCGGCCCTTGGGCCCGGTCTGCGGCGAGACGAGCGTCATCCCGAGGATGGCTTTCCCTTTCTCGAACGCCTCGTCGGGGTTCTTCGCGAGCTTGATGCCGCCGCCCTTGCCGCGGCCGCCCGCGTGGATCTGCGCCTTCACGACGACGGGGCCGCCGAGCTTCGCGGCGATCTCGCGGACCTTCTCGGGGGTCTCGGCGACCTCGCCCGGCGCGACCGGCACACCGAAGCGCGCGAGGACCTCCTTCGCCTGGTACTCGTGGACGTTCAAGGGATTCCCTCCTGCGGAAGCAGTATCGGAGCGGTCTCGAACCGCCCCATGGCGCCATCGCTCGACAGGGCTCGCGCCGGAAACGGGCGGGCGGACGGGAGATGCTATCACACGCCCCGTGCGCGGAAACGGCCCCGGCGCGATGGGCCGTCACGCGCTACCATCCCCGCCCGTGACCCGTTTCCTT
>JABLTH010058835.1_pt1 | contig 14060 bp, 11 predicted proteins | sample 7875711 | NCBI WGS metagenome assembly JABLTH01 (sample SAMN14941262, study PRJNA633318) | bioreactor metagenome | isolation source: bioreactor | place: China | collected 2019-03-05 | reverse complement strand
GGGCGAGCGCGAGGCGGCGCGGCTCCTCGCCCAGCGCGGTCAACTGGTCGACCACCCGCGCGTGGTCGTCGAAGCGGCGCAGCGCGAGGAGCGCCGCCGCCCGCGCCTGCAGCGCACGCACGCGCTCGGTCAGCTGCGGCGGCAACCCGTGGCCGTCGATCGTCTCCAGGGCCTGGTCGGGACGGCGGCGCGACAGGAGCGTCCACGTGAGGATCAGCCGCAGCTCCGCGTCGTCGGGCGCGCGGGCGAGCGCGCGCTGGAGCACGATCTGCGCCGCCTCGGAGTCCTTGCGCGTGCCCTGCAGGTAGCGCGCGAGCGCGACCGCGGCCCGCGGCCGGTTCGGCGTGGCCGCCATCAGGTCGGAGAGGTCGAGGTCCGCGCCGCCGAGCATCTCGTACGCGCGATCGGCCCACGCGGCGTCCATCTCGAGCAGGTCGTGCACCTGGCGCCGCGCCTCGGGGACCTTTCCGGCGCTCAGCCAGTAGCGGGCCACCTGCAGCCGGCGGCCGCGGTTGGCCGGATCGAGGGCGATCGCGCGCTCGAGGTAGTGCCGGGCGAGGGCGTCGTAGTCCGCCGGGGGCGGCTCCGGCGCGCGCGCGGACACCAGCGCCTGGCTCGCGACCCAGCAGGCGATCTGCGCTTCGCTGCGCAGCGGCGCGCGGACGACGGCGCGGCGCGCGGCGAGGAACGCCGCGCCGAGCCGCCGGCGCCCGTCCGCGTCGACGGCACCGCCCGCTCGCCCCGCGTCGGCGAGCACGTCGTCGACCTCCGAGCGCGACCAGTCGATCAGCTGCTCGGGCGTCGCGTACGCGGGCACGCGCCCGGACCCGGAGGCGAGGGTGCGCTCCGCGACGAACGTCGCGGCCGCCGCGACGAACAGCGCGGCGCTCGCGCACAGCACGAGCGCCGGCCACAGGCGGGAGCCCCGCGGCGCGTCGTCGTCCACGGCCCCCGGCCGCCACGGCAGCGGGGCCAGGAGGCCGCCGGCGAGGAGCGCGGCGGGAATCGACACGCCGGGCAGCTGCAGCGAGAAGTCGAAGGCTTCGTGCAGGGCGAGGGCCAGGAGTCCCGCGCCGAGCGCGGCCGTGAGCGCCCGGTCGCGGCCGCGCCGGAACAGCCGGATCGCGCCCGCGCCGATCGCGAGCAGCCACGCCGAGATCAGCAGCAGGCCGAGCACGCCGGCCTCGGCGAGCCACTGCGCGTAGTCGTTGTGCGCGAACGTGACGCGCACGCCGACGTCGCCGGGCCGGAACAGCCGGTGCACGGTGTCGAACGTGCCGGGCCCGGCCCCGACCCACGGGAACGCGCGCGCGGCGTCAATCGCGAGCTGCCACAGGCGCTCGCGGTCGACGAACGCGGAGGAGGTCCGCTCGAGGTCCTGGACCAGCGGCTGCACGGGCCGCAGCAGCGCGGCGCCGGCCACGAGCCCGACCGCGAGCACGCCCTCGAGGACGAGCAGCGCGACGCCCTGGCGCGCGACGCCGCGCTTGACCAGCAGCAGCACCGCGAAGAGCAGGAGGCCGCCCGCCGCGCCGGCGAGCGCGGCGCGCGACGAGGACCACAGCATCGCGATCGCGATCAGCCCCGCCGCGGTGACGAGCACGGCCGTGCGCGCGAGGTGCGAGCCGCCCTCGTCCCCGTCGGCGTGCCCCTCGCGCGCGTGGTGCCGGTGGCGGTGGCGATCCTGCGCGGCCAGCAGGCCGACGAGCGCGAAGAGGCCCAGCGAGAGCAGTGCCGCGAAGTGGTTCGCACAGACGAAGGTGCCCGTGGCGAGCGGGACGTAGAACGGGTTGTACCAGCCGAGGATGCTGTGGTGCCCCGACAGGGCCTCGGCGAGCCCGTAGGCCGCCTGGGCGAACGCCGACAGGCCCACCGCGGCCGCAAGGCGGTGCCGGCCGGCCCGGTGGTCCCCGGCCGCGAGCAGCCCGAGCAGGAACGCGCCGAGCGCGAGCAGGACGCGCGTCGCGCCCTCGAGCGCCCCGTCCGGGTCCGTGGCCAGCGGCCGCCACCCGCCCGGCTCGCGCGATCCCGCGAGGCCCGCGACCGCCTCCTCGGCCCGCGCCAGCGTCGCGTCCTCGTCCGCGGCCGCGAGCGACAGCCGCGCCTCGTGTCGCAGCCGCGGCGACAGCACGCCGACGACCGCGGGCGGCAGCGGCACGAGGTACAGCGCGACCAGCGCGAGCGTCGCGGCGGTGAGCACCGCGTAGCGTGCCGGCGGCGCCGTGATGGTCCGGCGGTCGAGCCAGACCAGGAGCAGGCCGGCCGCGAGCGCGCCGGCGAGCGCGATCCGCGCGGCCGCCGAGACGGAACCGAAGGGGAGCGGCGCGAAGACCGCGAGGAGCATGGCGACGAGCAGCGCGAGGGGGCGTCCCGCGATTCGCATAGCCGACGTTTATACCCCGCGTGTTCGAACGATGTCACGCGGTTGCGCCCGCAGGGGCGCAACCGCAGGCAGAGGCACAGGCGGAGCCAGAGGCCTCCGCCTGCCGCGTGCCTCCGGCCCGTGCCTCGGCCAAGGCAGAGGCCTCTGCCCGCGTGTCTCCTGCCCATGCCCCGGCGAAGGCCGAGGCGGCCCGCCTGCCTCTTGGCTCTGGCTGTGCCTCGGCCTCCGATCTGCGCCCGCACGGGCGCAGATCGGTTAGATTGCGCGGGTGACCCTTCCCGGCGCGCTCATCGTCGTGGCGGCGCTCTCCGTGGCGCTGATCGCGTACGCGTACGTGGGCTACCCGCTGCTCGTGCGGCTGTTCGTCGCCCGGCGCGCACAGCGCCCGCGACCTCCCGCAGCGGCGGCGGAGCCGCCGCTGGTCAGCGTGCTGGTCGCGGCGCGCAACGAGGCGGCGGTCATCGAGGGCCGGCTCCGCAACCTGCTCGATCAGGACTACCCGCCCGCGCGGCTCGAGGTCCTCGTCGTCTCGGACGCGAGCGACGACGGGACGGACGCCCTCGTCACCGCGCTCGCGAGCCCGCGCGTGCGGCTCGTGCGCCAGTCCGAGCGCGCGGGGAAGACCGCGGGGATCAACGCGATCGCGCCGCTGGCGCGCGGCTCGGTGCTCGTGCAGACCGACGCCAACGTGATGTTCGAGCGCGGCGCGGTCGCGGCGCTGGTGCGCGCGCTCGACGATCCCGGCGCGGGCCTCGCGCTCGGCGAGGTGACCTTCACCAACGAGGACGATCCGAAGGTCGCGGGCGGCGAGGGCCTCTACTGGCGCTTCGAGACGTGGGTCAAGACGGTCGAGGCGGAACGCGGCCTGCTCGCGGTGGCCAACGGCGGGATCTACGCGCTGCGCCGCGAGCTGTGGCGTCCGCTGCCGCCGGCGATCGCCGGCGACGCGGCCGAGCCGCTGCTCGCCGCGGCGGGCGGGATGGCCACCGTCATCGCCGAGGGCGCGCGGGCGCGCGAGCGGGCGGCCGGCAGCCTGCGCGAGGAGTACGCGCGGAAGGTCCGCATCATCGCCCAGCAGGTCGCGTGCTTCCGCTGGCTCGGTCTCGGGCGGCTCCCGGCGCGGATCGCCTGGGCCTACGCCTCGCACAAGCTGCTGCGCTACGCGGTCCCCGAACTGTGGGCGGTCGCGCTCGCGGCGAGCGCGACGGCCGCGGCGCTGGGGTCGTGGCCCGCGCTCGCCCTCGCTGCGGCGCTCGTGCTGCCGGTCGCCGTCGCGCCGCTGGGCCTGGTCCGCTGGCCGGGGCTGCCCGGGCGCCTGCTGCGGATCCCGCTGTACTTCGTCGTGGTGAACCTCGCCGCCGTGGCCGGGGCGTGGCGCGGCCTGACCGGCGCCGCCCAGGCGACGTGGGAGGTCCCGGCCAGCACCCGCCACTCGGCCGCGGGTGGAACCGGTGCGGCCCCGGGGATGGGATAATTCCCGTCTCATGCCGCCGACCGTGCCGGGCGCCGCGGGCGCCGATCCCGAGAACTCTGCCCTCGCGCGCCTCGCCGCGGCGCTGCACCCGTCCGACCCGCACCCCGACCGCGTCTCCGCGGCCGGCGAGAACGTCGCACTCGAGGCCGTGCGGGTCGCCAAGGAGCACCGCGTTTCGGCGCTGCTCTCGCGGACCCTCGACCGCGCGGGGCGGCTCGAGTCGCTGCCCGAGAACGTGCGCGTCGCGCTGCGCCGCGACGTCCTCGAGCAGGCCGGCGCGCGCGCCCAGCTCGACGAGGTGGCGTCCGGGGCCGCCGCGGCGCTGATCCCGCGCGGGATCCCGTTCCTGTTCCTGAAGGGGGCCGCGCTCGGCACGCTGACCTACGGCGACCCGGCGCTGCGCGCGATGACCGACGTCGACCTGCTCGTGCGCGCGACGGACCTCGACCGTTCGCTCGAGGCGCTGGTCGCGAGCGGCTTCCGCGGGCCGTCCGCGACGGAGCGCGCGTTCTGGGAGGACTCGTACTACAACCTCCCGGTCGGCGCGCCCGACGGCCGCGGCAGCCTCGAGATCCACTGGTCGATCGCGCAGCCCGGGCGCCAGCGCCCCGACATCGACGGGCTGTTCGCGCGGCGCCGCGACTTCACGCAGCACGGTCTCGCGGTGGCGGCACTCGGCCCCGCAGACCTGTTCCTGCACCAGGCGCTGCACCTCAGCTATCACTACTTCGAGCCGCGCCTGGTGTGGATCCACGACCTCGCGCTGCTGCACCGCGCGGACCCGCCCGTGGACGAAATCGTCTCGCGCGCCCGGCGCTGGAGCATGGCGGTCCCTCTCGCGCTGTCGGTGCTCCACGTGGAGAAGGTCTACCCGGGCGTCACGCACCCGCGGCTGCTCGAGTACGCGCGCGGCGTGGCGCGTGCCCGCGTGATCGCGCTCGCGCTGCGCTCGTCGCAGCCGGTGCAGTTCCTGCGCGGCTGGAACCGCCGCGCGGTGCAGCTGGCCCTGGCGGTGCTCATGATCGACAACCCGCTGGCGGCGCTGCGCCGCACCGCGTCGTGGGCCCGTCGCACCGTGCACCACGGCGACGTCGCGGGACGCCGGCGGCCCAAGCCGGACGGACCGTGAGCCGCGACGAGGGCCGGGACCGCGCGGCGCGGCTCGTGCCGCCGCTCGCGGCGCTCCTCATCCGCGCGCTGCGCCGCACGGTGCGCTTCCGCGTGCACGGGCGCGAGGTCATCGAGCGCTACGCCGCGGAGACGCAGCAGTACGTCCACGTGTTCTGGCACGCACACATCCTCCTGATGGTGTACTCGTACGTCGGCCCGCAGCTCGTGTTCATGATCAGCCGCTCGCGCGACGGCGAGATGATCGCGCGCACCGTGGAGCGCTTCGGGTACGTCCTCGCGCGCGGGTCGAGCTCGGCCGGCGCGGTGCCGGCGATGCGCGAGCTGTTCCGCGCCGTGCGGCAGGGGCACGACATCGGCTTCACGCCCGACGGTCCGCGCGGACCGTCGCGCAAGGTGCAGCCCGGCTGCATCGTCGCCGCGCAGCACTTCGGGCTGCCGATCGTACCGGTCGCGCTGGGCGCGTCGCGGGCGTGGAAGCTCCGCAGCTGGGACCGCTTCGTGATCCCCAAGCCGTTCTCGCGCGTGCTGCTCGCGTACGGCGAGCCGCTCACGGTCGCGAAGGACGAGCCGCTCGAGGCCGCGTCGGCGCGGCTCGAGGAGGCGATGCTGCGGCTCGAGGCCTTCGCCGAGGCCCACGCGGCCGATCCCGCGGTCGGGCGGCGCCCGTGAGCGCGCGCCGCGTGCTCGTCGTCGCGGGCGAGGCGTCCGGCGACCGCCACGCCGCGGGGCTCGTGCGCGAGGCGCGCGCGCTCGATCCGGGGCTCTCGTTCTACGGCCTCGGCGGGCGGCGCCTCGCGGACGCCGGGGCGGAGGTCGTGCGCGACATGGCCGACCTCGCCGTGGTCGGCATCACCGAGGTGCTCGAGCACGCGCCCGCGCTCTGGGGGGCGCTCTCGCAGATGAAGCGGCTGATCCGCGAGGACCGGCCCGCGGCGCTGCTCCTGATCGACTTTCCGGACTTCAACCTGCACCTCGCCGGCGTCGCGGCGCGCCTCGGCATCCCGGTCGTGTACTTCGTGAGCCCGCAGGTCTGGGCCTGGCGCCGCGGCCGCGTGCGCACGATCCGCCGCCGCGTGGCGCGGATGATCGTGCTGTTCCCGTTCGAGGAGACGTTCTTCAGGGAGCACGGCGTGCCCGTGACGTTCTCGGGCCACCCGCTCGCCGACGAGGTGCCGCTGCGCGAGCCGCCGGCCGTGGCGCGCGAGCGCCTCGGGCTCGACCCGGCCGCGCCGGTCTACGGGCTCCTGCCGGGCTCGCGCCACGGCGAGGTGCGCCGGCTGCTCGACCCGCTGTTCCGCACGGCGGAGTGCATCCTCGCGCAGGAGCCGCGCGCGTCGTTCCTCGTGCCGGTCGCGGAGACGCTCGACGCCGGGCGGCTCGGCGCGGCCGCCGCGCGCACCGGGCTGCCGGTGGTCACGCTGTCGAACGCGTTCGACCCGCTCGTCGCCGCGTGCGACGCGGCCGTCGCCGCGTCGGGCACGGTGACCCTCGAACTCGCGCTGCGCGGCGTGCCGCCGGTCGTGGTGTACCGCACGACGCGCCTCTCGTACCTCGTGGGGCGCCTCGCGGTGAAGGTGCCGTGGGTCAGCCTGGTGAACCTCGTCGCGGGGCGCGAGGTCGTCCCCGAGCTGCTCCAGGACGACTTCACGCCCGCGCGTGCGGCGGCCGCGGCGCTGGCCCTCGGGCGGCCCGGTCCCGCGCGCGACGCGGCGCTCGCGGGGCTCTCCGAGGTGCGCGCCCGGCTCGGGCCCGGCGGCTCGTACCGCCGTGCCGCCGAGGCGTTCCTCGAGACGATCGGACGCGGCTGAACCCCGCGGGCCGCGGGCCGGACCCGGCCTTACAATCACGCCCATGATCCTGAGCATGACCGGCTATGGCAGGGGCCGCGCGGCCGAAGGCGGCATCGCCGTCGCGGCCGAGGTGCGCTCCGTGAACGCCCGCGGGCGCGAGATCCGTTTCCGCCTGCCGCAGGAGCTCTACCCCGTCGAGGAAGAGCTGCGGCAGCAGGTCCAGAAGGCGATCGCGCGGGGACGCGTCGAAGTCGGCCTGGGCTGGGACGGCGCGCCGCCCGCGGTCGCGCGGTTCGCGCTCAACGTCGAGGGCGCCCAGGCGATGCTGGCCGCGTGGCGCCGGCTCAACGCCGAGCTGGGGGTCGAGGGCGCGCCGCGGGCCGAGGCGCTGCTCGCGCTGCCGGGCGTGCTCGAGAACGTCGCGGCGTCCGAGCCCGACCTCGCACCGCTCGCGCGCGTCGCGGCGGCGGCGCTCGACGTCGCGCTCGCGCAGCACGCGGCCGCGCGCCAGCGCGAGGGTGCGCGCCTGCGCGACGACCTCGCCGCGCGTGCGGCCCGCGTCAAGGCGCTCGTCGCGGAGATCGAGGAGCGCGTCGCCGGATCGGCCGAAGCGTGGATGGAAGAGCTGCGGGCGCGCACGCGGGCGCTCGCCGGCGACATCGCGCTCGACGAGCAGCGGATGGCGCAGGAGATCGCGCTCCTGGCGCAGAAGGCCGACGTCACCGAGGAGCAGGTGCGGCTCCGGGCGCACCTCCTGCGGCTCGACGCGCAGTTCGCGGACGACGCGGTCGAGATCGGCCGCAACCTCGAGTTCCTCGTGCAGGAGATCCGGCGCGAGATCACGACCCTCACCGCGAAGACGAGCGACCCGGAGATCGACGCGCGCAGCCTCGCGATCCGCACCGAGCTCGAGCGCATCCGCGAGCAGTCGGCGAACCTCGAATGACCGTGGCGCCGGGCGGCCTCCTCGTGATCAGCGCCCCGTCCGGGGCGGGGAAGAGCACGCTCATCGCGCACCTCGTCGAGGCGCTGCCCGGGCTCGCGTTCTCGGTCTCGTGGACCACGCGCCGTCCGCGCCCCGCGGAGGTCGACGGCGTCGCGTACCACTTCACCGACGAGGCGACGTTCCGCCGCAAGATCGAGGACCGCGAGCTGCTCGAGTGGGCCAACGTGCACGGCCACCTCTACGGCACCGGCCGCGCCGAGACCGAGGCCGCGCTCGCGGCGGGCACCGACGTGATCCTCGACATCGACGTGCAGGGCGCGGCGCAGGTGCGCGCGGCGGGACTCGCCGCGACGTTCGTGTTCATCCTGCCGCCGTCCTGGGAGACGCTCGTCGCGCGCCTCACCGCGCGGGCCACCGAGGATCCCGCGGCGCTCGAACGGCGCCTCGCGAGCGCGCGGCGCGAGCTGCCGCGCTGGCGCGAGTTCGACCACCTCGTCGTCAACGACGACCTCGCCGCGGCGCAGGCCGACCTCGTCGCGATCGTGCGCGCCGCGCGCACGCAGCGCGAACGCCGGGCCGCCCGCGCGCAGCGCATCCTCGCCGGATGTCCGCAGGAGGCCCCGTGAGCGCGCCCCGCGTGCTCCTCGGCGTGACCGGCGGCATCGCCGCCTACAAGGCCGCCGAGATCGCGCGCGCCCTCGTCCGCGAGGGCGCGGAGGTGCAGGCCGTCCTCACGGCGCGCGCCGCCGAGTTCGTGACGCCGCTCACGCTGGCCACGCTGACCTCGCGCCCGGTCGCGCGCACCGAGTTCGGTGCCGAACCGAGCCCCGCGATCGGCCACATCGAGCTCGCGCGCTGGGCCGATGCGCTGGTCGTCGCACCGGCGAGCGCGAACACGCTCGCACGCTTCGCGCGCGGGCTCGGCGACGACCTCCTGTCGACCGTGTACCTCGCGTTCGCGGGGCCCGTCGTCGTCGCGCCGGCGATGAATCCCAAGATGTGGGCCGCGCCGGAGACGCGCGAGAACGTGGAGCGGCTCGGCCAGCGCGGCGTCGTGGTCGTCGAGCCCGAAGAGGGCGTGATGGCGTGCGGTGACGAGGGCGCGGGGCGCCTCGCGCGCGTCGAGTCGATCGTGGCCGAGGCGCTGCTCGCGGCGCGCCGCTCGCGCGCGCTCGAGGGCCGCCGCGTCGTCGTGAGCGCGGGCCCGACGTGGGAGCCGCTCGACCCGGTGCGCTTCATCGGCAACCGCTCCTCGGGGAAGATGGGATTCGCGATCGCCGCCGCCGCACGCGCCCGCGGCGCCGCGGTGACGCTCGTCGCCGGGCCGGTCGCGCTCGCCACGCCGTGGGGCGTGACGCGGGTCGACGTCGAGGGCGCTGCCGCGATGCGCCGCGCGGTCGCGGCCGCGGCGGCCGAGGCCGACGTCGTCGTGATGACCGCGGCCGTGGCCGACCACCGGCCCGCGGTGGTGGAGCCCGACAAGATCCGCCGGCCCAACGTGGGCTACACGCTGCAGCTCGTGCCGAACCCCGACATCCTCGCGGAACTGGTGCGCGCGCGCCGCCCGGGCCAGGTGCTGGTCGGCTTCGCGGCCGAGACGCGCGACGTGCTCGAGCGCGGGCGCTCGAAGCTCGCACGCAAGGGCTGCGACCTCCTCGTGCTGAACGACGTGACCGCGGAGGGCGCGGGCTTCGGCGTCGACACCAACATCGTCACGCTGCTCACTCCCGACGGCGCCGCCGAGCCGCTGCCGCGCCTCGCCAAGCGCGAGGTCGCCGAGCGGCTGTGGACGCGCGTCGAGGCCCTGCTCGCCACGAGGAACGGATGACCGGACAGGACCCGCGCGCCGACGCGCTGCGCTGGCTCGCGCTGTGGCGCGACCTCGGCGTGGGCGAGATCGCCCCGCGCCGCCGCGCCGCGCCGCCCGCTCCCGCGGCCGCGCACGAGGGCCCGGCGCCCGTGGAGACGCCGGCCGGTCCCGTCCCGGCGATCGAGGCCGGCGCGATGGCGGACGTCGACCCCGCGGAGGCGCTGCGCCGCCTGCGCGAGGACGTGATCGGCGACTGCACGCGCTGCCGCCTGTGCGAGGGCCGCACGAAGCTCGTCTTCGGCGTCGGGAACCCGCGCGCGCGGCTGATGTTCGTCGGGGAAGGCCCCGGCGCCGACGAGGACCGGCAGGGCGAGCCGTTCGTCGGCCGCGCGGGGCAGCTGCTCGACAAGATCATCGCGGCGATGGGCCTCTCGCGGCAGGAGGTCTACATCGGCAACGTCGTGAAGTGCCGTCCGCCCGAGAACCGCACGCCGCTGCCCGACGAGTCGGCGACGTGCCTGCCGTTCCTCGAGGCGCAGATCCGCATCATCCGGCCCGCGGTCATCGTCGCGCTGGGGAAGACCGCGGCCGTCGGCCTCACCGGCGTCCCGATCGACTCGATCACGCGCGAGCGCGGGCGCTGGCTCGAGGTGCACGGCGTGCCGGTCAAGGTCACGTTCCACCCCGCCTACCTCCTGCGGAGCCCCGCCGCGAAGCGCCCGGTGTGGGAGGACATGCAGGACGTGATGGCGCGCCTGGGCCTTTTCCCGCGGCCCTGACCGTGCGCGCCGCCGGGGCCGTCCCCGGCCCCGCGCGTCACGCGCCGCGCGTGCCCTTCTCGAACCGCTCGAGCACCTCGGCCAGCTCGTCGACGCGCCGCGCCAGTGACTCGCGGTCCTCGCCGGTCTCCATCGCCTCGTCGAGGTCGTGGACGCGCCGGCGCACCGCGGTGAGCTCGGCGGCGACCGCGTGCACCGCGGCCGACAGGCCCTCGGAGATGCCGGCCAGCTGGTCGTCGTCACGGATCTTCGTCAGCGGCTCGAGGTTGCCGCGCGACAGCTCGCGCAGTGCGGTTTCGAAGCGGTACAGCGGCCCCGCGATCTTGTGCGTCTGGTGCAGCACCGACCACGCCACGAGCAGCACGGACACGAAGACGTTGACGAGGCACAGCGCGAGCACGATCGGGAACAGCATCGCGTCGAGCGTGCGGTACGCCGCGTGCGCCGAGGCGAGCCCGGCCTTGATCTCGCTGTCGAGGAACAGGTACATCAGCACCCCGAAGAGCACGGTCACGAGGACCTGCACGCCGGCCAGCGTGGCCATCTGGCGATACTGGAAGCTGCGGTTGATGAGCAGCACGCGGCGCTTGGGCGGGGTGGACACGGCTCGTTCTCCCATCAGTGACACGCCTTGCACAGCTGACCCTTGTCGTTGCGCACGACGAGGTAGTAGGTCCTGTAGCGCTTCGCGGAGCGGAAGGTGCGATCGAACAGGCTCTGCGCCTTCCACGGCACGTCGGACCAGCGCGGGCGGGTGAGGTCGTGGCAGGTGAAGCACGCCGTCCGGCCGTCCTTCGTGAGCGGCAGGCTCGTCGACGCGCCGCTCTCGAGGGCCTGGCCGACGCCGTGGTGCGCGCCGGTCTGGTCGGCCTTGTGGCACGTCGTGCACAGCGTCGTGCACGCGCGCGCGACGTCCTGCGGCGCCGCCGGCGCCTGGCGGTCCGGACCGTGGCACGCGGCGCACGCGGCGCGGTCGGCAACGAACGGCATGACCTGCACCGTCTCGGGATCGCGCGCCGCGTCGCCGGCCGCGAAGGCCGCGCACCACGCCCCGGCGAGGGCCAGGAGTGCCGCGGAACGGCCGCGCATCAGAAGACGATCACCAGCTGCGCGAAGAACGAGTTCTGCCCGTAGTCCTCGCGCGCGCGGTACTCCGGGGTCGTCGTGATCCAGCGCACGGCCTCGACCTTGAGGAGCGCGACGTCGAACAGGTTCACGTTCGCGCCGAGGGTCGCGCGCGCGAGCGGGCCGGCGTCGCTCGTGTCGGTGACGGGCACGGCCTCGGGCTCGACCGGCGTGACCGCCTTGTCGTAGCGGTCGTACCGCGCGAAGAGCGCGACGGGAACGCCGGTGGCCCGCTTGAGGTCGAGGAACTGCGAGACCTGCCACCCGCGCTGCACGACCCGCTCCGGGGTGTCGGGCTGCGGGAGCGTGTCGCGGCGGATGAACTCGCCGCGCAGGCGCCAGTCCGCGACGCGCACCTCGGCGTCGACGGCCCACGCGTTCTCCTCGCGGTGTCCGTCCTGGTCGGCGTCGTAGAGGTACGAGACGCCGATCTCGAGCGGCTTGGTGTGCCGCGGCCCGCGGAACGTGTAGGGGTTGCTGAACGGGGTCGCCGCGACGCGGCCGCCGACGGCGTTGCCGGTGGACGCGCCACGCACCAGCCAGGCGACGTAGTTGTACGTCCCGCCGCCGCCGAACACGCGCAGCCCGACGTCGTTGTAGCCGCCGTTCAGGACGCGCGCGGTCGTCAGCGGCGCGGTCACCGACTCGCGGTCCTTCGACGCGAAGTACTGCCAGTCGTTGGCGAACGGCACGTCGAACTGGCCCACCTGGACGTGGAAGCCCTTCTCGGACCACAGCGAACCGCGCGGCCCGACCAGCCCGCCCATGAGGTGGAAGTCGATGAAGCCGACCGTAAGGGCCGAGCCGTCGCGGTTGACGACCAGCGCGGCGCCGACCTGGAAGTACTTTCCGACGGCCTTCGCGAGGTCGAGTTCGAAGTCTCCCATCGAGAACAGGTTGGGTTCGTTGCGGTAGTTCGCCGCGCGAACGTCGAAGAAGCCGCTGAAACGGACCCCGCCGGAGAGTTCCTCGAGCCGCTCCTTGACGCGGTCGATCTCGGCCCGGACGTCGGCCCCGGCAGACGGCGTCCCGGGCGGGGGATCCGCCGGCGGGCCCTCGGCGAGCGCCGGGGTGATGATCAGTGCGGCGAGGGCCGCCGCGCGCGTAAGTCGTCCCAGCATCAGGACATCCGTGTCCCCGTCCCTCGAAGCCTACAATGAAGGTCGTTCCTCGAGACGGGAGAGTCCACCGTGGCACGTCACGCGGCGTCGTTTTTCGAACTGGTTCGCGAAGGCATCCCGGAGGTCCTGCCGGACGCCCCGCCCGACGAGGGCGGGGTCGACCACGCCCCGCGGCGGGCCGCCGCGCTCTCGCGCGAGGAGCGCGCGCTCGCGCTGGCCAACGCGCTGCGCTACGTGCCGGCCGCGTGGCACGCGCAGCTCGCCCCGGAGTTCGCGCGCGAGCTGGGCGCCGACGGCCGCATCGTGATGCGCCGCTTCCGCCCGCACTACGCGATGCACGCCCGGCCGCTCGGCGAGTACCCGGCACGCTCGCGCCAGGCCGCGGCGATCATGCTGATGATCCAGAACAACCTCGACCCGCGCGTGGCGCAGTTCCCGCACGAACTCGTGACCTACGGCGGCAACGGCGCCGTGTTCCAGAACTGGGCCCAGTACCGCCTCGTGATGCGCTACCTCGCCGAGATGACCGACGAGCAGACGCTGGTGCTCTACTCGGGGCACCCGCTCGGCCTGTTCCCGTCGCACCCCGACGCGCCGCGCGTGGTCGTCACCAACGGGATGATGATCCCGAACCACTCGACGCTGGCCGACTACGAGAAGTACAACGCGCTCGGCGTCACGCAGTACGGCCAGATGACCGCCGGCAGCTTCATGTACATCGGCCCGCAGGGGATCGTGCACGGGACGACGATCACGCTGCTCGGCGCGGGGCGGCTGTACCTCGGGACCGGCGCGGACGGGCTCGCCGGGCGCGTGTTCGTCAGCTCGGGGCTGGGCGGGATGAGCGGCGCGCAGCCCAAGGCTGCGGTGATCGCGGGTGCGATCGGCGTCGTCGCCGAGGTGAACCCCGCCGCGCTCGCGAAGCGCCACGCGCAGGGCTGGGTGGACGAGACCGAGTCCGACCTCGACCGGCTGCTCGCGCGCATCGAGCGCGCGCGGCGCGAGCGGCGCCCGGTGTCGATCGGGTTCCTCGGCAACGTGGTCGACCTCTGGGAGCGCCTCGCGGACGCGGGCGTCGCCGTCGATCTCGGCTCCGACCAGACCTCGCTGCACAACCCGTACGGCGGCGGCTACTACCCTGCGGGCGTCCCGTTCGAGGACGCGCGCGCGATGATCGCGGCCGACCCCGCGGGCTTCCGGGAGCGCGTCCACGCGTCGCTGCGCCGGCACGTCGCGGCCGTCGACCGGCTCGCCGCGCGCGGCATGTCGTTCTGGGACTACGGCAACGCGTTCCTCGTGCAGGCCCGGAACGCGGGCGCCGACATCGAGACGGCCCCGGGCGTGTTCCGCTATCCCTCGTACGTCGAGGACATCATGGGGCCGTTCTGCTTCGACTACGGCTTCGGCCCCTTCCGCTGGGTCTGCACGTCGTGCGATCCCGCGGACCTCGCCGCGACCGACGCGATCGCCGCCGCGGTGCTCGAACGGCAGGCCGCGGCCG
>JABLTH010032440.1_pt1 | contig 14071 bp, 12 predicted proteins | sample 7875711 | NCBI WGS metagenome assembly JABLTH01 (sample SAMN14941262, study PRJNA633318) | bioreactor metagenome | isolation source: bioreactor | place: China | collected 2019-03-05 | reverse complement strand
GAGAAAGAGAGGAGGACCCCTTCTTCCATCGCTTGGGGACAGATGGAGAAGAGGCCCTCGCGTCTTCGAGGACGGACGACGATGCGCTGGGGACGCTGAGTTGTCGAAGCCACTGGGGATGGCGACCCGTCAAGATGTCGAAGACCTTTCCTATGGTATCCCAAAGGACGGTCCGGGGCGACCGTTTCCCATCAGTTGCGCAGTTTCGGCCGCAATTCGCGCGCGTCGCGGACCTCGCGGCGGTCAGTTCAGCAGGAACTGCAGCGGGTTGGTGCTCTGGAACCCGCCGATCGCCACCGTCAGCCGGTAGGCGGCGCCGCCGCCCGGTGCGCGCTGGCGATCCGTGGCCTCGCAGGTGTCCACGCTGGAGCGCGTCCGGTCCCACACCACAGGGGTCGAGCTCGTGATGGTCGCGCCCGCCTTGATCGTCTGGACCGCGTCACTCGGCGTCTGCTGGCAGTCGGTCGAGCGCCACCAGGTGTCGCTGCCGCTCGTGATCGTGAACACCTGCGTTGTCGTGCCGACGTTCATCGTGCAGTCCTTGGCGCTCTTGTTCGTGAGCGAGATCGACAGCTGCGGGTTCTCGTCGGGCGAGTAGGTGTCATGGTCGGTCACGGCGGTGACCTGCACCTCGGCGGCCGTGCACGGAACCGGCCCCGCGTCCGCGGTGCTGGTCGGCGCGGAGGTCGCACCGGGATCGGGGCTCGCGTCGGCAGTCGGATCCGGCGTGGCCGGCGGGGCGCTGGGCGTCGGCGTGGACGTCGGCGAGCTCGGCGCCGGAGTCGGGGTGGCTCCCGATCCGCCGCGCGCGGTGAGCGCCCACACGAGAGCGATCAGCAGAGCGAGCACGACGATGACGGCCCCGAGCACCACGATCCGGCGTCGACGATAGACGGCGGCGGACTGGCGAGGGGTCATGCTTCCAGGTTATGCGGCGCTTCCTGCCGCACCCTGGATGACGCCCGGTTCGTCGTCGGCTTCAGAGCTGCTTCAGCATCCGCGTGTTGCCGAGCGTGTTGGGCTTCACGTGCGCGAGGTCGAGGAACTCCGCGACACCCTCGTCCCCGCTGCGCAGCAGCTGGGTGTACACGTCCGGATCCACGACCTGCTCCCCGATCGGCGCGAATCCGCGGCGCTCGAAGAAGGGGACCTCGAAGGTCAGGCAGAACAGGCGGCTGAGTCCGAGGACCTTGGCATGTGCCTCCAGCTGATCGACGATCGCCCGCCCGATGCCGTGGTGCTTCCACTCGTCTTTGACGAGCAGGGTGCGCACCTCCCCCAGGTCCTCCCACATGACGTGCAGGGCACCGCACCCGATCAGCGCGCCGTCGGCCTCCGCGACCACGAACTCCTGCACGGCGCCGTAGAGCACCGCGATGTCCTTGCCGAGCAGGATCCGTCGCTCGACGAGCGGCTCCAGCAGCGCGTAGATGCCCTGGACGTCACCGGCCCGCGCGGGCCGGACGAGGTAGTCGCTCATCCCTCCAGCCTACGACCGCCGCCCGGTGCCGCCCGAACGACGCGGCCCGGCCGCCCTGCGCTCGCGAGCGGGGCGGCCGGGCCGAGGAGACGCACCGGTCGAGTCAGACCGTGACGATCACGTCGTCGGCGTCGATGCGCACGGGGATCGGACGGAGGCCGACGCGGTGATCCGCCGGGTGCTTGCCGGTGAGGATGTCGAACTCGAAACCGTGCCACGGGCACACGATGTTGCGATCGGTGGGGTGGAACCCCGGACCGCCGCTCTTCAGGCCGCCTTCGCCCCGCACGAGCTGCACAGTACGCGGCATGGTCTTGCCCTGGCAGACCGGCCCGCCCTGGTGCGGGCAGACGTTGTACCAGGCGCGCACCTCCCCGGCGTAGAAGTACAGGCCCAGTTCGGTGCCCTCGACGTCGACGACGATCCGCTCTCGCTCCTGCAGGTCCGCGAGGCTGGCGACCACGACGTCGCGTCGGACGACCTGCGCGCTCATTCGGCCCTCCGGTACCAGATCGCCATGTCGAAGAGGTTCACATCGGCGGCATCCAGGAGCGCCGTGACGAGCACGACGGTCTCGGTCGCGTTCAGCGCATCCTCGCGGATCGGCCACGCGATCTTGCCGACGCGGTCGGTCTTGGCAGAGAACAGCCGCGCGGCCGCGTAGAGCACGTCGGCGATCTGCTCGTCGGAGACCTCGGCGCCGAGCTCCTGGTCGCCGACGTGCTGCACGAGCTCGCCGAGGCGGGTGATGACGGCCGAGAGCTCGGCGATGTCGGCGACAGTGGTGATGGTGTTCTCAGTCATGTCAGGAGATCCCGGGTCGTTCGAGGAGCACGCGCTCCGCGGAGGGCTTCTTGCGGTCGGTGGGGAGGTTGAACACGCGCGCGGCGTTCAGCCCGAGGATGTTGCGCTTGGCCTGTTCTGAGAGGAACGGCAGGCGCGTGATCGTGGACGGCGCGTCCCAGTCCCAGTGCGGCCAGTCGGATGAGTAGAGCAGCTGGGTCTCGGCGTTGAACGACTTCATGGTCGCCTCGAGGAGCTCCATGTTCGTGCGCTCCATGGGCTGGGTGGTGTACCACATCTCCTTCATGTACTCGCTCGGGAGGCGCTTGAGACCGGGTGCCTCGCTCGGCCTCATGAGGACCTCATGGTCGAGCCGCTGCATGAGGAAGGGGATCCAGGCCAGACCGCTCTCGACCCAGACCATCTTGAGCTTCGGGAAGCGCTCCGGCATGGCGTTGATGATCCAGTTCGTGACGTGGATCTGGTTGTAGTGCGTGAACGAGAGGGCGTGCATGGAGAGGAAGCGGTTCAGCTGCGCGAACGACGGGTCCCCCCAGTGGTAGCCCGAGTGGAAGGCGAGCGGCTTGCCGCTGTCCTCGATGAGCTTGTAGAGGCGCGTGTATACGTCGGAGTGCACGGGGTTGTTGCGCGTCGAGCACACCGTGTAGCCGATGATGCCCTCGTTGTCCGCGTACTTCTCGACCAGCTCCTCACACACCTCCGGGGTGTTGTAGGGCAGGTAGAGCATGCCCTTGAGGCGCGGGTTCGGCGGCAGGATCACCTCGGTGAGCCAGCGGTTGAACGCCCGGCCCAGAACGACCTCGACCTCGTCCTGCGGGTGCATGCCGAGCAGCAGCATCGCGCTGGGGAACACGACCTGGTAGTCGAGGCCCATCGCGTCCATGCCGCGCCGGGCGGCGGTGACGAAGGGATGCCCCTCCGTGCCCTCGACCGGCTCCTTCCGGCCCTGGTGGCCGATGCGTCCGCCGACGCTCTGGTGCGACATGCCCGGCTGGATGTTCAGGAGCGCGTTGTTGCCGGCGAAGCCGGCGTACTGGCTCATGCCCAGATCCCGCCAGACGTCGTTGTCGATGAGGTCGAGCACCTCCCCCCAGAAGTGATCCTCCGAGACGTGGGCGTCGATGTCGACGATGAAGTAGTCGTCGTAGTCGTCCCGCGCCTGCTTGGTCGCGTGGGCGAGCACGTCTCTCGTGTCCGAGCGGCCGCCGATCTCGGCGAGCTCGCGGATCCGCGGCGCGTCGGAACGGGGCGTGGGCAGGTCACTCATGGGTATTCCTCTCGGGCTTCGTCCGCTCAGTGGGCGGCGACGATCGCATCGGTCATGGTGGTCAGGTAGTCGTCCTCCGAGGGCGCCGCGGCGACCCGGTGCGGGATGACGACGGCACGAGCGGGGTTGACGGCGAAGCCGTATCCGTCGCCCGGGTGCGGCACCGCGTCGGCGGCCATCTCGCCCGTCTCGACGCGGACCCGCAGGGGCAGCCCATCGGCGCGGACGAGGAGGTTGACGGCGCTGCCGAGGTACGTGGTGCGCTCGACGACCGCGGCGAACCGCCCGGCGGCGGGTGCGAGCTCGGCGGCGGGCATGAGCCGGGCGTGCGCCGCCCGGAACGCGATGTCGGCCCGCTCCCCCGGCGCGGCCTCGCCGGTCACGACCCCGGCGATGACGAGCGAGGTCCCGTCGACCTCGACGTCGGCGATGCCGTCGCGCACAGCGCGGATCGTGCCGGGCAGGATGTTCTGGAAGCCCATGAAGTCGGCGACGTACGCCGAGTTCGGCCGGTCGTACAGTTCGCTGGGTGTCCCGTCCTGCACGATGGACCCCTCGCTCATCACGATGATCCGGTCGGAGAGCGTGATGGCCTCCTCCTGATCGTGCGTGACGTAGACCGAGGTCGTCTCGAACTGGTTGTGCAGCGCGCGGACCTGCTGGCCCATCTGGTAGCGCAGCTTGGAGTCGAGGTTGGAGAGCGGCTCGTCGTAGAAGATGATGCCCGGCCGGGCGGCCAGCGCGCGGGCGAGAGCCACCCGCTGCTGCTGGCCACCCGACAGGGCGGTGACCGGACGTTTCTCGAAGTCCGCGAGGCCCACGGCGGAGAGCATGTCCGCGACGCGGGTGCGGCGCTCGGCCGCCCCCACCCTCGCGACCTTGAGCGGGTACGCGACGTTCTCCGCCACGCTCATGTGCGGCCAGAGCGCGTAGCTCTGGAACACCATGCCCACCTGCCGCTTGTCGGCCGGCACGAAGGTGCGCCGGTCGGTGTCGACGACGATGCGATCGCCCATGCTGATGCGACCACCGGTGGGGCGCTCGAGACCGGCCAGGCACCGCAGCGTCGTCGTCTTGCCGCAGCCCGAAGGACCGAGCAGGGTGACGAACTCGCCGGATCCGATCGTCAGATCCAATCCGTGCAGAGCGGTCTTGCCGCCGTAGCGCTTGGTCAGTCCGGATACCTGGACCTCAGTCATGCCGATCAGTGCTCTCTCGTGTGGGGGTCGGGGCCGAGCGCTACTTCTTGAACTGCGTGTTGATGAAGTCGAAGTAGGGCTGGTTGAAGTTCGGGTCGGGGTTGGAGAACGGCAGACGCCCGAGCTTGCTCAGCGCCGGCGCGCCCTGCGGGCCGGGTGCGTCCGGCGTCCAGCCGTAGGACTTGTTCTTCTCGGCGAGCGCCTTCTGCCCCTCCGGCGAGTACAGCCAGTTGATGTAGAGCTGCGCGGCGTCCGCATGCGGGGCCTTGTTCACGATGCACATGCCGGTGCGGGACATGAAGTTGCCGCCGTCATCGAGGGGGAACACCGCGGCGATCGGGCCGCCCTTCGCCTTCACGTCCTCGTAGAAGCCCTGGTAGACCGCGATCCCGATCGGGAAGCGGCCGCTGGCGACGTCGGCGGGGACGTTCGGCTCGGACTGGGCGAACTGCACGTCCTGCTTCGCGAGCGCCTCGACGTAGGGCTTGCCCCACTTGTCGGCGCTCTCGGGCACCATGAGCGACGTGAGGATGTAGCGGATCCCGCCCGGCACCGTCGGGTCGCCGACCGTGATCTTGCCCTTCCACTTCGGGTCGAGCAGGTCCTTCCAGTTCTTCGGGGCCTCGTTCTCCTTGACCGTGTCGGTGTTGTAGACGAACACGAAGTAGCGCATCGCGTAGTAGGTGAGGCGTCCGTCGAAGTTCGTCGGGATCTCGAAGCCGTCCGGCGCCGTCTGCACGTCGGCCTTGGTGCACAGATCTGCCTTCGCGGCGACCTGCGGCGACTCGCCGCCGTCGTAGATGTCGGCGATACGGTTGCCGCTCTGCGCCTCAGTCTCGATCTTGGTGATGCTCTGCGCGTCCGGCTGGTCCTGCTGAACGACCTTGATGCCGGGGAAGCGGTCCGTGAACGCCTTGAACAGCGCCTTCTGGGAGGAGACGCTGGGCCCGTAGACCACGATGTCCGTCTTCCCGTCGGCGACGGCCTTGCTGTACAGGTCGTTCATGTGCTTGTTGCCCGCGGCACTGGTCCCGGGCACCTCGATCGGAGTGTCGGGCTTGGCCGCGGCCGTGCCGGAGGAGCACGCGGTCAGGGCGGCGAGTGCGCCGATGGCCAGGGTGGCCGTGGCGAGGCGGAGGGTGGTGCGGGAGAACGTCATCATTCTTCCTCTCGGGTGTGTCAAGGGGTGATCCGGGTGAGGGGGACTGAGGGGGCGCGGCCCGAGCGGCCGGCGCGGGCGCGGAGGACCGCGGCGAGTTTCATGGATCCCGCGGCGAACGCGAGCACGGCCATGGCCGCGACGAGGATGATCATGAACAGGGCGGCGCCCTGCGACATGTTGCCCTGGAGGAACTGCTGGAAGGCGGTCAGTGAGACCGGCTGGAGCCCCGGAGGCGCGAGCAGCATCGGCACCGACAGGTTGCCCGCGATGAAGAGCGCGGACAGGAACCAGCCCGACAGGAAGCTGGGCACGACGAGCCGCAGCACGATCGTGAGCAGCACCCGCCAGGATCCTGCCCCGGACGTGCGTCCGGCCTCCTCGAGCTCGGGCGAGAGCTGGGCGAGGGCGCCCTCCGCGATCCTGCTGGAGACCGGGATCGTGGCGACGATGAGCACGAGGGTCATGAGGAATGCCGTGCCGTAGAGCCCCCGGAACGCCGGCACGTAGAGCACCGCGAACATGTACGCCAAGGCCAGGACGATGCCCGGCAGCGCCCACGGGATCCACACCGAGAACGACGTGTAGGAGCGGATGAAGCCGGTCCGGCGCGCCGTGACGTACGTGGTGAGCAGCGCGACCGCGATCGAGCCGAACCCGCCGATCACGGCGAGCCAGGCGGTGAGGCCCAGACTCGAGCTGAACTCGGGATCTGTGAGCATCTGCACGTAGTTGTCGAACGTGAGTCCGGTGCTCACGACGCCGAAGATCGGCTGCAGGCTGCCCAGGATCATGGCGAACAGCGGCAGGATCAGGTTCAGCAGCAGGAACACGACGATGAGGGCGGACAGGACCCAGCGCACCGGGCCGAGTTCCTGCGGCTCGCGCCGCGAGGTCTTTCCGGTGAGGGTGGTGAAGCTGCGGCCCCGCAGGATCCAGCGCTGGGCGAGGAACAGCAGCAGCACGAGCACGATGAGCACGAGAGACAGCGCGAAGGCCTTCGTGTACTCGGCCGGCGCCTGATCGCGCACGTAGTGGAAGATCTGCGTCGAGAACACGAAGATGTTGGCCTGGCGCCCGATCAGCTGCGGGCTGTCGAAGGACTGGAACACGAGGACGGCGATGAGGATCGCGGCTCCGGTGATCGCGGGTCCCACCGACGGGATCGTGATCGTGAAGAAGGTGCGCACCGCTCCGGCCCCGCTGATCGCGGCCGCTTCGTCGAGCGACTGGTCGCGGTTCTTGAAGGCGCCGAGCATGAGCAGGTATGCGAACGGCATGTACCCCAGCGACATGAGAAGGAACAGGCCGCCCCAGCTCTGGATGTTCATGATCGGGCCGTGCATGCCGAGCATGCGCCCGAACTGGTTCAGCAGCCCGTTCTGCGGGTTGCCGAGCATGATCCAGCCGAGCGTGTGGAACAGCGGGGGCACGAACAGGTTCACCGCCATCAGCGGGGTCAGCAGTCGCCGCCCCGGCACGTTGGTGTTCGCCGCGATCCAGGCGAAGAGCCCGCCGCCGGCGACCGAGATCGTGCCGCAGACGACCACGAGCAGCAGCGAGTTGCCCATGGTCTTCCAGGTCTCGGGATCCTGGAACGCCGCGACCAGTCCGCCGATCGTGAAGGGCAGGTCGTCCGACGGGAGGCCGTCGCGGAAGGCGCCGATCGCGATCATCGAGACCGGGTAGACGAACACGAGCGTCAGGGCGGCGAGGAACACCGTCCAGCCGAACCCGCCGGTCAGCGAGCGCCGGATCGATGCTCGCCGGTCGCGTTCGAAGTCGCTTGCCGTCACTGCCCTCTTCTTCCGTTCGCGAGAGCGGATCCGAGACCCCCGGTCACCCGGGATCAGACCGCTCCGTCTGTCGTGTTGTCAGCGTAGGAAGCCGTTGCGCGGGCCTCATCGGGCCCGGCTCCGAAGTCCTTCCCGGGCGATCCGACACGGTGTCGGAAGCCGGTCCGCCGGGGGTGCGATCGTGTCGGTCGGCGATCCCCGGCGCGCGATCGCGACGCGCCGGGGATCGATCGGCGGTTCAGAGCAGGGCGGCCAGGACGGCGTCGTTCTCGGCGGGCAGGCCCACCGTCACACGGACGCCGCCCGCGTTCGGGAACGGGCGGGCGAGCACGCCCTGCTCGGCGAACCGGGCCATGAGGGCGCTCGCGTCGCCCGGGAGGAAGAGGAAGTTGGACTGGCTCGGGAGGACCTCCACGCCGGCCTCGTCGAGCGCCCGCACGATGCGCGCGCGCTCCGTGACGATGGTGGCGACCCGCTCGGCGGCGATCTCGATGCCCTCCGGGCTGAAGGCCGCGATGAGCGCGGCCTCGGCGATCCCGTTCAGCGCGAAGCCGACGGAGGTGCGCCGCAGCGCCTCCGCGATCCGCTCCGAGGCCGCTGCGTACCCGGCCCTGATGCCGGCGAGACCGTGCGACTTCGAGAGCGTGCGCAGGATCACGAGGTTCTCGAACTCGTCCAGCAGCGGCAGCGTGGCCTCGACGGGCTCGTCGGTCACGAATTCCCGGTACGCCTCGTCGAGCACGACGATCACGCTCTCCGGCACGCCCCGCAGGAAGGCCCGCAGGCCTTCGACCGGGATGAGTCCGCCGGTGGGGTTGTTCGGGTTGCAGAGGTAGACGATGCGCGTCTCGGGGCGGATCGCGCCGGCCATCGCCGGCAGGTCCATCGCCCCGTCGTCGGCCAGCCCCACGGCGGACGCGTCGGCGCCGGCGAGCGAGAGGGCCGCCTTGTACGCCTCGAAGGACGGCGCGGGGTACACGCCGTGAACCCCGGGCTCGCAGACGAGGCGGGCGAGCCCGTGGAGCAGTGAGCCGGAGCCGTTGTCGACGGCCACCCGGTCGGGGTCGACGCCGAGTGCGTCCGCGATCGCGGCTCGCGCGGCGGCACGGTGGTAGTCGGGGTAGCGGTGCGACGTCTCGACCGCCGCGGACATGGCCGCCACGATCGGCGCCGAGGGCGTCCAGGGCATCTCGTTCTGCGAGAGCCGGATCGGCGGCGGGGTCGCCCCGGCGGGACGATTCGGGGTCTGCAGCATCTCGTCGACGACGCCTCGGAACTCGAGCGGCATGCGTCCTCCTCGGGCGGAAGTTAATTCTTAATAATGAATATGAACATTATTGAAGACGCGCCGCCCTGTCAACCCGCCGAGCTCCTCGGATCGTCAGGAGAGGGGGGTGGCGACCGAGGAATGCCGGTGCCGCTCGGCCGCGGAGCGCGCGAGGGCGTGGTCGCGCCGTTCCACGGCTTCCGCGAAGTCCAGGTGGGTCCGCAGACGCTCGGGCGTGCTGGGCGCCGTAGCACCCTCGAGCTGCTCGGCGATGATGTAGTCGACGAGATTCGTGTAGAGGCTGCGCAGCAGTTCGTTCGGCGTGATCTCGGCGATCCGCGCATGCAGCGCCCAGATCGCCGACGGGCCCACCTCGGTGCCCCACACAGCCTGGAGCCGCTCGGCGAGCGTCGCGATCTCGGCGATGTCGTCGTCGCTCGCGTGCTCGATCGCATCGTGCAGCACGAGGCCGTCCAGGGCGTCCAGCACGCGGAGGCAGTCGCTCGCGGTCGCCTTACCCTCGCGCAGCTGCAGCAGCTGGTCGCTGAGCTGCATGAACGGCGAACGCGATGCGACGAAGATGCCGCCGCCGGGGCCGGGCTTCGCGTCCACGACGCCGCGCGAGCGCAGCAGCTGGATCGCCTCACCGAGGGTCGCGGGGGCCACCCCGAACCGGGTGGCGAGCTCCTGCCGCCTCCCGATGAAGTGCCCCGCCTTCCAGCCCCCCGAGACGATCTCGTCCTCGAGCGACTTCGCCACCTGCACGGCGACGGCGGCGTTGGTGATCTGCGTCATGACTTCCCCCGGTGATCCCTGCGGTGACCCCGAGCCGGTCACGCGTGAGTACAGAGTATGAGGTGACCCGCCTCGGCGCACCATCTATTGGATATATTCATCATATCCAATCGGCATCGGCGGCCACGGATCGTCGACCTGGGACGAAGGAGCCCCCATGGCGGATCCCCTCGCACTCCGCGCGGACGCGGGAGCACTCCTGCCCGACCTCATCGCCCTGCGTCGCACGCTGCACGCGCATCCCGAGGCGGGTTTCGCCCTCCCCCGGACGCAGCGCGCCGTACGGGAGGCGCTCGACGGCCTCGGTCTCGCGGTCACCACGGGCACCGAGGACTTCTCCTCGATCACGGCCGTGGTGCACGGTTCCCGCCCTGGCCCCGCCGTGCTGCTGCGTGCCGACATGGACGCCCTCCGCGTGCCGGAGCGCACCGGGCTCCCCTACTCCTCCCGCACGGACGGGATCATGCACGCGTGCGGACACGACCTGCACACCGCGGGGCTCGTCGGCGCCGCCCGGCTGCTGGCCGCGCGGCGGGATCGGATGGCCGGCTCGGTCGTGCTCATGTTCGAGCCCGGCGAGGAGGCCGGGGGCGGAGCCCTCCGGATGATCCGCGAGGGCGTGCTCGATGCCGCGGGACCCCGCGTCGAGGCGGCGTACGGCGTGCACGTGCTCCCCGGCGCCGCCGGGGTCTTCTCGACCCGCGGCGGGACGATCATGGCGGGCGCCTGCGCACTCGAGATCGTGGTCGAGGGCCGCGGCGGTCACGGGTCCCGTCCGCAGCAGGCGGTCGATCCGGTGCCGGCCGTCGCGCAGATCGTCCTCGCCCTGCACGCGTTCGCGACCCGGCGATTCCCCGTCTCGGATCCGATCGTCCTGTCCGTGACCAAGCTCTCCGGGAGCGAGATCATCAACGCGATCCCCGACACCTCCTCGCTCGGGGCCACCATCCGCATCCTCTCCGAGCGCAGCCGGCGCGTGCTGGAAGCGGAGCTTCCTGCGCTGGCGGAGGGGATCGCCGCGGCGCACGGCTGCCGGGCCGAGGTCTCGTTCCGCACCGTGTATCCCGTCACCGTCAACGACGAGACGTGCGCGGAGCGAGCGCTCGCGACGATCGGCGCGCTCCTCGGCGAGGGCCGGGCGCTGCACGCGACGGAGCCCTCCATGGCCTCCGAGGACTTCTCCGCCGTGCTCGCCCAGGTGCCGGGCGCGTTCCTCTTCGTCGGCGCGACGCCGGAGGGGATCGACCCCGACGAAGCGGAGATGAACCACTCCCCCCGCGCGGTGTTCGACGACGGGATCCTCGCAGACCAGGCGGCCGCGCTCGCCGCGCTCGCGCTCGGGCACGTGGGCGCCGACCGCGGATGACCCCGGTCCGCAGGACGTGCCCGCGCGCGTCGGACGGCGGCGCAGAGCCGCGCTCGAGACCGTGCCGCCTCGACGGCCGCGGATCAGTGCTTCTCGTGGATGAGGGACCACGGCGAAGGGAACACGTCCACCCGCACCCGGACGATCGCCGGACGCCGGGCCGCGATCGCGGCCTCGATCGCGGTGCGGACCCCGTCGGCGTCCTCGACGTCCACGAAGTCGATCCCGAACGCCTGCGCGAGCAGCGCGAAGTCGGGGTTGACGAGGTCGGAGCCGATGAAGCGCCCGCCGTAGGTGTCGCGCTGGATCCGCCACACGTTGCCGAATCGCCCGTCCTCGAACAGCACGGTGACGAGCGGGATCCCGTAGCGCTTGGCGGTCGCGAACTCCTGCAGCGACCAGCCGATCCCGCCGTCGCCGGTGACCGCGACGACCGGGCGCCCGCCCGAGCCCACCGCGGCGCCGAGCGCCGTGGGCATCGCGTAGCCGAGCGTGCCCTGGTAGCCGGGCCACACGTACGAGTGCGGCGCCTGCACGGGGAAGCCGTAGGTGGAGACATAGCCGATCTGGGTCAGCTCGTTGACGTAGACGCCGTCCTCGGGCAGCGCGGCCCGGATCGCGTCGACGAAGGCCATCTGGGGTGCGACGCGCTCGCGGATCCGCCCCTCGCACTCGGCACGAAGTCGCCGCAGCTCCTCACCCCAGCCCTCGCGCGCCGGAGCCTCGGCGACCAGCGCCTCGAGCACCGCGGTCGCGTCGGCCTGGATCGCGAGGTCGGGCCGTCGCGGGGATCCGAGATCCGCAGCCTCGACGTTCACGAGAGCGATCCGCGCATCGCCGACGTTCAGCTGCTGCCCGAACGGCGTGAGGAAGCGGCTGCCGAACGAGACCACGAGATCGGCCGTCGCGCGCAGCTCCCAGAGGGCGAAGGCCGGGAGAGCATGCGGATCGCGGGCGTCGATCGCGCCGCGTCCGTTCTCGCTCATGACGACCGGGGCATCCAGCTTCTCGGCGAGGGCGGCGATGAGCGCGAACGCGCGCGTCCCGCGCACGCCGCCGCCGACGTGCAGCACCGGGCGCTCGCTCTCCGCGAGCAGGCGCAGCAGCGCCGCCACGTCCTCGGCCGGCGCGACCGGCGCCTCCGCCGCGAACGGGTCGCCGACCTCGACGTCGATCTCGGCGTGCAGCAGATCCGGCCCCAGCTCCAGGGCGACGGGGCGCGGACGGCCCGTGCGCATCTGACGGAAGCCCTCGTGCACCAGCTCGGGGATCTCCTCCGCTCGGGTGGGGCGCACCGACCACTTGGTCAGACCCTGGACCGTCTCGCTCTGTCGCGGGATCTCATGCAGCGCGCCGAGGCCGCCGCCGACGAGGCGCGAGGGGATCGTGCCGGCCAGCAGCATGACCTGCGAAGAGCAGGCGTACGCGGTCGCCATGCCCGCTCCCGCGTTGAGCACGCCGGGGCCGGGCACCACCATCGCGACGCCCGGCTTGCCGGACGCGCGGTGATAGCCGTCCGCCATGTACGTCGTGCTCTGCTCGTGCCGCGGGACCAGCAGGTCGATCTCGTCCTGCTTGCGGTACATCCCGTCGGTGAGCCCATCCAGCTGCACGCCGGGGATTCCGAAGACCGTCTCGACGCCCTCGCTGAGCAGGGCCAGGGTGAGCGCGTCGCCGCCTGTCATCTTTGCCATCGCATCGCCTCTCAAGAAATGAATATAATGAATATAGATCTATTTCCCGGATCTCTGCAACGCGGCCGCCCGTCGACCGCTTCGGCGGAGGCTCGCGACCGCTCGCGGCAGACACCGGGGAGCAGCAGGAAGGGAGGCGGCCGATGACGCTCGAAGCGCAGGTCCAGGCCTATGCGGACCGGCTCGGACGACCGATCATCGTGTTCGACACCGAGTTCGCGGTCATCGCGTTCAGCGTGCACGACGGCGATGTCGACCATGCGCGGCTGGCGATCATCCTCGCCCACCGGGGATCCTCCCGCGCGAGGGAGTCGATCAAGGAGTTCCGCGTCGGCCAGGCCGACGGCCCTGTGCAGATCCCGGCGATCGAGGGCGGACAGACCCGGCTCGTCGCACCGATCCGGCACGACGGCCATCTCGTGGGCTACGTCTCGTCGACGATCCCCGAGGGGCATGAGCCCGCGGCCGACGACGAGGTGCTGCGCACCGGGCGCGAGCAGCTCGGCGTAGTGCTCGCCGCGATGGCACTCGGCAACCGGCAGGACGAGGACCGGGCGCTTCGACTGCTCTCCGCCCTGTTCGGCGGCGGTGCGGAGCAGCGCGCACGAGCCGCGGACGAGCTGCTCACGAGCGGACTGCTCTCCCCCGCCCCTCATTACACGGCGATCTCCCTCGCCGTGGCCCCCGACGCGACGGCGAACGCAGCGACGTTGCGCCTGCTGCTGGACAGGGCCGTCGCGAGCATCCCGGTGTTCCCCACGCTCAAGGCCGTCGGCGCCGTCATCGACGGGGAAGCCGTGATCGCCGTCCCCTACGAGATCGACGCCGACCGACTCACCGCCCTCCTCGAGCAGCCGGCGTTCTCCGCCCTGCGCGCCGGGATCGGCGGCGCGCACGCCCCGCTCGCCTCGAGCACCCGCTCTCTCCGGGAAGCGCGGATCGCCCAGCGGGCCGCGATCGTCGACCCCGAGCGCGGCAGCGTCGCGCACTGGGCCGAACTGGGCCTCGATCGGGTGCTGCTGCAGCTGCCGCTCGCCGAGCTCGCACTGACCGACCTCCCCGGCGCCGTGCAGCGCCTGCTCGATGCGCAGTCCGGCCCCGACCTCGCGCACACGCTCGAGGCGTATCTGGACTGCGGCTGCGATGCGCAGCGCACGGCGCAGGAGCTCCACGTGCACCGGAGCACGCTCTACTACCGGCTCGATCGGATCCGGGCGATCGCCGATGTCGACCTCGCCGACGGG
>JABLTH010011478.1_pt1 | contig 14086 bp, 11 predicted proteins | sample 7875711 | NCBI WGS metagenome assembly JABLTH01 (sample SAMN14941262, study PRJNA633318) | bioreactor metagenome | isolation source: bioreactor | place: China | collected 2019-03-05 | reverse complement strand
TGCAACGCTACGGCGTGGTGTTCTGGAAACTGCTGGAACGCGAAGCCAGCTGGCTCCCAAGCTGGCGCGAACTGCGCCAGGTCTACCAGCGACTGGAAGCGCGCGGCGAGGTCCGCGGCGGCCGCTTCGTCGACGGCCTGGTCGGCGAACAGTTCGCCCTGCCCGAGGCCATCCCCGCACTGCGATCCATCGCCCGGCGCGAAGCGAGCGGCGAGCTCGTCGTCGTCAGCGGCTGCGATCCGCTCAACCTCGTCGGCACCGTGCTCGCCGGCGAACGCGTCCCCGCGGTAATCGGGACTCGGATCCTGTTTGAGGATGGCGTGCCGGTCGCCGCGTGGGTGAGCGGCAAGATGCAGTGGTTGGTGGACGGGGATGTGGAGCAGCAGCGGTGGCGCGAGGCGTTGGGAGTTAGGGGTTCGGCTCGTCGCGTGGCCATCGGAGACCAAGCCGACCAAGGAGCGCAGACGCGACACGGTAAGTGACTGACCCCGTTATGGTGGACGACTCAGGATGGATGCTGCGCCTCAGCTCCGGGAAGGGACATGAACACGCTGGGCGGGCAGCATTGAGAAGTGAACCTGACCCCGTTTAGTTCTAGCTGACCACTAACCACCGCACTTCCAGCGGCGCCAATATCGCGTCAGTAACCACTCCAGTTGGGGAGCGCCATCATCAATGCTCGCGGTTCAATCCAGAATATCTGACCCATAATACGTACATCGATATTGATGCCGGGTAATTCTTGTTTGCCATGTAACTGTTTGGCATTTCTTCGATCAAGTGGGACAAGTTTGATTCTGGATATGAATGAGATTCCATGCTGTAGTATTCATCCCGGAGGTTTTTAAGATCTCTATTTGACCACTGATAGTACAGCCAAGCTATTTCGATTAGTTCAGCGCTTGCCGAATCTGTCTGCCGCCCAAACGGATCCATGCGCAACTTATAGTCAACGAGCACACTCTTGACACCCGCCCGCTTGCAGATTTCTTTGAATTCGGTATGAGTTATTTTATTTGCTGAAAGCTCGCGGAGCGCGCTTGGTGAGCGGTGTTGAAGCGCACTTAGAAAGAACAGCCATAAAGCAAATATTTTTCGTTCCCTTGGGATTGCCGCGGCAACACTAGTGGCCATATCGAATACTTGTTTTTGCGACCTCAGGTCGAGGCTAAATGCTCGCGCAACGAGTGCAATCACTTTTGCGATGCCTACCGAATCGGCTGAGGGTGGAAGCCCGGTTGCGCATCTTTCTTGGCTAAACGATTCGCTTTGTATAAGGAGCTGCGCGGAGAACTCCTCGCCATCTGGTTCGGGCAGGGCGTACTGGCGATCGAAAAAGCGCTTCAAGTAGCGATGGCTGTCGAAGCCTGCTCCATATATCGCACACACAGACTCCCTAAGTTGTTCCAGCGTCGTAGACACTACGAAGCAAAATTTTGGAACTCCAAAAATATGCTTTATTTCTTCGAGGAGCTTTATCGCGTAAGTTGGCCTGCAGCGATCAACCTCATCGATAAACACAAATACTGGAACGCAGCATTGAAGATTCACTTCAATTACGCCGACAAGTTCACTCATTGATCTCTTGAATGCCTCAATTGCAACACTTCTCTTCTTGTGCTCTTCCAGCAAGTCTTTGAATATCTCATCGAGCCCGGACTCTAACGTTGAAGAAGCTGCATCTGATATTGATCTCAATGCTCCCTTGTTGCTTCCAGTGAAAGATTCAATAATTTCATCTACCGCTATTCCGGTAGTTTTTTTAATGAGGCTGGATGCAATAACCTTCGAGGTCGGCACGATGGCATGTCTAAGGCCTTTTATCGCGCTATTCGTTGCCTCTCTCGCCTGGTTTCTGATTTTTGTGTTTATTGAAAGCTTGTCAGACCATTTATCTAGCTCATCCCTGATTGCGGCCATGAGGGCAATTGAGGCTTCATCGCCGATGTCATTCTCCCAGGCGTCGAAGACGATTACAGGAAAATTCTTGGATCGCAGGTCTTTCGCCCATCGCTGTATGAAAAAGCTCTTGCCTGTCCCCCAGTCTGAGTCGAGTGCGACAGTCAAGCCATTCCCTCGCGAGCTCATTCGTTGCCGAGCTTGCTCGGATATGGACTCGGTCAAGAAATCAGCCAAGCTCTTTCGGCCAAGAACATCGTCTGTCCAGTGATCTACACCCTCGGGCTCGACAGTTTTCTCGGTCATGACCTCGCATCCTGCAGTGGTGTTGCATCCCAGTTTCGTGCAAACAACCGCAAAGCGAAACCGACGACCCTCACTCTCAACTAGGGTGCACCGAAACAGGGGTCAGCTTCGACTATCACGAATTCGCGCACCGATCCAGGCAGACGAGCGTGGAATGAGTTACGAAGCGCCAGGATCCGAGCCTGATGCTTCCGCATCCCCGCCCTCTGAATAAATGCACACCCCAAGCCGCTGGCTCTTGGCCCGGTACATGGCCGCGTCCGCGGCGCGCAGATAATCGTCGGTGGTGGCGAAGCCGGCCTGACTGACGACCACGCCGATGCTGGCGGGACAGCTCACTTCATGCGCCCCAATCGGATACGGCGCGGCGAGCGCAGCGGCGATCTGCCGGGCGCGGTCGGTGGCGTCGGCGGGATCGACCGACTCCAGCAGCACGTTGAACTCGTCGCCGCTCATGCGGGCGACCAGATCGATGGCGCGCACGCAGGTTTCCAGCCGGCGGGCGACCTGTTGCAGCAGCAGGTCGCCGACGTGGTGGCCGAGGGTGTCGTTGACGGCCTTGAACCCGTCCAGATCCAGCAGCAGCACGGCGAAGCGGGTGGAGTCGGTGTCGGCCGGAGCGTCACCGCGCTTGGCGGCGGCGTCCTGGTGTACGGCGATGGCGTGTTCCAGGCGGTCGCGGAACAGCGGCCGGCCGGGGAGGTTGGTGAGGGCGTCGTAGGAGCTGCCGCGTTCGGCCAGGTCGCTGAGCGAGCCGGCCATGCGCACGGGGTCGCCGTTTTCGAACTGGGCCACGCCGCGCCAGTTGAGCCACACCAGTCGCCCCGCGCCGTGGCGCGCGCGGAAATCCACCGAAAAGTTGGGACGCTGGCCGGACAGGTGCCGGCGATAGGCCGCCTGCACGCGCTCACGATCGTCGGGGTCGATGAGCTGTTGCAGGTAATTCCATCCGTGCGGATGCAGGGTGTCGCCCTGGTCGAGCCCAACGATTTCGTTGAAGCGCTCGGACACGTGCAGTTCGTCGGTCTGCAGGTTCCAGTCCCAGATGCCGTCGTTAGAGCCGCGGGTGGCGAGCGCGTAGCGGTGGTGCGACTGCAGCAGCTCCAGCTCGGTGTGCTTCTGCCGGGTGACGTCGATCATCAGGCCGATCATGCGGTTGGGCCGGCCCGGCTCCACGTCCACGCGGCACAGGTCGCGCACCCACACCACCTTGCCGGACTTGGCGATCAGCCGGTAGCTCATCTCGTAGGCGTAGCTTTGGGTGGCGTGGTACGCGGCCTCGTCGATGACCAGCGCGTCGGGCAGGTCATCGGGATGCACGTGCGCGCGCCAGAAGCCGGGATCGGCGCGCCACTCCTCCACCGCATAGCCGAACAGGCGCTCCACCTGCGGACTGAGGAAGGTGTTGCCCACGCCGAGCTCGGCTTCCCACACCACGCCGTCGATGCGCTCCAGCAGCCGCAGGAAGCGCTGGCGATCGTCCATCAGCACCTGCTCGCCGATCTCGGTGAGCTCGATCAGCACGCCCTGGCGACTGATCACGCGCTCCTCGGCGTCCGTGGTGGGGCTGAGTTGCAGGCGCATCCAGCGGTAGTCGGCATCGGCCCGCCGCAGCCGGAACACCGGCATGCCGGCGCGCAACGCCGCGGTGTCGTCCGGGTGCACGAAATCGAGCAGGGAGCGGCCCAGCGCCTCGTCCACCGGGTTGCCGGTGAGAGTTTTCCAGGCGGGGTTGAGGTAGGTGATCGTCCACGCCGCATCGGTCTGCACCACGGCTTCGGGGAGCAGATGCAGCAGTTGATCGGAGGGCGTGGGGGACGCGGGCATATGGGGCCATGCTCACCGAAGGGCTGGCGTCCCGTCCAGCGAGTGGAGCTGGTCTATCTTCCCAGCGCCGTCGCCGCCGGCTTCAAGCTTGCGCGCGCCCGACTTCGTAGCCCATCGACGATGGGCTCCAATGAGAGCACTGGCGGACTTCCGCGAAGGGCGCCCTATCTGGTTTTCAGATATCTGAAACGCCCCGGTAGATTGCGAAGCGTGCGAGTCACTGCTCGCGACACACCGCCAGGGAGCCACGCTATGACCCAGGAACGCCTTTCCTTCGGAGTCACCCTCGACCAGATCGATGAACTTCACGGTTTGCTTCGCACGATCACCGCCAACGGCGACATGGTGACCGTGGGTTGCCAGGAACCGCTGCACCCGCAGACCGTCTCGGCGCTGGGTGAAGGCATTTTCAACGCGGCACTGAGCGTGCGCGAGATCGTCGACCGGATCGAGGAACAGCGGCTAGCGCCGGAACCGGTGTCGAGGGTTGTCGACCCGACGCTGTGACGTGAGCGGCGGAACGAGGGCGATCAGCGCCGCGGCTTGCGGGCGGCGCGCTTCTTTGGCGCCGTCATCGGTGTTGCCGTGCCCGCTGTGCCCAATTGCTCCAGCCACGCCAAGTCATCCACATAGGCGAGGAACGCGCGCAGGTAGCCGGGCGAGGTGTCGCGCATCAGGGCGATGGCGCGGCTGGCCAGCGCGGCGGAGTTAAGCGGGCCGGCGTCGGTAGGGGTGTGGGCGACGGTCTGCTGGAGCTGGCTGTCGGCGCGCAGGGCGGACCAGAGCTGGCGGAAGTCGGCGAGCGCGGGGAGTTCCGGGTAGGCGGTGCGGTCGGTGGGCCCGTCGTGGGCGAGCTGGTCGGCGAGTCGGCGCAGCGGGCCGGGTGGACGCGCTTGCGACTGGGCATCCGGCGGTTCGTGGGGCGCATCGGCATCGAGGGCACACAGGTCGGCCAGCCGCGCATCGAGCAGGCGGCGCGCTACGCCGTCGAGCGTGGCGGCGCGCTGCTGCAGCGACGCGATCAGCTGCGCGCGGATGGCCGAGGCGGTGTTAGGGCGCATGGCCGGAGGCGGCGGCGGTCGGCGCCGAGTTGGCGGCGGAGGATCGCGGGATGGGGGCGATTTCCACGCGGCGGTTTTTTGCGCGGCCGGCCTCGTCGCCATTGGCGCTGACCGGCTGCTGCGCGCCGAAGGCGGCGGCGAACACGGCATTGGCGGGCACGCCGGCGGCGATCAGGGCGCGGGTGACGGTGAGCGCGCGCTGGGCGGAGAGCTCCCAGTTGTCGGCGAAGCGGCGGTTGTCGCCGTGCACGGGCTGGTCATCGGTGAAGCCGCTGACCATCAGAAGTTCATCGCGCGACTCAAGGTACTGCGCCAGCGGCGCGGCCAGGCTCTGGATCAGCTGCTGACCGTCCGGCTGCAGCTGGTCGGAATTGAGCGCGAACAGCAGGTTGCCGCGGATGCCGATGCGGCCGTTGACCAGGGTGACGCGGCCCTGCGCGAGCGGCGTGGCGAGCGCTTTCTCCAGCGTGGTGCGGCGTTGCAGTTCGGCCTGGCGCTGCTTTTCGGCCAGCTCCAGCTTGTGCGAGAGCTGCAGCTGCACGCCGATGACGCCAACCAGGATCAGCACGAAGGCGCCTAGCAGCACCGACATCAGGTCGCCGAAGGCCCAGATAGGGGCGGTGGATTCGGGGGTGAGGTCGACGTCGTCGGTCATGGGCAGTGCTGTAGGCAAGGGACAGGAACCGACTCATCACCCCGAATCGTTGTAGGAGCCCGCTCGCGGGCGATGCTTTTCCGAGTGCATCGATGTGGATCAGGAGCGAGAGCATCGCCCGCGAGCGGGCTCCTACAGGGGCGCGCGGTGACGCTCGGCCGAGATTGCTGGAGGTGGGTCATGCCTTCGCCTTGCCCGGCGCGCGGCGGCCGGCGAGGTGCTGCATGTCGGCGAGGATCTGCTGCTGCGAGAGCACGCTGAGTTCCACCACTTCCTTCGCCTGCGCCACGTAGTAGGCGAGCTGCTCGTCGCTGCGGGCGAGCGAGGCATCGAGCGCGGTGGCGATCTGCTGCAGGCGTTCCATCAGGGCGTCGTTGGTCTGCGCGAACTGGGCCACACCGGCACCGAAGGCGTCGCCGAGGCTGGCCACTTCGGTGGCGCTGGCGGTGAGCTGGGCGGCGGCGGTGTCGAGCTTGGCGGTCTCGCTGTCGATCTGTTCGGCGAAGCGGCTGCCGACGCGGTCGAGCAGCTCGGCCGAGGTGCTGACCAGCGCGTCGACCGCGCTGCGCTGCTCGGTGGAGGCGTGGTTGACCGCGTCGAGCAGGGTCTCCAGCGTGGCCAGCAGGCGGCTGCGTTCTTCCAGCATGGCGGTGTCGCGCACCATCGAGTCGGACAATTTCTGGCGCAGCTCGCCGACCACTTCGGCGGCCACGCGCGGCGCTTCGGAGGCGGCTTCGACGAGGCGGGCGATCTCTGCGAGGGTGGCGCTGGCGTGTTCTTGCGTCTGCGCGCTGATGTCGCCGGCGGTTTTTTCCAGCGTGTCGCAGATGGCCTGCTGGCGGCTGGCGGTGGCTTCGCCGGCGGCTTGCCACTGCGCGCCGAGTTCGGCGGTGAGGGCGTCGAGCTTGTGCGCCCAGGCGGCGAGACGTTCCTCGTCACGCGCGGCCAGTGCCGACTGCAGTTCCGCGTGCGAGCGGTTCACCGCCTGCACCAGCGCCGTGGCGTGCTGCTCGAAGGTTTCGCCGGCGGCGGCCAGCGCCTGCTGATTGCGGCTGGCGAGTTCGGCGTGGGTGGCGTCCTGCTTGGCCAGCGCGGTGTTCCAAGCGGAGGCGGTGCGCTCGGCGCTGGCATCGAGGCGTTCGGTGACCCCATTGAGCAGCGCGGAAGAGCGCTGCTCGAAGGTGTCGGCGAAGTGGGCGAGCGCGTCGCCCAGCGCCTGCGCGTGGGCGGCGTTGGTTTCGCGGTGTTGAGTGAGCGCATCGGCCCAGATGTCGGTGACGGTGCGCGCGGTGCTGTCGAAGCCGCTGGCGAGGCCGTCGAGCTGGCGCTGCACGGCGTCGCTCACGCTGGCCTGGATGGCGCTCGATTCGCGCGCGAGGCTGGCCAGAGTGGATTCCACCACCGGCTGCAGTACTTGGCTGGCGGTGCGCGCGCTGTCGGTCACGCTGTCTTTCAGCGACTGCTGCACCGACTCGGCGAGGCGCGCGTAGGCCGCCTCGGTGTGGCGGTGGAACGCCTGCTGCTCGGCCTGCTGGCGCTCGTGTGCGGCAGCGCTGTGCTGCTCCAGCGTGGTGGCCATCGCCTGCAGCCGATCGACCAGCGCCGGCATCGCCGCGGCTTGTTGCTGCAGCAAACGGAAGCTCTCCTCGCGGCGGTGCGCCTGCGAGTGGATGCGCAGCGTGGTGGCGATCTTTGCGTCCAGCGCCTGCACCCCCTGCAGCCGTTCGCGGCGCACCAGCGCGGAGAGTAGGCCGAGCATCGCGGAGCTGGCGACGCCGGCGATGGAGGTGCCGAAGGCGAAGCCCAGGCCGTTGATCGGCGCGGCGAGCGAACCGCGGATGGCGGCGAGGTCGCTGGCGCTGGCCAGCGCCATGCCGGTGCCGCGCAGCGTGGCCATCATGCCGAGCAGGGTGCCGAGCATGCCCAGCAGCACCAGCAGACCCACTAGGTAGGGCGTCATCACCGGCGCCGGCAGCGCGGCGCGCTCGCCTTCCACGCGCAGGCGCACGGCGTGACGCAGGCCCGGATGCAGGCGCTGCAGCCAGGGGCCGAGTTCGGCCGGCGCTTCGGTGAGTTCACTCACCACCCGATGCAGCGTGGCGGTAGCCTGGCGGTAGCGCTGCAGCTCGAGCGCGCCGGCGAGGTAGCCCGCGCCGATCAGCAGGGCAACGGCGAGACCGAGCGGATTGGAGCCGAGGTAGCCGAGGGCGATCCAGCCGATGGCGGCGAGGCCCAGCGCGAAGACGGCAGCGAGAAGAAGATTCTTGGACATGCGGGCTCTTAAGAGGTGCGCAGCGCGGCGAGCAGCGCGTCGACCGGTTGAAAACGAAGATCCAGCTCGGCGCGCAGCACGCTTTGCATCTCGCGGCGGAAGGCGTCGAGCCAGTGAGGTTGGGCGCCGGTATGCAGGCGCGCGAAGCGCTGCGCGAGCATGTCGGGGACCTTGGCGAGCGCGGTGTGCTCGCGCGGGGTGAGGGCGACTTCCATGACGGCGTCGACTTCGGCGAGGCGGGCGATGGCCGTGCCGTCGCGAGGCACTTCATGGCTGGCATTCCCGCGCATGCGGGGAGCGCTCTTCAACGGCGGATGCCGGTCATCCATTTGGCTGTTCTGCAAAGACGAAGATGGATTCCCGCTTTCGCGGGAATGACGGCTAAGGGAGAACGCGGGATCGCTGGAGATCGGAGAGGGCTGTAAAAGCGCATCGCGCACCTGGCCGCGCAGGCGGCCGACGGTGGCCTGCATGGCGCGCTGGCGGGTGAGGTAGGCCTGGCGGTATGGGGCGAAATCGGTGTCATCGGTGCATGGCGCACCGGGTGCGAGCAGCGGCTCGTTGTCGATGGCGGCCAGCAGGGTGTCGCGTGCGCGCGCGCATTCGGTGACCAGGTCATCCGGCGCCGTCACGGCGTCCGCAGGCGCGGCGGGATGGCTGTCCAGGGCGGCGGCGAGCGAGAGCGCGTGCTTCCAGTCCAGCCACTGGCCCAGGTGGTCGGGCAGCGAGGCGCCGGGCGCGGCCACGTCCACCTCGGCCAGGCGTGCCAGCAGGCGGATGAAGGTGGGCCCGCGAACCGTCGGGCGGAGTGCTGCCTGCGCCATGTCTTCCCGAGCAAAACCGGCAGTTTAGCGCGGCGGGTGGGGTGCGGTCCCGTGGCGGGAGTCGGGGGAGCGCGGGGGCTTGGCTCGTCGTCGCTCCCGCGGCGGTGGAGTCGGGAAGAGCGCCCCCTCACCCAACCCTCTCCCCCGGACGGGGTCCAGGGGAGAGGGCTTTGATGCGGCAGCCTCAGGCGCTGTGGTCGGCGATGTAGACCAGCAGGCCGTCGTGCACGCGGTATTCGGAGCGGCCAGGCATGGCGATCTGCTGACCGGCGCGGATGCCGTTGGGCAGGTCGATGGCGAAGGTGCCGTCGAACTGGATCTCGGCCCAGGCGGTGTCGCCCTGTTCGCGGTAGGCCGTGATCACTTGGCGGCGCGCTCTGAACAGCGGCTGGGTGCTGCGGGCGAGGCGGTCGAAATCGAGCAGACCCTCGGTGCGCAGCGTGCGCTGGCCGCCGGCGTAGTTCTCGAACACGATCGCCGGATGCAGGGTGAGCAGCATCGCATCGACGTCGATGCGGTTGTAGGCGTCGATGTAGCGGTCGATGAGCTGGCGCATGCAACAGAGAACCGGGCGAGGGTTGCCCAGCGTAGCGCGCCCGCGGCGCACCGCAAGCACAGTGCAGCGCGGGCGAACCGATCACTTCACGTTGTCGGTGCTCTCAATGAACTTCGCCACGTTGTCGTGCAGCTGTTTCAGCGAGTCCTGGTGGGCGTAGACCATGTGGCCGGACGGGTACCACTGGGTGGAGATGTTCTTGCGCAGGCTGTCGGGGATCGGCAGGTGGTTCATCTCGTACTCGGCGGCGAAGTACGGCGTGGCCAGGTCGTAGTAACCGCCGTTGAGGAACACCTTCAGATCCGGGTTGGTCTTCATCGCCATGGCCAGATCCGGCATGACGTTGGTGGAGGACTGCAGCGCCTCGCCGTCCACGCCCGGCGCCTTGTGCGCGAAGTCCCAATGGTCGATGTCGGCGAACAGGCGGTAGCGCATGTCCTGGCCGAACTTGAGCTTCTTGCGCACGTAGTCGTTGAACGCGGCGACGTAGGCGGAGCTGATCGCCGAGGACTGCGGGTCGTACTCGCTGGCCTTGCTGAGCGGATCGAGCGACGGGCCGGCGAAGCGGCTGTCGAGGCGGCCGGTGGTAGTGTCGGTGGACGCCTGCAACTCGTGCTCGAACATGCCACCGGTGACGCGCAGGTTCGCCTTTAGCAGGTAGTCCACCGGCAGGCCGGTGTACTGGTGCAGCTTCTCGGCCACCACCTGCTTGCGCGCCGGATCGAGCGCGGCGCCCTGCATCAGCGCCTGCGCGTAGTCGCCCATCGCGTACTGCTCCACTTCCTTGAGGAAGGGCTCCAGCGCGGCGGGCGGCTGCGGCAGCTGGTGGTGGTAATAGGCGGTGGCGGCGAAGGTGGGCAGCGCCAGCACATACGGCAGGTCGACACCAGGATTGAACTCGGGGCCGTCGATGCTGGTGTCGAAGCTGAGGATCTGCGAGAGCAGCACCACGCCGTTGAGATCGACGCTGTCCTCGTTCTCCAGGATGTTGGCCACCACCGCCGAGCGCGTGGTGCCGTAGCTCTCGCCGAACAGGTATTTCGGCGAGTTCCAGCGGCCGTACTTGGACAGGAACTGGGTGATGAACTGCGCGAACGCATGGCCGTCGCCGTCGACGCCGTAGATCGCCTTCTTGCGATCCTTCATCTGCTCGTCGCGCTTGTCCTTGTCCTGGTCATCGGCGATCAGGCGGCTGAAGCCGGCGCCGGGGGCGTCGATGAACACGAGGTCGGATGCATCGAGCAGGCTGTAGTCGTTGTTAACCAAGCCATAGGGCGCGGCGGGCGTGTGGCTGTCGTCGCTGGTGACCACGCGCTTCGGGCCAAACGCGCCCATGTGCAGCCACACCGTGGCCGAGCCGGGGCCGCCGTTATAGATGAAGGTGATCGGCCGCTGGCCGGCCGGCGCGCCCTTCTTGAAGTAGGCGGTGTAGAACATGCTCACCGTCGGCTCGTGCTCCTTGTCGCCCGAGCCGTGCAGCACCAGCGTGCCGGCCACCGCCTTGTAGTCCACGCGCTTGCCTTCGACGCTGACGCTGCCTTCGGTCTCCGAGCTCTGCGGCTTGACCAGCGTCGCGTCGGGCGATTTCTCCTTCGACTTGGCGTCGTCGCGCTTGTCCTCATGGGCGAGCGTGGCGGTGCTGATCAGCGCGCTGGCGAGCGCAACGGCGAGAACGAGACGACGCATGGAGATTCCCCGGAGCTTGTGGCCAAGCGGTTGAGCGTATGCCTCGGGCCGGGGCGGGCCATCCCCCGGAAGTCACGCAGGCGGCGCACGTTCTTGCTCCCCCGCGCAGGGTCCGACCGACACTCAGGCCAAGGTGAGCAAGGCGATCGCCGCCGCCGCCAGCAGCACGCCGATCGCATTGATCCGGCTCAGGCGCTCGCGGAATGCCAGCACGCCGACCAGCGTGCCCAGCGCCACCACGCCGAGGTTCATGGTGGCGAACACCAGCGCCGGATCGTTCGGCAGCGCCACGTGCGCGCGCAGGTAGAACAGGATGTTGCCGAAGTTGAGCACGCCCAGCAGCAGGCCGCCGGCCAGGCTGCGCGCGGTGAAGCGCGCGCCGCTGCGACGACGCGCCAGCAACGCGAAACCCAGCGCCACCGGCAGCGCCAGCGCGAACATCGCCTGCAGCGAGGCGGCGATCGGGATGCCGGCCGCGGCAACCTGCTTGAGCAGGATGTCGATGGCGCCGAAGCCGGCGCACACCACCAGCGGCCACAGCCACGCGGCCGCACCGTCCGCGCGCGCCGCGCGGCCGCGCCAGACCATCGCCGCCAACGCCAGCAGCCCCAGGGCGAGGCCGGCGAGCATGCGCGGCGTCGGCAGCTGGCCGAACAGCACGAACGCGGCGAGCAGGGAGATCAGCAGCGACAGTCGCTGGGCCACGTCCGAGCGCACGATGCCGGCGTGGCGCACCGACGTGCCCAGCGCCAGGAAGATCGCCGGCAGCAGCACCGCCAGCGCCAGCACGGCGAAGCGCGGCGCGTCCGGCTGGCGCAGCGGCGCCAGTGAGGGATGCAGCACCAGCGCAACCAGCGATCCAGCGGCCAGGTAGTTCCAGGCCACCATCTGCGGCACGTCCAGGCCGAAGCGGCGGGCGAGCTTGAGCCACACCGACACCAGCACGCTGCACAGGATGCTCAGGCACAGGAAGAGCATGGGATGACGTCCGCAAAAGCCCGCCACGATAGCCGCAGTGGCTCGCCTGCGCACCGCACGGGTGGTCCTGGCCGCACAAATTTGCCCGGGTGATATTGACGGCCACGTTTTATCCGGGTCAAATACGGCACCCGCTCCCCCGGACCCGACCATGACACCCGCCGACAGCAGCCGCTGCACCGCCTTCGAAGGCCATCGATGCATTGCCAACGGCTCGCCGGAGGACGTGGCGCAGGCGGTGCGCCGCGCGATGGACGAGGGCCGCGCGCAATCGCCCCTGATCCTCGATGACGCCACCGGCTACCCGCTGGAGTTCGACCTGCGCGGCAGCGTGGACGAGGTGCTGGCGCGCCTGCGCCCGGCCGCCGAACCCGCCGCGCCGCGCGGACCCGGACGGCCGAAGCTGGGCGTGGTCGCCCGCGAAGTGACCCTGCTGCCGCGCCATTGGGACTGGCTGGGCCGCCAGCCCGGCGGCGCCTCGGTGACGCTGCGCCGGCTGGTGGAGGAGGCGCGCCGCGCCGGCAGCGCCAAGGAGCAGGCACGCCAGGCCAGCGAAGCGGCCGACCGCACGATGCGCACGCTGGCCGGCGATCTGCCCGGCTTCGAGGAGGCTTCGCGCGCGTTCTGGCGCGGTGAGCGCGCCACGTTCGATCAGCTCACCGCCGACTGGCCTACCGATGTGCGCCAGCACCTGCTGCAACTAGCCCACCGTGCGTGGGACACCGCCGCCACGGGCGGCTGAGCCGCGCCCCTTTCCTCGAGACGATCCCATGTCGCAACCCGCGCTTTCCCGCAACACCAACTTCCGCCTGCTGTTCGGCGGCAGCACGGTGTCGATGTTCGGCGACCAGTTCACCCTGGTCGCCTTGCCCTGGCTGGTGCTCAAGCTCACCGGTGACCCGGGCGCTCTGGGCCTGGTGCTGGCCACCATGGCGGTGCCGCGCGCAGTGTTCATGCTGATCGGCGGCGCGGTGGTGGACCACTTCTCGGCGCGCGCCGTGCTGCTGCTGGCGCGCGGCGCCAACGCGGTGATGGTGGCGGCGCTGGCCGCGATGGTGCTCACCGGCGCGATCAGCATGCCGTGGGTGTACGCATTGGCGCTGGGCATCGGCCTGGCCACCGCGTTCGCCTACCCGGCCAGTTCGGCGCTGCTGCCGTCGGTGGTGGCGCCGCAGCAGTTGCAGCAGGCCAACGGCGCCATGATGGGGATGCGCCAGCTCAGCCTGTTCGTGGGGCCCGCGCTGGCCGGCGTGGTGATCGGCGCCGGCGCGCATGCCTCGCCGGGCTCGGCCGCCCTGGCCGATGCGCACGGCCTGGGCTGGGCGTTCGCCATCGATGCGGCCAGTTTCGCCTGCTCACTGGTCTCGCTGGCGCTGGTGCGCCTGCAACCGGCGGCGCCGCGAACCACCACGCAGCACGGGGTGCTGGGCCAGGTGCTCGGTGGGCTGCGCAGCATCGCCGCGGATCCGCCGCTGCGCGCGTTCATGCTGTACGCCGCGGTGGTTTCGATCTTCGTCACCGGCCCGACCCAGGTCGGCCTGCCGGTACTGGCCGACACGCGGCTGGACCACGGCGCCACCTCGCTGGGCATCGTGCTGGCGGCGAACGGCGGCGGCATGCTGCTGGGCGGCTTCGCCTCCGGCTGGGTGGCGCGACGGGTGCGCGGCCATCTGGGCGCGATGATCCTGTGCTTCGACGCCAGCGTGGGCCTGGCGCTGGTGGCGCTCGCCGGCGTGCATTCCACGGTGCTCGCCGCCGCCCTGCTCGGCTTCACCGGCCTGTTCGGCGGGGTGATCCAAATCACCCTGATCAGCTGGATCCAGCGGCGCGTGGCGCCGAACATGCTCGGGCGCACGATGAGCGTGTTGATGTTCACCTTCCTCGGCCTGGGCCCGCTGGCCGCGGCGGGCGCGGGCGCCCTGCTCAAGCTGATGTCGCTGCCGGCCCTGTTCGTGGCCTCGGGCATCGCGCTGACGACGATTGCCCTGGGCTGCCTGACCAGCCCCGCCTTGCGCAGCATCC
>JABLTH010009763.1_pt1 | contig 14086 bp, 10 predicted proteins | sample 7875711 | NCBI WGS metagenome assembly JABLTH01 (sample SAMN14941262, study PRJNA633318) | bioreactor metagenome | isolation source: bioreactor | place: China | collected 2019-03-05 | reverse complement strand
GCGCTGATCATCGCCACCGGCGCCACCGCCAAGTACCTGGGCATCGCCTCGGAAGAGAAGTTCAAGGGCAAGGGCGTGTCCGCCTGCGCCACCTGCGACGGCTTCTTCTTCCGCGAGCAGGACGTGGTGGTGGTCGGCGGCGGCAACACCGCGGTGGAAGAGGCGCTGTACCTGTCCAACATCGCCCGCAAGGTTTACCTGGTGCACCGCCGCGACACGTTGCGCGCCGAGAAGATCATGCAGGACAAGCTGTTCGCCAAGGCCGAGAGCGGCAAGATCGAGCTGGTCTGGAACCACACCATCGACGAGGTGCTGGGCGACGACTCCGGCGTCACCGGCGTGCGCGTGAAGGCGGTCGACGGCGGCGCCACCCGCGACATCGAGGCGACCGGCTTCTTCGTGGCGATCGGCCACACGCCGAACACCGGCATCTTCCAGGGCCAGCTGGAGATGCACGATGGCTACATCAAGGCCCACAGCGGCCAGAACGGCATGGCCACGATGACCTCGGTGCCGGGCGTGTTCGCCGCCGGCGACGTGGCCGACCATGTCTACCGCCAGGCGATCACCTCGGCCGGCTTCGGCTGCATGGCGGCGCTGGATGCCGAACGCTGGCTGGAGCAGCAGGCCGTCGCCGGTTGATCCACCGATGGCGGCGATGACGACCGGTCGACGCCGGACCGGTATCGTGGTCGCCGCCTGATCCATTCGTCCCGAGGAGTACCCATGCCGGCCCTGAGCGCCCGCCTGCGACTGGTGCTGCTGCGGATGACCCGCCGGCTCTGGTTCCGCGCGGCGCTCTATGCGCTGGTCGGCGTCGGTACCGCCCTGCTCGGCGCCCTGCTGCGCCTGTGGTTGCCGGACGGCGTAGCCACCCGCATCGGCGCCTCGGCGGTCGGCAACATCCTGGGCATCCTCGCCTCCAGCATGCTGGCCGTGACGACCTTTTCGCTGTCGATCATGGTTGCCGCCTACAGCACGGCCGGCAGCAGCGCCACGCCCCGCGCGGCGATCCTGCTGGTGGAGGATTCGATCGCCCAGCGCGCCCTGGCCACCTTCATCGGGGTGTTCCTGTTCAGCGTGGTCGGGCTGATTGCGCTCAGCACCGGCATCTACGGCGACAGCGGGCGGCTGGTGCTGTTCGGCGTCACCGTCCTGATGATCGTGGTCATCGTGGTGACCCTGCTGCGCTGGATCGACCAGCTCTCCCGGTTGGGGCGGGTGGCCGAAACCATCGACCGCGTCGAGCGTGCCGCGCGGCGTGCGTTGCTCGCGCATGCCGACTTTCCCAGCCTGTCTGCCGCCGACTGGGAGCCGCCGCCGACCGGTGCCTTCGCACTGCACGGTGGCCAGGTGGGCTACGTCGCCCACGTCGACCTGGCGGCGCTGCAAGCGCTGGCCGAGGCGCACGGACTGGCGGTGTGGGTGGACGCCGCCGCCGGCCACTTCGCCACGCCGGAGGCGCCACTTGCGCGGCTGTCCGCGCGACCGGAGGAAGCGGTGCGCAGGCAGTTGCGCGATGCCTTCGTGATCACCGACCAGCGCGACTTCGAGCAGGACCCGCGCTTCGGCCTGGTGGTGCTCGCCGAGGTTGCGCAGCGGGCACTTTCGCCGGCGGTGAACGACCCCGGCACGGCGATCGACGTGCTTGGCACGGTGACCCGTCTGCTGTGCGACTGGGCAGCCGCCGCGCGTCATGCGGCGGGCGACGGTCATCGGCCCCGCCCGCCGGTGCATTACCCGCGAGTGCACCTGCGCGCGCTGGATCCCCACGACCTGCTCGACGATGTCTACACCCCGCTGGCGCGCGACAGTGCCGGCATGCTGGAAGTCGCCATCCAGTTGCACAAGTCGCTGGCGACCCTGGCCGCCCTGGGCAACCCCACCCTGCGCGATGCCGCGCGCGGGCAGGCGACGCGGGCGCTGCAGCTCGCCGACGCACAGCTCGCGCTGGCGCAGGACCGCGATCGCCTGCATGCGTTGGCCGCCTGGCGGGCCGCGACATGAGCGGGCCCGCCACCGCGCTGCGGCCGCAGTTCCATCGGCGTATCGCGGAGATCCCGCCCGCTGCCTGGGACGCGCTGCGGCCGGACGACAACCCGTTCCTGTCGCACGGCTTCCTGCACGCGCTGGAACGCACCGGCTGCATCCGCGAAGACTGGGGCTGGGCGCCGCATCACCTGGGGCTGTACGACGGCGACCGGCTGGTGGCTGCCGCACCGCTCTACCTGAAGGGCAACTCGCACGGCGAGTTCGTGTTCGACTGGAGCTGGGCCAGCGCCTGGGAACGCGCCGGCGGCGAGTACTACCCCAAGCTGCTCAACGCGGTGCCCTACTCGCCGGTGTCCGGTACCCGCCTGCTGGCCGGGCGCGACGCACACGCCCCGGCGCTGCGCCGGGCGCTGGTCGGCGCGATGCGCGGTGAAGTCGATCGCCTCGGGCTGTCCTCGCTGCATGCCAACTTCCTCGCCGCAGACGACCTGCCTGCCTTCGACGAGGCCTGGCTGGCACGCGCCGACGTGCAGTTCCACTGGCACAACCGCGGCTATCCGGACTTCGAGGCGTTCCTCGCCACCCTGAACCACAAGAAGCGCAAGAACATTCGCCAGGAGCGTGCCCAGGTGGCACGTAGCGGGCTGTGCATCGAGCGTCGCGGAGGTGGCACCCTGTCGCCGGACGAATGGCGACGCGTCCATGCGCTGTACGAAGCCACCTTCGACGCCAAGGGCAACCATGCAGCACTGACCCGGGCGTTCTTCCCCGCGCTGGGCGAAGCCCTCGGCGACGCCGTGCAGCTGGCGCTGGCGCGCGACGGCGAGCGCATCGTGGCCATGGCCCTGCTGATCCAGAGCCGGAGCACGCTCTACGGCCGCTACTGGGGCACCGCAGCGGACGTACCCGGCCTGCATTTCGAGCTCTGCTACTACCAGGGCATCGAACATGCGATCGCGCGGGGACTGGCCTGCTTCGAGCCGGGCGCCCAGGGCGAGCACAAGCTGGCGCGCGGCTTCCTGCCCACCTTCACCCATTCGCGCCACTACCTGGCCCATCCGCAGTTCCGCCGCGCGGTGCACGACGCGCTGGTGCACGAGGGCGCCGCGGTGACCGCCTATGCCGAGGAATTGCGCACGCACAGCCCTTACGCGCGCGACCGTCATCCCGAGGCGGGCCCATGATCCGCCTGCCGTTGCTCGACCACTGGCCGGCCACGCGCTTTCCCGACCCGTCGACTGCGCTGGTCGACCCGCCGGGACTGCTCGCCTTCGGCGGCGATCTCTCGGCAAAGCGCCTGCGAGCCGCCTACGCCCAGGGCGTCTTTCCCTGGTTCAACGAGGGGGAACCGATCCTGTGGTGGTCTCCCGATCCGCGCTGCGTGTTTCGCACCGAGCGGTTGTGCCAGCCGAATCGCTCGCTGCGCCGCCTGCTCGCGCGCTGCGGCTGGCAGATCACACTGGATCGGGACTTCATGGGCGTGATGCTGGCCTGTGCCGCACCGCGCAACGGCCAGCCCGGCACCTGGATCAGCGACGCGATGATCCAGGCCTATGCCGCACTGCACGCGCAGGGCGACGCGCACAGCCTCGAGGTCTGGCACGGCGAGCAACTGGTCGGCGGCATCTACGGCGTGGCATCGGGCCGGCTGTTCAGCGGCGAATCGATGTTCAGCCGCAAGAGCGGCGGCTCCAAGGTCGCCCTGCTGGCGCTGGCGCGCTGGCTGCATGCCTGGGGTTGTCCGCTGCTGGATGCGCAGGTCAGCAATCCCCACCTGCTCGGCCTCGGTGCCGAGGAAGTACCTCGTGCGGCTTTTCTTCAGGCGTTGCGGCGACTCGTGCTGCAGCCGATGGATGCCGCAGCATGGCACCAGCAGACACCGATCGACGCGGCCGAACTGGCGGCGCTTACCCCATCGCCCGCAGGGTGAACACGATCGAGGCCGGCCGCCCGGTCTCCGGATGCAACGGCTCGCCTGTTCCGACCAGCGCCAGTCCGGCGGACAGAAAGCTCTGCTGCCAACCGGCCAGGGTGCGGAAATACCAGGGCGCGGCCTCACCGAATCCGCTGCCGCAACCGGCCCACGAACCCTCGCGCCAGCCGTCGCGATACGGCGCCTCGCCGCAAGCGCTCCACGGATGCAGGGTCTGGATCACCACGACGCCGGCCGGCGACAGCAACGCGGGCAGCGACTGCAGCAGCGCGTCGACCGACGCGTGGCCGAGCAGCGAGAAGTTGCAGACCACCACCTCGGCGCGCTCGCGCAGGTCGCCCGCGGCGATCGCGGCATAGTCCAGCAACCGGTAGCGTCCGCCACCGGCCGCACGTGCCGCATCGAGCAGTGCCGGCACGGCGTCCACGCCCAGCACGTCGATGCCCTGCCCGACTAGCGTGCGCACCAGCCATCCCTCGCCGCAGCCGAGGTCGATCACCCGTCGCGGCGCGTGCGCGCACACGGCGGCAACGATGGCGGCATCGGTCACCTGCCGGCGACTGGCGATGCGCCCCTCGCGCACCGCCCGCGTCCAGGGCCCGGCACTGTCGTGCCAGACGCGCAGGATGGCTTGCTCGGCGTCCGCCACCGGTTCAACCCTCGCGGTCGGCGTAGTGCGTTGCCACGTAGTCGTCGAGGATGCCGATGAACTCCCTGGCGATGTTGTCGCCGCGCAGGGTCATCGCCTTTTCGCCGTCGATGAACACCGGCGCGGCCGGTGCCTCGCCGTTGCCCGGCAGCGAGATCCCCAGGTTGGCGTGCTTGGATTCGCCCGGCCCGTTCACAACGCAGCCCATCACCGCCAGGGTGAGGTTCTCCACGCCGTCGTACTTCACCCGCCACAGCGGCATCTGCTCGCGCACGTGGGCCTGCACGGTCTTGGCCAGTTCCTGGAAGAACTCGCTGGTGGTGCGGCCGCAGCCCGGGCAGGCGGTGACCAGCGGCGTGAACGCGCGCAGGCCCATGGTCTGCAGCAGTTCCTGCGCCACGATCACCTCGCCGGTGCGCGCGCCGCCCGGCTCGGGGGTCAGCGAGATGCGGATGGTGTCGCCGATGCCTTCCTGCAGCAGCACCGCCAGCGCGGCGGCCGACGCGGTAATGCCTTTCGAGCCCATGCCCGCCTCGGTCAGCCCCAGGTGCAGCGCGTAGTTGCCGCGCGCGGCGAGATCGCGATACACGGCGATCAACTCCTGCACGCCGGAGACCTTGGCCGACAGGATGATGCGCTCGCGCGGCAGGCCGATCTCCTCGGCCTTGGCGGCCGAGTCCAGTGCCGAGCGGATCAGCGCCTCGCGCGCCACGTGGGCGGCGTCCCAGGGCTGCGCGCGCCGGTGATTCTCGTCCATCAGCATGGCGACCATCGCCTGGTCCAGCGAACCCCAGTTCGCACCGATGCGCACCGGCTTGCCGTACTGGATCGCCTTCTCGATGATCGCGCCGAACTGCGCGTCCTTCTTCTTGCCGAAACCGACGTTGCCGGGGTTGATGCGGTATTTCGCCAGCAGCTCGGCGCAGGCCGGTTCTGCCTCCAGCAACTGGTGGCCGTTGTAGTGGAAGTCGCCGATGATCGGCACCTCCACGCCCATCATCTGCAAGCGCTCGACGATGCGCGGCACCGCGGCGGCTGCCGCCGGCGTGTTCACCGTGATGCGCACCAGCTCGGAGCCGGCGCGGGCCAGCTCGGCGATCTGCTTCGCGGTGCTGGCCGCATCCTCGGTGTCGGTGTTGGTCATCGACTGCACGACGATCGGTGCGCCGCCGCCGACGGTGACCTTGCCGATCTGCACGCCCACGCTGGGACGACGCGGTTCGGCTTCGGCGGGACGCGGGACGGGCTGGGAAAATTCGCTCATGGGGACGGCTTGGGCGCGTGGCCGCTGGGGTGCGGCGGAAGCCTGCAAGGATACCCGATGCGCCCGCGCGCTCCCCAGCCGGATCAGCGTACGGCGTGCCGCAGCGCGGCCTGCAGCAGCCGCCGCTGCACGCGATCGGACAGCGTGACCACCCGCTCGAATCCCATGCGCGCCAGCGCTTCGTCCTCGCCGTCGACCGCCGCTCCGGGCCGCAGCCAGGCACGCACGATGGCCAGGCGTCCGCGCCAGGTGGTACTGGCCCGCTTCAGCCAGCCCAGCGCCGGCAGCAAGCGCTGCTCGACCGCGGTGAAATCGCTGCCGAACGGAAAGGTCGGCGCCAGCCCTTTCGCCTGTAGCGGGGCCAGCGCCTCGGCCAGCACCCCGGGCAGGTGGCGCCGCCACGCGTCGGGAATCGCGAAGTCGGCGCGCAGCTTGCCGTGGGCCTTGGCTTCGGCGGCCAGCGCATCGACGAAGCGCGCATCGCAGATCGAGAGCATCGCCTCGATGCATTCCTCGTCGGTCTTGCCGCGCAGGTCGGCGATGCCGTACTCGGTCACGAACAGGTCGCGCAGGTGGCGCGGGATCGTGGTGTTGCCGTAGTTGAAGCGGATATTGGTCTCGACCCCGTGCGGCCCGTCGCGGGTGGCGCGCAGCAGCAGGATCGAGCGACCGTCGGGGAGCTCGTGGGCCATCGCCACGAAGTTGTACTGCCCGCCCACGCCGCTGACCACGTGGCCGTCCTCCAGCGCATCGGACACCGCCGCGCCGGTGAGCGTGGCGATCATGCAGGTGTTGAAGAAGCGCGTACCGCGCCGCTGCAACGCAGCCAGTACCTGGTGGTCGCCATAGAGCTGGTTGACGTTGGAGACGCGGCACATGTCGATCGCGTCGGGATCGGCCGCCTCGGTCTCGTCCAGCCAGCGGTAGAGTTCGCGCGAGCCGAGGAAGAATGCGCCACGCAGGTAGTGCCCGCCCGGAGCGTCATCGGGCAGCCGGCCGGTCACCGAGGCGCGTTCCAGCGCCAGGTTGTCCCACGAACGGCGCTTGAGGATGCCGCCACGCTGCAGGTGCATGAAGCCGTCCATCACCATCTCGCTGGCACCGTAGAGGCCGCGCCGCAATGGCTCCATCCCGCCCAGGTGCAGCGCCAGCGTGTGGCTGACATAGCCGGTATCGAGGGCTTCCAGCGCCGCGCGCCAGGCCAGGTTGTGGTGCTGGCGCAACAGCAGCGACTGCACCAGCGCATCGGACAACGCACCGATGCCGATCTGCAGGCAACCGCCGTCCGTCACCAGCGCGCTGGCGTGCAGCCCCAACGCGTACTCGGCCACCGACACCGGCTGGCGCGGCAGCGCGAACAGCGGCGGCGCGCGCCGCGGCGCCAGTTCGATGTCGAAAAAATCCTGCGGCACCTCGGCGTGCCCGGACAGGTACGGCAGGTCCGGATGCACCACTGCCACGCAGAGCGGTCGCGGCTTGCCGGAGGCAACCGCGCGCTCGAGAAAATCCAGCGTCAGGTCGGGGTTGCACGACAGGCTGTAACGCACGCCGTCGGGTGTTTCGCGACGCGCCACCAGTTGCACCAGCAGGTTGATGTCCTGCACCGCCAGGTCGCGCGCCACATGGGTGTAGTTCTGGCTGATGTAGCTGCGCTGTGCGCTGCCGGAGTGCAACATGGCGCCGGACTGCATGTAGAACTCGTGCACCGCCACGTTCGCCGGCAGCGCGTCGCGGGCCTGGTCCAGCGCGTAGTCGGGGTCGACGCAGTCCTCGCCGAAATGGCGCGCCAGGAACGGCTCGAGGACCCGTGCCTCCAACCCCGGCTTCGCCTGCGGCCTGGTCAGCGACAATGCGGTGTAGAGGCTGAGCGAACGGGCCGGCTGCGCCTTGATCAACGCATAGATCGCATTGAGCAGGCCGTGCGGCTTGCCCAGCCCCAGCGGTGCCGCCACCCGCAGGTCGGGACCGAGCCGGTCGGCAATCACCTGGGCACAGGCGGACGTGTCCGTGAAGCGTTGCTGGAGGGGCATGGCCGGATCATGCCAGAAGCCCGAATTGCGGAGCATGTCCTAGACTGCCCGGATGGCTTCCTCCCCGTTCGAAACCACCCGTCCCGACCGCCTGCTGGCCGCGCAGGCATTGAGCCGCGCCGCCGGCGCTCCGCTGGTGGCAGGCAATGCCGTGGAGCTGCTGATCGACGCTGCGGTGCACTACCAGCGCTGGCTGGCGGCGATCCGTCAGGCACGCTCGCGAGTGCTGCTGGAGAACTACATCATCCGCGACGACGCGGTCGGCCGCGCCTTCCGCGACGCGCTGGTCGAACGGGCGCTGTCCGGGGTGTTCGTCGCGGTGTTGTACGACTGGGTCGGCTGCCTCAACCAGTCAGGCGCGGCGTTCTGGAAACCCTTGCGCGAGGCCGGCGGCCAGGTGCGCACCTACAACCCGCCCCAGTTGGGCAAGCCGTTCGGCTGGATCAGCCGCGATCACCGCAAGGTGCTGGTGGTCGATGGCGAACTTGGCTTCCTGTCCGGCGTGTGCATCAGCGAGAAGTGGCTGGGCGATGCCACCCACGGCGTGGCGCCCTGGCGCGACACCGGGGTGTCGCTGCGTGGGCCGGCGGTGGCCGAGGTGGAGGCCGCTTTCGCGCGCAGTTGGTCCAGCACCGGCGGCACCCTGCCCGCCTGGTCGCCGGCGTCGAGCGAAGCGGTGGGTCAGGTGGCACTGCGGGTGATCGCCACCGAGCCGTCCACCGCCGGCCTGTACCGGCTGGACCAGCAGATCGCCGCGATGGCCCGTCGCACGTTGTGGCTGACCGACGCCTATTTCGTCGGCGTGGCGCCCTATGTGCAGGCGCTCGCCGCCGCCTCCCGCGACGGCGTCGACGTGCGCCTGCTGGTGCCCGGCAGCAGCGACATCCCGATGGTCGCCGGCCTGTCGCGCTCGGGTTACCGGCCGCTGCTCAAGGCCGGCGTGCGGGTGTTCGAGTGGAACGGTTCGATGATCCACGCCAAGACCGCGGTCGCGGACGGGCAGTGGGCGCGGGTCGGCTCGTCCAATCTCAACGTCGCCAGTTGGCTCGGCAACCGCGAAATCGACGTCGCGGTGGAGGATGCCGGCTTTGCCGGCCAACTCGCCGAGCAATACGAGAAGGACCTGGCCAACGCCACCGAGATCGTGCTCGCGCGCCGTGCCCGCCGACGTGGCGAGCGGGTGCAGCCGAGCGACCGGAGCCCGCCACGCACCTCGCCACCCCGTTCGCCGCGCGGCGGACGTGGCAGTTCCGGGCGGGCCGCCGCCAGCGCCTTGCGCCTGGCCAACTCGGTCGGCGCCGTACTGACCGACCGTCGCGTGCTGGGCGATACCGATACCGGCCCATTGCTCACCGGTACCGCGGCACTGGCGTTGCTGGCCATCGTCGGCACGCTGTGGCCGGCGGTGCTGGCCTGGCCGCTGGCGCTGCTCGCCGCATGGTTCGCCCTGAACCTGGGCGTGCGCGCCTGGCGCAGTCGCCGGGCGCACCTCGCCAGCACCGGCGTGGACAGCGACGATGACTGACGTTTCGGCAAAGTAAGCAATAATTTCAATTTGTTACACGTCACGCCTGAGGTCATGCATGCATGACCGGCTGCAAGCACATGTCCTGCGTGGCCTTCGTGCTAACCTGCGCCGCTCATGTCCACGTTCGATCCCTTCCCGGGAGACCCGGCCCCCGACGCCGCCGCTCCGCGCCGCATCCTCACCCCCAGCACATTGAACCGGCTGGTGCGAGGACTGCTGGAGGACGCGCTGCCGATGGTGTGGATCGAGGGCGAACTGTCCAACGTCGCCCGCCCCGCGTCCGGGCACCTGTACTTCACGCTCAAGGACGCCGGCGCCCAGGTGCGCTGCGCCATGTTCAAGATGAAAAGCAGCCGGCTCGCCTTCAAGCCGGTCGACGGCATGCAGGTGCTGGTACGGGCGAAGGTCGGCCTGTACGAGCCGCGTGGCGAGTTCCAGTTGGTCGCCGAGGCGATGGAACCGTCCGGCGAGGGTGCGCTGCGCCGCGCGTTCGACCAGCTCAAGGCCAGGCTCGATGCCGAGGGCCTATTCGACGCCGCACGCAAGCGCCCGCTGCCCCGCTACATCCGCCGCCTGGGCGTGATCACCTCGGCCACCGGTGCGGCGATCCGCGACGTGCTCAGCGTGCTCGGCCGGCGCTGGCCGCTGGTCGAGGTCGATGTACTGCCGGTGCCCGTGCAGGGCAAGGAGGCGCCGCCGGCCATCGAGGCGATGTTGCGCAAGGCGTCCGCCAGCGGCCGCTACGACGCGCTGCTGCTGACCCGCGGCGGCGGTTCGCTGGAAGACCTCTGGGCGTTCAACGACGAGGCGGTCGCCCGCGCCGTGCACGCCAGCGCGGTGCCGGTGGTGAGCGCGGTGGGCCACGAGGTCGACTTCAGCATCGCCGACTTCGTCGCCGACCTGCGCGCGCCGACGCCCTCGGCCGCGGCCGAGCTGCTGGTGCCGGACGCCACCCACATGGAGCGCCAGCTGCGCTTGCTCGAACAGCGCCTGGCCACGGTGGAACGGCGCAAGCTGCAAACCCTCGACCAGCGCGTGGATCAGCTCTTTGCCCGGCTGCAGGCGCAGCGCCCGCAGGCCCGGCTGGCCCGCGACCGCGATCGGCTGACGAACCTGCACCGCCGCCTGCAGGCGGCGCTGAGCGCCGGCAGCACGCGCCGCGAACGCCGGCTGGAACAACTGCTCGCCCGGCTGCTGGCACAGCATCCACGCCACCGCCTCGCCCTGCTCCACCGCAGGCTCGACGAGCTCGATCCGCGTCTGCGCCGCGCCATTGCCCGCATGCTCGAGCGCAAGCGGCTCACCCTCGCCCAGGTCGCCCGCGCGCTGCATGCGGTCAGTCCGCTGGCCACGCTGGAGCGCGGCTACGCGATTGCCTTCGACGCCCATGGCAAGGTGCTGCGCTCGCCCGCGCATGTCGAACCGGGCGATGCGCTGCGTATCCGCCTGGCCGAAGGCGAACTCACCGCCCGCGCCGGCGACTGAGCAGCGCATCCACGTCCGCACCACGCCGGACGCGCGACACTGCCTGCTTCCCTCGACCGGTCCGCACCGGAGACATCGATGCTCGCCAAGTCCTATCCCTACTACCTCGCCAACCGTCCGCAGACGTCGAAGCAGACGCTCGAAGTCCGCGACAAGTTCAGCGGCCGGCTCGCCACCCGCGTGGCGGTGCCCGACGCCCGCGCCACCGAGAAGGCGATCGCCGCCGCGGTGAAGGCCGCGCCGGCGATGCGCACGTTCAAGCCGTGGCAGCGCCAGGCCGTACTGCAGCACTGCGCCGAACGCTTCGAGGCGCGTCGGGACGAGCTGGCCCGCGCGCTGTGCATCGAGGCCGGCAAGCCGATCCACGATGCGGCCGGAGAGGTCGCCCGGCTGATCGAAACCTTCCGCATCGCTGCCGAAGAGGCGGTGCGCATCAACGGCGAGACGCTCAACCTGGAGATCGCCTCCCGGCTCGACGGTTACCGCGGCTATACGCGCCGGGTGCCGCTGGGGCCGGTGAGCTTCATCACCCCGTTCAACTTCCCGCTCAACCTGGTCGCGCACAAGGTCGCACCGGCGATCGCAGCTGGCTGTCCGTTCGTGCTCAAGCCGTCGGAGAAGACCCCGATCGGCGCGTTGATCATCGGCGAGGTGCTGGCCGAGACCGATCTGCCGAAGGGCGCGTTCTCGATCCTGCCGCTGGACGGCTCCCACGCCGCGCCGCTGGTGGAGGACGAGCGCTTCAAGCTGCTGTCCTTCACCGGCGGCCAGGTCGGCTGGGAGCTCAAGGCACGCGCCGGCCGCAAGAAGGTCACGCTGGAACTGGGCGGCAACGCCGCCTGCATCGTCGACGCCGACCAGGGCGACAGGCTCGACCGCGTGGTCGAGCGGCTGGTGTTCGGCGCGTTCTACCAGTCCGGCCAGAGCTGCATCAGCGTGCAGCGGATCTACGCCCAGGTGGACGTCTACGACGCGCTGAAGCGCAAGCTCGTCGCCGCGGTGAAAAAACTCCGGGCCGGCGATCCGAAAAAGAAGGACGTGTTCCTCGGGCCGATGATCGACGAGGCCGCCGCCGAACGCCTGCACGGCTGGATCGCCGAGGCGCGCCAGGCCGGCGCGAAGCTGCTTTGCGGCGGCCGGCGCGACGGCGCGATGCTCGAGGCCACGCTGATGGAAGACGTGCCGCCGGACGCGAAGGTCAACCGGCTGGAAGCCTTCGGACCGTTCGCCCTGCTCGCCCCGTTCCGCGGTTTCGACGAGGCGGTGGCGATGGTCAACGACTCCGACTTCGGCCTGCAGGCCGGCATCTTCACCAACCGCCTCGACCATGCCATGCGCGCCTGGGACGCACTCGAACAGGGCGGCGTAGTGGTCAACGACGTGCCCAGCTTCCGCGTCGACAACATGCCCTACGGCGGCGTCAAGCGTTCCGGCCTGGGCCGCGAGGGTGTGCGCTATGCCATCGAGGACATGACCGACGTGCGCCTGATGGTGATGCGCGAGGGCTGACGACGCCCCGTAGGAGCGCACCCTGTGCGCGACGGCGCGCGGCGTAGACCAGAGTCAGAGGCCGTCGCGCACGGGGTGCGCTCGCACGGGGTCGGTCAGGCCGATGCGGTCTGCCGCCCCACGCTGCGGCGCAGTTGCTCGACGTCCCGCGATGGCGGCGCGCCGAACTGGCGGCTGTATTCGCGGCTGAACTGCGAGGGGCTTTCGTAGCCCACGCGATGCGCCACCGACGCCACGTCGCCGGCTTCGGACATCAGCAGGCGACGAGCCTCCTGCAGGCGTAGCTGCTTCTGGTACTGCAGCGGACTCATCGCGGTGACGGCGCGGAAATGGTGATGCAGCGACGAAGCGCTCATCGCCACCTCGGCGGCCAGGTCGCCGATGCGTAGCGGCTGGCGGTAATGCCGCCGCAACCAGTCGATCGCCCTGGCCACCTGCTGGCTGCGGCTGCCGGCTACGGCACGCTGGCGCAGGCGACTGCCCTGCGGGCCGACCAGCAGACGATAGAGAATCTCGCGCTCGACCAGCGGGCCGAGTACGGCCATGTCGTCCGGTGTCTCGATCAGCCGCACCAGCCGCAGCACCGCATCGAGCATGCCCGGGTCCAGCGGACTGACGGCCAGGCCCAGCCCGGTCGCGCCGGGCAAGGCCTCCGGTGCCGAAGCCAGCAACTCGCGCAGCAGATCCATGTCCAGGCACAGCTTCACGCACAGATACGGCCGTGCCGGGCTCGCCTCGACCACCTGGCAATGCGCGGGCAGGTCGAACGCGCTGAGCAGGTAGTTCGATTCGTCGTAGCGATAGACCTCCCCGCCGAGGATCACCTGCTTGGCGCCCTGGGCGACCAGTACCAGGGCCGGGTCGTACACCATCGACAGGCGCGGCTCCGGCATCTCGGCGCGAAAGAACGCCAGACGCGGATGGACGCGCCCGCAGCCGCCGTCCGGGCTGGCGTATCGTTCAATGCGACTTGCCAATTCGTCGCGATCATGAGCAAAGCGGTCGGCCGACGTCGACGGCGGTTCGTTCGTATTCAAGGAGTCTCTACCGCTGAAGGACCTCGCCAGTTTGCCCATTCCTCCGGACCTGTGCGATGGCTATCGCAGGCCTCCCGGAGGAACAGGCAAGGATCGAGCAGGATTTGGCTACGCCTCGCTGCAACCGGGCCCCCATACTTTCCGTATCGCTTCCCACCATCACGCAGCCTCCCGAGGAGATCCGCATGGCATTGAACATCCGTGGCTTTGCCGCCCAGTCCGCCACCACCCCGCTGGCCCCGCACAGCTTCGAGCGCCGCGCGCCGCGCGCCGACGATGTGGTGATCGACATCCTGTACTGCGGCGTCTGCCACTCCGACATCCACCAGGCCCGCAACGAATGGGGCGGCAGCCTGTACCCGATGGTCCCTGGCCACGAGATCGTCGGCCGGGTCGCCTCGGTCGGCGCCGAGGTGAAGGGCTTCAAGGCCGGCGACCTGGTCGGCGTGGGCTGCATGGTCGACTCGTGCCAGCACTGCGAGGCCTGCCACCACGGCCTGGAGCAGTACTGCATCGAGGGCATGGTCGCCACCTACAACAGCGTGGACAGGAAGGACGGCCTGCCGACCTTCGGCGGCTACTCCGAGCGTATCGTGGTCAACGACAAGTTCGTGCTGCGCATCGACCCGCGCCTGGACCTGAAGGCCGCCGCGCCGCTG